>Ga0070730_10002754_pt1 | contig 15950 bp, 15 predicted proteins | sample Coa_R1_3_FD_66447 | JGI IMG/M metagenome (GOLD analysis project Ga0070730, IMG submission 66447) | Surface soil microbial communities from Centralia Pennsylvania, which are recovering from an underground coalmine fire - Coalmine... | ecosystem: Environmental > Terrestrial > Soil > Unclassified ...
CGTATTTACGAATGCATTCGGAGACCTCGAGCACATTGCCGGCGTGATGGTAACTCACGAACATGGCGACCATATGAGTATCGAGCACCTACGGGCGATCGCTGCCGCCAACCCGGACGTTACCATTTTTACGCCCAGCGACGCCGCCAAGCAGCTCGCCGGCCTGAACGTCAGGACCGTTACCGGCGGCGACCAAGCCACCGTCGGCCCGTTCAAGCTGCAATTTTATGGTGCGCAGCATGCGCTCATTCACCCCAGCCGCCCAATGTGCGAAAACGTGGGCGTGCTGGTAAACGGACAGTTCTACTACCCGGGCGACGCACTGACCTTGCCCGGCATTCCCGTGCAGATTCTTGCCTTGCCCATTAGCGGCCCTTGGCAAAAAACCGGCGAAATAATGGACTTTCTCGATGCCGTAAAGCCGAACGTGGCCGTACCCACGCACGACGCGCTCTTGAGCGATATCGGCATTACCATAACCGAGAACTGGTTCGGCGACATACTAAAGCGCTACCACACCGATTACCGACGCTTGGCTACGGGTGAATCGTTCGAGTTCTAACCCCGGTAGTCAACTGCTTCTTTGCCGATAGCCCAAAAATGCTCGAATACGTCGCGCATCATGTTGGCGTACGCTTCGTTTATAATTTCTACGCCCACCTTTTGCTCTTGCCGCCAATGATACAAGCCGACAGTATTGTTATATATGACCACCTGGTTTTGCAAACGCACAATCTCAGGGCTTATGAGGCGGTATGCGTAGTGCTGCTTCACAAAATCGTCATTGAGCGTGAAGGGAAACGTTTTGGTGCGCGGGTTAATAATTTCGCGAACGTTGTAGTTGGTTTGTACGGTCATTGCCCGATGCTTTTCGGCCCACCGCCGGTCACTAACCAGATCTTCGATGGTGCCGTTGCCAAAAATAAGATTCTCGCCTTTGGCCTTTAGCTCATGCCACAACATTTGTTTGAATCCGTCTTCGCCCTCGTAGGTATGCACGGCGAAATGGCTATTGCCACGCTGCTGTAGAGGAGTGAGCATGGGCAAGAGAGCAGTGAAGGCTTCCCGTTGGCGCTGCACTTTTTGCTCTTGGCTGATAAGCTGGACTTCGAGCGTCGCCGGATCGGTCGCTACCAAAAAAGTGCCACGGTCGTCGGTACGCCGCGTCACCAGACTACGCCGTTCCAGTTCGGAGGCCAGCCGATACACTTTTGTCCGGTTAATGCCGGTAGCGTGCGCCAGGCGCAAATGCGTGCTCGGCTCCTTGAGCAATTCCAAATACAGCGTCGCTTCGTCCCGGCTGAGCCCGAGTAAATGAAGCTGCGATACAATAGTGTCCTTGTTGTTCAACATGGTGAACAGTTTATCAAAAACAGCCACCTTATGCAATACTTACATCCATATTGCAAGGTGACAGCACTCAAAAATGTGCGGTACACTCACACTAGTTGCAAGATAAAGAAAGGGAACCATGCAAAAAGTTCTTATAACCGACTCATTATTTATTTTTCCGGAGCACGAAGAAAAAATGCGCGCCGCCGGCTTGGAGGTAGAGCGTCTTAACAAACTGCAAGCCACCGAAGACGAACTTATCGCCGCCCTGCAGGGAAAAAATGGCTATATTTTGGGCGGCATTGAAGAGGTAACCGATAAAGTGATCGCGGCGGCAAACGACCTCCGTGTAATTGCCTTTACCGGTGCGGATTGGGCCGCACACATCCCCGGGCACGAGACTGCCACAAAAAAAGGTATCGTTATTACCAACACCCCCGGTAACACCACGTTTGCCGTTGCTGAGTTCGCCATTACGCTCATGCTGATGATGCTCCGCCGCGTGATGGAACTTGGCGGTCCCGGGAAAGCAGACTTTATCACTTGCCCCTCGCTGGCCGACGTACGCATTGGCGTGGTGGGTATGGGCCGGATTGGTGAACGCGTAACGCGCCTCCTCCTCGCCCTCGGGGCAAAAGAAGTATCGTACTATAATCGCACGCGCAAGCCGCAACTCGAATCGGAGCTCGGCATAACGTACCGCGATCTTAACGAACTGCTCGGCACCTGCAATGTGATCACTAACCATGTTTCAACACAGGCGGGACAAATTTTCAGTCGTGATGTCATTACGCACTTCCAGCCCGAAACGCTATTCGTAAACGCAGCAAGTCATCTTGCAGTAGATATGGACGCCTTGTATGAGGCAATCACGAACCGAGGCGTGCGGGCTGCGTTTGATATAGGCGGCGGGGTGCATGATGAGCGGTTCCAGAAACTACCGCTGAGTCAGTGGTATGCAAGTAACCAAAATACCGGCTTCAACACACATACCGCCTTGCAACTTGCCAGTGATATGACCACCGACAGCGTCATCAACATTTTGAGCGGGCACGACGACCCGTATATTGCCAACCGGTAAGTGCTCCTAAGACTTACGAAATATAACTACCGATGGATTCACCCTGGGCAATCTTGAGTAGATTGCCATCCTGCATGGGGTTAAACACGATAACCGGGATGTGCTGCTCCATGGCCAGGCCGAGCGCAGCTTTGTCCATTACTTTGATGGCGGCGTTCTCGACCGCGGTTTGGTAGGTAACTTTGTCGAGCTTCTTGGCATCGTTGAACTGTGCCGGGTCTTTATCGTACACGCCGTCTACCTTGGTAGCCTTAAGCACTACTTCGCAGTCGAGCTCCAGCGCGATGCTCACCGCTGCCGTATCGTGCGTAAAATAGGGGCGGGCGATGCCGCCGGCGACAATTACCAGGCGGCTACGCTCCAAATGCTTCTCGGCCAAACGGTACGAATACGATTCGGCGATTTGCTGCGCATAAATATTGCTCATGCAGCGGGTGGGCACGCCCTCGCTTTCGAAAATATCGGTGAGCGCCATAGCGTTCATGAGGCCGCTGAGCATACCCATTTGGTCGGCCGTGACCCGCTTAATGCCGTGCCCGGCCAGCTCGGCGCCGCGCACCATATTGCCGCCGCCAACCACCAACACCAGCTGGCAGCCACTTTGCAACACCTTGTTGCATTCGCGTGCCAAGTAATGCGCCACCTCGGGGTCAACACCAAACTCATGCTTGCCAGCCAGCTGTTCGCCCGAAATCTTGAGCAGCACGCGTTTGTACATCGGTTTAAGCCTAGCAGACTCTCACGAAAAAAACTAGCCTTGGCCGGCTACAGGAACCGGGGCCCTTGACAGAGCCGCATCTAAGATAAAGCCTGTGGCGGCAACCATCCTCTCATAAGGTATCTTAGTGGTGTCAATGCCGATTGAGTGAGGCAGCGCTCCTTCGTTTCCCGTGGTCAACCATGACAAGTCTACCGCAAGGGAAGCCGCCCACCGTAATCCTACGTCGCTAAGATCGTGAGTCCGGTACGGCACGAGCGGCCTCGGACGCCGCACTGCATATTCTGTATGCTGAGTGTCAGCTACTCGACGGACGACAATTTTATCTCGCGCCGAATCGAATTCCTCTTCTGTATACGGCCTACCTTTAAATGAGCGGTGCGCGGCCTCAGTAGGGTCACACTGTGTCCAGAGCTCGACTACTGGAACAAGTCCGGTGCGCGCCAGCCACGATGCAAGCACCTGGCGGGGCTGCCGACCGTTAATAACGAGCAGGTCCGATTCGCGATCTAGCGCGCGGTCGCCCGTGCGCTCAAACCAGGCGAGGGCATCAGCCTTTACTGGATGCCGGTTTGCTACATGCGACACCCAAGCATTAATACCGGGAGTGTGCAGGTCGCCCCAATCCCGCTCTTCGTCATCTGCTTCGTGACTCTTCAATACAACGCTTATTGCGTCAGCCAGTTCGTCTTCGGGAGGCAGCTCTGCGCCCGCACCGGGGAATTGATCCCGTGTTAACGTCGTAAGCCGGCGGTAATGCTTGCCTGCGTCACCGTACACTACCCGTAAACCACAGTGTTCGGCGTAGGCGGCCATGGCCTCGCTAATCGAACTTTTTGAGGACTGTGCGCCGCCAGCCACCAGCGCCACGTTGAGTTCATGCGACATCGGGATGAGCATACTGTACCAATCGGACAGTGTCAATAATGTAAATACTATATACTAGGGGCATGGTGAAAGTTTACTCGTGGAATGTCAATGGTATTCGGGCGGTGGTGCGCAAGGACGAATTTGTGCCGTTTATCCAAAAAGAGCAGCCGGATATTTTGTGCCTGCAAGAAACCAAAGCAGAACGCGGGCAGGCCGTCATCGACCTTTCCGGCTACGAAGAATATTGGAATTCGGCCGAAAAAAAGGGCTACAGCGGCACGGCGATCTTTGCCAGGCCGAAGCCGCTGGCCGTGCTCAACGGACTGCCGGAAGATATCGTTAAAAAGTATAAAGTGACCGGCGACGTATACGGCGACCCCAACAAAGAAGGGCGGGTGATTGCTGCCGAGTTCGACAAGTTTTACGTCGTAACGGTGTACACGCCCAACGCCAAAGACGATTTGAGCCGCATCCCTTTACGCGAAAAGCACTGGGACCCGGCATTTTTGGCGTACTGCAAGCAGCTGGAGAAAAAGAAGCCGGTGATCTTTTGCGGCGACTTAAACGTAGCACACACCGAAGACGACCTGGCCAACCCCAAGCCGAATCGCGGCAAAAAAGGCTTTACCACCGAAGAACGCCAGGGCTTCCAGAACTTTTTGGATGCCGGCTTTGTGGACACGTTGCGCATGTTTAAGCAGGGAAATGGCTACTACACCTGGTGGTCGCACTTTGCCAACGCCCGCGCACGGAACGTGGGGTGGCGCATCGACTACTTTTTGGTGTCGGACGCGCTCAAAAAGCACGTGAAGGCCGCCGACATCCACGCCAGCGTCATGGGCTCCGACCACTGCCCGATAAGCATCACCTTGGATATATGAACGAGCATACCGAGCCTCCCCGGGACGACACTACTACCATTCAGGAGTTGAAAAATCTGATCGTACGCTTCCGCGACGAACGCGGCTGGCGCACACATCACAGCCCTAAAAATCTGGCAATGTCCATTGCTATTGAAGCTGCCGAACTCATGGAACACTTTCAGTGGGACGACTACTCAGGGGCTAACAAACAAGATATTGCCGACGAGCTAAGTGATGTACTGCTGTATTGTCTCAACCTGGCGGACGTGTTAGATATTGACGTGGCTACAGCGTACCGCAGTAAACTCCAGCGAGCTATCGAAAAATACCCGACCACCATCTTTAGTCCCGACCACGACAGTGCCGAAGAGTATGTACGCATCAAAAAGGCATATCGCGCCAAAAAGGCTACTGGAGATGCTGCATGAAAGACACGACGCTCTTGTTTTTGCGCCGCGGCGATGAAGTGTTGCTGGCCATGAAAAAACGCGGCTTTGGCGCGGGCAAGTGGAACGCGCCGGGCGGCAAGGTGGAAGCCGACGAGACGCCGGAGCTTGCGGCCATCCGCGAAACACAAGAAGAAGTCGGTGTCACGCCGCGCCATTTGCGGCTACTGGGCGCCATCGATTTTTTCATGCCCGGCTTGCCGGGATTTGACGGCCACCGCATTTTTATCTATGCCACTACCGAATGGGAGGGCGAGCCCGCCGAAACCGAAGAAATGCGGCCAAAATGGTTCCACGCCAAGGACATACCCTACGACGACATGTGGCCCGCCGACCGGCGCTGGCTGCCCGACGCGCTCGCTGGCACCTACGCCTATTTTACCGGCCGCATCGTACAGGGCGCCGGCGACCATATCGACGAACACGATATCCACAAAGCTCCGGCGCCAGCTGTTATACAATAGCCATATGGAACGCGAGTATTGGCTGCGCCAGGAACCGGGCAAACCGCTGTTTCCTGAGCTGGAGTGGAGCCGGCCGGAACACCGCACGGCAGCCGGCAAACTCCTGATTATTGGTGGCAACCTGTACGGCTTTGCCGCCGTTGCCGAAGCGTACGCCGCGGCGGTGCGGGCAGGCATCGGCACCGCGCGCGTGCTGCTGTCCAGTGCCGTCCAAAAAATCGTCGGCCGCGTCCTGGAAAATGGTGAGTTTGCGCCTAGCACGCCCAGCGGTAGCTTCAGCCAAAAGGCGTTGAGCGAATTTTTGGCCGATAGCGCCTGGGCAGACGGCGTGCTGCTAGCGGGAGACCTGGGCAGAAACAGCGAGACGGCCATCGTCATCGAAAAATTCTTACAAAAAAGCCCCAGCCTGGTCACCCTCACCAAAGATGCCGTTGATTACGTGGCCAGCGCGCCGCACACCGTGCTCCATCGGCCAGGCACGCTGCTGGTGCTTAGCCTCAGCCAGCTGCAACGCTTAAGTACGGCAGCGAAATTTGCCCGCCCGGTCCTCTTTAGTATGGACCTGTTGCTGCTCGTAGAATGGCTGCACGATTTTACCGCCGCCTTCGCCCCGGGAATTGTCGTAAAGCATCTCGACACCCTGTTCGTGGCCCTGGACGGACGAGTAAGCAGCACTCGCCTCAGCCCGGAATCGCGCCTGTGGCGCACCAAAACCGCCGCTGCCGCGAGCGTCTGGTGGCTGCAAAACCCATCGCGCGGGTTCGAGGCAATTACGACGAGCTTAATCGCAAACTAGCGACGGCGTCGCCTGCCAAATCGCTCATTGCTAGCTACCAGCAGGCCACTGGAAACTCGCGCAAATGCAAAATCGCGCCAGGAGTCTTGCGGGTTGGCCACCTCATGGCGGAAATCGCGCCCGGCTAAACTGCGCTGCGCCGCAATTGTCAGACCAAAGCCTTTTTGCTCTTCATCCTCGGTTCTGCCATATTCGCCGCCATTGACGAACTTGGCCGGTCGTACAACATTTAGTTTCTCCTTGAAATGCTTTAGCTCCTCAAGGGAAATAGCAATACCGGGTACGACGCGTAGTGCCACTTCGGCAGCCTGGATGAGCGGTTCTGGGTCGCGCCCGGCTTTCTGCGCCTCGATGGCCGCCGTCAAGAACGCTTCGCCGGCCAACATAATGTCGCCAGGCCAGCCACGGTTGTCACCGAACTCGATAATATTACCGCGCGCGTCTACCTTATCTGGGTCACCGTCCCACTGCTGACCAGTAGTGGCAGGCGAGATAAGGTAGCCATATGGCCGTGCCAGATGGTTTACGAACGTGCTCGCCATCTTTACCTGCCGGTCGTAGGGCACCATGCCCGGTACAAACAATGGATAACAGCAGGTGAGGTCATACGCACCAGTCGGGTTGCCGTTTTTGTCTAGGTCGCTGAGGTAGCCCTCGGTGTCGCTCTTGTCGACCCACATGGTGCCTATTAGCTCTTTCAGCTCCTGCACCCAACCTTCGAGATATTCGGCCATTGGCTCGTCACCATCCTGGCGTCTGAGTCGAAGCGCCTTAGCAGTTAGCGCAAATTTGTGGGCGATCAGCGCTTGCAACATTACCGGCGCCAAGTCGATAGTGCGCAAATTTTCGAGCGTTAAAAAGTCGGACGACTGCGTGCTGGGCTGAAAATCTTTTTTAGTCTCGCACGCCGCTAAAATGCAGCGCATTGTGTATTCCATCCGTCTAATACGTGCTTCGCCAGTAAGGCCCTGGGCGCTCCGCTCCAGCGTTTCAATGTCTTCGAGCACACCTTCATCGCGCACGCCGCGGTAAAACTCATCTATATTAATAATCGCATCGGAATAATTTCGAAAGCCCCTTAGCCGCCGTCCATTGCGCTCGGGGAAAATCCTCACCCGTTTGAACGCACCACCTTGATTGGCGGGCACGTTCTTTAGGTGGTCAATGCCTTCCAGCCAACTGAGCGAGGAACGAAGTAGCGCCGGAGCGTAGTGCACCAGCACTTCGTCGGCTTGGCTGCCATACGCTGCCGCTAGAGCTTCGACCGCCAACGAAAAGTGCGGGGTATGATAGCGGTCGAGTGACGCATCGGTGGCAAAATTGAGCGCCTCACCCCAGCGCATTATATGATATGCGCTGTTATTGATCGTCCGCATCCCGCCTCCGAGATCACCCCGGCGGATCCTCCCCATGGCTACCAGCGGACTGTCGTGGCCGGAAAAATCCACGCTGAAGCGCGAGCCGGGAATGTCATAGTCGTCATACGAACTCAGATAACGGCCCTCGTCCTGCGGTCTGCGGGCCGCGTAAGCACCTTATCGCTGATGTAGTCGGCGTATTGGTCAGGGGTTTCATCGGGATATTTGTCCCGCACGGAGGCATGCGTACCTCTTATATCGAAACACTCCCTAAAAACGAGACAGGGATCGGTGCCGCGCTCCCGTGCTTCGGCGGCGATGCTGCCGATCTGCCTGTACGTCAGACCTCGCGGCTGGGCGTAGGCCAGGTACATGCCGTCGTTGATCGCCCCGTCATGATCATGACCTGCCTGCCTGCGCACAGCTTGAAATAGCCAGCGAACGTCCGGACCAATGTCGGATGCTTGCATCCGCGCTAAGCGATCTTCCGGTGGGACATTTACCCAGCCGGCATCCAACACAGGCAGCCCGCCAGGATAGTTGGCGGCGTAGCCGGGGAGATTTGCCGAGGCCTCGATAAGTGTCATTGGGTTGCCATATGAGAGTCGCTAGGAAAAGTTACAAAATTTTGTGAAAAATCTTACTGTAATTCTACAATAAATCTTATGTTAAATGCTATACCGAGGACGCGTCTGTAGTATGTTCCATTATTCTAATGGAACATGGCCACGTCAATAGATTCTTCCACAGGTGCTGATTTTCTGGAACAAAAAGAGCACTTTCTAGTGCTCTTTGAGTATTTTTCTTCTATATTTGGTGGGCGAGGAGGGAATCGAACCCTCACGGGATTGCTCCCACAGGATTTTGAGTCCAGCGCGTCTACCAATTCCGCCACCCGCCCAGGTGTTTTCTAAAGGACTCGCTCCAGATTGTACTATAATTAAGGAGATTACGCGAGCATAAGCTATTTTATGAACCCCTTATTTGCAGACGAACCAACAGACAACAGACAGGATACAGGCACCGGCTACGTGCTGCCGCACGGCAACGGACATCATATTGAGCCGCCGAAACACGGCGAACACGAGGAAGAAAACGCGGCCGTAGCGCTCATCCGCAGCAAAATAGATGCATTGTACGCCAGCGAGCCAAACGTCCGGCAAGAAGAAGCAGAGGCCGAGGCGGCTGCGCCGCGCTCCAAACACCAGCAGTTTATGCACCGGCTCAGCACCAGCGGCAAGTCGCTGGCGGAAATTCAAACCGCCTGGCACGCCTACTATGCCGCGCTGCCGGACCACGAAAAGCAAGAAGTCTGGCAGGAATTTTACGCGGCAAACGCGCGGCGGCCGTCGGCCTACACACAGTACGTGCAGCGCACGGCCGGGGCGAGCGCCACCCACACGGAGCAGGCGGTTAGGCCCGAGTCTGCTGCCGAGCAGAAACCGGCGGGCATGGTGGTCGTGTCGGCCGAACCCGAACCCCTCGCAGGAAAAAAGCCGAAGTATCCTGCCGACCATCGCGACGTCGCCACCATCAAACGGCAAGTGCTTAAAAAAGTCCGCACGGCAAACCAAGCGCAGCTCAGGGTGAAACACCACGTGCAATCATTGCTGTTCGGGCTCGGCGTGGGTGGATTGGTGCTGCTCATTTTTCTGTTCGGCTTTTTTAATGAGGTGGTTATCGCGCCATTTATCCAGCCGGGCAGCCATGCGAGCGCCACGCCCATCATCCTGAGCAGCGACGGCGTCGCACCCACCGCCACGCCGGAGGTTATCATCCCCAAAATAAATGTGGAGCTGCCAATTATATACGGCTCGTCCAACAACGAAAGCGACATCGAAAACTCTCTGGAAGACGGCGTGGTGCATTACCCGACCACCTCGGCGCCGGGGCAGCAGGGCAACGCCGCCTTTTTCGGCCACAGCAGCAACAACATATTTAACCCGGGTAAATACAAATTTGCGTTCGTGCTGCTGCACACGCTGGAGCCAGGCGACATTTTTTACCTCACCAACGGCGGCAAGGTGTACACCTACAAAGTCTACGACAAGAAAATCGTGCAGCCGACCGAGGTAGACGTGCTGAATCCGGTGGCGGGCAAAACGGCCACGGCCACCCTCATTACTTGCGATCCGCCCGGCACCAGCTTGCACCGCTTGGTGGTGTGGGGAGAACAAATCAGCCCCGACCCCAGCAGCAACACGGCCGCACCAGCCACCAGCCAAACAGCAGGCGCGCCCTCCCGCCTGGCCGACAACGGGCCCACGCTTTGGAGCCGCCTGTGGGGCTGGCTCACCTCGCTATAAGCCTTGGGGTTATTATTGGACGATCAATGAGGTGCTGGTAAGCGCGCCTACGGCATTCACGGTATAGAGCGTGTGGTAGTTGGGGGTAAAGAAAGGCGCGAAAGCCGGGACGGCAGCCGCGAGTGCCTGGACGTTGGTACCGTCAAAGTCGAAGATTTCAGTCTTACCACCGCTGACATACGTGAGGTGAAACCCGTCCATCCAGCTGGCATTGGCCTGGGGAGCATCCAGCGGGTCTTTGGCGGTAAACGCATAGCCCTTGTTGGTTTCGGCGTCGTACACGCTAAACTGCGTGGCGTTTTCGGCCATTACGAAACGGGCGCTGTCGGAAAAAGTGAGGGCGGTGGGAGTGGTTGTTTTCAAAATCTGGACCGGCACCAGCACCTGATTACTGTCGAGCGTACCCGCCGGGTCGCGATACACATACACCTTGCTGTCGTCTTGCGCACCGGCGGCCACGTAGCGGGTACCGCTATAGTTGGCAAGCGCCAGCAACTGTGTGCCAGCCGGCCCCTCGCGCAACGTGTACGTGCGGTCGTTCTGACGCAAACGGATCAGCACCTTGCCCGGCGCCGCACCGTCGGCCGTGACGTACAGCAACGTCGTACCATCGGCAGCAAAGGCCTGCACATCCTGCAACAGGGGAACGGGCGACGGCTTTTTCAGCGTCGCCGTAAATACCTGCCCGGCATTTTGGTCGTATACATAATATTGGTCGTACGCGCCATCTTTCAGCAAAATAGTGGCCGGGTTGAAGCCAAGCAGCGTGGTAAGATTTTGTGTCTGAGAGGGGTCCTGGCGGTCGAGCAGGATATATTCGCTGCCCGCCTGGCCTTGCTTGTCGAAAAGGCGCTTGAGGAGTACATGCCGGTTATCGTCCGCCCAATGCACGAGCTGCCACCCGGTTGTCGTACTGCCAGCAGTAAAGCCGTCCGACGGCACCACCAGCGGACGCGCCACCGGCTTTGCCACCGTTAGGTCAAACACATCAAACTGATCGGCAGCCGCGCCGGATTGCAGCAGCAGCCACTGCCGGTTCGGGCTTTGCGCCACAAAGCCGGGCTGGGCGGTATACTGCTTGGTCAGCGTCGTGGTTAAGGTGGTTGGCACCAAAAATGGATAGTCAAAACGCTCTACCACGCTGCCATCTACCGTAATGGCCCGCTGCCACGTGCGGTAGCCTTGCCGCTCCAGCTGAATGGTGTACGCTCCGGCAGGCAGCACCAGCCGCGTATTGGTCTGGCCTTTCTGTACGCCGTTGACGCGAATGGCTGCGCCGCCCGGCTGCGACGAAAAAAATACCAACCCGTTCTGAATAATCCGCCCATTTTTGTCGATGCCGTAGCCGCGCGCCTGGTATACCAAAATAGTCGTCGCCAGCAGCATGGCCAGCGCCAGGATGACATATCCCGTGGTCATGCGCAGCGAATGGGCTCTTTGTTTTTTGGGATCAAGAAAATCCATACCGTGATCCTATTATATGCCATATGGGCAAGGATACGACAAATTATGTTCCGTCACTTGCGTGCACTGGCTGTGCGCGGTACTATACATATAGCTTACGCTTGCGTGACAAAGCGAACGAGGGTAACCAAAACGGTGAGTAAAAACATCTTAGAACTGAACGGCAAGCGGTACGACGCGATCACTGGCGCGTTGCTGGGTCCGGCGCGTGCCTCGGCGGCCAAGGCCGCAAAAAAAGCCGTTCCTGCCGCCAAAACCGCAAAGGGTAGGGCGGTTGACGGGTTTATTCGCCCTACCGCCATAGCCACGGCGATGCAGCCCAAAACCACCGTACCGACTCCAAAAGCCAAACGGGTGAACGACGTGCAGGCCGCGCCAGCCAAAAAAGCAAAGAAAGGGCAGAAGGGCGTTGCAAAAAATACAACACCTGTCGTACAACCTGTCTCTTCCGAAGTGGTGGTACGCGCCGCCAGCCCGGCCAACTCTATTGCCGCGCATCAGCCCCAACATGCCCGTACGCTCATGCGCCGGGCAGTGCAAAAGCCCGTGTTCACGCTCAAGCCAGAGATCAAACCGCAGGCACCGGCCGAGCTTGCACCAGTGTCATCTTCCGCGCTCACGCCCAAGCGGTCGGCGGCCAGCGTTGACCCGAGCCGCTTGGCACGTGCTCAAAAGACCCTCAAACATGCGGCCGTGGCGCGCTTTTCACGGCTCGCCGGCATAACGCACTCCACGGATTACCACATTCCGGTTAAAACCATGCCCGGCATACCGGTGCGCCAGGCGCCCCTTTCATCTCAGAGCGCCGTACGGTCGCCCGACATATTTGAAGCGGCCATAGCCAAAGCTACCAGCCATACCGAGCCGCCGCACCGGGTGAGCCGCTCGCGGCGGCGCAAGCTTACCAACGTACTCGCGCTTACCAGTACTTTTTTGGTCATTGCCAGCTTCGTGGCGTTCTTGAATATGCCGAACATACAGCTGCATGTGGCGTCTGTCCAGGCCGGTTTTAAGGCGAGCATGCCAAGCTATGCCCCCGTTGGCTACGCGCTGGCCGGCGGCGTAAAACGCAGCGGTGACACGGTAAGCATGGTGTACCGCTCGGGCGAAAACAATTACACCGTCACCCAGCAACCAACTAACTGGGACGACCAAACCCTGCTCGACAACACCCTGCCGCTGCAGGGCGCCCACCAGACCGTGGACGCCGGCGGCCGCATCGTATACATCTATAACGATTCCAACGCCGTATGGGTTGCTGGCAACGTCCGCTACGATGTCGTCGGCAACGCGCCGCTCAGCACCACCGACATCCAGCAACTGGCAATGAGCATGTAACAAGCGCCCAGACATTCGTGACAACAGGGGAGTTTTCTCTTATAATGGCGGCTATGAAACCAGCTCGAACCCGTTTTGCGCCCAGCCCCACCGGGTTTATGCACGTCGGCGGCGTGCGCACCGCGCTGTTCGCGTGGCTTATTGCCCGGCAAACCGGCGGGCAGTTTATTTTGCGGCTGGAAGACACCGATAAGGTCCGTGAGGTAGAAGGTTCGGCCGAGCATATCATGCGAAGCTTACGCTGGCTGGGTCTGGATTGGGACGAGGGCATTGACGTTGGCGGGCCATATGGGCCGTACAAGCAAAGTGAGCGGCTCACCACATACAAAGAGTGGGCCGACAAACTCGTGGCCGAAGGCCGCGCTTACGCCGACCCATACACACCGGAAGAATTGGACACATTTCGCGAGGAAGCCAAAGCCGCCAAAAAACCATTTTTGTTCCGCGACCACCGGCCGGAGCATCCGCCGGCTTGGGATGGCAGTCAGCCGCTACGGTTTAAAAGCGAGCCTAAGGCTTACGACTGGCACGACGCCGTACTCGGCGACCTGCACACCGGCCCCGAAGCCGTGGATGACTTCATTTTGGTGAAGTCCGACGGCTATCCGACGTACAATTTCTGCCATATCATCGACGACCTGCTCATGGAGTGCACGCATGTTATCCGCTCCCAGGAATTCATCGCCAGCGTGCCGAAATACCTTAATTTGTACGAGGCCCTCGGCATCACGCCGCCGGTGCTGGCCACCGTACCGTTCGTAATGGGTCCAGACGGCAAGAAAAAACTGAGCAAGCGCGACGGCGCCAAAGATATTTTAGACTACGCGCGCGAGGGCTTTATGCCCGAAGCATTAGTGAACTTTATGGCGTCGCTCGGCTGGAACGACGGCACCGAGCAAGAAATTTTTACCGTGGCCGAACTGGTACAAAAATTCCGCCTGGACCGCGTACAGCGAGGCGGGGCGAAGTTTGACGAGCAACGATTGTTGTGGATGAACGGCGCGCACATCCGCTCGCTGGCGCCGGAAGAACTGTACAAGCGCGTGAAGGATTTTTGGCCGCCCGGAGCAGGCGAGGCGAGCGACGAGTACAAGCTTAACGTGCTCACCCTCGTACAAGAACGCCTCAAATACTTCGCCGAACTGCCCGCGCTCACCACCTTTTTCTTCACAGATTTACCCGTGAACTCCGAGCTCTGGCAGGGCAATAAGCAACTCAAAAAGCTGGAGTCAGCCGAGCTCAAAAGTCTGCTGGAGCAGGCCAAAGCCGCTCTCCAGGCCAGCGACTTCTCCGTGCCCGACCTCACCGAGCGCCTCAACAACCTGCTGGAGCAAACCGGCCAAAAACCAGGGGTGCTGTTTAGCCTGGTCCGCATCGCCACCACCCAAGCGCCCGCCAGCCCAAGCCTGGCCGACACTCTGGCCGTCCTCGGCAAAGAAACCAGCCTCCGCCGCCTCGATGCGATGCTCGCCGCACTCTAAACCGGCACCCAAAAAGGTCAACATTTAAGCGCAAGCTGGTACAATAGTGGTTATGATTGATGGTATCCGCGGGCGGCGGCGTAATAGTGGAATGCATCCGGCAGTGCAGCGACATACTGCCAATATTGTGGTAGGTAAGGGTTCGGCACAGCCCGATGACCCGCCGTTCCGCACGCCGGAACAAATTGCGGCCGAGGAAGCACAACAGGGAAACGATACCGAAGAAACGCGCGGCGGCATGAACGAACAGGACACCGGCGGTGGCGACGCCAAGCCGCCGCGTCACCGGCGTTCTCTGGTAGCGTGGCTCAAAGGGCGCAGTAAAAAGCAGTGGATTATCTTTGCGGTCGCAGCCGTAGTGGTGCTGGGGGGCGGGGGAGTAACCGCCGCGCTCGTGCTGCATCATCCTAAGCCCAAGCCCGTGATTGCTATCAAAACCAAGCCCAAGCCCGCGCCCTTGCCGCCCAAACCGACCACCGTTGCCTCGACGCTCACCGGCCTGCAGGTAGACCCCAGCCTCAACCAAAAGCCGGTCACCGGCATCATGATCGAAAACAGCACTTTCGCCCGGCCGCAGTCCGGCCTGGACCACGCCGGCGTGGTGTTTGAAGCCGTGGCTGAGGGCGGCATTACGCGCTTCCTCACGCTGTGGCAGGATACGTCGGCGGCGTACATCGGGCCGGTGCGCTCGGTGCGGCCGTATTACATCCAGTGGGCGCTCGGCTTTGACGCGGCAATCGCCCATGTGGGCGGTAGCCCGGAGGCGTTGCAAGACATGTCCAGCTGGAATGCGAAGGACCTCGACCAGTTCTACAACGGCAGCTATTACCAGCGCATCAGCTCGCGCTATGCGCCGCACAACGTGTACACCAGCATGGACCAGCTTAACGCGCTGGAAGCCAAAAAAGGCTTTGGCGCGGCCAACTACACCGGCTTTGCCCGCAAGGCCGACACGCCCAGCAAAACGCCCACCGCCAGCAGCATCGATTTTACCGTTTCCAGCAGCGACTTTAATGTGCACTACGACTACGACGCCCCGGCAAACGCCTACAAGCGCAGCGAGGGCGGCACGCCGCATATGGAGCTGGACGCCGCAGGCAACCAAACACAAATTGAGCCAAAAGTGGTCGTCGCCCTGGTCATGAACCAAGGCATCGAGGCCGACGACCTGCACACCAGCTACGACACGCTGGGCACCGGCCACATGTATGTCTTCCAGGACGGTGTCGTCACCGAAGGTACCTGGAGCAAAGCCGCCAACACCGCGCAGTTCAGTTTTGTGGATGCCGCCGGCAAACCACTCAAGCTCAATGCCGGCCAAACTTGGATTACCATCGTCAATGCGACTAATCACGTAGCCTACAAATAACATGGACAGCTTCCAAAAATATCTCGCTCAGGTCCGCGGCCGGTTGTTTATAGTGCTCATCGTG
>Ga0070730_10002755_pt1 | contig 15946 bp, 11 predicted proteins | sample Coa_R1_3_FD_66447 | JGI IMG/M metagenome (GOLD analysis project Ga0070730, IMG submission 66447) | Surface soil microbial communities from Centralia Pennsylvania, which are recovering from an underground coalmine fire - Coalmine... | ecosystem: Environmental > Terrestrial > Soil > Unclassified ...
GCTTTTTGTTTTTAGCGGATCTTAACTTCCTGTAGATCGTTTTCGCTGAAACACGATGCCTTTGGTGCGCCCGGCGTCCAGCGTGAAAGAAAAGCCTGGTTGTTGGGGGTCGCCATGAAAGTGCAGCGTGATTCCGGATTTGCCCGCTGCCAGCTCACCGGTCCCGGTGGGGCGCAGCACATCGGTTGCGAAGGTATTGGTGCGCGGCGAACCGGAGGCGCCGGAGATAGACAATATTCTTATTTTCCCTTCGACCACGCCGAGGCGGTAAACAACCGCCAGTTCTTCGCTCCAATACTCACCGGAAAACTCTCGGAGCTCTTCCGCGCTCAGTGCGATTTCCTTTTTCTCCTTGTTTTCCGCCTCTTTGGACTTGTTTTCTTTGGGCTCCATTAGGTTTCCGAGATACACGTCGGCAACCTGGTGAGCGCGTCTGCTGGGTCCGGCGTTCCCCACGTTACAAAGGCACGCGACGGAAAAGTGCTGGTCCGGAAAGCGCAGCAGTTCGGCGCGGTAGCCGCCCCACGCGCCTCCGTGGTTTACCGTGTGTAATCCCCGGTAGTTCTGCACGAACAGGCCCTTGGCATAGTCAAGCAGCTTGCCACCGTTCAACTTCCCTGGTTCCTGGATCTCGCTCAGCAACACCTTGCCGCCCACCCGTGGGCTGTAAAAGTTTTCGTCCCATTTGAGCAAATCTTCCACCGAGGTGTGCACCGCACCGTCGCCGGTTTGCTCGAAATACGAAACATTGAGCGCGTAGCCCAACTTGTTTTCTTTCTCGTCGTAGGCTAGGGCGCGGCCGGCAATAAGTGCGGTATGACTGTCGCGATACTGCGTGTGCGTCATCGCCAGCGGTGCGAAAATATTTTTCGCCGCGAATTCCCGCAGGCTTTGCGCGCTGGCGCGTTGCACCACGACCGAAAGCAGGAAAAATCCGGTGTTGCTGTATAGCCAGTCGCTGCCCGGTGTAAAGTTCAGCGCCTTCTGCCGAGTGATGAGCGCCAGGGCGTCGGCATCAGTTGTGACGTTATCGATGTTGATTCCTGCCAGCTCCATCAGCGTTAAATAATCGCGCAGACCGCTGGTGTGATTGAGCAGTTGCAAAATCGTGATTTTCTGGCCATAGGCGGGAAGTTCCGGCACATACTTCCGTATGTCGTCGTTGAGGGAAAGTTTTCCCTGCTCCTCCAGCAACAGAACGCTTGCGGCGGTGAATTGCTTGGACGTTGAGCCAATGTCAAACACCGTTTGCGGCGTAATTGCGACCTTGTCCTCGATATTCGCGAGTCCATAACCTTTCGCGTAGATTATTTTTCCCTCCCGGTAAACTGCCAAGGCGCAACCGGGGGAGCCCGGTTTGGTGAGGTCGCTGAAGACTTCATCGACGGCCGCCGCGGACTTTTCGTCGGACGTTGCTCCCAGCCTGGCGCCGGCGCCAACGAACAACACCAATGCTGCGGTGATCATGCGGGAAGCTTGCCGCCATGCAGTCATCGTCGAGCATCCTTAAAGGCTCAATTACTGATTTCGCCGCTGAATATATCACGCGCCGGACAGATGCAAGCGCTCGGGGGCCCAGGTTATTCGTTTTCAGGTACACTTTGCGTTCATGCTCACTGCCATCACTCGCAAGGTCAGTCCCGGCATCATCCAATGCGAGCTGACCTTTGTTGCTCGACAGCCCATCGATCTCTCGAAGGCCGTGGCGCAACATCGCGAGTACGAGCGGGTTCTCGAAAAGCTCGGTGCACGCGTCATTTCTCTTCCGGCGGAGCCGGCGCTGCCCGACTCGATGTTTGTCGAAGATCCCGCCATCGTCCTGGACGAATTGGCCATCCTTCTTCCGTTAGGCACGGAGAGCCGGCGCCCGGAGTCAGCCTCCATCGCCGAGGTCCTCGCAAAATTCCGCAAGGTCGCTCGTGTGGAATTGCCAGGGCAAGCTGAAGGAGGCGACGTCTTTCGCATAGGCAGACGGTTGTTCGCCGGGCTTTCCAGTCGCACCAACGCCGAGGGCATTCGGCAGCTTGCGGCCCTACTCGCGCCCTACGGCTACGAAGTGACGAGCGTTGCGGTCACCGGCTGCTTGCATCTGAAGTCGGCGGTCACTTATATCGGCCGCAACACGCTGCTGGTCAATCGCGCGTGGTTTGATACCACGCCATTCGCGGGCCTCGAATGGATTGATGTGGCGCCAGAAGAGCCCCACGCGGCCAACGCCCTGGCCATCAAAGGCACGGTCATTTTCCCCGCCTCCTTCCCGCGGACACGCACCCGCCTGGAAGCGCGTGGATTTCAAGTCACTTCCCTCGACATTTCCGAACTGCAGAAGGCCGAATCGGGGCTGACCTGTTCGAGTCTGCTGTTCGACGCGCCTGCCGTTGACGTGCGAAAGCCGTTCGTTTCAGGAGGCGTCGCGCCAACCTGCAAGAGATAATCGGTACGACACACCGCCGGGCCACTTCGACGTTTCTTCGCTTGGTGTCTGACCGCCCCCTGTGCTACGCTCCCTTCCGGTATGATTTTGTCCACTGCCAAGCGAATTACCACCGCAACGTCGTCGATGTCGACTACCTCGACTAAGACGAAGTCCATTACGATCGCTTCCGGCGCGTGGCGAAACACCTAGCAAGCTAGAAAAAGTTCCAACCCACCGCCGAAGCGAACCTGGCGGTGGGTTTCTTATTTAGCCCCCCTCCAGAGTCGCTCCCGCGGAATATAACAGGAGCGGCAGTCATGATCCCGGAAAACGTAGAGGAAGACTTAATAGCCGAGAACCCGTGCGGAGCCTGTGCGCCGCAGCCATCCGCCCAGACGGTTCCCTCGGCCTCCCCTAAATCGCTGATCGCCTTCAAATTCGGCGGCACCTCTTTACTCGGTGCCGAACGCTTGCTGCACGCGGCCTGTCTGGTGCAACCTGCGGCGCAAACCATGCAGGTTGTCGTGGTGGTGTCAGCCATGAAGGGGGTCACCGACCGCCTCTTGGGGATCGCCCAAGCGCTCGCCGAGGGCCAGCACGAGCGGGCTCGCACCGATGCGCAATCCGTTCTGCGCCTGCATCTTGATGTGTTGCATGATTTAGCGCCGGATTCCGAGGTTCACAACCGCGTCGCACGTGAGCTCACTTCCCTTGGCCGCGATTTGCTCCATGAAGTCTCCACGCGCCGCAATGGCGTGGCGTCGGAGGAACTCTCCGACCGGCTGGCCTCTTTCGGCGAGCGTTTTTGTGCGCGATTGTTCGCTGCTGCACTGGAGCAATCCGGCGTCCCTGCGGTGCCCGTTTCCTCCTCGGAGTTCGTCCTTACGTGCGGCACCTTTCGTGATGCCAAGCCGCATTTGGAGCAAACCCGGCAGCGTGGCCGCCAGGTTTTGCTTCCCTTGTTGGGTGCCGGCATCGTTCCGGTGGTCACCGGCTTCATCGGAGCCACTCAGGACGGGCGAATTACTACGCTGGGGCGCAACAGCTCCGATTTCTCCGGCGCGATCATCGCTCACGTAGTCGATGCCGACGAACTGGTGATTTGGACCGACGTGGACGGAATCTACACCGCCAATCCGAACGAGTCGCCGCAAGCCCGGCTCCTGCACGATCTCAGTTATGAAGACGCGCACGCGCTGGCCTTGAGCGGAGCCAAGGTTCTGCATCCTCATGTTCTGCCGCTGGCTGAGGAAACGGACATGACCGTTCGGGTGCGCAACACCTTCAGGCCCCACACGCGCGGAACGCGTATCGGCCCAGCTCCAGTCGTCAAGGAGTCCGCATGAGCGCGCTGTCTTCCTCTCCTTTCGACAAGAAAATTCGCGCCGGTGTGCTGGGAGCGACCGGCCTGGTCGGCCAGCGTCTGGTGAGCTTGCTTGCGGATCACCCCTGGTTTCAGCTAACCGAAGTTGCTGCTTCCGAACGCTCTTCCGGCAAAACCTATGCCGAGGCAGTTCGCTGGCATCTGGATACGCCGATCCCCGCCGCGGCGCGCGACCTGCTGGTGCGCAGCCTGAATCCTTCCCTGAATTGCGACTTCGTTTTTTCCGCCCTCGATTCCTCCGTCGCCGGCCAAGCGGACGAAACTTTCGCCGCCGCGGGCTACCCGGTGGTCAGCAATTCCCGAAATCACCGCATGGACCCGGATGTCCCGCTGCTTATTCCGGAGGTAAACGCTTCCCATCTGGACGCTATTCCGCTGCAACAGAAACTTCGCGGCTACGATACCGGTTTCATTGTCACCAATCCCAACTGCTCCACCGCCGGATTGGTTCTGGTCCTCAAGCCGCTCGCCGAGTCCTTCGGCTTGGAGAAGATTTTCGTCGTCACCCTGCAGGCTATGTCCGGCGCGGGCTATCCCGGAGTCGCTTCGCTGGACATTCAAGGCAACGTGATTCCCTTCATCAGCGGCGAGGAAGATAAACTGGAGTGTGAGCCGCAAAAGCTGCTGGGCAAGTGGGACGGTACGCGCTTCGTCGACGCGGGCCTGGGCATCAGCGCCCACTGCAATCGCGTGCCGGTGATTGACGGCCATCTGGAATGCGTCAGCGTGAGCCTGAAGAAGGTCGCATCGCTCCGAGAGGTCCGCGAAGCCTTGCGCGAGTTCGAGGTCAACTCCGAACTCTCGGCGCTGCCTTCTGCGGTGCGCAACCCGGTGATCGTCCTCGAGGAAGAAAATCGTCCGCAGCCGCGCCGTGACGTGAACGCCGGCAGCGGCATGGCCGCGGTCGTCGGCCGCGTCCGCGAATGCCCACTGCTCGACGTAAAGCTCACCCTGCTCTCCCACAATCTGGTGCGTGGCGCGGCCGGCGCGGCCCTCCTCAATGCGGAACTCCTAGCCGCTCGCGGTTTTTTGAATGTTCGCGCGGATGCGGCCCGCGAAGCGCCCGCGGCCGAACCGGCGGTCCGCTGAATCGATCAGCTCGGCCGACGCGGGCAGTTTCCGAACCGAGCGCGAATCCGCGAGCCCTGAGCATCGCGAGGCATCCAGAATTCAAGCGCCCACCGTACCTCTAGTAATTCAACTTCAGTGAGAATTGTATCTGCCGCGAGGGACCGGCGGTCTTGCTGATAATTCCGAAGCCGCTGCCGCGCACGATGTTGGAGGGCAATCCGAAATCGACGATGTTGAAAATATTGAAGAACTCCGCGCGAAACTGGATAACTCCCAGCTCACCCTTGCCCCGCCGCCCGAACGGGGTGTCTTTGATTAGCGCGACATCAAAATCGCGAAAGCCTGGACCGCGAAAGGTGTCGCGCCCCAGCGTTCCGAAGCGGCCGCTGTTAGGCCCAGTCCCTCCAGGCACATGGACGGGAATGAAAAAGAACGAGCTATTGTTTGCACCCAAGCCGAAATAATCCTCCCGCGTTGCGCGGCTGGTCGACAACTTGGGCATGGACAGCAAATCCGGGCGATCCGTTCCGCCCGCACCTGCGCCGGTTTGCTGCACGCCCGAATACACCGTGAACGGCGGAGCGCTACTGATCGTCGTGATGTTCAACAGCTGCCAGCCGCCCGTAATTTTGCGGTTCAGCGGCTGCAGAAAGCCGACGCGCTCGAATGGCAGCGCCTGAAATAGGCTGAGCGTAAAAACGTGGGTCACGTCAAAGGTAGAAACTCCTCTATCTCCTCCCAGGTTTAGAGGATTTTGCGGCAGAGTTTGCAAGATTACACCGGCATTGGACGGCCCACCGCCCAGCGCGGCGCTGGTATCGTCGATCGATTTGGAGAATGTGTAGCTGGCCTGGAAGCTCAATCCGATGCGCGACTGGTTCTGGCTTACGCTGGTTTGCAAGGCGTGATAACTGGAATGCGAGCCATTGGTCATCACCAACTCCGGCCCGAACCCGCCGGTCGCGTGTCCCGCGGAATCGAACTGCGTGAATGGCGCAAACGCCGGGTCCGCTCCGTTGTAACCATTCGGCGAAAACACATTAGAGAGACGCACGCCCGCGGTGGCCACATACGCCGTACTCACCTTCACGCCGCCAAAATCGTGATCGATGCCCGCCGTGCAGGTTCCGATGTATCCGTTGCGGAAATTTCTGTCGATCACCCCAGCGGTGAACAATTGCACCTCGTGTCCGGGCGTCACCGCCGCCAGATCGTTCTGAAACCGTTGCAAATCGATGGGCGTATTCGCCGGCACCGTCGCGCTGCTTCCGGAAGCGAACAGAAGTTGCCCCTGTGTGGTGTAAGGCGCGGGGAGCGTTAGCGGCACGACGCCAGCGTTAAATGGCACGGGAACGCCGGGCAAAGCCGTAACCACCGGCGCAAACGTCAGCGGAAATCCACCGGTAACGAAATTGTCCTGCCACAGATTTGTGAGGATGGTGGTGATGGCGCCTCCCGCATGCAGCGTCGTGCGCTTGCCGATCGCGTAATCCATCGATACGCGCGGCCCCCAGCCGTTCCAATCGATGGGATAGATCGGCTGCGGATTGTACAGGAACACCTGGGTGGCACCCGAAGCCAGGAAAGGAGTCGGCCGGCCATCCGGACCGACCGGCGCCGCGACCGAAGTCCGGTGCTTGGCTTCTTTGATGCGGGTGTTTACTTCGTAGCGTAAACCGTAGTTGATGCTCAAACGCGATGTAACTCTCCATGCATCCCGAAAATAAAGGTTGTAGGCCTCGCGTCGTACCGCCGCTTCGTCGAATTTGTCTCCGCCCGGCGTAAGATTTCCCACCGCGGTCACCGTATACAAATACGGCGTGGCGGTCAGCAAACCGGTAAGCGCATCCGGAAGCGGATCTCCCGGTTGAATATCGTGCTGCCCGCTCGCGGAACGAATCAACACCGGCGAGTACGCTGTTCCGCCGCCAAAGGAGTACAGCCCGTTGGGGTTGGTGCCGAAAATTGTTGCGTCGCGGTTGGCGCGAATCTCCGCGCCCCACTGGAAGGTATGTGGGCCGCGCGCGTAGACCATGTCGTATTTCACTTGATAGACATTTCCGTAGGAGCCGAATATCGAACCGTCCGCGGAATTGAACCCTTCGAAAAGACCGTCACCAAAGGCGATGGCCGGCTGCGTTTGATTGGCGGTCGGAAAAATCGGTGTGCTGCGAATATAGCCCAGCGCGATTGTAAAGTTCAGGCGCGGAGAAATGGTTCGCGCATACTTCACTGTGGCGCTGCGCTGATGATCGAAAAACTGCACACCGAAGCTCGGATCGATGGCCGTCTGATCCGGATTGGTGGTCGGTCCGCGAACCTGGTTCAGGCTGAATCGCCCCATCAATGTGGCCTTATCTGAAACGCGATGATCGATGCGCACGGAAAACTGATCCGTGTCGGTGGCTACCTTCGATGATGCCGCATACGTCCGTGCACCAAACGCGCCCAGCGGCTCATTGGGCAACGGATACCGCGCCATCACCGGGGCGATCGCCGGATTCACTGGCACCGTCAGCGTGTCCCCGGGAAATGTGGTGGTATCCATTCCTTGCCGTTCGGCGGTGGTCGGTACGGGAAATACCTGCGTGGTGCCCAGCACCTGCCGAAAACCCTGGTATTCCCCGAAATAAAATGTCTTCCCGCGTCCATCATAAATCCCTGGCAGCACCAACGGGCCGCCATTGGTCACACCGAATTCGTTGCGCGCAAATGGAGGAATACGCCGCGGATCAAGCGCGTTTTCATGGTCAAAGAAATTGCGCGCATCGAACGCCGCATTGCGCAAAAACTCAAACAGGCTGCCGTGCACCTGCGGGCTGCCTGATTTGGTGAGCACATTGGTGAAGCCCGCCGCGCCGTGCCCTATTTCGGCGGGCATCACTCCGGAGCTGGATTGCACTTCCTGGATGGCATCCACGTTGAAATTGGAAAACGTCGCTCCGCCCAGTTCCGGATCGGTGGTATCCGTTCCATCCATGGCAAAAACCGCGGCCACCCCGCGCTGTCCGTTGACCGCAAATTGTTGCGTGAAATTCGCCGCACCGTTCGCGTCGGTCATAGTGCCGGCCGCCAGCAGAAGGAGTTTGCTGAAGTCGCGCTCATTGAGCGGCAGGCTAGAGACCTCCGAGCTGGAAAGATGCTCGCCGCCGCCCCCCTGTCTAGCGCTGCTTTCCTCCAGCACCGTAACCCGCATTTGCTCTGTCCCGGAAAGTTGCAGCCCTGCGGTGAAGGCTCCGTTCTTGACGAGCAGCGGCTTCACCGCGTGCCAGGTCGTGCCCGCAACGGTCACGCTCAGTTCGTAGCTTCCCTCGGCAAGTTCGGCAAACGTGAATCGTCCGTCCGCCGAACTCGACGCCGTGTAGCTATTGCCAAGCGACGCGGGGTGAAGTGTGATGCGCGCGTCACGCACAGGATTCCCTGCGCCGTCCCGCAGCACACCGGTCCACGAAGGGGCTGGGAGTGAACGCGCTATGGGCGCCGCGGCGCTGAGGAATAGGAAAAGGTAGAGCACCGATATTGCGCGCCCGGAACCCGAAGACATTCACATAGTATACGCACTACCTCAATCGGCATGCGGCCTCGAGCGAATTGACATCCGGTGAGCGCCGCGATAGGTTGAAAACTCCTCTCCTTCCGAGGGTGATGCTCAGTAACGGCCTTCGAGAGTGGCTAGCCGTGGCCTTGGGTTTCCCGTGGAGAGAACAATTTCGTTTTAGCATAAAATACCCACCCGGCTTGCGCCGGTGAGCATCAAAGACCTGTCAAAACGCAGCGGGTTCCTCCCTACCGCTGGGGAGTTAACGTGAGTCAGCCGAAAGCTCAAGTAGACCTTGACCTGCTCAGCATCAATACCATCCGCACTTTAGCCATCGACGCGGTGCAGCAAGCCAACTCCGGCCATCCCGGCGCGCCCATGGGACTGGCGCCAGTGGCTTATGCCTTATGGCAGCGATTTCTCCGTTACGATCCCGCCGATCCCCTTTGGCCCAATCGCGACCGCTTTGTTCTTTCCAATGGGCATGCCTCGATGCTGCTCTATGCCATGCTCCATCTCACCGGCGTCCGCGACGTTTCCGTAGACGGAAAAGTGCTCGACAAACCTTCGCTTCCGATGGACGAGATCAAACGCTTTCGCCAACTCGACAGCAAGACTCCCGGCCATCCCGAATCGCACATTACTGCGGGTGTCGAGACCACCACCGGCCCGTTGGGGCAAGGCTGTGGCAACAGCGTGGGTATGGCCATCGCCAGCAAGTGGCTGGGCGCTAATTACAATCGTCCGGGCTTCGAGCTGTTCAATTTCAACGTGTACGCCATGTGTGGCGACGGCGACTTGATGGAGGGTGTGGCCTGCGAAGCCGCGTCGCTGGCCGGCCACCTGGGACTTTCCAATCTTTGCTGGATTTACGATCACAATCATGTGACGTTGGACGGCCCTGCGAATTGGTCCTTCAGTGAAGACGTGATGACTCGCTTTGTGGGGCTGGGCTGGAATGTCACGCGGGTGGCCGATGCCAATGACCTGGACATGTTGGGCCGAGCCTATCAAACGTTCCTGAAGACCGCCGAACGCCCAACATTGATCGTGGTCGACAGCCACATCGGCTACGGCTCGCCGAACAAGCAAGACAGTTCCGACGCGCACGGCGAGCCGCTCGGGGAAGCGGAAGTGAAACTGGTGAAAAAGAATTACGGGTGGCCCGAGGACGCCAAGTTCCTGGTTCCCGACGGCGTTTACGACCATTTCAAAAATGGCATCGGCAAGCGCGGGGCCGACCTTCGCGCTGCATGGAATACCAAATTCGACGAATATAAGAAGCAATTTGCGCAGCCTGCCGAGCAATTGCAGCGCATCCAGAATTTCCAGTTGCCCCACAGTTGGGACAAAGATTTGCCCAGCTTTCCCGCCGACGCCAAGGGCATGGCCACCCGCGAATCTTCCGGCAAAGTGCTGAATGCGCTCGCAAAAAATATTCCCTGGCTTATAGGCGGCTCCGCCGATCTGGCCCATTCCAACAAGACCAATCTCACTTTCGATGGCGCCGGAGACTTCTATGCCAACGAATTCCGCGGCCGCGATCTGCATTTCGGCGTGCGCGAACATTCCATGGGCGCGGCCGTCAACGGCTTAAGCGTTTCCCGTTTGCGCGCCTACACCGCCACTTTCTTCAATTTCAGCGATTATATGCGCCCCAGCATGCGCCTTGCCGCCCTGATGGAAACGCCCTCCTTGTTCATTTTCACCCACGATTCCATCGGCCTCGGCGAGGACGGCCCCACCCATCAACCCATCGAGCAACTCGCCTCCCTTCGCGCCATGCCCAACATGATTGTGCTGCGTCCCGGCGACGCCAACGAAGTGGTGGAGGCGTACAAGGTGATGATCCAGCTGCGGCACAGCCCAGCCTCGCTGGTATTGACTCGCCAGGCGCTGCCCACATTTGACCGCTCTAAGTTTGCGCCGGCTTCCGGAGTGGCCAAGGGCGCTTACGTTCTGGCCGATGCCGCCAATGGCAAGCCTGACGTAATTCTCATGGCCACCGGCAGCGAAGTTCATCTGTGCGTGGAAGCCTATGAAAAGTTGAAAGCGGAGGGAATCAACGCCCGCGTGGTGAGTATGCCCTCGTGGGAGCTGTTCGAGAAACAGGACGCCGCCTATCGCGAAAGCGTTTTTCCCGCAAGCGTCACTGCGCGCGTTTCCGTGGAGATGGGTGCGACCACCGGTTGGGAGCGCTACGTGGGTACCAAGGGCAAAGCGATTGGCATGCATTCCTTCGGCGCTTCCGCGCCAATCAAGGATTTGCTTAAGAAATTCGGGTTTGTTCCGGAGCATGTGGTAATGGCGGCAAAAGAAGTTCTGGGAAAGTGAGCCCCAATGAAACTGGTGATTGGCTCCGATCACGCCGGCTTTCAATTGAAAGTCGCGGTCGGCGATTTGCTGCGCTTGCTCGGGCATGAAGTGCTGGACGTCGGCGCTTTCAACGAAAATCCCTCCGATTATCCGGATTTTGCGGAGGCCGTGGGCCGCGCGGTGGTGGATAAAAAGGCCGAGCGCGGCATACTCATCTGCGGCAGCGGCGTGGGAGCCAGCGTCGCCGCCAACAAAATTCCGGGCGTGCGCGCCGGGATGTGTCACGACACGTATTCCGCGCACCAGGGCGTGGAGCACGACGACATTAACATCCTGGTGCTAGGCTCCCGCGTGGTAGGAGTCATGCTCGCACAGGATTTGGTGAAGGCCTTCCTGGGCGCCAAATTCACCAATGAGGAGCGCCATGTCCGCCGTTTGGGCAAGGTCAAAGCAATCGAAGCCAAATATGCAGCGGGAGGCGGAGGGGAATAAGCGTCTCGTAATCAATGTCTTTGCCTAGAGCGCGCGAGAACGAGCAAGCCACAACCCGGCGGCGTACAATAGTATTTTAAGGAGTTGCAGCAAAGGAGAACGTCATGACCGCTACAACAGCGCTTCCGAATGTCGGAGCCAAGGGTGTAAATCCTCTCAAAGCATTGCTGGAATTTGGCCAATCGCCCTGGATGGACTACGTCCGCAGAGATCTGCTGACCAGCGGCGGCCTGAAGAAAATGATCCAGGAAGACGGCTTAATGGGGATGACCTCGAACCCCACCATTTTTGAGAAAGCCATTACCGGCAGTAAAGATTACGCCGATATTCTGGAGTCCCCCGACGCCCAAAAATTGGATGCCAAGGGCGTCTACGAAAAAATCGCCATCCGCGACGTGCAGGACGCCGCGGACATTTTCAAGGGCGTCTATCAGCAAACCAAGCGTCGCGATGGCTATGTCAGCCTGGAGGTCGCGCCAACGCTGGCCAACGACACGCAAGCTACTATCGACGAAGCTCGTCGGCTGTGGAAACGCGTAGGCCGCGAAAATGTGATGATCAAGGTTCCGGGCACGAAAGAAGGCTTGCCCGCGATTCGCCAGCTTCTCGAAGAGGGCCTCAACATCAACATCACGCTTCTTTTCGCGCAGTCTGTGTACGAGCAAGTTGCCGAAGCCTTTTTGGCCGCCCTCGAAGCTCGCGCGAAAAAGGGCCAGGACATCAGCCATGTCGCCAGCGTGGCCAGCTTCTTCGTCAGCCGCATCGATACCTTGATCGACAGCCAGATTGACGTTAAGTTGAAAACCGAGACCGACACCGCCAAGAAAACGCTGCTTACCGGTTTGCAGGGAAGAGTGGCGATTGCCAATGCCAAACTGACCTATCGCAAATATCAGGAACTTTTCGGGGGCGCGCGCTGGAACGCGCTCACGGCCAAGGGCGCGCGGCCGCAACGGTTGCTATGGGCCAGCACCAGCACCAAGAATCCCAAGTATCGCGACGTAACCTATGTCGAAGAGCTCATCGGCGCCGATACGGTCGACACCATTCCCCCAGCAACCTTCGATGCTTTTCGCGATCACGGCCGGGTGCGCGCCAGCTTGACCGAAAACGTCAATGAGGCCGCGAACGTGATGGCCTCCCTCGAAAAAGCGGGCATTTCCATGAAGGAAGTTACCGAGAAGCTAGTCGTCGACGGCGTGAAACTTTTCGCCGACGCCTTCAGGCAGTTGCTGGAGGCCACCGGCAAGACCGCTGGCGTGCGGGCGTGAGCCTTAATCCCCAACGATACATGTTGCCGGAGAAGCTGGAAGGTTTGGTCAAGGCTTCTCTCGAGGATTGGAAAAGAAACGACAAGGTTCGGCGTTTGTGGCAGCGCGATGCCTCCGTATGGACCGGCAGCGATGAAGGTCAGTGGCTGGGCTGGCTGGACATCGCCGAAAAGCAACTTGCCCAGCTCGACACTTTCAAAAAAGTCGCCGCCGATATAAAGAAAGCCAAGTTCAAGCACGCATTGCTTCTGGGTATGGGCGGCTCCAGCTTGTGCCCGGAAGTGCTGCGCATGACTTTCGGCAAGATTAAAGGCTATCCCCAACTCCACGTTCTCGATTCCACCGATCCCGCGCAGATCAAAGCCATCGAAGCTCAGGTCGATCTCAAGAGCGCCATCTGCATTGTCTCCAGCAAATCCGGGAGCACGCTCGAACCCAACATCTACAAACAGTATTTCTTCGAGCAGGTGGCGAAGAAGGTCGGCGCCAAGGAAGCCGGCGCCCGTTTTATCGCCATCACCGATCCCGGCTCCAAAATGCAGCAAGTCGCTGAAGCTGACAAGTTCCGGCACATTTTCTTGGGTGTGCCCAGTATTGGCGGGCGCTACTCGGCTCTATCTAATTTCGGCATGATCCCCGGTGCCGTCATGGGTATCGACATTGCAAAGTTTCTCAAGAACGCCCAGGAAATGGTGAAAGCGTGCGGTCCCGCCATCGGCGCGGACAAGAATCCCGGCGTAGTGCTCGGCACGATTCTTGGAACAGCCGCCAGGGAAGGCGCCGACAAGATCACCATTATTTCTTCTCCGGGATTTTCAGACCTCGGCGCCTGGCTCGAGCAATTGATCGCCGAATCGACCGGCAAATTGGGCAAAGGCATCATTCCGGTGGATCGCGAGAAACTGGCCAAGCCGGCAGCCTACGGCAACGACCGTGTGTTCGCCTACCTCCGTCTGGAAACCAAGCCGGACAAGAAGCAGGATGCGGCGGTCGCTGCGCTGGAAAAAGATGGCCTGCCGGTCGTACGCATTGCCGTCAAGAACACCTACAACCTGAGCCAGGAATTTTTCCGCTGGGAGATCGCCACTGCTGTCGCAGGAGCCCTCATCGGCATCAATGCTTTCAACCAGCCGGACGTCGAAGCCAGCAAAATTGAAACCAAGAAACTCACCAGCGAGTATGAATCGACGGGAAAGCTTCCCGCGGAATCGCCATTTTTCGAGGCGGAAGGGCTCAAGTTTTACGCTGACCCCAAGAATGTTGCCGCGCTAAAAGGTGGTACCACCGTTCGCGACCTTATGAAGTCGCACCTCGAGCGCGTCAACGCCGGAGATTATTTCGGCATCCTCGGCTACATCACCATGAATGAAGCGAATGAAGGCGCGCTGCAGGCTATCCGTCACAATGTTCGCGATGCCAAAAAAGTCGCCACCGTGCTCGGGTTCGGGCCCCGCTTTCTGCACTCTACCGGTCAAGCCTATAAAGGCGGTCCAGACACTGGCGTCTTTCTACAGATTACCTGCGATGACAAAGTCGATTTCCCGGTCCCCGGCCAGAAATATACGTTTGGCGTGGTGAAAGCGGCGCAAGCCCGCGGCGACTTCGCGGTCTTGGCGGAGCGCGGCCGCCGCGCGTTACGTGTGCACATCGGGAAAAACGTAAAAGCGGATTTGGCTAAGCTAGCCAAAGCAGTGCAAACGGCGCTGGCTGCCGAGATGTAGGCTCCAGCCAGCACCACAAAAACCTAACTTCGCTGACAGGAGCATCGAATGCAGCTCGGTATGATCGGCCTCGGCAGAATGGGCGCCAACATGGTGCGCCGGCTGCAAAAGAACGGCCACCAGTGCGTGGTCTACGACCGCAGCGCCGATTCCGTCAAACAGCTAACCGGCGAAGGCTCGACGGGCTCCTCTTCGCTGGACGATTTCGTAAAAAAGCTCTCCAAACCGCGCGCCATCTGGCTGATGGTTCCCGCAGGCGTGGTCGATGCCACCCTGCGCGATCTGATTCCCAAGCTTGAATCCGGCGACATCCTCATCGACGGCGGCAACTCCTACTATATCGACGACATTCGCCGAGCCAAGGAACTTTCCGCGAAAGGCATTCATTACGTTGACGTCGGAACTAGCGGTGGCGTCTGGGGTCTGGAGCGAGGTTATTGCCAGATGATCGGCGGCGAGAATGATGTGGTAAAGCATCTCGACCCTATTTTCAAAACGCTGGCGCCCGGCCGCGGCGACGCACCGCGCACCCCGGGTCGCGAGAAGGCCGCCGGCACTGCCGAAGAAGGTTATTTGCATTGCGGCGCGTCTGGCGCCGGCCATTTCGTCAAAATGGTCCACAACGGCATCGAATACGGATTGATGGCGGCCTACGCCGAGGGCCTGAATATTCTCAAGCACGCCAATGTCGGCAAGCAACATCACGAGACCGACGCCGAAACCACGCCGCTGCGCAGCCCCGAACACTATCAATACGACTTCAATCTAGCCGACATCACCGAGGTCTGGCGCCGCGGCAGCGTGGTGGCCTCCTGGTTGCTCGACCTCACCGCTATTTCTCTTCTTGAGCAACCCTCCCTCGAGCGTTTCTCCGGCCGTGTCTCCGATTCCGGCGAAGGCCGCTGGACCATTCTCGCGGGCATAGAATCTGGCGCGCCCGCTCCCGTGCTCACGGAAGCGCTGTACGAGCGTTTCTTGTCCCGCGGTGAAGGCGACTTCGCCTCCAAGGTTTTGTCGGCCATGCGATTTCAATTTGGCGGCCACTCGGAAAAGAAATCTTGATTAGGGCGGACTCATTTCGTTTGCGCCGGCCCTGAATAGGAAACGCTTAATGAATCATGTCAGTGCCAATCCCGTAGCCGCGCCGTGCGTAATGGTCATCTTCGGTGCCACCGGCGACCTCACCAAGCGCAAGCTAATCCCCGCGTTATGCAATCTTGCCGCCGACAATCTGCTTTCCAAGCAGTTCGCCATCATCGGCTTTGCCGGCAACGACTTCGACACGGAGAGCTTTCGCAAGGACCTTGCCGCCGAGATTCCCAAATATTCTTCCAGCAAGATCGATCCCAAAGTATGGGCCTGGTTCGCGGAGCGCATTTATTATGTCAAGGGCGACTTTCAAGACCCGGAGGCCTATAAGCGCCTTTCCCAGCAAGTAGCCGATATCGACAAGCAACACAACACCGGCGGGAACCGCTTTTTTTATCTGGCCGTGGCCCCCAGATTCTTTTCTCCCATCGTCAAGCAGCTCGGCCAGGCCGGTCTCGCCAAGCAGGAGAACGGCCGCTGGGCCCGCGTGATCGTCGAAAAGCCCTTCGGTCATGATCTGCAATCAGCACGCCAACTTAACGATGAGCTAAAGCAGGTCCTCTCTGAGAATCAGATCTACCGCATCGATCACTACCTCGGCAAGGAAACCGTTCAAAACGTTTTGGTCTTTCGTTTTTCCAACAACAT
>Ga0070730_10002756_pt1 | contig 15945 bp, 18 predicted proteins | sample Coa_R1_3_FD_66447 | JGI IMG/M metagenome (GOLD analysis project Ga0070730, IMG submission 66447) | Surface soil microbial communities from Centralia Pennsylvania, which are recovering from an underground coalmine fire - Coalmine... | ecosystem: Environmental > Terrestrial > Soil > Unclassified ...
GCACGTCACCGCGATCGGCATGCCTGCCGATATGCGCATGCTGAACCGCCGATTCTCTGCCGCGACGCTGATCGGACACATGCGCCGCGACAAAAAGGTGCGCGACGGCGCCCTCAAGTTCGTTCTGACGCGCGGCATAGGTCGGGCCTTCACTGCGACCGATGTGCCTGTGGAAGCGGTCACGGAACTGCTCCGCGACGAGGGCTGCGAAGCGTAGGCGGCTTGCCTGCGTCAGCCGTCGTGCCATATGCACTCTGCTGCGCCGCACAAGAACTGGAGAAGTCCGCATGCCGTTGAGCCCGCCCCAGGAGCGCGAACTCCTGCATTCGCGCGACATCGTCCTGCGTGGCTACCAGCGGGCCGATGGTCTCTACGACATTGAGGCGCAGCTCACCGACAGCAAAAGCTACGGCACCGCCAACCGCGACCGCCGTTACATCAATGCCGGCGAGCCTATCCACGGCATGTGGCTGCGTCTCACCGTCGACGAAACACGCCGCATCGTCGACTGCGAGGCGGCCAGCGACTATACGCCCTACGCGATATGCCCAACTGCGGCGCCTAATTTCTCACGTCTCGTTGGCCTGCAGATCAAGCCGGGTTTCCTCAGGGAAGCGGCTGCGCTCGTCGGCGGCACCGTCGGTTGCACCCATTTGCGCGAGTTGCTGCAGCAGATGGCCACAACGGCATACCAGACGATCGACCCATTCCGCGCAAAGCGGGAGGCTGACGTAGCGGGCGATCCGGACACACCGGGGAGCGATAGCCTCGACGAACGTGCCACCTCGAAAATGGGCGGCGCGCCTGCCATCCTGAATACCTGTATTGCCTACGGGACAGATAGTCCGGTGGTGCAGCGGCGCTGGCCGGATTTATATACCGGTCCAACCAAGCCGGAGACAGCGGCAGCAGAGTGACCGCGGGCCTGGGCTCTTCGGCATCGCGCCGCCCGCAGCCACATTATCACCGCCAACGTCCGGCCGCCCATTACTGGACACATTGCCAGATGCTGATAGCAATTTCCGTTGACGTATGTTGTCATTTATGCTAACTAACAAGCATCAACGGGCGAACTGCGCAAATTCGCTGGCCGCCCTTCCGGCCTAGCCGGCATTTCTGACATCCCGGAGACACCATGGTCCTCGACCTGACACCGCTGGTGCAGGCATTGGCAGCGCTTGCGTTTGCCGCGCTGGCGGGCGCAACGCCGTATCTCGCACCAATGTTGCGCCGCTATCTCCGTGTGCAGCTCACCGCAACACAGGCCGCTACTATCCAATCAGCCGCCCAGGCCGGCGCGCAAGCTGCCTATGGCTACATCCTCGAGAGCGCCGGCAATTTCGGTGATGTGACCATCCGCAATGCCGCGCTCGCCACCGGCGTGCAGCACGTCATCGCTTCGGCACCCGAAGCGATGACTGCCCTCGGCGTAACGCCGGATCACGTCCGCCATATGGTGGAAGCACGTTTCGGCGGCCTGCTCGCCGCCGATCCCACCGTGACGATCGCGCCTCCGTCACTTTCGGCCTGAGCCATTCCATCGATTGGAGTTGATGATGCGACGCTTCGCCGCGCTGCCTCTGCTCGCCTGTCTCGGCGCCTGCAGCAATCTCACCCCGATGCAGCAAGCCCAGATCACCGAAGCCCTCGCCGTTGCCTGCAACGTTGATGGTGTGTTGGTGCCAGTAACCCGACCCGTCGTAGCGACCTTGGGGCCAAACGCTGAGAAGGTGGCCAACGTCGACACTCTGCTGGTGCACCCCGCCGTCGTCGCCGCGTGCGCCGCGTTGAAAGGCACGCCGGTCAGCGCCACACCGACCGCCGCGCCCGTCACAGCAGTGAGCCCGGCAACCAACTGAACATCACCCGTCCTGCACGCGCCGCCATCTGTTGGCCGCGCGCTGCAGCGCGACCTCCCCCTCCTGGTCTGAGGGGTCGGGGGGGAGGGGGAGGTCCAGGGGGAGGGTCTGCGCCACAGCGGTTGGCCGCCCTCCCCCACCCCCATCACACCGCCCGCTGGCCGGTCACTTGCCCGCCAATCCCCCCTCTGCTAGACGCGCGCCCCTATAGTATTGTTAGTTTGTGACTGTCCCGTCCTCCAATACCCGGACCAAGGCCGTCACTCAGACCGGAGGGGCGCAGTCCCATGGCCGTACCCAAGAGAAAGACTTCACCATCGCGTCGCGGCATGCGACGGAGCCACGAAGCCTTGCGCCACGAAGCGCACGCTGAATGCCCGAACTGCGGCGAGCTCAAGCGCCCGCACCACGTCTGCAGCCATTGCGGCTATTACGACGGGCGCGAGGTCGTGTCCGGCAGCGGCAGTGCGCTGAAAGCCGTCCGCGCCTGACGCCGAGTCGCGGCGTGGCCATACTCCTCCATTGACCGCAAGCTACACTTTGGCGGTAGACGCCATGGGCGGCGACACGGCTCCGCTTATGGTCGTGGAGGGTCTGGAAATCGCCGCTGAGCGCCATCCCGGCGCGCGCTTCCTGCTTGTCGGCGATCAGGCAAAGCTGACCCCGCTGCTCAGCACGCATCGTCGCGCTGCCGCGGTGTGCGACGTCCGGCACGCGCCGGAGGTCATCGGCAATGACATGAAGCCCACTGCGGCGCTGCGCGTCCGCGGCTCGTCAATGCGCGTCGCGATCGATGCCGTGGCAAGCGGCGAGGCTTCGGGCGTTGTCACCGCCGGCAATACCGGCGCCCTGCTGGCGCTCGCCACGATCGTGATCAAGACCCTGCCCGGCATCGATCGCGCCGCAATGGCCGCTATCGGCCCGTCCGCGCGCGGTGATGTCGTCATGCTGGATCTCGGCGCCAACGTACAATGCGACTCGCGCAACCTTGTCGAGTTTGCGGTGATGGGTGACGTGTTCGCCCGTACCGTCCTTGGACTGACCTCACCCTCCATCGGTCTGCTGAACGTCGGCACAGAGGAGCTGAAGGGCGATAATACGCTGCGCCTCGCCGCCGAGACGATTCGCGCCAGTCATATCGGCCCGCAATTCGCTGGTTTTGTTGAAGGCCACGACATCGCCGCCGGCACCACCGACGTGGTGGTCACCGACGGCTTCACCGGCAATGTTGCGCTGAAGACCGGCGAAGGCGCACTCAAACTCATCGGCGACCTGCTGCGCCAGGTGTTCCGCAGCAGCCTCACCGCAAAGATTGCCTACCTCCTGCTCCGTCCGTCCCTCGATCGGCTGCGTGAATGGCTTGATCCCCGACGCTACAACGGCGCGGTCATGCTGGGTCTGAATGGTGTGGTCGTGAAGTCACACGGCGGAACCGATGCCGAAGGCTTCGCACACGCAGTTGACGTGGCAATGGATATGGTGGTGCACCGGTTCAATGAGCATATCCGCGAGGACCTGGCGCGAATCGCGAAGCTGATGCTTGCCCCGGTGTCGTAGGGAACAAAATGCCAATTCGCTCGATCCTCGCCGGCGTCGGCGCCTATCTGCCGGAGCGCGTCGTCACAAACGACGAACTCGCCCGCACGATCGAGACGTCGGACGAATGGATCCGTGAACGCACCGGCATCCAGCAACGCCACATCGCAGCCCCCCACGAGACAGCGACTTTAATGGGAACTGCGGCAGCACGCGCTGCGCTGGCCGATGCTGGCGCCACCCCTGCCAATGTCGATGCCATCATTCTCGCCACCAGCACACCGGACCAGGCCTTCCCCGCCACGGCGCTCCGCGTCCAGGCAGCGTTGGGGGTCACACAGGGCTTCGGCTTCGATCTCGCCGCCGCATGTGCCGGATTCATCTACGCCCTGTCGGTTGCCGACGCGATGATCCGCACGGGCCAGGCTCGCGGCGCTCTCGTCATTGGCAGCGAGGTCTACTCGCGCATCCTCAACTGGCAGGACCGGGGCACCTGCGTCCTATTCGGCGACGGCGCCGGCGCGGTTTACCTGCGGGCCGGCGAAGGCAGCGGTAGCGATCAAGGCATCCTCTCCACTCATCTCCACTCGCAAGGCACGCTCGGCGACGTGCTCTATGTCGATGGCGCGGTCGGACGCAGCGACAGGCCCGGCCACCTGATGATGAACGGTCGCGAAGTATTCCGGCACGCCGTCCTACGCCTCGCCGAAGCTGTCGAGGAAGCTTTGGCCGCCAATGGCCTCGAAAAGCGCGACGTTGACTGGCTGGTGCCGCACCAGGCCAACCTTAGGATCATCGACGCAATGGGGCGCAAGCTCGGCCTTCCACCAGAGCGCGTCGTGGTAACAGTCGACCGCCACGCCAATACATCCGCCGCCTCGGTGCCACTCGCGCTGGCAGCGGCCCGCGCTGACGGTCGCATTCGCGCTGGTGATCTCGTGCTGATGGAGGCGCTCGGCGGCGGCCTTGCCTGGGGCTCAGCACTGGTGCGCATCTAGTTTTCGCCCGGTCTTCACCCCTTCGTTTCCTACAACGTCGCAGTCCTTATTGATTTTATTGCGTTAATTGCTTGACGGGCCGGGCTTGGCTGCCTAGCGTCCCCACATGCAGACCGTCACGCGCGCCCATCTGGCCGAGACGATCTATACCCAGGTGGGCCTGTCAAGGAACGAATCCGCCGATCTCCTGGAGACGGTCCTGGAACGCATGTCCGCCGCCCTTGAATCTGGAGAATCTGTTAAAATCAGTGGCTTCGGGACCTTTTCTGTGCGCCAGAAGGGCCGGCGTGTCGGCCGCAATCCAAAGACGGGAACGGAGGTCCCCATCCTGCCGCGGCGCGTCCTCGTGTTCCGGCCGAGCCACGTCCTCAAGGCGCGCGTCAACGGCACCACACCCGGGCCGGATGACGACGAATGAGTGATCCGGCCGATGACGTGGCCGTTCCGCTGGTCGGACGCAGCCGGCCCAAGAAGGCGCCGAACGCCTTCCGCACAATCAGCGAGGTAGCCGACGAACTTCATATTCCACAGCATGTCCTGCGGTTCTGGGAAACCAAATTCCAGCAGGTGAAGCCACTGAAGCGTGGCGGTGGCCGGCGCTATTATCGCCCTGACGACATTGCGCTGCTCCGTCGGATTTCGGATCTGCTGTATATTCAAGGCTACACGATCAAGGGCGTGCAGCGTCTGTTGCGCGAAGGCGGCGGGAGACTCTCCGACGACATCCCGCCGGCCCCTGCCGATGAGCAGGAAGCAGCCCAGGCCGAGCGGGCCGGACTTCCAGACGAACCGGAGCTGCCGATGCCCGGCCTCGTGCCGCCCCCCGCGCCATCGACGGCAGCAAGACCCTCGGCGCGTCCCAAGGCCGACCCGGAGGTCGAACGGCTGCGCGCACTGCTGACCGAGACTCTGCACGAACTGGAGGAGCTCCGGGCGCTGCTGCCATGACCGGCGTTGCGGCCGGATGACCGCGCTGATAAACCGACGACCCCACGGTCGGAGCGTAGCGCAGTCTGGTAGCGCATCAGTCTGGGGGACTGGGGGTCGTGGGTTCAAATCCCGCCGCTCCGACCAAATATCCCCTCCACCAGCCAGAGGAGGAACCCACATGAAGGCAACCCTGAACGGCCACCAGATCGCCGCGAGCGACGACATCGTCGAAGCCGGCGGCTACCAGTATTTCCCACCTTCGGCCGTGCGCATGGACTGGCTGGAAAAGTCGCCAAGGACCGCCGATGACCTGAAGTGCCCCCACAGCGTGCAGTTCTATGACGTGGTCGTCGACGGCATCCGCCACCCTCGCAACGCCTGGATCTATGAGGCGCCGCAACCAAAGCTCGCCCAGGTCAAGGACCGCGTCGGCTTCTGGGAAGACGTGCAGATCGGCTGACGCCTACAGCTTGGGCAGCCGGTAGCGGTCGTCGGGATCGTTCCACCCTTTGAACCGCGGCGGCCGCTTTTCGGCGAACGCGGCGCGCGACTCCATCAGGTCGCTCTTCGCGCCATGCTCGTGCAGCGCCGCGGCCAGCCGCTCCTGATCGGCTGACGGCGCGGGCCGCATCTGCCGCATCATGTGCACCGTATTGACCCGCGAGGCCGGCGGCAGCGTCAACAGATGCTCCGCCATGGTCAGCGCTGCCGGAAGCAGATCATCCGGTTCAACCAGCCGGTTCAGGAACCCCACATCGTAGAACCGCTCAGCCGTGAACCGGAACCCAAGAGCCATCTCCATCGCGATCGGATACGGCAGGTTGGCGATGTGTCCGTGGTTGTAGCCGCCCAGCAGCCACCGCTTCGCTTCCGATACCTCGAACACGGCACCCCGAACTGCCACACGCAGATCGGTCCGCTCCACCAGCATGAACCCGCCGCCCATGGCGAATCCGTTCACCGCGGCGATCACCGGCTTCTCGAGCGCGCCCGACATGAACGGATCATCAATCGCCGGTCGCCGACCGCCAGGAGCGCCATCCGCCAGCGACTCCTTCATGTCCTCACCAGCACAGAATGCGCGGCCTGCGCCGGTGAAGATCGCCACCTCCAACTCGTTGCTGTGTCGGAACTCCGTCCAGGTTTCCGCAAGGTGCGTCCGCAGTTCCTGATTGAGCGCGTTCAGGCGCTCCGGCCGGTTCATGCGCACAACCAGGATCTGTCCGTGGCGCTCGGTTTCGACTACAGGCATGGCGTTCACTCCCAAATCGCTCCGAAGCTACCAGCGTGAGGCGGTGGGACAAGGCGGGTGACATTGCCTCACGCCGATAATCGCTGTCTTCTTCGCCCATGGCTTCCATCGAACTGTGGAACCACTGCGAGAACCCCTACCCGTTCGTCCCCGCCGAGGTGCTGGACGCGGCACCGGCGGTGCGCGCCAGTCTGCCCAACCGCTACTGCGATCCCGAAATCGCCGCACGTCTCTACGACGAGGTGTTCGACGAATACCGTCTGTGCGACGAACTCGGCCTGCACATCGTCACCAACGAACACCATTCCGGCATCAACAACCTGTGGGCCGCCAGTCCGGTCATCACCGGCATTGTTGCCAGGCTCACGCACAAGGTGCGTATCCTGTCGCTCGGAACGCTGATCACCGTGCGTCCCGATCCCGTGCGCGTCGCCACGGAATACGCCACCATCGATGTGCTGAGCCGTGGCCGCCTGGACATTGGCTTCGTCAAATCAGGCGCAACCGAGATGGTGTCCGGCGATGCCAACCCGATGCGGATCCGCGAGCGCGAGTGGGAAGCGATCGATCTGATCGAGAAGACGCTCACCAGCCACGACGGCCCATTCAGTTGGGAAGGCAAGTTCTTCACCCATGCGCACGTCAACATCTGGCCACGGCCCTACCAACAGCCGCGCCCGGAATTCTGGGCCGCGACCAGCGATCTGCCGACATGCGCCGAACTGGGCCGCCGCAGCATCATCAACACATTGCTGTTCGGTGGCTATACGCGCACGAAGCAGGCCTTCGCCACCTACCGGCAGGCTCGAGCCGACGCAGGCCTGACCCCACCCAATGAGGATCGGTTTTCCTACATGGCATTCTGCTATGTCGGAGACACCGACGAAGAGGCGATGCGTGTCGGCCAGAAGATCCCGTGGTTCCTGACGGTCAGCATGAAAAGCATGCCCCAGATGTCGAAATTCCAGCCGGGACAGATCGCGCCGGAGATGGCACCTGCGGCCTGGCGCGGCGGCGCGTCGAAACGGCCGACGGACCTCAGCGTCGCATCGCTTATTGCACAGGGTCAGATGTTCGCCGGCAATCCCGATACAGTCGTCAGGCAGATCAAGGAATTTCGCCGCCGAGTCGGTGGCGTGGGCCGCATCATCATGATGACGCGACAGGGGCTGGTGACGCACGCTGAAGCCAAAAAAAGCTTCACGCTCGCCGCGAGAGAGGTATTGCCGCAGTTGCAGGATCTCGAGCCAGTGACATGACACTTCGCGCCGGCACGCTGGAACTGGAAGTGCTGCGCCGCGGCTCCGGTCAGCCCACGTTGCTGATCCACGGCGTCAACCCCATTAGCCCGCGCGCAGCCTTTGTCGATTTCCTGGCCCAAAATGTGGAGGTCATCGCCCCCTCGCATCCGGGTTTTGGCGCGTCCGCGCGCCCGCAAGACTTCGATACGATGTATGACCTGGTGAACCTTTATCACGACGTGCTGGATGCCCTGCCGGCACCGCGCATCAACGTCGTTGGCTTTGGATTCGGCGGGTGGATTGCGACGGAACTTGCCGTCGCCGGCGCGCGCAAGCTTGACAGGCTGGTGCTCGTCGACCCGGTCGGCATCAAGATCAGCGGCCGCGAGCAGCGTGACATAGTCCACTTCTTCAACACCGACCCGGCCGAACTGAACCAGCGCGCTTGGCATGATCCGGCCCGCCGGCCAAACGGCATTTACGGCCTTGGCTGGCAAGCAACGATTGACGATACGATGAGTGATGCAGAGATGGTCTCGCTCGCGCGCAACTGGGACTCGCTGTGCCTCTATGCGTGGAAGCCGCACATGTACAATCCACAGCTTGCCTTTTGGCTGCGCCGCATCGCCGTGCCGACGCTGGTCCTGTGGGGCGCGTCCGATCGCGTCGTGACGCCAGAGTATGGGCATGCATATGCACAGCGAGTTCCGGGCGCAACATTCAGAGCCATAGCGGCGGCGGGGCATCATCCGGAGCTGGAACAGCCGCAGGAATTTGCCGAAGCTGTCGTGGGATTTCTGACAGCATGAGCACGCTATTCATCATCCGCAATGACGGCCAGCGTCCCGGCGAGTTCGAAATCAAGCTTCGGCGACGCTCGTCCGGCTCCGATCGGGTGGACTGGTTCGTCTTGGGCGATCCTGAAACGGCACATTGCGCGGGGCACCATGTCGTGGCGCTGCATGACGGCTGGTACGCCGACGATGCCGGCGGCGGCGTGGCCGTGTTCGGACCCTTCTGGGAAATCCGCGACACGCCGTTCACGGTGCGCGAAGTCGCGCCGGATCCAGAACCCCCATCGCGAGAGCACGACTTCGGTGACGACGTCGTCAATATACGAGGCGCAATTTCCCGTGGCGAGTAAATCAAGCACCTGCTTGCAACGTTCCGAGTTCAAAGCAGGCGGCGATCTCATGCTCAGCAGCATCGCACATCGTTGGAGATGGCGTCATTCAATGCGGCGACGCTCCCGATGACGGCGCGCCTTGGCGAGATTGCCGCAATCGCCCATCGAGCACCAACGTCGGTTCTGCAGTCGGCTTGCATCGACAAAGAGCCATCCGCACCCGCGCTTGTCCTGACACTGTCGGATCTTGCGCGCGGTTACCCGTCAGCAGTTCGGCGCCTGACAGCGCGATCGGCCGGAACAGATCGAGCACGTCTGGCTTCTTGCCGTCCGGATGCCAGCACAACCGCTTCCCATCCCACCGGAGCCGCAGCGTCGTCGGCCACTGCCACAAAAACTGACCAAGGAACTCGGCCTCCCATCGCGGCGGCTCCGATTGCGCAATGCAGGCGACGAAGAGGCGGTAGATCGACTCCCGTAGCCTGATGGCCGTCTTGTAGGCTTTCGTCGCCGATCCTCTTCTGACGCTCCATGTCTGCCGAATCGCCTCGATTTCCGCGGCTCCGGCGATACCGCTTTGGCGCAGCCATTCCAGCAACGCCCCCGGGCGGTATCGTGCTGCTGGTGATCAGTGCCATGCTTAACGAGACAGGCCCATTCGACCCGCACGCTGTCACCCTGAAAGCCTTTGGCGGCTGGCTCTATCTAACGGTGATGGGCACGACCGTGACGTTCGCCGCCTATACCTGGCTGCTCAGGCGCGTGCCGACCAAGCTTGTTGCAACCTATGCGTTCGTGAACCCCGTTGTCGCCGTGGTTCTGGGCTGGGCGATACTTGGAGAGAGGCTGGCCGGGTCGGTCCTTCTCGGCGCAGTTCTGGTCATTGGTTCGGTAATCGGGGTGCTGCTGACCAGCGATTCCAACAATGCGGACCCCACAAGCAGCAATGCCGCCGGCGAAGAACAATGGAGGTCACTTGATGAAAAGCGCCGTTGGGGTTCCACTTACGGGCATAGCGCCGGCGCAGGTAAGCACAACGTGCGGCGAGAAGTTGCGGCGCTGGCGCATCGGCTGGAAGGGCGATGATCAACCTACGGAAAGCGGTCTGAAGGGAGGGAGCTATGTCGCACATCTATGTTGGCTTTGCGGGTGAAACCGGGCGCGGACGTGACGTGCATTCCGGCTTGTTCCGCATGACGGAAGGCGGCAACGAATGGCAGGCCATCCAGCGTGGCCTGCCCGAGGCGCCGGCAATCCGCGCACTCGCCGTGCATCCACTCAACCCCGACATCATCTATGCTGGCACGCAGACGGGACCGTACCGCAGCACCGACCGCGGCGAACACTGGGAGCGTGTCGATGTGGCCGATCACCGCCTGCCCGTCTGGTCATTCCTGTTCCATCCAGCCGATCCGGATACGATGTTCATCGGCTACGAGAACTGCGAGATCTACCGCAGCGACGATGCCGGCGAGCGGTGGATACGCTTGCCTGTCAGCGTCCGCTTTCCCGACATCACCACCGCATCGAGTGCCAATCCGGCAAAGCGGGTGCTCATGATGGATGCGAGCGTCGCCGAGCCCGATTATCTGTACGCCGCGATCGAAGTCGGCGGCACTCTGCGCTCAACCGACGGCGGCGACCATTGGGAAAACCTCAGCGACGGTCAGTATCTCGACGATGACACGCTGGACATGCACGGCGTGCTGGCAAGCCGCTGGCGGCCCGGTACCGTCTTCGGGATTGGCCGTGCCGGGATGTTCCAAAGCACTGACGACGGCGATCATTGGCGGCACGTGAAGCTGGAGGCGCTTAACCCCAAGGGCCAGATCTATTGCCGAAAGATCCGCGAAGTGCCCGGCAACCCGCGCAAGATCTTCGTCACCGCGGGCGCGAACTTCCAAAGCGACACCGGCGTGCTGCTCTCCAGCCGGGACGGCGGCGATACCTGGGCCCGCGTGGACATGGGCATAAAGCCACCGCACACGCTGTTCACCCTGGCATTCGACGAGTTGCATCCCGACCTGATGGCGTGTGCCACGAACGGGGGCCAGGTCTATGCCAGCAGTGACGGTGGCGAGGTCTGGAATGAACTTCCGCCGCCACCCGCCGGAACGCAGATCTATGCGCTGGCACGCGGCTGATGGATTTTGCGCTGAGCGAAGAGCAGAAGCGGCTACAGCAGCGCTGCCTTGAACTTGCCGCGGATTTCGCGACCCGCTCCGCCGAGCACGATCGGGACGCATCGCACCCGATCGAGAACTATGCCCGCCTGCGCCAGGAAGGCTTCCTGGCGCTAACGATTCCTGCCGCGCTGGGCGGTGGGGGTGCCAGCTTCCTCAACCACACGATCGCCTACGAGGCGCTCGGACAGGGCTGCCCATCCACCGCTCTCGCCTTCAACATGCACGCCTCCGTCGTAATGCCGATACTGGAATGCCCTGACATCAGCCTAGCGACCAAGCGATCCATCGCGGATCTCGTGGTTCACGAGCGCAAGCTGATTGGCGGCAATTTTTCCGAGCCAGGCACCACGTCCCTCATCGGCGAGCGTGGGCTGACCGCTCGAGCTCGCCGCATCGACGGCGGCTACAGCATCACCGGACGCAAGATGTTCGCCTCCATGCTGGAAGCCGCCGACTACGTTATCATCCTCGCTTACCCCGAGGATGCCAACACCCCCTTTGCCGGCGCATTGCTGCTGGTCCGGCCGGATGCGCCCGGCCGCAGCGTCGATGCCAACTGGAATACATTGGGAATGCGCGCCACGCGCAGCGACTCCCTGATCCTGGATGATTGCCGGGTGCCGGAAACAGCCCTGCTCTTCCGGACCGACGACATGCGGGCATTTCGTCACGCCTATCTGAACTGGTTCTGGGGTTCATATACAGCCGTATATCTCGGTGTCGCGGTGGCGGCCTATGACGAGCTCCGCCGCACGATGAAATCGAGGCAACCGCCAGGCATTGCACAGTCTCTCGCCTATCATCCCGACGTGCGCCGTCATGTCGCCGAACTGAGCACGGATCTCGAGGCGGCACGCTTGATCACCTATCGTTCAGCCTGGCTCCGCGATACCCAGGGGCCGACAGCTGAAGCCACTGCGGCCATGTATCGCGCGAAGTACATGGTCGGTGAGGCCGTCAGCCGCATCACCCGCGTCGCTCTGACGCTCGGCGGCGCGCACGGCATTTTCAAAGGCTCTCGTATCGAGCAGTTGTTCCGCGACGGCGCTCTGGCGGCGATCCAACCTCCGCCGGCCGACTTCTGTCTGTGGCACATGGGTCTATATGAACTCGGCCTCGACGCCGGCGATATCATGCCGGCGCTGCGATCGAGTTAGAGAAGCAAGGCCAAGGGGCTCCGTCCCTTGGAAGCCCGCTAAAGGCGCCGCCCTTAGAACCCATCACTTAGACAATAGGATTCTAAAGGCTACGCCTTTGGCGAGGCGTGTCAGAGCAGCAGTGCTCCCCTGCCCTTTTAATCCCCCGCCGCCGGCGCAGGAAGAACTGGCCGGCGCTCGTGCTTGCGCATCAGGAACAGCAGCAAGAGCGGAGGAACCACCACGAATGTCATCATGCGGAAGTCATTGTTGAAGGCGATGATCTGCGCTTGATGGTTGATCATCTGGTCCAGCACCGCGGCACCGTGCCGCGTTGAAGGCGCCAGCATGTGCGACGCATTGTCCCCCGCCTGTAATACCCGATCGAACGGCGTGATCCCGGCCGCGATATCCGCGTGCGACACCTGCGTATTGCGTACCAGCATGAGCGACGTGACCGAAACGCCCACCGCCTGCCCCAGGTTGCGGCACAATGCCTGCAATGACGTGGCATAGCCGCGCAGCGCCGCGGGCAGTGTCGTGAATGCCATCACTGTCATCGGATTGAATACGAAGCCGATGGCAAATCCCTGCGTCAGAAGCGTCAGCATCATCACACGCTGCGACACATCCGGCGTCCAGCTGCTCATCGAGTACAACGCAGCTCCCATCAGCAACAGACCGCTGGCCATTAGCTTGCGGTGGTCCACCATGTTCGACAGGCGGCTGGCCACCTGCATACCGATCATCGTGCCGATGCCGCGAGGCGCCATCGACAGGCCGGCTGTCTCCACCGGATATCCTGCCAGGCTCTCCAGATAGGGTGCCATCAATGCCGAGCTCGCCAGCATGATCGTCGCGGTGCACAGAACCATGGACACGCCGCAAACGAAGTTGCGGTCCTTGAACAGTCCTGGCGGCAGGAACGGCCGCTCAGCGGTGAACATGTGCACCACGAACAGATAGATGCCGAGCCCGGCCAGCACCGCCTCAACAATGATCTCGCGCGAGGAGAACCAATCCAGCGTCTCACCGCGATCCAGCAAGAGCTGCAATGCCGCAACACCCATTGCCAGCACGGTGAAGCCCGTCCAGTCAAACCGTAGCTCGGATCGTGGCGCGGCCTTCGGCAGGAAGATCAGCAGCCCGGTCACCGCCAGAATGCCGAACGGCAGATTCACGTAGAACACGTATCGCCAATTGTATACTTCGGTCAGATAACCGCCGAGCGTCGGGCCGGTGATCGGCCCCACCATGACACCCATGCCGAAGATCGCCATCGCCTGCGCACGCCGCTCGAACGGATAGATATCCAGCATCGTGGCCTGGCTCAGAGGCACCAGCGCCGCGCCACACATGCCTTGCAGGAAGCGGAACACGACCATCTGCTGCAGCGTGTCCGCCATGCCACACAGCATCGACGCGATCACAAACCCGCTCATACAGACAACGTGCAGGTTCTTCCGACCGAACCGCACCGCCATCCACCCGACCGGCGCGGTCATAATCGCCGCCGCGATCACGTAGGATGTCAGCACCCAGGTGATCTCCTCGGCACTGGTGGAAAGTGTGCCCTGCATATACGGTAACGACACGTTGGCGATCGACGCGTCCAATGACTGCATCAGATTGCCCATCATCACGCAAAGCGTAATGAGCGCACGGTGAGGAACCTTCTGCGTGGTTCCGGACATACCCCTCCTGCGTCCGCCTCTTCGGAGACGGCTATAAGCCAATCTTGCTCGCTCGCCGCAGTCTGCGCCAGAGTGCCCGCAACATTGCAGGAACCGTTACCAATGGGCATCACCGCAGATCTCGCGCAGTTCACCGCCGGCATCCGGCTGGACCACCTGCCGCACGACGTGGTGAAGCGCGCCCGCTTCCTAGTGCTGGATCTCGTAGGCAACATCGTTCGCGCGCGACACGATGCCGAGAGCACTGCCTCCTTCCTGGCTGCCACCCGCGCCATGGGGATGGCCGCCGGCAATTCTGGCGTGTTCGGCGACGCCGCCCGCTACACGCCGGCGGGAGCTGCATTCCTGAATGGCGCGCTGGCGCACTCGCTGGACTTCGACGACACGCACGCCGCCGGCTCCCTGCATCCGGGGGCACCGGTGATCCCGGCCGCGCTCGCGGCGGGCGAGATGGTGGGTGCCGCCGGCGCAGACGTGCTGGCCGCCATCGTCGCCGGCTACGAGATCACCTGCCGTGTGGCGCTGGCCCTCCCCGCCGGCGAGCACTACGACCGCGGCTTCCATCCCACCGCGACCTGCGGCGCATTTGGCGCCGCCGCCGCGGCCGCCCGCGTATTCGGACTGACCGCCGAGCAGGTCGAAGGCGCCTTAGGGACCGTCCTCAGTCAATGCGCCGGCAGCCTGCAATTCCTGGTCAACGGCGCCTGGACCAAGCGCTTCCAGGTGGGCTGGGCTGCTTGCAACGGGCTAATGGCGGCGACACTTGTGCGCGAAGGCTTCAAGGGTGCGTCCGAGGCCCTGGAGGGTCGCCATGGTTTCCTGCACGCCTATGCGCCCAACCCGAACCCGGCCCGCGCTGTGCAGGATATTGGAAGCGTGTTCGAATTGATGAACACCGCGGTGAAGCCCTATCCGTCCTGTCGTTACGGCCACGCGGGAATCGATGCCGCCTTGGCCCTGCGCGCCGCCAACGACATAAAGCCCAGCGAGATCAGCGCCGTCACGCTCGGTCTGCCCCGCGCCGGCATGACCCTCATCGGCTCGCCTCCCGAAAAGAAGGCCAACCCCGAAAACGTGGTTGACGGCCAGTTCAGCGGCCCATTCGTCATTTCGGCGGCCCTGGCCACCGGTGCGATGGGCTGGGACAGCTATGGCTTGTTGCGCGATGCGACGGTACGCGGGCTGCTGCCCAAGGTGAGCTGCGAGTTCGATCCGGAGATCGAGGCTGAATTCCCCGCCAACATGTCCGGCAAGCTGACAATCGCTGCACGCGGCGATCGCTTCGTGCAGAAGGTCGTCGTCCCGAAAGGCGAGCCCACCAACTTCCTCACGGAAGCTGAATTGCGTGCAAAGTTTGCCGGCCTCACAGACGCCGTGCTCGGCGCGGAGCGTGGTGCCAGGCTGGCCGATGCCATTCTCGCGATCGACACCACGAATGACATCGCCAGCCTGATGCGACAGGCATCCCCACTGATGCCGGCACGTCTGGCTGGGGAATAGTTCGACGGGACCGGCTGGCGCAGTCGGACAATTCCGCTAAGAGGGACCTCTCCCTCGCATAGGTCCCGACATGCCGACATTCACGCCGCAATCCCTCCGCGCGCTGACCCATCTGATCGCCTCCCGAATGGGCAGCAGCCCCGATGAGGCGGAGGAAGTCGCGGACCATCTTGTGCGCGCGAACCTGGCAGGCCACGACAGTCACGGTGTCGGCATGCTCCCTGCCTATGTCCGGCTGTTGCAGGACGGACTTCTGGTACCGAACCAGACCTCGGACACCGTGCTCGATGCGGGTGCGCTGCTGGTGATCGATGCACGCCGCGGCTATGGCCAGCGCGCGACCGCGGACGCAGTCAGGCGCGCTATCGGCAGGGCCCGTGAGCTGGGCGCCTGCGTGCTGGCGCTGCGCAACGCGTCGCATATTGGCCGCATCGGAACCTATGGCGAGCTGGCTGCGAAATCAGGCTGCGCCTTCACCGCATTCGTC
>Ga0070730_10002757_pt1 | contig 15943 bp, 12 predicted proteins | sample Coa_R1_3_FD_66447 | JGI IMG/M metagenome (GOLD analysis project Ga0070730, IMG submission 66447) | Surface soil microbial communities from Centralia Pennsylvania, which are recovering from an underground coalmine fire - Coalmine... | ecosystem: Environmental > Terrestrial > Soil > Unclassified ...
GGGAATTACAACTTCGGCGACAATGGCAACAATCCACTGGACACCGGGTTTGGCTTTTCCAATGCGGCGGTTGGAGTTTTTAATACCTTCGACCAGGCCTCGGCCTATGTTGTGGGTCAATACCGCTATTGGAACATGGAAGGATATATTCAAGATACCTGGAAGATCACCCGGCGATTGACGCTCGACTACGGCTTGCGGGTGGCTTGGTACCAGCCACAGTACGATTCATCGCTGCAGGGCTCGACTTTCGTTCCCAGCCTGTTCAACCCAGCCAACGCTCCGCAACTGATGTCGAACGGAAGAATCGTTCCTGGCACTGGCAATCTCCTCAACGGCATCCTTCAGGCCGGACATGGCGCGTCCAAGTATTTGACTGAGAACCGCGGACCACAATGGGGGCCGCGCCTGGGCATAGCATGGGATGTAACCGGACAACAGAAGATGGTCTTCCATGCGGCTGGCGGAATCTACTATGACCGGACGCAGGGCAACAACACGGCGTTTTTCGAGGTTCAAAACCCGCCGGCGAATACCGTGCCCACGCTCACCAACGACTTCGCCACCAGTCTCACTTCGAGCACGAATGTGATTCTTTCTCCCGCGGGCTTGCAGGCAATCGCTCCGGCGGGAAAAATTCCCACCACCTATACATTTACTTCGGGTTTCCAGGCCAGCCTGCCGTTCCACATGGTCCTCGACACAGCGTACGTTGGATCGATTTCGAACCACCAGGCCAATCAACTCAACCTGAACGCTATTCCGTATGGGGCAACGTTTCTTCCCCAGAATCAAGACCCGACACATTCTGCCTGCTCGCTGCCGGGCTGTGCTGCGAAAACAGTAAATCTCCTGCGACCGTATCCTGGGTTTGGCGACATCATTCTGCATGAGGACACGGCCACAGCGAACTATAACGCGTTGCAAGTATCGATGAACCGCCGCATGTCGCGGGGGCTCTTCTTGGGCGCGGCCTACACCTGGAGCAAGGCCCTGGGAACCGCCTCGAACGACGGTGGCTTCTTTCGCATCGATGGCCTGGATCGCTTTGCCAACTACGGCCCCACTTCGAACGATCGCAGACACAATTTCACGGTGAACTACGTTTATGAAATACCCGGGCTGCACGCCGACAATCTCTTGTTGCGGATCCTCACCCGAGGTTGGCAAACTTCGGGGTTTGTCCAGTTGATGTCAGGCAGTCCGTTTACGCCATCGTTTAGCATTACCGGCGAAGGCAACCAAAACCTCACTGGGTCCTACACGGAACCTGCGCGGGTCGCCGTTATAGGAGATCCTCTAACTGGCTCCGACAACCCATTCAACCGCCTCAATGCCCTCGCGTTCGCGCCGCCGGTCGCCGGGAGCAGAGGCCTCGAGTCAAAAGTGAACTATCTCCACAACCCTGGAATCAATACCTGGGACATGTCGGTCCAAAAGAGCTTCTCTTTTGAGCGGGGGGTTGCTCTGCGGTTCCGCGTCGATGCATTCAACGTCTTCAATCACACGCAGTTCAGCGGCATCAACAGTAATTTATCGTTCAACCAGGCGGGGCAGGTCCTGAATCTCGCATACGATTCCAGCGGAAACCTGGTGAATACGAACGGTTTTGGCACCGTGAACGGCGCTCGCGATCCAAGGATTCTCCAGCTAACGGTGCGCGTTGCCTTCTAGTCAGAACTGCAAGATAAGGACTGCAAGTGGACTTTATCGCATGCAGAAGTGGCAGGAAGACGAGACCTGTTGCAAGATGAGCCGCCCCCACTGGCAAATTCTTGCAACAGGTCTCGAACTTGAAAGGGTCGAAAACAAAAAAAGAGATCGTTACCCACTACGGGAAGAGTTGTAATCGACAGATCAAGGACTTCATTCATGATAAGGCTTTCATCTTCCATGCCAGGGGAGAAGGAATCAATGTACGGCGTGGAATTCAGAGTGGCTGCGCCAGTGCGGCGATCACGATTGATATTCGCAATGACTTCGAGGGCAATTCGCGATTGCATATGTGCAGCTCCAAGTCGCAAGCCGTTTCGAGTTTTATTTACTAAAATGTTTTAATACCCGAAATCGTGTTGAAATTTGCTATCGCCTGTAATAGTGTTTCTCCTCGGTTTACGAGCTTTCCCGCACACTGCTCGATACCCACGCCGCTTTTTTGTCAGACCAACATAGTTCGATCAAGAACAACGCACGAACATGAATCGTGATCGGGACGCAATGCGTTCAGTGAATTAGAAAATCTGGAGAATCCAACCATGAAAAAAGTTTTTATTGTTCTGCTGGCGGCACTGTGTGGGATGGTCCCGCAAACGCTTTTTGCCCAGGCGGCTTCGGCCTGGGTCTTTTACGGATCTGACGGCAACCTGCATTACAAAACCGACAGCCTGGGAAATCCGATCATGGATTTTTCGTACGCGGGCTATCAGGGGGGCGGCGCAGCTTTGCCCAACGTGACGACAAAGCAAACAGTCGGTCCATCCGGCGGAGATGACACCGCGGCCATCCAGGCCGCCATTAATGCCGTATCGGCGCTGGCGCCGGATGCAAATGGTTTTCGTGGCGCCGTGTTGTTAGCAGCAGGCACATTTAACGTCTCGGGAACGCTCAACATCAATACCAGCGGTGTAGTGCTGCGCGGCAGCGGCTCGGGAAGCGGCGGCACCGTCATTAATATGAGTTCAAGTGCTACTCCGTTCCTGCTGTTTGCGCTGCGGGGTTCGGGATCGTGGCAGACGGCCACGACTTCGGCTTCCATGACCGACGTCTACGTGCACTCGGGGACGTTGTCGTTTAACGTGGATAACCCATCGCTCTTCAGCGTGGGAAGTACAGTGCTCATCAGCCGTCCCGTGACCCAGGCCTGGGTCAACTTCATGGGAATGAATGACCTGGTCAGCAGCACCGGCACGGCAGAAACCTGGCTGGGCGTGGGCAGCACAATCACCACCGACCGCACGATTACGGCGATCAACGGCAGCCAGCTCACATTGGATGCTCCCCTGACCGATTCGTTCGACTCTACGCTGTTGAACCCGCCCGGCGGTTCAGTGGCAACGTACACGTTTCCGGGACGGATCTCGCAGGTGGGCGTCGAGCACCTCAGCGTGATCGCGCCGGCAGTGAACGTTGATATCACCATGCCGCAGTACGTTGGGCTCTCCATGAGTGCGGTCATTAATGGATGGGCACAAGATGTCGTTTTTCAAGACACACAGAATACGGTCACGATCAGCGGCAACGTGAAACAGGTGACCTTGGACAATATCCACGTCAAGCACACGATTACCCACACCGGCGATCGTATGGCCGATTTTGGTGTTTCCGGCACGCAAATCTTTCTCAATAACAGCTCCTCCGATGGCACTGGAGAATGGCCCTTTGTGACCCAGGGCCGTGTCACCGGACCGAACGCGATCCTGAACTTTGAGAGCACGCAGCAGGCAGGTATCTCGGCGCATCAACGCTGGGCAACGGGTCTGCTGGCCGACAATTGCACGCTTCCCAATGCTCCCAATGGAATTGACGGCGGGACTACGGGAATTTCGTTTTCCGACCGCGGGAACCACGGCTCCGGCCAGGGTTGGGCCATGGGCTGGGGAGTCGCATGGAACGTCACCACTCCTTTTTTCGTGGTGCAAATGCCTCCAGGAGCGGCAAACTGGTGCATCGGGTGCATCGGCACGGAAGACACCGCAAATGAACCGGGTGATGGCGATCCGATTGCCAATGGATTCTATGACTCGCTGGGAACGCTGGTCACTCCTTCCAGCCTGTATCTGGCGCAACTGTGCCAGCGGCTGGGCACGCAGGCGGCGGCGAATATCGGCTACAGCGGCGTCTGTCCGGCAGCCGCGGATTTCTCGGTAACACCCGCTCAATCGTCGCTCTCAGTAACGGCAGGCGGCAGCGCCAGCGATACGGTGACTGTGAGCGCGCTGAATGGGTTTACCGGCACCGTAGCACTCAGCGTCAACGGAGTGCCGAGTGGAGCCACAGCAAGCTTCAATCCAACCTCGGTGACCGGTTCAGGAAGCTCGACTGTGACGATTGCGACGGGCACAGCAGCCACCGGAACTTACACGCTGACCATCACGGGAACCAGTGGAGGCCTGACGCACTCGACCACCGTGACGCTCAACATCAATCCGAGCACGAGCCTGCCTGCGGGCTGGAACGATACCGATATCGGCATGCCCGGATTGGCGGGCAGCGCCAGCTTCAGCAACGGTGTGTTCACCGTCAACGGCAGCGGAACCGATATCTGGAGCAGCTCCGACAGCTTCAACTACGCTTCAGAATCATTGACGGGTGATGTCACCATCACGGCGCGTGTGGCCAGCCAGCAGAACACTAGCGCCTGGGCCAAGAGCGGAGTGATGATCCGGGAGACCACGGCAGCCAATGCGGCCTATGTATTCGTATTCGTCACCCCCAGCAATGGTGTGAATATGCAGTACCGTGCTTCGACCGGAACCTCATCGGTGCAACTGGCGCAGCAGACGGGCCTGGTAGCGCCGTACTGGGTGCGGCTGGTGCGTTCGGGGAGCACCTTCACCGGGTTCTCCTCGGCTGATGGCGTGACCTGGACGCAGGTGGGCACGATCAGTGTGACCATGGCGACAAATGCGTTGGAAGGCTTGGCGGTGTGCGCGCACAACAACACTGCGCTGAATACCTCCACCTTCGACAATGTTACTCTGAGCACGCCGGCGCCGGACTTCTCGATCTCACCGAGTCCGTCGTCGCAGACGGTGACGGCGGGCGGAAGCACGAGCTACACGGCGAGTGTGACTCCGATCAACGGCTTCACCGGAACGGTGAACCTGAGCGTAAGCGGATTGCCAACAGGGGCCACCGCCAGCTTCAGTCCCACCTCCATCGGCGGTTCGGGTTCCTCGACACTGAGCATTTCAACTTCAACTACAGCCTCGACCGGAGCCTTTACCCTTACCATCACCGGCACCGGTGTTAGCACCACGCATTCGACTGCGGTGAACCTGACCATTAATCCACCACCGGCGCCGGACTTCTCGATCTCACCGAACCCGTCGTCGCAGACAGTGACCGCGGGCGGAAGCACCAGCTACACAGCGAGCGTAAGCCCACTGAATGGTTTCACTGGAACGGTCAACTTGAGCGTGAGCGGATTGCCCAGTGGAGCCACAGGAACGTTCAATCCTACTTCCATCAGCGGCTCGGGTTCCTCGACACTGAGCATTTCAACCTCGAGTACGGCCTCGACCGGTTCGTTCACTTTAACCATCACGGGTACCAGCGCCAGCCTCTCGCACTCGACCACGGTGAGCCTGACCATTAATCCGAGCACAGGATTGCCTTCCGGATGGAGCGATACCGACATCGGCACGCCAGCCGTGGCAGGCAGTGCCAGCTTCAGCAACGGTGTGTTTACGGTGAACGGAAGCGGCTCCGACGTCTGGAGCACTTCCGATAGCTTCAACTATGCCTCGGAATCGCTAAGCGGCAGTGTGACCATTACGGCGCGCTTGGCCAGCCAGCAGAACACCAATGCTTGGGCCAAAAGCGGAGTGATGATCCGCGAGACCACGGCAGCCAACGCGGCGTACGTGTTTGTATTCGTCACGCCGAGCAACGGTGTGAACATGCAGTATCGGGCATCCACCGGAACGTCTTCGGTGCAACTGGCGCAGCAAACGGGCGTGGCAGCGCCCTACTGGGTGCGGCTGGTGCGTTCGGGAAGCACGTTTACCGGGTTCTCCTCGGCCGATGGCGTGACCTGGACGCAGGTGGCCACGATCAGCGTGAGCATGGCCAGCAATGCGCTGGGAGGCTTGGCGGTGTGCGCGCACAACACTGTGTTGAACACCTCCACCTTCGACAACGTCAGCGTGAGCGTGCCGACCGGCCCGACAGCGGTATACCAGATCAACTCGGGGGGAGGGGCGGTAACGCCGTTTGCTGCCGATGCCTTCTTCAGCGCGGGGCAGACGGCCTCCATCACGGCGACCATTGATACCAGTGCGGTCACCAACCCAGCTCCGATGGCGGTGTACCAGACGGAGCGCTGGGGCGGAGATGCGAGCAGCAACCCGGCGCCGTTCAGCTATACGTTCCCGAACCTGACGGCGGGAGCCAGCTACACGGTGCGGCTGCACTTTGCCGAAATCTTCTGGACGACCACCGGGCAGCGCGAGTTCAACGTGGCCATCAATGGCACCCAGGTGCTGACGAACTTCGACATCATCGCGGCGGCGGGAGCGGCCAACAAAGCGATTGTGGAGCAGTTCACGACCACGGCGGACAGCAGCGGCCAGATCGTGGTTTCCTACACGGTGGGAGCGGTGGATGCGCCCAAGTCGAGCGGCATCGAGATCATCGCCAACTAACTACAACCTCCCCGGCATCGCCCGACCTTTTCGGTACCGGCGGCGCCGGGGTGGCTTTCGCAAAAACTTAGTTCTGAGAGCGCACGTGGGGCAAGAAAGATCCATCGACCCCGTTTGGCCAAATAATTCGAGCGTGTGGTCATGCTGCCTCGGGCATGTAGTATTTGAGGATGTTGCCCACGGTCTGATCGGAGAGCTTGTAACCGAGATTGACCATGGCTCCGACAATTCTGTCATATCCCCAAGTCGGATTCTCCTTCGCCATCCGCACGACCAGTTGCTTGATTTCATCATTCCCTGGAGGACGTCCCAGGGACTTGCGGAACTTCGATCCGTCGAACTTGCTGGCAATCAGCTTCCGATACCACGCCAGCAGCGTGTCTGGTCTGGCCAACAACTGGCTGCATTGCTTCGGGGGTCTGGAGAGTCCGCTTTGTCCTCGAATACGTGTCCTGATGAGAAGAGCTTTCTTGGATATGTCGGAAGATTGGAGGCAGAAGGTTTAAGCTCTCACAAGTCTTCCTGCGGCTTCCGGCGTTGTGCTTCCCCCTCCGAGTGTTGATCTCGTCCAAAGCCGTGACGCTTTGCACCGATCTCGTCGCCCAACTGAAGTTGCCCAAGACAGCTTGGCAGTGACTATACTGGATGAGTAGTGTGCGGCTAATGCCGTTAGGAGGAAGTGAATGGCTGATGGAGTTAAGATCACGGTGCGTCCGAACGGTCCCTATCGCGTGGAAGGTCTTGAGTTGTTGAAGTTAGTCGATGCGAATGGGAATGAATGGAATCTTAGCGGCAAGACCGGTATCTCACTTTGTCGTTGCGGCGCGAGTAAAACTAAACCCTTTTGCGATGGAACGCATTCAGCGCTCGGGTTCCAGGCTGCTGAGGCGGCTGTCAAGAAGTCCGAGGAGAACGCTACAACCAGCCCACCCACCGTCGCGACCTAGGACGCGGTGCAGATCCTATCGAAGCCCATTTGATCGCCCTCAACGGACCCTCATGTTGTGCGGCTCCTCAGTAACTCAGCGGCAGATAAATCCGCCCTTGAAGCTTAGCGATATGGGAAGCCGTTCTGCGACGGCACCCACTCTAAGACCGGCTTCCAGGCGGCGGAGGCTGCGGTGCGCAAGGAAGAATCCGCGGCGGCTCCAGTTCAGAACATCAAGAGCTAAAACTGTTAGTTTTTTTGTGCCGAAAGAACAGTATCCCTCGAGAAGAAAACGCAAGATTCTTCGCGCCAAAACGGCGCTCAGGATGACAAATGCAAGCGAGGTTGCCGAATAACAAGCACAAGTATTAAAACGGCATCAGGCTCAGTGGATGGTTTTGGTTTTTCTCGACATGTAATCCATCAGCAGATACTGGCCCAGGGTGTAGGGCGTGGTGAAGTAAGCCTTGCCGCGGCACATCTCGGTTACTTTCTGGACAAACTGCACCAGACCGTAGTCGCTGGCCAGCATGAAGGTATTAATTAAAACTCCGGCGCGCTTGCATTTGGAAACCTCTTCCAGGGTCTGGCTGACTACCAGAGGATCAAGGCCGAAGGCGTTCTTGTAGATTCTTCCGTCTTCCAAAGTGAGCGCCGAGGGTTTGCCGTCGGTAATCATCACAATCTGCTTCATGTCTTTTCTCTGGCGCTGCAAAATACGTTGCGCCAGGCGCAGGCCTTCGCGCGTGTTGGTGTAATAAGGGCCGACCTGAACACGGGCCAACTGCGATAGCGGAACCTCTTCTGCCGAGTCATGAAAGAGAACGAGGGAAAGGGAATCGCCGGGATACTGCGTGCGAATAAGGTGTGAGAGCGCCAGCGCGACTTTTTTCGCCGGGGTGAAGCGGTCTTCGCCGTAGAGGATCATGGAGTGGGAGCAGTCGAGCATCACCACCGTGGCGCAGGAAGACTGATACTCACACTGATGCACCTGCAGGTCAGAGTACTCGATGTTCAAGGGCATCTGCAGGCCCTCACGACGGATGGCACGCTTCAGGGTAGCGGTAATATCGAGGTTGAGCGTGTCGCCAAATTCATAAGTCCGCGAAGCTCCGCTGGTTTCCACGCCCGTCGCCATGTCGCGGGTATCGTGGCGTCCAAAGCTTGATTTTCCCAGCGAGCCCAGCAGGTCGCGCAAGGTCTTGAAACCGAGAAAGTCGAGGCTTTTGTCGGTGACCTCAAAGCGAGCCTGGCCCTGCGGCATTCCGGTTTGTCCGGCGGTGGGGGATTGCTGCGAAGGATCACGAGGCTGATCGATGGAGATAAAATCCTGCTGCTCCATGCGCTGGATCAGCTCTTCGATGAGCTGCTCCAGGGTCCCTTCCATCTGCATCTGGTTGATCTGCTCCTGCATTTGTTCGTCGAGCAACTCGCCGTTCAGCAGGGCTTCTTCAATCGCACGGCGCAGATCGTCTAATGTGTGTTCGCCGGGCAATTGGTAGAAATCCATGTAGGAGTTCTGAAATCCGCTCTGCAGCAGATAATCGGAGAGGGCATTGAGCAGGTCTTCCATGCTCATCTCCGAAGCCGGATTAGGAACGTATTTGCCGTAACGGGTGAACTTCATAAGCAGTTCTCAGTTCTCAGTTCTCGGTTCTCAGGAGCTTGCCGCCCTTGCGTCCTCCATCCCCCTTTGGCAGTCACTATTGGGGGGTGGGGGGTTACTAAGTAACCTCAGCCCTTAAGATTCAATGACATACGGGGTATCTAAGTAAACCTCAGCTCTTAAGATCCAAGGACAACGTGACATAAGCTGTTATCTTTTCCATTATCAAACTCATGTCCTTAAACTCTGAGAACCCTCAACCAAAATGATCGCCTGAAATTCCAAAATAGCCAAGCTTTTGATATCACAGTGCTCAGTTCTCAGAAATCTTCAAACCTAATTTTCAACTTCAACTTCAGTTATTCAACTTCAGTTAAACGATCTTCTGCCTCTTCCTCCGGGAAAGTCAGGACGATTCTCCGGCTCGGGGCGCGGTTGCTGCTTGGCGCTGGCCTTGAAGACGCGCTCTTCGCTGCGGCTGATCTTCTTGTGGGCGTAGAGCCCTTCCAGAACGAATTCTGCCGCCGCCACCTGCTCTTCGACCATGTCTTTGGTCTTCACGCCCAGCGCAGTCAGTTTTTCGCTGAGTCCCTGAATGCTCTTGAGCGTGCTGAAGACCTCGGCTGCGGCCGCGGTATCTGAAACCTTGATCTCGCCTCCGAGATCAAACCACTGCACAATCTGCTGCATGTTGGCGCCGTCGAAGTAGCCGTCGAAGGTCTTGGCAATGGCGGCGCGGATGAGATCGTGGGCGACGTTATCGGCACCGCGCATCTCGCCTTCATACTCCAGCTCCAGCTTGCCGGTGATGGCGGGAAGCGCCGCGTAGATATCGCCAATGCGGGGCACGACAACCTTTTCATCATTGCGCAGCGTGCGTTGTTCGGCGCTGGAGATCACGTTTTCCATGCAACTGATAGGCAAACGCTGGCTCACGCCCGAGCGCTTATCGATTTTTTTATCTTCACGCGCGGCGAAGGCGATGTGCTCCACCACTTCACGCACGAACTGCGGTACCGTCAGCGGCATTCCATTGCGTTGCACCCAGGCTTCCTGCGATGTGATCGCCATGCCTTCTTCCACGGTTACGGGATAGTGGGTGCGAACTTCAGAGCCAATGCGGTCTTTCAATGGCGTGATGATCTTGCCGCGCGCGGTGTAGTCTTCGGGATTGGCGCTGAAGACGAGGGCCACATCCAGCGGCAGGCGCACAGGGTAGCCCTTAATCTGCACGTCGCCTTCCTGCATGATGTTGAACAGGCCCACCTGAATTTTTCCGGCGAGATCGGGAAGTTCGTTGATGGCAAAGATTCCACGATTGGCCCGGGGCAGCAGGCCGTAGTGCACGGTGTGCTCGCTGGCGAGGTCGTGCCCGCCGCGGGCTGCCTTGATGGGATCAATATCGCCGATCAGGTCGGCTATGGTGACATCGGGAGTGGCCAGCTTTTCGACGTAGCGTTGTTCCGGAGCCAGATAATCGATGAAGGTTTCATCTTTCTTTTCCGCGATCATCTCTATGCAGTGCGCGCAGATGGGAGCGTAGGGGTTGTCGTGGATTTCGCATCCGGCGACATAGGGCAGGTGCTTATCGAGCAACCCGGTCAGTGCGCGCAGGATGCGGCTCTTGGCCTGTCCGCGAAGCCCGAGAAGAATGAAGTTGTGGCGTGACAAGACCGCATTCACGATTTGGGGAATGACGGTATCGTCGTATCCAACAATGCCGGGGAAAATAGGATCCGATTTATGATTGCGCAGCCGCTTCAATAAATTGTCGCGGAGTTCATCTTTAACACGGCGACGCGACAGCCGCTCTTGGGAAAATTCACTGCGGCGCAGTTCGCCGAGGGTGCGAGGAAGACTCATAGGGGAAGAATACCTCCTGTTGTAGACAAAAACAGGTCTCTTTGAGCCGATTATACGCTTGAAAGAAGCTCTTAGCTGTTAGCTCTTAGCTTTCAACCTGCGCTGGTTCTCGAAAATCATCGCAGCGACAAAAGAATGCAGCGATGGCGGCGGCTGACTTAAAACATGCAGACAGCGGCATAGAGAGAATTCCCTGATACGGTATGGATGGGGAAACAGCATCGGGGTGTTTCGACTCCGCGCTGCAGATTCTCTTAGCCGGTAATGGGGTCGTGGCGCTCCGCTCAACATGACAGGAACGCGCGGCATGGCCATTGGACTGTTGATAACGACGCTCTTGCATTTGCGCTTGGCCGCGCTGTGCTATACAACTACGCTCTAATGGGCGTGGCCGTTGCTTCCCGCTTTGGTGCGGATGTGCAGGGCTCGGCTGATTTTGGGAATCAGGGCTTCGTAGTAGGCGATGAGGGTTGCGACGCGCTCGGCCTCGGAGCGTATTCCCAGCAACGATTGCTTAAATTCCAGGTCCAAAGGCACTTTTGCCGCTACCTCGAAGGCAAGCGCCGGAGAATTTTCCACTGGGATCTCCGGATTTTGCTCTCCACTGAGCGCCAAGAGCTGTTTGTGCAGATGCAGGAGCTGTTTGCGCGCGGCCTCGGCGGCGTCACTGCCCCCTTCATCATCGAAAAAGCTCACCTCGGCGCGCAGGAAGGAACGCTCCTCGTTCACCCGCAGGATTTCAAAGCGGCGCAGGCCCTGGGTGAGGATATCGAGCCGGCCATCGTCGTAGCGTTTGATTACATCGAGAATCCTGGCGGTGCAGCCAACCTCGGCCATCTCTTCCTGCTTTGCATGGATAATGCCGAATACCGCGTTTTTTTCCAGGCATTCACCGACCATCTCTTTATAGCGCGGCTCAAAGATATGCAGCGGCAGAGGTATGGTGGGAAACAAGACCAGCGGCAGCGGGAAGATGGGCAGCAGAATCGCCACATTGACATTGTACCCTTGACGCCAGACCCGTTCAGAGAATACAAAGCAAGAGGATGAGACTTATTGGAAAAGTTGTGGTCATAACGGGCGCCTCCATGGGCATTGGCGAGGCGCTGGCAAAAAAATTCGTGGATGAGGGCGCCAATGTTGTGCTCTCTTCCCGCGACCGCAGCCGGGCAGAGGCGGCGCGGGGCAGGGCCGGTTACCTGGAGCGCACGCTGGCCGTGGCCTGCGACGTGCGGCAACGCGGGCAGATCGCGCAGTTGCTGCAGGCAGCGCTCGAACAATTCGGCCACGTGGATCTATGGGTGAATAATGCCGGCCATGGCCTGCAGGATTCGGTGGCGCAGATGGACATGCAGCAATGCCGGGAGATGTTCGATACGAATTTGTTCGGCGCGATTGAAGCCATGCAGGTGGTCATTCCCGTGATGCAGAAGCAAGGCAAGGGAACCATCATCAATATTTCCAGCATCGCCGGCCATATCGCCGTGCCCTACATGGCAGCTTACAGCGCCACCAAGCACGCGCTCAACGCCATTGGTAAAGCGGCACGCGTGGAGCTTATGGGCACGGGAGTGCACGTGATGACGGTTTGTCCGGGCTACATCGCCACCGATTTTGCCGCCAACTCCGTGAAGGGAAAAGACCGCCAACGACTGAATCGAGCAGCAGCCGGCATAAGCCCAGAACGGGTCGCCAATGCCGTATTCAAAGGATATCTGGGCCATAAGCGCGAGGTTATTGTCCCCTGGCGCGACCGCATTTCGATTGCACTCTACAGGCTCTGGCCCTCATTAATCGAATCGGCGATGAAGAGAATGCTGCGGCCTGCGGATGAGGTGATAGCGGAGGCGGAGGCGCGGAAGGGCGGAAGCTAATAACTCATCTCATCAATGCGCCGCCCTGTGGACCGGGCAATCATCCCGACTGGAGATACAAAACTCTCATGCGCGGCACGAAATCTTCATTGACCGTCAAGCGCCTTCTAATCGTAGCGCTGATGCTATTCCTTATGGTTGATACACAGGTAAGGGGGCAAGCGGAAAAGGACCTGCATCGTCCGGCCTGCACCACTGCTCGCTGCCGAAAAATCAAATCTTTTCTGAAGGCCCACTATTGCGGCGAGTCTCCGTACGGAAACGGGCCCGACGACGGCTGTCTGATTCGGCGCCCGAAGAGTCTCGGGACAGGTATCAAGGTCATAGCAGACTTTGATTGTAAATGGAGTGAAAGTGAACAAACGTCAAAGTGCCAACAGCACGGACGGCCGTCTTCAGAAATCCGCAGAATCCTACTCCGTGAGATGCGACGGTTGGGCTTACCCGCCCGGGAGGATCAGCACACCTATTTTACCGTCTGGGGGTTGGCTTCTTCCGGTTGGTCTCTAGCGAAGGCTGATTACAACCGCTTAGTAGGGACCGACCTAACCCTCTGCCAGATTATTGTGATCATCGACCAAAGTTTACATGTGCGCGTGCTGCGGAAGGTGCCATTCCAAAAGGCCGATGCTGATGTGCCTGCGGTCACGACATGGTCCCCACTTGACGTGGCAGGTGTAGACGGCGACGGTCACGTCGATGTCATTTTTGAAGGGGACGCTTATGAGGACCACTGGCTTGAAGTCGACAGCGTGCAGGATGAGTCCTCCTACACCATCTTTTCTGGCCTAGGCTACTACCTGTAGGCCGGCGGATTCCGCTGAAGAAGAAAACTGCATGAAAAGGTTCATCATCACCGGCGCGCCGGGTGCAGGGAAGACAGCGATCATCCGTCAGTTAGAACTCGACGGGTTCAGCGTAGTCGAAGAGGCGGCTACTGACGTTATCGCTGCCGCGCATGCGCAAGGAACGGTTGAACTCTGGAGACATCCCTCGTTCATTGATGCAATCGCTCACCTGCAAAGGGACCGTCAGATTCGAGCGTCTTATCAGCCGGATGAGGTTCAGTTTCACGACCGTTGCGTTGTCTGTACCGCGGCGTTGGCAGTCCATCTTGGGTACTCTTTTTCTCCCTTGCTTACCAGCGAACTGGAGCGCATCCAAAAAGAAGCGATCTACCAAAAACGGGTCTTCTTCATTCGCAACCTTGGCTTCATCACGCCGACCGAAGCGCGGCGAATCAGCTTTGAGGGAACGGTGCGTTTTGAGAAAATCCACGAGGAGATTTACCGAAACTTCGGCTTCGAACTGGTCTCAGTTGAGCGAGGAAGTCTGGCGGAGAGGGTCAGCATCATCAAAGCGGCAATTCGTTAGGAGAAGTGACAATTTGTATTCACGCTATTCTCGGCTCCTGCTATAAACGCCTTGCTGCCATGAATCCCCTCATAATAAAGAACGAGCAACGTGGAGGCCGTAGACAGATGAAGCAGGATATGCGCCGTGTTGGGAACCATGCCATTGCGCTTCGGCAAGAACGAGTGCGTATTCCCGAACATTTTTTGAAAGCGCTCGGCACGTTTTGGTTCTGCCTTAACAAGATATGGCACCCCACTGTGCCGTGTACGAACTAACACATATACCCGACACATTCCTGAGATAATCACGCGTTAATTTCTCACGCATCTTCAGGCGCGCATCTGGCCAACCAAGAGTATGCCGTAGCTGATCCACAGCCACCTGCCAAGCCAGGCCGGATGCGGCTGGCCGAAATACCACGCACTGAAGAACAGGCCGATGGTAAACGGCACGCTCTGCGCAAGGGTCACAGCCACAAGACGCGGCAGCGTATTCTGGCTGCGTACCGCGGCAACATCGTTCAGACGCCCCAGCGGAATCCAGTCGTGAACCCACAGAAAGGCGACCTGAAACGCCTGCAGAGCGAGCAGGACCTGTTCTAAGAGGTTGCTTGTTGAGGCCACGCTTTGTTCCCGGTCGATTGCGAAGCGTACAAAGCAGGTATTTGATTATCTTGATTAGTTTCGAAGGCAATATGTCGGTTTGGGCGAGTTATCTCGAGTGAGTCCAAATCTTAATGACTCCCAATGCCAAGAAGGCATAAACAGGTATGCAAATAATAGGCACAGACCACGGTAATTGTTTCGTCGTAGCCATGTAAATTGTAAACAGACTTGCACAAACCCATCCCGCAAGAGTTCTTATCAATACTCGTTTTACTTGTGCAGGCTGCATAATGTTGCAACATCCTCCAGCGAATTCCGATTGTCCCATAGATCTTCCAACCGGACTAGACAAAGCCTGCGCTTTGTGTTTCAATTCTAACTGCATGACTTTGCTGATCCATCATCACCATCATCATCACGTGGCGAGCGTGTCAGCGAGGGTGTGCGGATAAAAGCGGTAAAGCAATCATAAATCCGGCCTGCTGATGCGCAAAAGCTCAGCAGGCTTTTTGTTTTACTGCCAAAAACACGCGAGGAAAATATGGAAATTGATTTCGAAAAAATGCAAGGATTGGCCCCCGCCATCGTGCAGGACGCGGCCAACGGCGAGGTGCTGATGCTGGGCTTTATGAACCGCGAGGCCCTGCAACTCACCTTGAGTTCCGGTTACGTTACTTTTTACAGCCGCACCCGGCAGAAGCTATGGATGAAGGGTGAGACCTCGGGCAACCGGCTGAAGCTTATCAGCGCATCCACGGATTGCGACAACGATTCCGTGCTGGTGCGGGTGAATGTGGAAGGCGATGGCCTGGTCTGCCACGAAGGCACCCGGTCATGTTTCACCAAACCACTGGCCGCAGGCAAAAACGGGGCTGCTTCGATTACCGACGCGAAACCAGTCGCAGGGGTGAAAGCATGAAGCTTCGATTAGGGATCCCCAAAGGCAGCCTGCAGGAGGGCACGTTCCAGCTCTTTGCCAAGGCCGGATTTAATCTCTACAGCAACGGCCGCTCGTATTTTCCCACCAGTGACGATCCTGAATTAGATTGCATGCTCATTCGCGCGCAGGAGATGGCGCGCTACGTCGAACACGGCGTTCTGGATGCCGGGCTCACCGGCCACGATTGGATCATCGAGAGCAACCTCGAAGTGGTTTCCGTCGCCGATCTTATCTACGCCAAGCAAAGCCGCGGCAAAGTGCGCTGGGTGCTGGCCGTGCCGGAAGGCTCCGCATATAACTCGGCGGAAGACCTGAAGAATTGCACCATCGCTACCGAGCTGGTGAGTGTGACCAAACAATACTTCGAAAAGAAAAATGTTCCGGTGCGGGTGGAGTTTTCCTGGGG
>Ga0070730_10002758_pt1 | contig 15941 bp, 14 predicted proteins | sample Coa_R1_3_FD_66447 | JGI IMG/M metagenome (GOLD analysis project Ga0070730, IMG submission 66447) | Surface soil microbial communities from Centralia Pennsylvania, which are recovering from an underground coalmine fire - Coalmine... | ecosystem: Environmental > Terrestrial > Soil > Unclassified ...
GACTGCGCTGCGCGATCGCGCAATTATCTTCGTTCTGCTCGACACGGGCCCGCGGTCTTCGGAGCTTTGTGCGCTTGACATTGGCGATTTCGATGATGTCCTGCGGCTTGAGCGGGTAGTCGCTTAAGACGGTCCCAGGGCGCTCACGTTCACCGTCGCGCCCCAGCCGTCTACGTCAGAGCTTGGGTTGGCCTTGGCGATGCCCAGGTCGTTTTTCACCCTTGACAAACGTTCGCAAAAAGGTGTATGGTACTCACGCCAACGTTGGCGTAAACGTTTACGTAAACGTTGGCGAATTACTTCAAAACTTTATGTCTCACGGGAGCTCGTAATGCCTGCAACGCTCAAAGATGTCGCACTGGCAGCCGGCGTTTCAATCCGGACGGTCTCTCGCGTCGTCAACAACCAGGGCGAGATTGGGGAAGACACCCGCCAGCGTATTTGGAAAATCATCCAGGAGCTCGACTACCGCCCCAATCAATTGGCGCGCAGCATGATCACCGGCAAGACCCTGGCCGTCGGAATCATCATTCCAGACATCACGGACGCCTTTTTTCCTGAATTCATCCTGGGAGCTGAAACCTGCGCTCGCGACCGGAACTTTAACGTGTTCCTCTGCAATGCCAATCGCCAGCCCGATCTCGAACTGAAGTACGTCGATCTGCTCAGCCAGAGGCAGGTCGATGGCATCATCATGGCCGGCAGCCAATTAAACGAAGATGGCTTGGTTAAGGCGATTCGCGGCCACCACGCCGTCATCCTGACCCCCAACGTCATTCCGGATACGACCATCTTCACCATCAATGATTTTGACGGCTGCCGGCAGATTGGCCGGTACCTGCTTGAACTGGGTCACCGCAGAGTTGGCTTCGTGGAAGGCACGTGGTCTAAGAGCGCGATGCCGAGAAAGAAAGGTCTGACGGCCGCGTTCGATCAAGCCGGATTCGAGAACGCGGTTACGGTCACTTCTATCTTCCCGGCGACCATCGAAAACGCCTGTAGCGCGACTAAAGGTCTGATTGCGCAGCATCCCGAGATCACAGCCCTGGTTGGCTATAACGACAACGTGGCGATTGGCATTCTCCAGGCGTGCCGCGAATTGGGGAAGGCCGTCCCGCAAGATATTTCGGTCGTGGGATTTGACGATATCCCCGAGGCCAGCCGATCGACACCCGCATTGACTTCCTGGCACATCGATCGGATGAGACTCGGCAGCGAGATGATGACGACGCTGTTAGATGAGATTTCGGGTAACGAGATCCAGCATCGGCAAGTCATGGTAGACGGCCTTTTGGTCAAACGCGACAGTACGGCTGCAGCGGGTATTGCCTAGCGGGATACTCAACCAACCACTTGGGTTCATAGGCGCTTGGCTCTATTTCAGTACCAGGCTCTCTCGTGAGGACTTAAGGAGGCTCCAATGGCCATTCAAAGGAAAAAACGCTACCAGATGACCCGCCGGGATTTCCTGCGCATGTCTGCCATCGGGGCAGGTGCGGCTGCTTTGGCCGCCTGCGCGCCGAATGTGGCGGCCCTGCCCACCCAGGCGCCAACGACCGCCCCGGCGGCAACGGAAGTGCAAACAGTGGCGGCTACCGCAGTTCCGGCCACCGCGGCCCCCCAGGCCACCACGATTACATGGGAAAGCTGGGGCGGCACGGACCGTTTTGCACCTCTGATCCAGGCCTGGGCCAAAACCTTTCCCGACACGGCCAAGTGGCTCTCGATCAAGGTCATTTCGGGCGGACAGAACGATGTCGAAATGTACAAGCAGTTCCGTACCGCCTTGTCCGCCGGGGGCGAGGGACTGCCAGATTTCTTTGAAAGCAACGTGGATGCCGTGCCCGAGTTTGCGACCCGCGGCCTGATGGCAGACCTGTCGGACAAAATGAAGCCCTATCTGGCCGATCTGATCCCGGGCGCCCTGAAAGTGGCCTCCTTCGGGGACAAGGTCGTGGCGGTCCCCACCCAGGTCAAGAGCAAGGTTTGGTATTATCGGAAGGACTTGTTCCAGGCGGCTGGCATTGATCCGGCACAAATCAAGACCATGGACGACCTGATTGCGGCTGGGACGACATTCCACGCCAAGAACGCGGACAGCTTCTTGATCAACCTTGGCCCGCAGCCCATCCACTATTGGTACGGTGAAATTCTTTCGACTTGGGACGATGTTCGCTTTGCCGATCCAAGCGGCCAGTGGCAGGTCAAAGACAATCCGCGTTTTGCAACTTTGCTGGACTTGACTAAGAAAATCTATGACTCGGGCATCGCGTTCAAGACCGATGATTGGAGCACCGACTGGCAGCCCGCCATTGCCGCCGGGAAGGTCGGCAGCTTCTTGATTGGCTCCTGGATGACGTCGTTTATTCCACAATTCGCTCCTGACCAGAAGGGCAATTGGGGCCTGGCGCTGTGGCCCGAGTTTATCCGCGACGGGAGCGAGGCGGGCGGGGCGGTAGTCGCCGTATCCAAGTTCTCGAAGAATATGGATGCTGCATTTGAGTTTGCCAGTGAGTTCTGGCTCAAGCCTGAGGGCAGCCTCGCCTGGTGGCAGGCAACCGGCACGGCTCCCCTGATCAAGAGCGGCCAGGATGCATTGCGAAAGCTGCTGCCGACCATGCAGAAGCCGGCGGACATGAAGGACTCAGATTGGGCCGTTGCCCCAGTGAACTATTACGGCAAGGACTTCATGGGTCCGATCTTTGACTCGATGCAGCACGTCAAAGTTTTTCCCTACGACATGTCCTATGCGGCCGAGCTGACCATTTTGAGCCAACATACCGAGGCCTACCTGGCCGGCAAGGAGACTCTGGCGCAGGCTCTGGGAGGCGCGCAGGCGGACATGCAGTCGCAGATTGGAAATCCGTATAAGATATAGCGCTCCATCTGTGCCTGGGTTCGTCGTATGCCGAATACCGGCCTGGCCGAGCGGATACGCCGGGCCGGTATTCGAATGAGGATTAAGCCGGTGGCCGACAGTGCATGGTTGGGCCGAACAGCGCTTGAGCACCCCTACCACGCCGGCGCCATCCATAAATCGTGGCGAAATTCTCTCGTCCCCTATCTGTTTGTCGCCCCCTTCCTATTGTTTTTTCTGACTTTGTTTCTGGGGCCGGCGGTCTATTCGCTGTACCTGAGCTTTTGCCGCTATGCTGGCTATGGTTCGATTGAATGGGTCGGTTGGCAAAATTACCTGGCGATCTGGCAATACCCAGTATTTTGGACCGAAATCAGGAACGTTTTGTTCTATTGGATCGCCCACGCGGTCCCGATGATGGCGCTGGCATTCGGCCTGGCGGTCTTGGTGAATTCCACCCTGGTCAAGTACAAGAACTTGTTTAAGCCGCTGATCTTCACGCCCCAGATCGTGGCCACGGTGGCCGCGGCGCTAATTTTCAAGAATTTCTTTGGAACACAGTACGGCATCCTCAACCGTGTGCTGGGGGTCGAGATCCCTTGGCTATCGGATCTGAACCTGGCGCGCTGGGTGGTCGTTGCTTTGCTGGTCTGGCGCGGCCTGGGCTATTGGTTTGTGATATTTCTGGCCGGCCTCACGTCCATCAATCCGGAGATACTGGAGGCGGCCATGGTCGACGGGGCCACGAGCTGGCAGCGCCTGGTCTACCAAACCATTCCCCTCATGCGCAACTCGTTCCTGTTTGCTTTTGTCGTGGATGGGGTGGTCACCTTGCGCTTGTTTGCTGAGCCAAACGTTCTGGTCGGAAAGGCGGGCGCCCTGGCCTCGGTCGAAGCGGCGCCGATATTGAATATGGTGATTGAAAATATCCAGACGGCGCGGTTTGGCTTGGCGGCGGCTACCGGTTGGACCTTATTCTTGCTGATCGCCATCCTATCATGGCTCCAGTTTCGCCTGTTCCAACAGCGTGGGGAGAGTTGATCGTGACGGCCGGGATGAAACGCCCCTCGGGCGCGGCGGCGCAGCCCGACCGGTCGGGCGCGCTGCGGAAGGGGTTGGTCTATCTGGTTCTGATTTGGGCCTGCGCGGTAGCGATATACCCGATGATCATGATGATCATCAACTCATTCAAGTCCGATCGGGAAATGAATATCAACCCGGCCGGCGCGCCCATCCAATGGACCTTGGAGAGCTACCAGAAAGTCTTCCAATTTCACAACGGATTATGGCTCAATCTGGTTAACTCGATCATCATTTCCCTGGTGAGCACGGTTGCCGCCGTCTTCCTGTGCGCCCTGGCAGCCTACGCCTTTGCGAAATATACTTTCTGGGCCCGGGATGCCATGTTTGCATTGCTCTTGGCCACGTTCATGGTGCCCCCAGAAATCATTATTCCCGGTCAGTATATCTTCTTCGCCCGGCTGCATTGGATCAATACCCTGCAAATTCAAATCTTCCCAACCATCACACCCGTGCTCGGCTTATTCTTCATCCGGCAATATATGCTGGGAATCCCGGATGAAATGTTGGAGGCGGCTCGGGTTGATGGCGCTGGCCATTTCGCAACTTTCTGGCGGATCATGGTTCCGGTGAGCGCGCCAGTGCTAGGGGCCTATGCGATACTACACTTTCTGAGCGTGTGGAACGCCTACACCTGGCCCGTCTTGGTCGCGACCAAGGCCGAGGTTCAGCCGATTATGGTGATGCTGCCCCAAATGGTTGATCCGGTTGTTGGCTTCTTGCCCGTCTGGGGTACCATTATGGCAGGGGCCACGCTTGCCACTATTCCGATCCTGGTTGTGTTCATTGCCTTTCAGGATAAGTTCATGTCCAGCGTCGTGGTCGGGGCAGTCAAAGAATAGAGGCCAGGAATTCATAAAGAAATTACCCCCGGACTTGCCCCGCTGGCACTAAAGCCGCTGCCTTTAGGCTCTGTACGCCCCGAAGGCTGGCTGCGGAATCAGCTTCAAATTCAGTTGGCGGGCCTAACGGGACACCTGGATGAATTCTGGCCGGATATCAACAATAGCGGTTGGATCGGCGGGAGCGCTGAGGGTTGGGAGCGCGGCCCTTATTGGTTGGACGGAGCGGTTCCGCTCGCTTTTTTGCTGAATGACGAGCAGCTGCTTAATAAGGTGCGGCACTGGGTAGATTACATTTTGGATCACCAGCTTGCCGATGGCTGGCTGGGACCCATCCGCGATACGGCGCACGGTGATCGCTACCGGCCATATGACCCCTGGCCCGTATTTGTTGCCTTGAAAGCGCTCACGCAGTATCAGGAAGCGACTGGAGACGAGCGCGTCATTGCGGCAGTCCAACGTTTGTTCCGAAAGCTATCCGAGCTTCTGGAGGAGACTCCCCTGTTTGATTGGGGAATGTACCGGTGGGCAGACCTTGCTGGCAGCATCTATTGGCTCTACGAGCGCCGTAGTGATCCCAGCTTAATGGAGTTGGTAGACAAGGTCCATGCACAAGGCTTTGATTGGGGAAAACATTTCGAGTCGTTCCCATATCGAGAGAAAGTTAGCGGGGACGACCGCAACCTCGCCAGCCACGTCGTCAACAATGCCATGGGCATAAAACAGCCTGGGGTGTGGTACCGCCGCTCCAAGGATCCTGCCGATGCCCAGGCGACTTACCGCATGCTGGAGGTCCTGGACCAGTATCACGGGCAGGTCACAGGAGTATTTACAGGCGATGAGCATCTCGCAGGTAAAAACCCTTCGCAAGGTACAGAACTATGTGCCGTGGTCGAGTATCTCTACTCGCTCGAAGTGTTACTCAGTATTTTGGGCGATGCCAACCTCGGCGATCGTCTTGAAAAGGTCGCCTTTAACTCCCTGCCGGCGTCCTTTAGGCCGGATATGTGGGCCCACCAGTATGACCAGCAGGTGAATCAGGTGGTATGCCGCGTTGCAGAAGACCGCATTTATACCAGCAATAGTGCGGACGCCAATATTTTCGGATTAGAGCCGAACTATGGGTGCTGCACGGCCAATATGCACCAGGGCTGGCCAAAGTTTGCGGAGCATTTATGGATGCGAACCCAAGGGGACGGCCTGGCAGCCGTTGCTTACGCGCCAAATGTGGTCGATACCGAAATACAGGGGATTGCGGTCCAGATCGAAACCAGGACGAATTATCCCTTCGAAGATTCGCTTCTTTTCTTCGTGACGGTGGAAGGCCCTGTACGTTTCCCACTGGAGCTTAGAATTCCCGCCTGGGCGGAAGGCGCAGAGATTACGTTGAATGGCGCCCCGCTGGGTTCGGTTGAACCCGGTACATTCTACCGGCTCGAACGGGAATGGTCAGAAACCACGCCTGTCACCCTCCGCCTTCCAATGCCCGTGCGGACCGAGCTTCGCTACCACAACAGCATATCTATCCTTCGCGGGCCGCTGGTATTCTCATTTGCGGTCGGCGATGAATGGAGGCAGATCGGGGGAGAGCTGCCTCACGCTGATTGGGAAGTGTATCCCACCACGCCCTGGAACTACGCCCTCAAGCTCGATCCTGAACGACCGGAACAATACCTGACTGTTGAGACAAGACCCGTTGGGCAACGCCCGTTTTCCCCCGCAGGCGCTCCAGTGAGCCTCCATCTAGAAGGAAAACGAGTGGAAGGGTGGAAGATGGACCAGAACGCAGCCGGCCCACTCCCTCCAAGCCCGGTTTCTTCTGATCAAGCATTGGAAACCTTAAGACTCATCCCATATGGATGCACCCATCTGCGCGTTACCGAGTTTCCTATGCTAAACATTGAAGAGGATTGTGCATGAGTCGTTGGCACAAGCACGATGGGAATCCCGTCCTGGGTCCCGGTTATTGTATCGAAGCCGTTTTTGATTGCTGTGTTATCCCCGAAAGCGACCGGCTGAGAATGTGGTTTTCCTGGCGTGACCTGCGCTCGATCGCCTATGCCGAAAGCACCGACGGCGTCCATTGGACCCCGCCGCGTATCGTTCTGGAAGTTGACCGTAAAAGCGGTTGGGAAACAAGCCATGTCAGCCGGCCGCATGTTTTGAAGGCAGGCGAGGTGTGGTACATGTGGTACACCGGGCGGAACAGCGCCGAGCGTCAAGGAAGCCTCGGCCTGGCCACCAGCCAGGATGGCGAACACTGGGAACGCTCATCCGCGAATCCGGTCTTATCTCCTGAGGCGGAATGGGAGAAGAAATCGATCATGTGCGCCCATGTGCTTTACGAGCTGGGCGGTTTTAGAATGTGGTATTCGGCTGGGGATTGGATCGAACCGGATTCGATCGGTTATGCCACGAGCGACGACGGCCTTCACTGGCGCCGGGATCTTCAAAATCCCATCTTCCGTCCTACGCAAGGCTGGGAATCAGATCGGGTAACAGCATTCTGCGTGGTCCCCAGAAAAGATGATTACCTGGCGTTTTATATTGGGTTCGCAGATGGATTGGTGAGCAGCCAGATCGGCATGGCTCGATCGAAAGACGGCATTCATGACTGGGAACGATATCCGCACAACCCAATTATCAACCCTGGACCACCCGGCGCCTGGGATGACTACAACGTCTACAAACCTTACGTCATTCCATATCAAGGTCAATGGTATCTGTGGTACAACGCCTCCCGACGAAGTGATCACCGAGAACAAATCGGTTTGGCGACTACAGAACGTTTAGATTTTTAGAGCGAACCCGTCAATGGAACAAGAAGCCTCACCTGCCTTACCGGCTCCGCCACAGGTCTGGAATCGGTTGGGTGTGATGATAAAACGAGGGGCTCGCGGTGAGTTCGATTCGAGCGTCACGGGGGACCCTTGTATCGTGTGGGACGAAGCCCTGCAGAACTATCGCATGTTTTATTTCGCCCAGAACAAGGTTGAGTCCGTCGAGCATTGCTGTAATGCCCAGGCGCTGGCTGTCGTGGAAAACGGAAACAGCCTGGGGAAATGGCGAAAATTGGGCCCGATTGTTTACGAAAATCCTGACGCGCTGTGTGGTGAGACACACAAGCCATGGATTCTAATGGACCCATTCCGACCCAACCATCCGGCCCGAGTGGACGGCCTCTACTGGCTTTTAACCGTTTCTTGGAGAATTCCCAACAAGGTTGTTCAGGTAGCCACGTCCACCAGCCTGGCCGGACCGTGGAAAATACAACCCCACCCTGTGCTGCAGAATGGAAGCGATTCGGATTTCGACGGGCTGCATATTGACGCCGTGACGGCCTACTGGTTTGAACAACGTCAGGAAATCCTCATTTACTACATGGGATATCCGCGCCAGGCGCAGAATGATCAACCGTGCTCTCCCTGGGGGTCGAGCAGTGCGGTGGCCATTCTCAGGCCGGGCGAGCCGGAGGCAAGAAAGCTAGGGAAAATAATCACTCCCCACCCGCAGTTAGGTCATTGGATCAGTGGTTACATCGGTGGTATCCAAATTGTTCCGGCCCTTGGTGGCGGTTGGTATGCTGTCCTGAATGCCAGCCCCACCTCTCCCGCATCCGTTGAAGACGATGCGACAGTGAGAGAACCGGCTCCCAGCTTAGGCGGTTGGGCTTACACGTCTGAACAATTTCCGACAAAAGGTTGGCAGATACATGATCAACCGATTGAGTGGCTGGAAGACATCCCGGAAGCGGCAGTTCAGGCAGGCGAAAGCGGAAACTTGTGGCGGCACCACCTGGTTTTAGTACCGAATGACGCCGTTTACATGTTTTACAATACCGGGCCTTACGGTAACGAACAGATCTTCGGCCGATGTGCCCAGTGGCCTAAAGTTATCATCCGTTCGAACCCATGCTAATCCAGCGTCGTGGTTGGCGCAGTCAAAGAATAGAGGCAATGCTGTGGCTAGAACTCTCGCGCCGCTTTCGCAAATTGATCGCTCGTGTGGCGCCTGACCTTCTTGACATCCAAGGACTATGCCCAGACCTAACGTAAATATGTCATAGACGCTGCGCCCAATCATCACTATGATCTGGGCATAAAGAAACACTTGCACCGCAACCGCTCGCCTTAGTCTTATTTGGTCGGCGCCCACAATCCCTTAACACCGAAGCGCGGCACACCTCAGTGCTCATCGCCCTGGGCGTGAAACTCCTTCTCACCAGCTCTGATCGCGACGAGCTGGCTGTTTTCGCGCGGAGGAATAGGGCAGGAGAAATTTCGGTTGTAGGAGTATTCAATTTTGTCCAGTCCTGCCGCCGGCCCATGTGCTAGAAGCCTTGGGCGTTCGCTGGTAACCGTTCAACTCTAATTGGCCCTTGTGCCCAGTTCGTAAAGTTTTCCTACGGTGTCCAGGGCAGAACGGCGTCTGGGAACGTGGCTTAACTGTCCAGCTCCTGGAAAAGGCGCGAACATCCAGAATGGAAGGGTAATAAAAGCTCAAGACGGCTTTATTAAGGCTAAGTTTGAACCTTAGGGGTGTGGGGGTTTGTTGGGCCCAACGGCGCTGGCAAGACGACGCTGCTGCGTATCCTGGCCACCTTACTCGAGCCGACGCGGGGCACGGTGACCTGAGATGGCCATGACACTATCCGCCATCCGGAGACACTGCGGCGCGACCTGGGCTATTTGCCGCAGGAATTTGGCGTCTACCCGCAGTTGACAGGCCGTGAGTTTCTGCGCTATATCGGCGAGCTCAAGCGCCTGCCCGACAGCGCCTTGCCGCAGCTGGTGGAAGCCGCGCTGGGCATGGTCAACCTGACTGGCGATGCCGACCGGCGCTTGCGATCGTACTCCGGCGGCATGGTGCGGCGGCTGGGCATCGCTCAGGCGCTATTAAGCGAGCCGCACGTGTTGATCCTCGACGAGCCGACCGTGGGGCTGGACCCGGCGGAGCGGGTGCGGTTTCGCGAGTTGATTGCCTCGCTGCCCGGTGACCGGCTGGTCGTATTGTCGACGCATATCATCACCGATGTGGAAGCGATGGCGGCCAACCTGGTGCTGGTGCAGCAGGGCCGCATACTGTGGAACGGCACGCCCTCTGCTCTAGAGGACGACGCGGCCGGGACGGTGTGGGAGGTGACGCTGGATTCAAAGGCATTTGAAGAGTTGCGCAGCCGCTGCCAGGTCAGCCAGGCCATCCGGCGGCGCAATCAGATCGAAGCGCGGTTTATTGCAAGCCAGCAGCCCCATTCCCTCGCGGTGGCCGCAGAACCGACCTTGGAAGAGGCCTTGTATCTGTCCGGCGAGGCCGCCATGGCTGAAGGGGCCTAGGCGCTGGCCCGCTGAACCGGGTCGACTTAGCCCCACGATGCGCCCGCTGCGCGCGCGACAATTAGCCGAGCCCTGATCATCAATGCGGAACCGCGCCTGGGTTAGCCCAAGCGCGGCTGTGGATCAATGCCAACTGGCTGCCATGCACGTCACGAAGTCAGTTGCCCGTTGGGCTAGGTGGATGTGCCCGCCCCTGCATACCGCTCGGGCCGGCACTTGCAGCGAAAGCGTGGCTGTTTGTACTGGTGCAGCCTGGCGAGTGTGCCGCAAGCACACATCGTGTCGGGCCCACGCTGCTTCAGTCGACGTGCGAAGCCCGGCCAACACGTTGTAGACGCGGCGCTTGGTCAGGTCACGGCGATGTGCTTACGAATCAACACCGCGGGCCGTTGGACACGGCCAGTCACACTGAAGGAGCGGCAGAGTCACCGTCGGGCTGCACGCCAGCTAGCAATCGTCTGCGCGGCCACCAGCACCAAAATCGCGACCCCAATCATCAGCGCGATATTCACCCACGCCGGCCCCGCGGTGATCGCGAGCCCGCTGCACGCCGGCGGCAATCCGCCCCCTAACAGGCCCACGCGGGCGAACAGGCCGCTGGGCGTCAGCAGCGTGCAGTTCAAAGTCGGCAGCCGTGCCGGAGAAACCAGGTTAGCCCAGAACCAATAGCCAACAAACAGAACAGTGTAGAGCGGGATCGGCATGAGCTCGGCGCAGACCACGGAGAAGGCACCCACGAACAACAGCGTCGGCCCGACGATGAGCGCGAATGCCGGCAGGGCCAGCGGGATCAGGCTCCAATCGCCCCGCGTCAGCGCGATGAACCCCATCTCCAACAGCTCAACCACCAGCGCCGGCAGCGCCACTGCCAACACGGCGCCCAAATATTTGCCCCACAACCACGCGCCGCTATCCAGGGGGAAGCTGTCGAGCAATTCGCGCGTGTTCAGCCGCCGCTCGCGCGGCCAGCGGTCGGCCAGCAGGATGGCATAGGTCACCGGCAAGAAAAGATTGAAGACTTGCGTCCGCTCCGCCACGATCACAGACGCCGGATCGCCTGGGCTTGGAACCAGGTAGACGGCTGCCAGAAGCAGGCCCGCGCCCAGCACCAGCCCCCACACGGCCGGCCGGCGCGCCTGCATGCGAAATTCATAATGGAACGAGCCGCTGAATGTGCCCCGGGCAGTTGGCTGCCCGCGCCGCGTCCCCGCTACCGGCCTGCCAACAGTCATCGAAAGGTTCATGGCTCACACACCTCGGCCTGCCGCGATTGGCGCCCCGGGCGCCAGCGGCGCGGTCCGCCTGCGCATCAACGCCACGTAGCCGTCTTCCAGGCTCGGCTCGCTGGGAACTGCTGCCGGCGTGGGCGGCGCCGGCGCAATCACCCGGTAGCGCGTGCCCGCTCCGGCGTTCAGCGCCGAAACGACCGTCAAGTCGCCCAGCGGCGCGGGGCCGGCGGTGTCCAGCGTCCACACCTGCCCACGGGCCGCCTCCAGCAGGCCGGCGGTCTCGCCCTGGTAGATCACGCGTCCCGCGCTCAGCACCGCCAGCCGCGTTGAGGTCTGGGCCACGTCTTCCACGATGTGGGTGGAGAGCAGCACCGTCCGGTCGCCGGCCAGGCCCACCAGCAAGTTGCGGAAGCGGATGCGCTCCTCCGGATCGAGGCCAGCCGTCGGTTCGTCCACGATCAGCAGTTGCGGATCGTTCAGCAGCGCCTGGGCAATGCCCACCCGCCGCTTCATGCCGCCCGAGAACGCTTTCAACTTGCGGCCCGCCACCTCGGCCAGGCCCACCGTCTCCAGCAGCTCGGCCACGCGCGCCCGCCGCGCCGCCGCGTTGCTCAGGCCTTTCAAGATCGCCACGTAGTCAACGAACTCCTCCGCGCTCAGGTCCGGATAGACGCCCAGCTCTTGCGGCAGATAGCCCAGCATGCGCTTCACCGCCAGCCGCCCCTCACCGGTCGCCAGGTCGTGGGGCCCCACCCGCGCCTGGCCGGCGCTGGGCCGGACAATGCCGGCCAGGATGCGCATCAGCGTCGTCTTACCAGCGCCGTTTGGTCCCAGCAAGCCAAACATGCCCCTCGGGATGCTTAGGTCCACCGCCTTGAGCGCCTGGACGCCTTTGGGGTAGGTCTTGGTCAGCCCCCGAATCTCGATCTCCATTCCGCTCTCCTTGTTCAACCCTGCCCCGCGCGCCAGCTCAAAACAATTTGACCGGCTGCCAGGGCACACAAGGCCAACCCGATCAGCAACCCGATGCTCTCCCAGCTCTGCGCCGCCGTCGCCGCCGGCCAAACGCCCAGGCAGGGGCCGCCGGGCAGCTTCAGCAGGCCATAGGCCACATTGTTGCCGATAGGCGTGAGCAGCGTGCAGGTGAGCGTGGGGATGCGGCTGGGCTGCACCACATTGCCCCAGAACCAATAGCCAATGAACAGGATGGCGTAGAGCGGGAGCGGCAGCGCCAGCGTGCAGACAATGGAAAACGCGCCGACGAACAGCAGCCCCGGCAGCACCATCAGCACAAAGATCGGCAGCTCCCAGGCCAGAACGTGCGCATCGCCCACGGCCCGCGCGATCAGGCCGACCAGCGCCAGATTGATGAGCACCAGCGGCACCAGGCTGGCCGAGGCGGCGCCCAGGAACGTACCCCACAAGCGGGCGCCGCGGCCGGCCGGAAAACTTTCCCACAACTCCAGCGTGTTCAGCCGGCGGGCGCGCACCAAACGATCGGCCAACAGCAAGCCAAAAATGATCGGCAGATAGGTGTTGATATGATGCGTGGCGCTGCCGGCCAGCTCGGCTGGCGCCCGCGTAGGCAAATTCGGCCACTGGCTGATGCTCGGGAGCAGAAGCAGGCTGGCCATGGCGAACAGCGCCCACAGGGCTGGGCGGCGAATTTGCATACGGAACTCGTAGCGAAAGGTTCCGGCCAGGGGGTGCAGGGCAGCGGCGGTCATGCGCGCTTCGCTCGCCACTCTAGCCAGCGCTGGGCCGCCAGCAACACCAGACCGGCGCCCCCGATCAACAGCGCCATGCTGCCCAGGCCGGCCAGCCAGGTGAGCTGGTTCGGCGCAAACCCGCACGCTTGGCCGCTGTCCACGCCAAAGAACGCGATGGACACGTAGCGCCCGATGGGCGTAAGCGGGGTGCAACTGATCGTTGGTAGGCGCTCGGGTGAGACGACGTTGCCCCAGATCCAGTAGCCGGTGAACAGGATGGCATACAATGGCACCGGCAGCACCTCGGTGCACACCAGCGAGAAAGCCGCCACAAACAACAGCCCCGGCACCACCAGGACCAGGAAGACGGGCAAGAACGCAAGCAGCAGACCCGGTTCGGGCAGTGTGACGGCCATGGCGCCGGTCAGCACTAGGTAGCCCAGCCCGAGCGGGATCGCGGTGGCCAGAGACGTGCCCAGGTACTTGCCCCACAGCCGGGCTGCCAGGCTGGACGGCAGGCTGTCGAGCAGCTCCACCGTGCGCAGTTGCCGCTCGCGCGGCAGCCGGTCGGCCAGCAGGATGCCGAAGGGGATCGGCAGCACGTAGCTGATCGAGCTGATCAGCAGCGCCGCCATCGGCAGCGGCGGCAGAATTTCATTGGGCCGGCCTTGCAAGAACAGCGCGAGCATCATCAGTACCGGCACGGCCGTGACGATCCACACCGCCGGGCGCCGGATCTGCATGCGGAATTCGTAGCCGAACACGCCGCTGAGATCACCCAAGGTCGCCATCAGCCCTCCCCTCGCAAGAGCCGCTCGGGGCGGCCAAGCAGCCAGGCGGCCGACCCCAGCCCGACCGCGGCCAGCGCCAACAGCGTCAACCGGTTGGCCAACCAATCGGTGGCAATGGCCGGGTCGTAGCGCAGAAACAGCAGCACCGGCCGCAAAGCCGGAACCTGCGCCAGGCCGGCGCCCATCGCCAGCTCCAGCACCCACACCATGCCCACCAGGCTGCTGCCGGCCGCCGTCGCCCCCAGCGCCAGGCTTAAGGCCGCGCCCAGGCCAGCCAGCCACAGCAAGGGAGCGAGCCAGATGAGTTGGTCCTCCAGTGGCGAGATCGGCCAGGCCAGCCGGCCGCTGGCCGCCAATGTCACGGCGCACGTCAGGCCGATCAGGCTGGTCCAGCCCAGCGCCAGCGCCAGCCGCCGCAGCATGGTCAGGCGGAACGTCGTCGGCAGGCTCAATTGCAACTCGAGCGCAGGGTCGTCCACTACAATGCCGGCCGCCGCGAGGCCGCCGATCACAGGCAGCACGTCCAGCGCCTCGCTGAGGATGCGGTCGATTTGCTGGCCGAGGCCGGCCCGCATGGCCAACGCGGCCAGCAGGCCCAGGGCGGCCAGCGCCAGAAGTGGCCCCAGCAGGACACCACGGCCGAGCCGTCGCAGCTCGTAGCGCCACAGGCTCCAGCTCACGCGAGATGCTCCATGCGCGGCAGCCAGACCACGGCCGCGGCCACGAGCGCCACCGCCAGCGCCAGGGTCACAATGTTGGTCGAGCCGAACAGCGCCAGTGTCGGCCCGAGCAATGCGTCGGGCGCCAGCGCGTTCAACGATACCGCCATCGCGGCCAGCCGCAGCGCCCACAGCAGGATGGCCAGCGACACCCCGACGGCGGACCCGAACCGCAGCGACAGCGCCAGGCTGGCCGCCGACAGCAGCAGCATCGGCCCTAGCCATTGCAGGATCAGCGCTTGCAGTTGGCCAGGGGCCGGGTCGCGCCCGGCCAACACCGCCGACAGCGCCACCGCCAGCAGGAAGTTGTAGCCGAACACAATTGTCAGCCGCGCCAGCAAGATCAGCCGCGGCGAGGTGGGCGTGGCCAGCTCCAGCTCCAGCGGCGGGTCGTTCTCGGGGCCGTAGATGAAACCGACCCCGGCCGCCGCCACCACCGGTGCCAGCAGCGCCAGCACGCTGCCGCCCACGCTGGTGCCGAGCAGCGTTGTGACCGCGGCCCCCAGGCTGAGCACCAGCGCTGAAGCCGCCCAAATTTGCCGGCGCACCAACGGGACCTGGGCCAGCAAGAGCTGCCACAGAAAGGTCGGCCCAGGCGCGGCGGTCGAGCGCTCCGATGCGATCTGTTGATGCACGCCTGCCAGCACTCTGCTGTCCGGAATTACCTCCGGCAGCGCCGCTCGCGTGGCCAGCCGAACGGCCGACCACTCCGCCAGGTCGTGCTGGCAATGCCGACAAGCGGCAGCGTGCGCCGCCAGACGTGCCCGCTCATCCTCGCTCAACGTGCCCGCGGCGTACGCCGCCAGTTGGTCGGCGGCCGGATGCTGTTCCACGTCTGTGGTCATTCGTTCACCTCCCGGCCCGGCCTCAACTTCACCTGCAGCGCGCGTCGGGCGCTGCTCAATCGGCTCTTGACCGTGCCGACCGGAATGTCGAGCACCTGAGCAACTTCCGCCTGCGACAGCTCGTGCACAAACATCAGCGCCAGCACCTGGCGCTGCCGAGGCGGCAATTGCGCAATCGCCGCGGCCAGCTCGCTCAACTCTGTTTGCGCCAACAAGGACTCTTCCGGGCCGGTGGCCGTGTCAGCCAACTGCTCCAGCTCGGACTCGGCCTCGATGGCCAGGCCGTGCCGGCGGTGGCGGTCGCGCGCCTGGCGCTGCGCGATGGCGAACAGCCAGGTGCGCACGCTGGCGCGGCCCTGAAAGCCGCGCGCAGCACGCCAGGCTGCGACAAAAGTGTCTTGCAGCACCTCTTCGGCTTCGGCCCGCTCCTTGCCCCAGCCCAGCAAGTAGCGCAGCAGTCCCGGCGCGTGGCGCGCGTACAGAACGTCCAGCGCTGCCTGGTCGCCGTTGACCATCCGTCGCAGCAGCGCGGCGTC
>Ga0070730_10002760_pt1 | contig 15931 bp, 11 predicted proteins | sample Coa_R1_3_FD_66447 | JGI IMG/M metagenome (GOLD analysis project Ga0070730, IMG submission 66447) | Surface soil microbial communities from Centralia Pennsylvania, which are recovering from an underground coalmine fire - Coalmine... | ecosystem: Environmental > Terrestrial > Soil > Unclassified ...
CCCTCCGATAACGTATTGGACGTGCGCGCCGCTCCCGGCGTCGATCTTCAGCGCCGCGTGCAGGAAGAGGGCTACACGCGCCAGTTCGCCGTCAACGCAAGCTGCGGCGTTTGCGGCAAGAACAGCGTCGCGGCAGCCTGCGCCACGCTGCCGCCGCTGCCGGATGACGCGCTGCGCCTGGCGCCTGCCGTCCTCTGCGCGCTGCCCGACCGCCTGCGCGCCGGGCAGCAGGTCTTTGCGCATACTGGCGGGTTGCACGCCGCTGGACTCTTCGACACTTCAGGGAACCTGCTGGCGCTGCGCGAGGACGTGGGCCGCCACAACGCCGTCGATAAGCTCGTGGGCCGCGCCCTGCTTGATAATGCGCTGCCGCTCAGCCAGCGCGTCCTGCTGGTCAGCGGGCGGCTCTCGTTCGAGATCGTCCTGAAGGCGCTGGCCGCAGGCATTCCCCTGATCGCCGCCGTCTCCGCGCCCAGCAGCCTGGCCGCCGATCTGGCCCAGGCAAGCAACATCACCCTGGTCGGCTTCTTGCGCGGCGCCAGCTTCAACATCTATACGCACCCCTGGCGCGTCGCTCCCCAGGCAAGCGGCTAAGGAGGAGTTGAACGATGGCTTTCCCTTCCCTGCCCACCTTCGGCGAACTGCTCCGCCACTATCGCCTGACCTGCGGCATGACCGAGGAACAGCTTGCCAAAGGGGCCAGCATCACCGTCGAAGCCCTCAACCTGCTAGAGCAAGGCACGCCGCTTCCACCGCGCAAAGAAACGGTTGAGCGGCTGGCCGACATCCTCGATCTGGAAGGAAGCGAACGCTCGATCTTTCTGGCTGCCGGGCGCTTGCCTTCACTCAACCTCTTCTTACGACCCAACGAGAAACGCCGCGCCGCTGAAGAAAAGCCAGCGCCAGCCGAACCCGCGCCCATCATCCAGGTCTTCCTGATCGCCGATGTGCGCGGCTATACGCGCTTCACCCAGGAACAGGGCGATGAGGCCGCCGCCCGGCTCGCCAGCCGCTTTGCCACCCTGGTGCGCGAGGCCGTCACCCTGCGCGGAGGCCGGTTGATTGAACTGCGCGGCGACGAGGCGCTCAGTTGCTTTGGCTCCGTGCGCCAGGCGTTTCAGGCTGCCATCGAGATGCAGGATCATTTTCTTCAGGCCACCCAGACGGACCCGACGCTGCCCCTGCCTGTTGGCATCGGCATCGACGCCGGGGAAGCCGTGCCGGTGGAGAGCGGCTACCGGGGCGCGGCCCTCAATCTGGCGGCGCGGCTCTGTAGCCTGGCCGGTCCCGGCGAGATTCTGGTCAGCGAGATCGTCATCCACCTGGCCCGCCGGGTGGACGGCCTGAGCTATCGCCCCTGGGGCATCGCCGAACTCAAAGGCTTCGACGAGCCGATCCGCATCATCGCCGTCCAGCGCGACAGCCTGGAAAGCCGCTCTCCAATGCCGCAAGTCACCGAGCCAACACTGCCTGAGCAGGCATCAACAACCGGCCAGTTGTCAGCGCCACCCACGCCAACCGAGGAAGACGAGGCATGACGGCGCTCATGGCTATCTAAAAGTCGCGGGCGACAGGAGACTGGCGGCTGAAGGCCGCGTCCCTTCGTCCTAGCCCACGTAGGCGTTGCTCTCGCGGCGTAGCCTCCAGGCGCGGCCTTCAGCCGCCAGCCCGTCTTTGACATCGCCCTGGTGAATATCCCCAGTCTCTTGCCAGACCAACTTCAGAAGCCTAGAATAACGGCATACTTACGCTCGATCAGGCACAGGCGCCCTGGCTAAACATCGTCTGCTGGATGCGTGATCCTACCATTCCCCACATGAGGAGCTTCATGGGCATAACGAACGATGGTCTGTCCCACTGGCAGGCTGAGACCGCTGGCGAACCTCTGCTCGAAATGACCGTTGGTGATTTCCTGGACCAGCGCGCCCAGGAGTTTCCAACCAGGGAAGCGATTGTCTACTCCGGCTACCCAGAGTTTGGCGGCGCGCTCGACATCCGCTTGACCTACTCGCAGTACCGCGATCAGGCCAACGCCGTCGCCAAAGGGCTGCTGGCGCTGAGGCTCAAGAAGGGCGATCATGTCGCCGTCTGGGCCACCAATACACCGGAGTGGGTGCTGCTGCATATGGCTGCCGCCAAGGTGGGCCTGGTGCTGGTCACGGTCAACCCCCTGCTGCGCGCCGCCGAGGTCGAGTATATTCTGAAACAGGGCGATGTCCAGGCGCTCTTCTTCATGGCGAAGGTCCGCGACAACGACTGCCTGGCGACCACGCACTCCCTGACCATCCCTGGCGCGCAGCATGGCGAGGTCACGAGCGAGCGCCTGCCCAGGCTGCGCTATACTTGCCTGGTTGGCGCGCCCCCGGCAGACCTGCTGGGGCAAAGCGACTGGCGCCCGGCCATCTTCCGCGAGATGGTTGCAGGCGGCGCAGCTATCAGCAATGAAGCGCTGGCCGAGCGACAAGCTTCGGTTCAGCCCACCGACCCGGCCCTGCTGATGTATACCTCTGGCACGACCGGCTTCCCCAAGGGCGCTTTACTTACCCAGCGCGGCGTCTTGAACAACGGTAGGCTGCTGGCGCGCCGACTCGGCATGGGCGAGGCCAGTCGCCTATGTTCGCCTATGCCGTTCTTCCACGCGATGGGCTGCGTGGTCAGCACGCTGGGCGCGCTCGGCGCTGGCGGCACGCTGCACGCGATGCTGGCTTTCGACCCGCTGAAGATGATGCAGATTATCAGCGCTGAGCATTGCACCAACGCGCTGGGCGTGCCAACCATGATCCTGGCAATCCTCCAGCACCCTGAGTTGAGCAAGTACGATCTCTCCTCACTCAAGCAGGTTGGCTCCGGTGGCGCGCCGGTGCCAGTGGCGATGATGGAGCAGGTCAAGGAGCGCATCGGCGCCGATGTCGCCATTGGCTTTGGGCAGACGGAAGCCTGCGCGGTCTTGACCGCCACGCAGCCCGACGACAGCTTTGAGATGAAATCGGCCACCGTTGGCGTTCCGCAGCCCTATACCGAGATCAAGATCATCGACCCGGCCACCGGAGCCATCGTGCCTGTTGGCGAGCGCGGCGAACTCTGCGCACGCGGCTACGCGGTGATGGTCGGCTACTACAACATGCCAGAGCGCAGCGCCGAGGCGATTGACAAAGATGGCTGGCTGCATACCGGCGACCTGGCGACGATAGACGCGCAGGGCTACGTCAATATCGTGGGCCGCCTCAAAGAGATGGTCATTCGCGGCGGCGAAAACCTCTTCCCCCGCGAGATCGAAGAGTTCTTGATTCGCCACCCTAAAGTTAGCGATGTGGCCGTGCTAGGCCTGCCCGACCAGTTCTTTGGCGAAGAATTGCTGGCCGTCGTCATCCCCAAAGCCGGGGAAAGCGTCACGGAAGAGGAACTGCGCGCCTTCTGCGACGGCCAGATCAGCCGCCAGAAGATTCCGCGCTACTTCCAATTCACCGACGCTTTCCCACTGACTGGCAGTGGCAAAGTCCAGAAGTTCATCCTGCGCGAGCAGGCCATCCCAACCCTGGGTCTGCAAGAAGCCGCCCGCACGCGCACAGCGTAATACTGAACCCTGGCGCCGCGCCGTTTGTGTGTAGCGCCGCCAGGGTCGGCGGCGTCACTGCGCCGCTGCTCACATGCTGGCCCAACACATCGCCAGCACGGTGGCTGGCGCTCAGCGGATCGTGGCAATCCTGGTGAGGACGGCAATCAGTTCGGCCTTGAGTTCGTCTTGCTGCCGCAGGATGCCCGACGCTGCAATTCATAGACGTCATGGGTCCATGCCGCAGCAGGCCCAGGAGCAACAATACTTTTTGGGTGGAACCTGGAGGCTGCCCCAGCGGTCTCAGTGGTCTAAGTAGTCCCAGTAGTCCAGGTGGGGAGAGCGGGAAAGGGAGGAAAACCAGGAAAACTAGGCAAAGTGGGCGGTTTCAGCAAACAGTGCGGGCTGGACGGCCCTGCAAGCAGAGATGGTATTATAACCATGATATGCTTCAGACACAGTTTCAACTGCCGACCCCAACCAAACAGGAGCAGCGCCATGACTCTGATCAGCCGCCTGGTTGGCAGGCTTGCCAAACTGCCCCCGGCCAAAACGCACGCCGTGATCGTCGAACGCGATCTAAAGATACCCATGCCCGATGGCGTCGCGCTGCTGGCGGACCGCTACGCGCCGCGCGGCAGCGACCGCCCGCCAACCATCCTGGTGCGCTGCCCCTATGGACGGCGGGGCTTCTTTGGCTTTCTCTATGGGCGCATCTTTGCCGAACGCGGCTTTCAGGCGCTGGTACAGAGTACGCGCGGCACGTTTGGCTCCGGCGGCGTCTTCGATCCGTATGGGCATGAACACGAAGACGGCCTGGCGACGATTGCCTGGCTCAAGCAGCAGCCCTGGTTCTCTGGGGCGCTGGCAACCAACGGCCCCAGCTACCTGGGCTATGTGCAGTGGGCCATTGCTAAAGACGCGGGCGCCGACATCCAGGCGATGGCAATTCAGGTCAGCACCAGCAATTTCCACAACCGCACCTATGCCGGTGGCTCCTTTGGGCTGGCGAATGCCCTCTACTGGACACACATGATGGCCTCCCAGGAGCAGCCCAGGCGGTTTAGACGGATGAGAGAAGCGAACCGCAAACTGCCCCCGCTCTTTGCCCATCTGCCCTTGCGCGATCTGGACGAACTCGCCATCGGTCAGCATTCCCCCTTCTTCCAGGATTGGCTGGAACACACGGAGGCCGAGAGCGACTATTGGCAGCGGCGCAACTTTGAACCGACCGTCAAGAACATCTCGACGCCCATCCATCTCATGGGCGGCTGGTACGACATCTTTCTGCCCTGGCAACTGCGCGACTACCGCGTGTTGCGCGAAACAGGCAAGCAGCCGTATCTCACGATTGGCCCCTGGGAGCATAGCTCGTTTCGTATGATGGGCGCCTCAGTGGGGGAGTCGCTGGCCTGGTTCAACGCGCATCTGCTGAGGGACAGCGGCCAGCTTCGCAAGTGGCCGGTGCGCGTCTTTGTTACGGGCGCGAACGAATGGCGCGCCCTCCCCGACTGGCCGCCGCCAGACGCGCAGCCGCAGCGCTTCTATCTTCAGCCCGGCAAAGGGCTGTCTCTAGATTTGCCCGGCGCGTCAGAACCAGACCGCTATCGCTACGACCCCGCCGACCCAACCCCGGCGCTGGCCGGTCCAGTCCTGATGGGCAAGTCCTTGCCCACCGACAACCGCCCGCTGGAGGCGCGGCCAGATGTCCTGACCTACACGAGCGCCCCGCTGGAGAACGACCTGGAAGTTATCGGCCCAGTTCAGGCGGACCTGTTTGTCCACTCCAGCTTGGAACACACTGACTTCTTCGCGCGCCTCTGTGATGTCGATCAGCGCGGCAGGTCGCTGAACGTCTGTGACGCGCTGCTGCGGCTGGCGCCAGGCCAACCGGCCCCCGCAGCGGACGGCGCCCGGCCTATCGCCATCGACCTCTGGCCCACTGCCCACCGCTTCCAGCGCGGCCACCGGCTGCGCCTGCAAGTGTCCAGTGGGGCGCATCCGCGCTACGCGCGCAATACCGGCAGCGGCGAGTCGCTGGGGTCGGCAACGAAACTGGTTGCCGCCGACCAGTCCGTCTACCACGACCCCGACCATCCTTCGGCAGTGGTCCTCTCCGTAGCTCACTAACAACGTGAATTCGGGATAGGGTTTCCCACTCACTGCCGGTTGAAACCGCGCCTACGGAGCCTCTCGGCCACCAAATCCGCCTGCGCGGATGTCTTCTCCCACGTCTCCCCCGAATGGACTTCAGATTCGTTTGGGTCGAGCAGATAAGACTTCACAGATCCGCGAATGGGCGGCGTCGGAGGGGAACAACGCCTTGGGGCATGCATCATCTGTTGGTTGCGTCGCTCCCTTCAGCGCGCTATCCACCCATACATTGCCCCTAGCATCAAGCAGAACGGCGCGACGTGTGAGAATCCCGCCTCGTGCAGGAGTTCCTGCACTCGGTCAGCCGTCGCCACCTGGGGTTGGGACATCTGCTCTGAGAGTTGGGCAACGATGCCCGCCATTTGTTCCGTCGGCATGCCCATCACCTCGCCATAGTGTTGCCAGGCACCAAGGAAATCTGCCCGAAGCTGCGGATTCGTCACCCCAAAGTTCGTCTCGTCTACACGCACCGCGCTGATGAGATACAAGGGCGCCCCCGGCTGCAAGCGGTCCCTCACGGTGCGCAATAATTCCAATTTCGCGTCATCAGAGAGAAAGTGGAGGACATAGAGACAGGTTGCGGCGCCGAACCGCGTTTTGGGCGCCAAGTGTTCAATGGTTCCCTGCACGAGGGTCACACGATCTCCCAGATTGAACGCAGCCACCTTGGCCTGCGCTTGCGCCAGCATCTGTTGCGATGGATCAACCCCAGTGATCTTCCACCCCGGATTTCGTGGGAGGAATCGCTCGATCTCTGCTCCGCCTCCAGCTCCAATCACCAGCAGGTGAAGATCAGACTTGCCAAGGGCGCGCAGAAAGCATTCCGTTAACAGGAACGTGAGGTCATAGCCGACATTCACCCCCTTGACCATTTGCTCATATTCGTTGAGGGGCATGGGCGGGTTCTTGTCGAAGTCAACTTGAGTTGAAGGCTGGGTCATTGGTAAGCTCCTTCACGTTTCGGCCTCTGGTAGGCCCGGTTGAACTGGAAGCGGCCCGATTGGCCCCTTCCTCATGGGACGCTACAACTGTTAATCACTGACCGGATTGGGGAGTACCGCTCGCAAGATGAGGTCGGTCAATTGCCGCTGGTACGATGCAAGGGAACCCCGCTTTTCCAGCACACACGCAGTAATGGCCCAATTGATTTGATTATTGACCCATTGCGTGATGAACTGGGGGTCACCTGGACGAAAATGCCCCTGGTTGATTTGGCGCTCTACTGCTGGTTCCAAGGCTTGCGGGAGCTGTTGGCAGATCGGGATGATCATCTCAGGGGGGACTTGATGCAGCAACAAGATGAGGTCTTCATTGCAGGCAGCCAACTGAAACCCGACAGCAATACTTCTGGCAATCGCTTCGCCTCCCAGGAATTCCAGCATGGGCGGGACGATGACGTGCTCCAGTTCATCAAAATACGTTTGCAGGAGGGTGAGCGCGATGGCGTCCTTCGTCGGAAAATAGACGTAAAGCGAACCAACGCCCATCCCTGCGGCGCCAGCAATGTCAGCCATCGTCGTACTGGTAAAGCCAGCGCGAGCGAATTGCTGACGAGCCACCTGCAAAATCAGGGCGCGACGTTTCGGGTCTGGTGGTCTGGGCATGTCTGACCTCGTGTATAAGCGAATGGGATTCGTTTATATAAGTATAACCGAATTGGATTCGGAAATCAAGGGGGAGAGAGCGTCTTGGAGGATTGATTACCTACTGCCTGCAAGCCACAAAGCCTACCATGAACCGAGAGATTCGGTTAGACCCAGTCGCATAACCCGAACCCACGTTAACACCGTTCTCCAGAACTTAGACAAATAGGACACGCCTACTTGCGGTCTGGTTCCTGCTTCACCGAGGACAGGTTCACCAGTGTCTTGCGAGACGGGCCAGCGCTCTCCCCCTCCACAGGCGTTTATCCTGTCTGGCGAACTGCCAGCCAGTTTGATTACATTGATCGCCGCGTTCAGGTTGCGGTCCAGGACCAGGCCGTAATGCTCGCAGTGAAACACCCGGCCTGCGAGCATTACGGCTTCATCCCCCCAGCCACAGCCAGAACAGGTCTTGCTCGATGGCTCCCAGCGTGACGCCAGCAGCACGGTACTCCCGTACCACCCCATCCGGTTGAACGATACTTGTACCGCCGCCGTCCCTGCCTGCCACCGGCAGCTTACGGTGGGCGGCGAATCGCTGGACTGCCACTGCCTCTGGCTCCTGGGCGCGGCGGCCAGGCAGGCGCCACACCCCCGCCCCTGCCGGCTGGAAGCCGGCGCTACAAGGAAGCGTCCGTGTGTACCACCGGCTTCTAGCCGGTTCGTCCTGGGGGGTAGCGGGCGCGGGCGCGCCTGCTAACCTAGCGTCTTCAGCGCCGCCAGCAGCTTCGCGCCATCCGCCGCGCCCCAGCCGGTGCAGGCGTCCCAGCCCGGCCCCGCCGTGTAGCCCTTGTCACTGCCGGTGCTGTTATTGCCGCTGACAATATCGCGGAAGACCTGCGATTGATTGACCTGCTGATAAAGCGCCGGATTGAGGAAGCCGACGGGCTTGCCAAGCTGCTGATTGACCAGCGCCAGCAGCCCCGCCATGAGTGGGGCCACCGCGCTCGTTCCGCCGACGGTCAGCCCCTGCCCATCCACCAGCACCTGATAGCCCGTCTGCGGGTCGGCATTGGCGGCCACGTCGGGCAGGCCGCGCCCAACGCGAGCGCCGGGATTGATGGATGGCGGCACATGCGCGTCAGCCTGCCAGGTGGGCAGAGCAAACACGTCGCTTACGCCGCCCCCACCGGCCCAGCCATCGCCGTTGTTCCAGACCGTCTCGCTCGTCACCGCGCCGCTGGCCGACTCCAGCCGGGTGCCGCCGCAGGCCAGCGCGTTCGGGCTGGAGGCCGGGAAATCGGCGTGCGCCAGCGTATCTGTTGTGACACCATCGTTGGCGCCATGATCGCCCGCCGCGCAGCAGACCGTTACGCCCAGCGTGCCCGCCGTCTGAAACGCCTGATCCATCAGTTGGATGGTCTGGCTGGTCCAGCTAGATTCCGGCCCGCCCCAACTGATCGAGATGACCGAGGGCGCGTTAGCCGTATCGTGAATCGCTTTGGTAATCGCGTCCAGAAAGCCCTGGTCGGTGTTGGGCGCAAAGTAGACGACGATATGCGCGCCAGGCGCCACCGCGCCGACAATCTGCACATCCAGCGCCACCTCGCCATCGGCCCCCTGCGGGTTCGTCGGCGCGTTCTTCCCGCCATCCACGCTGACGCTGGTCACTTTGGGCACGGGCAGCCCAAGCTGCCCAAAGTAGGTCGTCAGATCGCTGGGCCGGTAGCCGCCGCCAAGCTCAATGATGGCAACGGCCTGGCCCGCTCCGTTCCCTTGCGTCGGGAAGTTGTAGAGGCTGGCAACCTGCGGCGGGGTATAGGTCGCCGTCGCCTCAGTTACCAGGATATGCCGACGCTTGCGGGCCTGCGGGCGATCATCCAGCCCGACCACGCCTGCCACCAGCGGCGCCAGGTCCGGCGGCAGCAGCACCGGCCCGCTGCGCCCGCGATAGTCGTCGTTCTCATACAGGTAATGGTGCAGCTCCACGCCAAATGCCCTTTGCATGGCCTCCGCCGTGCCGCCCAGCCGAACCATTCGGCGCACCGGGTCGGCCTCCAGCACGGCCAGGCCATGCTCTTGGGCAAAACGCTCTACCTCCGCCAGATCGCCCGCGCCCACCCGCCCCCTGGCGGCATACTCCTCGCGGGTCAGGCGCGCGCCCGGCGGCAGCGCGGCCAGGCTGGCCGGGGGCTTCAGATAGACGCTGACTTCTAGCTGCTCATCGGGCGACACGGGGCCAACTTTGCGCGCTGCGGGGAAGACATCGGTGAGTGGCTGGCGCTCGCTTCCTGGCAGCGGAACGAGCGCACGCGGCGGCTGAGACATCGGCATACTCTCCTTTGGATGGGCAACCCTTGACGAATCAAGCTATCTTCAGTATACTACGAGCAGACGTTGTAAGCAAACTCGCAGCGCCATTGAACCTTAACTCGCGTTCGTGGTAAGACGGCTGGTATGGTCGGCACACAAAACACCAACCACGCCATACCCCAAACCCCGCATGTACCAGGAAAGTGGGGCTGAGGGCTATTGTATAGCACATGCGACTTCAGCGGCCACCTTCTGGATGCTCACCTGGCATCCTCCGGGACGTGTTTCGCCCTCTCGATCTTCCTGTGGGAACTCAAAATGCTGCGCTACCGCGCCTCTCCCGTCCTCGCGCCCCTGGTCTACGGCTGATGTCACGTGTAGCGCCGCCCTTCCAGGCGGCGCTTCGCCAGCATAGAGGCTGGCACTACACGCGAGGGGCTACCGCGTGTAGCGCCGCCGTCCCTGGCGGCGAACCCTCGCTGGCCTGGACATTGTGCCAGGCTTTACCATGCCTGTCGCTCACCTGTTTGTGTTCGCCTGACGAGCAGCAACCCAGGGAAAGCAGCCCTGTAGCTGCTTTCCCTGGGTTGCGCAAAATAGCCTGCCAGATTTGGCCTTCTGGCGCTCTGGAGAGCGCGATGATCCTCCGCAGCGCTAGGTCAACTCGCCAACTTGCGCCTGGTAATCACCCATGAGGCGGTTCAGTTGGTCGCCAATAAAGGCCGTGACCACCCCCAGATGTTCAACCACCAGGCCCGCCCGCGTGATGTTGTGCTGAAACTCCCCATCAGCGCGCAGGCCGCTGATTTGCTCCTGGCTTCCGCGAATGAGGAAGAATCCGCCAAGGTCTCCGCCGTGCGACTCCAGGAGTACCGTTTCAAAGTTTTCAACTTTCCCCTGCTGTTGCAACCCCGAACAGTACTGTATCCATTCATTGAATACCTGGAGGGCTGCCCGTTCGCGGCTCCTGACAGGAACGCCCCAACCGACAAAAAGCGCGGTATTCGCCATCGCAAACCCCCTTTCTCTTTTGGCAAAACGACTCACGAGAAACCCTAGAGTGGGCTGCACAAACCAGACCACAGAGCTTCCAAAAAAGCCTGGTGTGTGGGCTAAAAACTGGAGCGCCAGCCGTGACAGAGCAGCATACAGGTTCCTGATAAAATTGGCAACCTTTTTGCGAATAGGGCAGGTAAAGGACCGACGATATGGCGCCGCACGTTGCGAGCAGTCGGTTCTCCGGGAGACGCTCTTCGACGAGCTTTGCCGGGTCTGTTGTCCTTCAGCAAGCAAAGGAGCTAGCATGAGACCACGCTTCCGCCGCGTTACCTCTGGCCTGACCTTCTCTCTCCTATTGGCAAGCGCCACCCTGCTCTTCTCCGCCAGCAGCGCGGGCGCGGCCAGCTTCAGCTTCAGCAATTTTAGCTTGAGCAGCGTCGTCGGCGTCACCTGCCCCGGCAGCACGGCTTGCACCAACCCTGCCGCCGAGCCACAAATCCGGGCCGACCGGGCCGGTAACTTCTACGCCTCCTCAGAGAACGGCCTGGGCGGCGGCACAGAAGCCTGGAAGTCTACGGATGGGGGCAATCACTATACCGCCCTGCCTTCGCCCAACGCCGTCTCGCAGGGCTTTCCGGTGGCCCCAGGCGGCGGCGACACCGATGTGGCAGTTGCGCCGGTCAAAAATGGCAATGGGCTGTACAATGTCTACATTGCCAGCTTGAACCTGGCAAACGTCGATGTCAGCACCAGCACCGACGGTGGGACCACCTTCCGCCTCAATCCCACCAGCGCCACCATTCCAGGTGATGACCGGGAGTGGATCGCCGCCGATGGCGCTTCCAAAGTCTGCATCTCCTATCACGATGTGGCTACCTTCAACATCGAGGTCAATTGCAGCGCCAACGCTGGCCTGACCTTCACCCAGATTGGCGACGCCATCGATGCCAGCCACGCCTTCCTCATCGACAACAACGAGATTGGCAACCTGGTGATCGACCCTAACAGCCACGTCATCTATCAGACCTTCAGCGGGATTCACGATGCCAGCGAGCTGGTCTGTAGCACGCAAGGCTCCTGCGGGTATCATACCGTCTGGCTAGCGATCTCCACCGATGGGGGCCAGACCTTCACCGACCACATTGTCTACAACAACCCGAACCCCCAGGTCAGCTACGGACATCAATTTGTCAATATGAGCATCGATAGCGCGGGCAATGTCTACTCGGTGTTCAGCGATAACCACAACGTCTTCTACAGCTACAGCACAAAGCCACTGGACGGCATCTGGTCAGCGCCCATCCAGGTCAATCAGGCGCCATCCAACACGGCTATCGAGCCGTGGAGCGTCGCCAACGGCAACGGCGGCCTGGATATTGTCTGGTATGGCACGTCATACTACGATGGCGTCAATCCGCCGGACAACTATCCGCTGAGCGCAGCCTGGTACGTCTACTTCGCGCAGAATCTGACTGCCACCACTGTCGGCAGCAGCTTTACGCAGGCGCAGGCATCACCGATCAATCACTTCGGCGGCGTCTGCGAGAGTGGAGTGACCTGCTCAGGCAACCGTGACCTGTTTGATGATTTTGGCATCGCGGTCAACCCAATCACTGGCCTGGCCTCGATTATCTACAGCGACGACCAGTATACCAACGACCCGAACAACCCGCCCCCCTCTGGCTGCACTCCGGCAACCAGCAACAGCAGCAGTTGCGACCACACGGCGATAGCCACCCAGACCGCCGGCCCAGGACTTCCACCCCAAAGCTGATCTCGTTAGGGAGAGAAAAAAACAGGAGCCGTGATACGCCTGAAGCGGTCACGGCTCCTCCCCTTCGGCGTGGGCTTTTCGATGACCCTGATCAGACCAGCAGAGACATGTACAAGGACCGGCTGGCGGATACATCCGCGCCTGGAGGCTGCGCCACCAAGCCTGCCTACGCAGGCTAGGACGAAGGGACGCCAAAGCCTCGTCCGCGCAGGCGGACTTCGTGGCGCCGCAGCGCCTCTAGACGCGGCCTTCAGCCGCCAGTCTCCTGCCGCCCGCGACGTTTCCATCACCCTGATCAGACCAGGACATCGCTTGACACCGCCGCGTGTCTCTGCTATCGTGACCGTTGCCCCCATCGGCTGCGGAATGGCGCAGCGCGATCATCACCTGAAGAGATGTAGACACGCTAGACAGGGCAGACGGTGTAGGTACATGAATATCGATTACCTTGACCACCTGGTGCTGACCGTTCAGGACATCGAGGCCACGTGCGAATTTTATCGGCATATCCTGGGCATGCGGGTCACAACCTTTGGCGCCGGGCGCGTCGCCCTGCAATTCGGGATGCAGAAAATCAACTTGCATCAAGCCGGAAACGAGTTTGAACCCAAAGCCTTCCGCCCCACGCCAGGCTCAGCCGATCTCTGCTTTATCACCAAGACGCCGCTCGCAGAGGTCATCAGCCATCTGCACGCCTGCGGCGTGAAGCTTGAGGAGAGCGGTGTCCGCCGCACCGGAGCCAGGGGACCAATGACATCTCTTTATCTGCGCGACCCGGATAAAAATCTGATTGAAATCGCCAACTACGTAGACAAGGCCCACAACCAGTAACGTGACGAGCGAGGATGAGTAGCATGCCTGAGACCTACCAGAACTACATCAAGGGCCGCTGGGCGGCGGCGCGCTCCGGGCGCGTCTTTGAGAATCGCAACCCGGCCAACGGCGAACTGCTGGGCCTCTTTCCCGACAGCGGCCCGGAAGATGTCAACGACGCCGTTGCCGCCGCCCGCGCCGCCTTCGCCTCCTGGCGCGTCTATCCCGCGCCCAAGCGCGGCGAAATCCTCTTCCGCTTCGGCCAACTGCTGCGCGAGCGCAAAGATGAGATCGCCCGGCTGATGACGATGGAGATGGGCAAAGTCTTGAAAGAGGCGGGCGGCGACGTGCAGGAGGGCATCGACATGGCCTTCTACATGGGCGGCGAGGGCCGACGACTCTTCGGCTTTGTCACGCCAGTGGAATTGCCCAACAAATCGGGTATGGCCGTGCGCGACCCCATCGGCGTCGTCGGCGTGATCACCCCCTGGAACTTCCCGATTGCCATTCCCTCCTGGAAGATCCTGGCCGCGCTGATCTGCGGCAACACCATCGTCTTCAAGCCCGCCAAGGACACCCCTCTCTGCGCCACGAAGTTTGTCGAACTGCTCACCGAAGCGGGCGTGCCGGAGGGCGTGGTCAATCTGGTGCATGGCTCTGGCCCCAATGTGGGTATGCCCATCGTCCAGCACCCCGACGTGGCCGTGATCACCTTCACTGGTTCCAATGAAACCGGGCGCGAGGTCAACGTCGAGGCGGCCAGGCGCATCAAGCGCGTCTCGCTGGAGCTTGGCGGCAAAAACGCCATTATGGTGATGGACGACGCCGATCTCGACCTGGCCGTCGATGGCATTCTCTGGAGCGCCTTTGGCACTAGCGGCCAGCGCTGCACGGCGGCCAGCCGCATCATCGCGCATAAAGCCATCCGTAAAGAACTGGAGGAGCGGCTAGTTGCCCGCGCCGAGGCGCTGCGCCTGGGCGATGGCCTGCTGCCCACCACCGACGTTGGCCCGGTGATTAACGACGCGGCTATCCAGCGCATTGATGGCTATACGCAGATCGCCCGCAAAGAAGGCGCAGCGGTCCTCACCGGCGGCGCGATTGCCCGCGAGGGCGCTCTGGCGAAAGGCAGCTTCTATCGCCCCACGCTCTACAGCAACGTCCGGCCAGAGATGCGCGTCGCCCAGGAAGAAATCTTCGGCCCATGCGCGTCGATCATCGAGGTCGCCAGCCTGGAGGAAGCCATCCAGGTCAACAACGGCGTCGCCTATGGCCTCTCTAGTTCGCTCTATACCCAGGACATCAACCGCGTGCAGCGCGCCATGCGCGATGTCGCCACCGGCATTCTGTATATTAACGCCGGAACCATCGGCGCGGAGATTCAACTGCCCTTCGGCGGCACACGCGGCACCGGCAACGGCCACCGCGAGGCTGGCCTGGGCGCCATCGACACCTTCACCGAATGGAAGAGCATCTACATCGATTACAGCGGCACGCTCCAGCGCGCCCAGATCGACTCCAATTAAAGGAACCCGTGATGAAGATTCTCGTGACCGGCGCCGCCGGTTTTATCGGTAGTAACCTGGCGCGAAAACTCGTCCGTCGTGGGGATACTGTCACCGGCCTGGATAACTTCAACGACTATTACGACCCGGCGCAGAAGCGCGCCAACGCGCAGGCGTTGCAGGCCGACCCGCGCTTCACGCTGATCGAGGCAGACATTCGTGACCGCGAGGTCATGTTTCGTCTCTTTCGGGAAGGCCGCTTCGAGGCAGTAGCGCACCTGGCAGCAATGGCCGGAGTGCGCAACGCCGTCGCCAATCCCAGCCTGTATATCGAGGTCGATCTCAACGGGACACAACACCTGATGGACGCCGCGCTGGCCGCTGGCGGGGTGCGTAACTTCGTCTGCGCGTCCACCTCGTCTGTCTATGGCAATACGCGGCAGATTCCCTTTGTCGAAACCGACCCCTGCGACCGACCCTTACAGCCCTACGCCGCCGCCAAGCGCGCGGCGGAGATGCTCGGCTTCACCTATCATCATCTCTATGGCCTCAACTTCACCGCCACGCGCTTCTTCACCGTCTACGGACCCAGCGGCAGACCCGACATGATGCCGTTTCTCGTCGCCGACAGCATCGCCACAGGCCGCGAGATCCCGTTGTATAACGGCGGCGAAGGTCTCTACCGCGATTGGACCTTTGTGGATGACATCACCGATGGGCTGGTGAACGCGCTGGAGCGCCCGCTCGGCTATGAGATTTTCAACCTGGGCCGGGGCGAACCCGTCGCAGTCAAAGAGTTCCTCTCGATCTTCGAGGAACTGGCCGGGAGCAAAGCCAGGCTGGCGCATCAGCCGCTGCCCGCATCCGACGTGCCCTATACCTACGCCAATATCGACAAGGCGCGTCGGCTGCTCGACTATCAGCCAAGGGTCTCCGTGCGCGAAGGGGTGCAAGCCTTCTGGGACTGGTATCGCGCCCGGTAGGGAGGTCAGCATGTCAAAGAAGGGCGCGAAACGCGCAGCAGCACAGAAAGCAGCCACAGAGGATAAAAAGACGCCCGTCTCCAACGCGGCCTTCACGCGGCGCGTCGTCATCGCCACCGTCGCGGGGGCCGTCGTCATCGCGGCCCTCGTCGCCACGCTCACCTTCGTGCTGCGCGGCGCGCCCGGCACGAGCAACGCGCCCGGCAGCGCCACCACCTGCGCCAGCGGCGGACAGCCCAACACGCTCCAGAGCG
>Ga0070730_10002761_pt1 | contig 15928 bp, 12 predicted proteins | sample Coa_R1_3_FD_66447 | JGI IMG/M metagenome (GOLD analysis project Ga0070730, IMG submission 66447) | Surface soil microbial communities from Centralia Pennsylvania, which are recovering from an underground coalmine fire - Coalmine... | ecosystem: Environmental > Terrestrial > Soil > Unclassified ...
CGTGTTAACCACGGCCTGCCAGAAGTACATATCGGTCAACAGGTAGAGAAATTGATTCCAGCCTACAAACCGCATCGGGCCGATACCATCCCATTTCTGGAAGGCGAGGTAGAGGGAGAAGAGCACGGGGAAGAGACCGAAGATGGCGAACAGAATATAAAACGGGGAGATCGCGATATAGAAGGGGAGGAGACGTCTTGCGACCTGCCATCGACTCTTTGTCTGGGCCGGTTTACTCTGCGTTATGACGACATCTATAGTGCTCATCGTATATCCTTCCTGCTAAACTGACAACTCTCGCTGGATTTCACTTTGCGCATCACTCCAGGCTACTTCCGGGTCTTTATTCAGCGCATCAACATTCTCCAGTTCCGCTCTCATAATAGAATCGACCGTCCCATCATCGGGGCCAAAGTAGGTTGGTTTAACGTGTGCCGCCGATTGTGTGAAGATGGCTGAAATGTTTTCTCTCCCAAAGAAAGGGTCAGGATTGGACATTTGTGGACTGGCGAAAATGCTGGGAGTGGAGGGGAACAGACTCTCCTTGAGAAAGGAACGCAATTGATTTTGCGGTGAAAGCAGCCATGTCATCAACTCAAAGGCCTCTTTCGGATGCTGCGAATATTTGGTAATCGCGAGGAAAGAGCCACCATTGTTGCCGTCGCCGCCGGGGGTACGCGCCACACGCCACTTGCCAGCGGTATCTGGCCCGCCCTGCATCAGATATTTACGCTCCCAAACGGCTCCTACAAAAGCCGCCAGGGAGCCGGTGGTGATGGCGGCGTTCCAGTCCGTTGCCGGGGGTGCAGCTATGGCAGGACTCAGACCCAACTGATGGAATTTGACCGCCAGGTCCCAGGCCTGTTTGATATGTGCTTGATCGCCGATATAGCGCCCTGAGGGTTCAAAGTAGCTCTTGCCTTGCTGGCCGAGGATGTTACTAAAAATGGAGGAGATGCTCTCGGTCAGGTAGACTTTTCCATTGGTAGCCTGCTTCATCTGCTCCGCGGCCTTGAGGAAATCATCCCAGGTAGCTATACGGGCGGAGACGGCAGCTGGATCGGTTGGCAATCCAGCCTGCTTAAAGAGATCCGCGCGATAGTAGAGTGCGGTCGGTCCAGTATCCATGGGGAAGGCGATCATGCGCCCATCAGGTGTGACTCCCTGCTGCCATTTCCAATCCAGATACTGATGTTGCAAGGAACGGGCCCCCAGCGAGTAGAGATCCACAAACTGATCCTCATCGGGGAAATAGGTGGCAATGCCCGGTTTGATGCCAACCAGATCGGGTACATCGGCCTGTCCTGCCAGGGTCGTCCTGAGCTTGGCATCATAATTTCCCCCAATCGTGACGGTTTGCAAGGCAAACATGGGGAAGTGTTTACCGGCATCTTTCAACAACTGATCATTGATCGAACCCTTCCAGTACCACAACGTCAAAGGGATTTTACTGGTGGTATTGATCGTTGGTGGGGGACCGCAACTCACGATCCCCATGAGAAGCATGCACAAGAAGAGCATTCCAGAAAGGCGTTTGCCAGCCCCTGGCTGACCTGCGTGTGTGCGGAAAAGAGTGTGCGTCAATGTCGTGGCCCTCCCTTTTCGTAGCGTTCTCATGTGTTGCGCTAGCAGATCCCTTATTCGTTTGTATGCCTTATCCTACTGCTATGCCTGCAAAAGAACAAAACTGATCAATACAGCTCTATCTCATCATCTATATTCGAATTATATAGTATCTATTCGCTCCCATGTCAAGAGGGAGTAAAGAAAGTGAAAAATATTGTCATAAATGATGAAATAGTTATTACTGCTGAGATGGAATAAAAAACGCGATAATTTATATTTAATCAACACAATTCATAGTGTATCACCGTGTCTACGTAGATCAGCAAAATAGAGTAGGGGAATGGAGTTTTCTCTGAGAGGGAGAGCACGTAAAAGAGCCATGAGAGTTCGGTACAGCTTGAGAGGATACGGTCCTCCCATGGCTTGCATAAAGAGGTTTTTTAGAGTTCAAGTCGCCAGAATGCCTGCCCACAATCACGAGCCTCTTGTAAGATCCCGTGTTTGTCCGTAACAGTCTCGACCCAATGGTTGAACGTCTCCCATGTACAGAGCAGGACAGCAGCAGGAGAGGCGAATTGAGCCTCCAATTGTCGCCAGAGGTGCGCCAGGGCTTCTGGTGAAACCTCCGTCACGAGAGTTGGCTCGGGTAGCGCTTCAAAGGTCGTGATCCTGCTGATCTGGCCCTGGTGCCACTCCAGAATCAGCCCGATCTCCAGTGTGTCATCCGCGAAGACGCCGATGGCCATGCTAGCGGCTGGTGGGAGCTGGTTGGTGAAGTCCTGGATATTCTGATAGGTCCAGCCATGCCAGTGGCCGGGATGTGGTGGCAGGCAGACATAGGCGTGCTCCTGCCCCCAGAGCAGGTGATAGATCTGCCGATAGTAGGCATCCAGATGGAGCGAACCGTTGAATTGTTGTGCCTGGCGAGCGACTCCCGCCAGATGACGCTTGTTGATGATGTGTACACGCTGCCAGCGATCTTGCTCATAGAGCTGTTGTGCCAACTTCTCGGGATCAGCGACGGAAGAAATAGCGAGATTATTGAGTACTCCCTGCTCTGTATCGACAATTCGCAGTAGTCGGCCAGAGTCATGCAGCACATAGAGCGCGTGCTCTCCAGGTTGTGCGGCACGGATATACTGACCTGGATCGAAGAAGCGGCCAATGTTGCGCCATGTACGTGGGTCCAGGTCAACGACACTCCAATGTGGATCAATCATGGCGAACCTCCCAGATCTGGACGCTATAGGGAGCCAGGGTGATAGGCAGACGATCCTGCGCGTGACAACGGTGGCCCGAGTCCCAGGCTGACTGAAAGAGACGTTTTCCCCTGAAATGCAGACTAGTTTCGATGGTCTGCGCGCCGGGATTGGCGCAAAAGAGGAGCGTATGCTCGGGGCTATGATGAAGGGCGAGGTCAACGGCAGGATGTGCGCAGCGATAATCGGCGGCGGGCACGATGCACTTGATCAATTGCTCCACTTCGTGCTGTGGCGCCCAGGTGATACGGCCCTGGCCGACTTCTACGGTGCCAGGCTCTTTGAGATAGGCTCCTATGACCTCACATGGTTGCAGGGCCGTATCCAGGTAGGGCATACCAGGGCCGACCAGCAAGTGTCCTCCTGCCTGTACATAGGCCAGGAGATGCTCTTGATCGAGGGTATCCATAAAATCAACTGTGGGCAGGCAGACGAGCGGATAGTGCTGTAAACGTTCGCTGCTGATGTGGCTGTCTGCGAGGTTATAGTCAGCGCCATGGCTATGCAGCGCTTGCACGACGGTCCCAAGCCAGTTGTGCCATGAGCGGTCATCGGCCTCAGCCAGCACATTCCAGCGGAAGTCCAGGTCCAGGTCGACCTGAAAGAGTTCTGGAGGCAGGCCGTAGAGGTCAACGTGTGCGTAATGCAGCGTCGAGGCCAGCGCGGCATAGCGGCCCAGATCATAGTTGAGCAGGACCAGCACCTGGGGATGGCGCTCGCATTGCCAGAACTGGTAACGTGTGAGAAAGGAGAGTAACCGTTGATAGAAACATGCATAGGCGGTACGCAGCGTTCCATGGCGGGTAATCGGACTGCCCTGCCAGCGCTCCCGCTCCACCAGCATATAGAAGTTAACAGCTTTCATGCCATGCATAAACGCGCTCAGGGTAATAAATTCTGTCTCTTCTGGCGTTGGTGTGCGAGCATGATGGCTCCAGATGCCACAGCCGAATTCGGGGACAAAAGGGAGGCGTGTGGCGCCAGCAAGGAAACGCATGGATTGGACTGCACCCCGATAGCTCTCCTTGTTGCGATAGAGATTCATGCCGACCCAATCGATCTCCGGCTCAGCCTCCATGCGCGCGATATCCAGTGGTGTGCGATACTGAAAGGCCACATCATGGAAGACCGGGACGCCCACGATGCCTCTCTCCCGCAGCATATGAGCGATACGCGTCACACACCAGCGAATCTGGTACTCTTTGTAGGCGATCCAGTCCCGATGCCAGGGTAGATCGGCCCTGCTGTCGACCTGGCAGTCGTGCGGCGGCTCAACCTCCGCGAAGTCAGCATAGTGAGAGCCATAAGTTTGATTGAGAGTTGCTAACGATCCGTAGTACCCTTGCAGAAAGGCGCGATAGAGCTTGAGAGAATCCGCGCTATAATCGGTAGCATAGGCCTGATCATGAAAGAGGTAGCAGGTTTCGTTATCGCTCTGTACGCTCACAATACAGCCATGCGGCGCCAGATGTCGCGCAATCAGCGGACAGACGGCATCAAACCATATACCCACTGCCTGATAGAAGGCCTCGCTGGCATAAGAGGGGACTGGGAAGGGACTGGGAGGGTGCAGCCCCCAGGCAGCATCTAGATGTGGGCTATCGATGGCGGTGCGGGATTGCACGGCTGGGTTGTGCAGCACCCACTCTGGAAAACCGAAATTCGTCAGTTCCGCGTTAATCAATGGACCGGGTCGCACCATCAGCCACAGGCCGCGCTCTTCGCAGAGGCGCATAAACGCCTCGATATCTTTACGCTCGTCCTCCTCTCCCCAATCATAGTGGCCTGGACGTACCTCATGAACGCTCCAGGGGATGTAGGTTTCAATCATTGCAAAGCCGAGCGCCTGCACCTGATCTAGAATCGTAGGCCAGAGAGCGCGCTCCAGGCGCCAGTAGTGGACGCTACCGGAGTAGACAGGCACCTCCTGTCCGGCGATGGCGAGCCCGGTTGTTGTTAGTGAAACAGCCACAAGTGTCCTTTCTTCGCGGTATGTTGTGCCCGGGTCGCGTCTATCCTTTGACAGCACCAGCGGTTAACCCTGCGATCAGATAACGTTCCGCGAACAGATAGAAAACGATCGCGGGAATCATAGAGAGTGTGAGAAAAGCCATGACCAGGGCCCAGTCAGTGCTATGTTCGCCCTGAAATTGCATAATGCCCAGTGGAAGGGTGTAGAGCGCCTGGTTGTTGAGCACCAGCAGGGGGAGGAGAAAGTTGTTCCAACTCCCTACCATTGAGAGCATACCAACCGCGGCCAGCGATGGGCGAGCCAGTGGCAACAGGATGCGCCAGAAAAAGTCGATCTGCGAGCCACCATCGATATAGGTGGCGTCCTCTAACTCTTGCGGAATCTCTTTGAAGAAATTGCGTAGGATCAGGATGGTTACCGGCAGCCCAAAGGCGACCTGAGGCAGAATCACGGACAGAAATGTATCGACCAGGTGCAGATTGCGCAGCATGACGTAAAGCGGCAGGATGGCCATCTGGAACGGGAACAGCAGCCCAAAGAGCATAACGTTAAAAATGATATCCCGACCTCGAAAGGGCATACGTGCAAAGACAAAGGCGGGCGGGCAGGCGATCAGCAGCAGCAGGGCAACAGTGCTCACAGTCACGATGATGCTGTTGAGGATTGAGAGCCAGAATCCACCCTCGACCAGAATCTGGGTGTAGTTCTCCCAATGCAAGGTGGTTGGCAGTGCAAAGGGAGCGCCCGTGATCTCCGAGGTGGTTTTAACGCTGCTGATGACCGTGGTGAAGATCGGAATGAGCACAAAGAGTGCTACCACTACACAGACTGCATAGCGTGGAAGCAAACCGGAAGCCTGCTTGAGCTGTTCGCGTCTCTGTATAGCGGAAGGTTGTTGAGCGTATTGCATACTGTTTTTTCGCCTCCTCAGGCCTGTGCGCCGGTGCCAGCCAGGTCACGACTCATAATCAGACGCTGGTACATCAGTGAGAATACGAAGCAGATCAAAAAGATAATCAGACCAACAGCGCTTCCATAACCCATTTCGTAGGACTTGAAGCCATACTGGTAGAGATAGGTAGCCATAGTCTCGCTGGCATGAATGGGGCCGCCATTGCTCATCACATAGATCAGATCGAAGTATTGGAGTGAGCCCAGGGCCGAGAGAAACATCGTGAGGCGAATGGTGCTGGCAACGAGAGGGATGTTGATGTGGCGCACAATCTGGAGTGGGGTTGCTCCATCGATGCGCGCGGCCTCCTCAATCTCATCGGGAATATTGCCGATGGCCGCGACGTAGAGCACCAGATTTAGCCCGAAGTATTTCCAGCACATCACAAAAAAGATCGAGCCCAGCACCAATTGGGGGCTGGCCAGCCAGAGTACCTGATAGCCGGGAATGAGATGCGCCAGGGTGGTATTGATCAGCCCATCTGGTTGATAGATGAAGGACCAGATCACCCCGGTAATGACCTCTGAGAGGATAAAGGGCATAAAGAAGATGGTGCGGAAAAAGGCGCGACCCGGCAACCTTTTGCCAATGATCAGGGCCAGCAGCAGGGTAAGAGGAAGCTGTAAGCCCAGCGAGAACACCAGGATCAGTATGTTGTGCAGGAAGGCCATTGTGAAGACGGTGCTCTTGAAGGCCGTGTAGAAATTTTGTAGCCCAACAAAATCCTGAAGGGGCTCCAGGCCATTCCAACTGAAGAGACTATAATAGGCGGCCTGTATCATTGGCAGGAAGACAAACACGATATAGAGGAGTGCACTGGGCAGCAGGAAGAGCAGAATGATACCTGCACGCCTGATGCTGCTCTGGCGCGCGCGTGCTGGAGGCCGAGCCGGCGCCTCCTTGACCGCGCCAGGAGAGAGCGAGGTAAGTTGCATCATGGGATTCCCTTTCCAGAACCATCATCGCTGTCAGGTGAGGCGCTTCGTCGTTGATACAGGCGCCGACCTCACAGAGAGAGTGAGTCAGAGGAGGCGTGAGGATTTCTCGCGCCTCCCGCAAGAGCAACAACTCCTGCCTGTGAACGCATGCTACTTCGATAACGCTGTAGCCGCGCTATCCTCGACGGCCCTGGCGGCTGCCTCCGGCGTGAGGGTACCAGCGTATAACCCTTGAGTTGCGTCAAGGATAGCCTGTCCCAGGGCGGGCGGCAGATATTGATCGTAGTAGAGCTGGAAGTAAGGGGCCTGCGAGACCAACTGGGCTACCGCCTTCATCTGGGGATTGGGAATAGCGTCCACCAATCCTTTGACGGTCGGCAGCACGATTCCAGCTTTGGCCATGGACTGCTGATTCTGGGAGTTGGTCAGGAATTTCAGGAAATCGACGGTTTCCGGAGGGGCGTTTTTGCCGATGGCGAAGCCGCCGCCGCCGCCCAGTACATCCGTCGGGTTGCCTGTGCCCCCTTCAACCATGGGGAAGGGGAAGAAGCTAAGGGTTGGGGGATTCTTGACTGGCGGATTGCCGACGTCATTGGCTGGCGCCCATTGTCCCATCAACTCCATGGCGGCCTTGTTATTGGACATGGCAGTAATTTCATCGGTATAGCCGGCTCCCAGGGAACCTTTCTGGAAGGGGTCCAGGGCGACCAATTCACGCAGATGCTGGCCAGCCTGAACGAAGGCCGGATCAGCAAACGAGCCGGTGCGATTGTAGGCTTTGTCGAAGGCATCTTTGCCACCGGTACGCACGGCGAGATAGGCCCACCAGTACATACCCGGCCATTTATCCTTTTCGCCCAGAGCAAGAGGGGCAATCCCAGCGGCTTTGAGCTTCTGAACCAGTTGCAAGAAATCGCTCCAGGTTGTTGGCGTCGTGGTGATTCCTGCCTTGGTGAAGAGCGCTTTGTTGTACCAGAAGCCGACCGCTCCCATATCCCAGGGGATGCCATAGTTTTTGCCGTTTTGTGCATAGACATCCAGGGCGCTCTTGTTGAATGAACTGCCCCAGTCACCCTGTAGAGCGGATGTAAGGTCCTGTACAAGTCCGGCTTTGGCGAAGTTAAAGAGTACGCCGCCGCCCCAGCTATGGAAAAGATCGGGTGGGTTGCCCGACTGCATATCGGTGGCCAACTTGCTCTTAAAGGCTTCGTTTTCGAGGAGAGTGATTTTGATGCTCACATTGGGATGAGCCTTCATATACTGGTTGGCGAGATTTTGCCAATTAGATTTGCCTGGATCGCCAGTCTGAATATGCCACCAGTTAATGGTTGCGGTCTGGCTGCTGCTGCCTCCTGAATTGGAAGATCCGCCACAGGCCGAAATAGAGAGAGGTAATCCCAGGACTGCACCGGTAGCGCCCATAGAGCGCAGAAAATCGCGTCGTTTCATAAGGTTGTGTTGCTCCCTTCAAAAAGTGCGGGTGGAGAGTAGCCCAACATTGGACAAATAACAACCGTATTCATGGCTGTCAATGCTCACGTTGTCGCTCTCTTCAAGAATAAAAGACGATGATAATACGACCGCATGACAGCACGAATGGAATTGAAGACCCGAAAAGAGACCTCCTTTCAGATTAACTGGTAAGTAGAGAACGCGGAGCCTGACATGACTCGCGAATAATCAGTTCGGTAGGTAGCTCGATGCGCTCAACCTCTGCGGCAGGATTAGCGATATAATGCAGGAGCAGTCTGGCCGCCCTCTGCCCCATTTCCTCCAAAGGCTGGCGTACCGTTGTGAGCGGAGGATGTACATGCGCTGCCTGGGGAATATCGTCAAAACCAACAATGGAGATATCGCCTGGGATGCGTAGTCCGTGGTCTCGTACCGCCTCCATGACCCCGAACGCGGAGATATCGTTTGACGCGAAAATAGCAGTTGGCGGTTCTGGCAGGCTCAACAGTTCTCTAGCGCCACTATAGCCCAATGGTTGCAGAAAATCGCCTTTGCGAATCAGTTCTGGCTGTACTGGCAGACCATGCTCTTCAAGCGCGGTCCGGTAGCCTGCCAGACGATCTTGCGCGCTGCCCATTGCCAGATCACCTGTGATAAAGCCAATGCGACGATGACCCAATTGGAGAAGATAACGAGTCGCATCATCGGCCCCCTTCCAGTTTTCGGCCGCGATGGAAGGGACAGGCATGCCATGGTTGATGCCTTCATGATCGACAAGCACATGGGGGAAGCGTCGCTTGTGCAGTGTTTCCAGATAGGCCCCAGCGTTCCGAGGCAGGACCAGCAGCAACCCATCGACCACATTTCTGGTCAGCCGGGTCACATAGACCGATTCTTTGGTTTTGCGACGGTGGGTGGTGTAGAGCATGATATCGTAGTGCGCGTCGGCTATCTCGTTGTCGATGCCCTTGATAATCTCCCCGATATAGCCATTGTTCAGGCCGTGCACCAGCAGCCCAATGATATTGGTGCGACCTCCCGCCAGACTGCGTGCCTGGATGTTCACCACATAGCCAAGCTGCGCCATAGCACGCAGCACGCGTTCGCGTTTGTCCGCGCTCACATACTCTTTGTTATTGATGACACGCGAGACTGTGGAATATGAAACGCCCGCCTCTTTGGCGACATCAAAAATCGTCACTTCATCGGAGCGATCCTGCTCATAGTGCATAGGTGCAGCTCCATCCTCTCTGGTGGTGTGTGGACGCGTATGGCTTCGCCAGAAGTCTTCAAGGGGACCGATCTCCTGCGAATAGCCATATCCTGGTCAACCGCTGCCAATTTCTGCCTGGTTCTGCAAGCGCTTGCAGAACCATAGATATGATATACCATGGATTCTGCGCCCTGTCAATCCTTTTCCAACACATTAAAAAGAGACTCTCTACTATCTGGCAGCTTTTTGGCGTGGCGAAAGTATTGACAAGAGGAAATTGCTGTGGTACATCTCTCTATATGTGCAAGCGCTTGCAGAGATGAAGGAGGAGATCACTATGACGGCCTATCGTGTAGCTCTTATCGGCACCGGGGGCATAGCTGGCGCGCATATGAGCGCTCTCAAAGAGATGAAGGAACGAGTGCAGGTGGTCGCGGCGGTGGATATTGATCGCGACAGGGTAGAAGCATTTTGCGCCAAATATGCTATTCCCCATGCTTATACGAATGAGGTGGCCATGCTGGCGGCGGAACAACCAGATCTGGTGCATATCGCCACGCCGCCGGGTATACACCATCGCCAGATTATGCGCTGCCTGGAGGCTGGCGCCTGGGTTTTGTGTGAGAAGCCACTCTGCCTCGGGTTGGCTCAACTAGATGAGATTAGCAGAACCGAAAAACTCACCGGCAAATATTGTAGCAGCGTTGTCCAGTGGCGCTTCGGGTCTGGCGCTCAACATCTCAAGCAACTGATCCAGGAGCAGGCTATGGGTCGTCAGCTTGTCGGCCTCTGCCAGACCACCTGGTATCGCGATCAGGCGTATTATGCTGTACCCTGGCGCGGGAAATGGGCCACGGAGGGTGGCGGCACCACTATGGGGCATGGTATCCACGCTATGGATCTCTTTCTCTGGCTGCTGGGAGAGTGGGAGGAGATCAGTGCGATGAGTGGCACGCTGGACCGGGCAATCGAGGTGGATGATGTCTCTATGGCGATAGTACGTTTCCAGAATGGCGCTCTGGGTAGCATTGTCAATAGCGTGCTTTCTCCCCGGCAGCAGACCTACCTGCGCTTCGATTTTCAAAAGGCGACCGTCGAACTCTCTGGCCTGTACGGCTACTCCAATCAGAACTGGCGCTATAGCATCCCAGAAAAATCGAGCGATGAGGCAGCACTGGCCAGGTGGCGGGCTATCCCATCTGATATCCCCTCTTCCCACCACGCCCAACTTGCTGTGCTGCTTGATCGCATGGATCGCAACGAGCGACCGCCAGCCAGCACAATCGATGTGCGTCCAACTCTGGAGGGCATCACCGCGCTCTACAAGTCGTCCGCGACCGGCGCTCGCGTCCAGCGCGGCTCCATCGTGCAGGATGATCCCTATTACTGGCATGTGGCCGGTCAGGCTCTTTAAGTCATCCAGCAGACTCCTTGGTGGATGCCTCAGCCATGAAATATCGCAGAGAAAGCTTTCTGCTGGAATGGAGGAGCAGACAAACGATGAGAACGATCCAGCGTATTGAGGTCTTCCCGATCCGTTTGCCGGTGATCAAGACCTTTCGCTTTGCCTCAGGCAGCGCCGGAAGTGTGGGTGATAGCGCTCCTTTTGTGCTAGTGAAGGTGACCGATAGCGAGGGGGAGATCGGGTGGGGCGAGGGCCGTCCCATGCCGCAGTGGTCCTATGAAACCATAGAGACGGTCACGACCACCATTCGCAACTATTTCGCTCCGGCTGTGTCTGGTTGTCCTGCGACCGATCGCTGGGGCCTCCATCAACGACTGCAGAGTGTGATTGGGCGCGGTCCCAGCACGGGGCAACCCATTGCCAGAGCCGCATTGGACATGGCCGTGCATGATCTGTGCGCGCGCATCGCCGGGCTCCCGTTGCGCTGCTATCTGGGAGGTAGCAGTGAACGGAATACCGTCGCGCTCAGTTATACGCTCACTGCCCACGAGATAGAGGAAGCGCAACAGGAAGTATTGGCAGCACAGGCTAGAGGATTCCATCACTTCAATTTCAAAGTCGCGGTTGCACCGGAGACCGATGTGGCGCTGGCGAAAGCGGTGCGACATGTGGCGGGCCCACAGGCATTTCTCTGGGCGGATGCCAATCAGGGATTACGTTTACACGAGGCGCTGGCACTGGCACACGGCCTGGTTGAAGCCAACGTCAATGTCTTCGAGCAACCCTTTCCCGCCGATCATATCCATCTCATGCGGTACCTGCGCGAGCAGTGTCCAGTGGCGCTGGCAGTCGATGAAGCCAGTGTCAGCCCGGCGGATTTCTTTCAGTATGCAGCCGGAGGCCTGGTGGACTATCTGGTGATCAAGGTGACGCGCAGTGGTGGGATCTGGCCCTCGCTTCAACAGATGGCCGTAGCCGCCTCGGCTGGTCTGCCAATGCTGGTGAGCGGCCTGACTGATGGACTGCTCACGAAACTGGCTGTTTGTCAACTCGCGCTGGCAATGGGTTATCAGGGGCCAGCTGCGCTCAATGGCAGTCAGTTTGTCGATGAAGCCGCTCTCTATCCAGGCAAGTCAGAGATCGAATACGATGGGATCGTCCACCTGAACGAACAGGCAGGTATCGGCGTCCAGCCCGATGAAGGGGCGCTGGCACACTATGTGATAAAGGATTTGCTGGTATGAAAACAACGTTAACGCATATACTACATGATGCACTTGAACTTAAGTATCAGGGGGAAATGCTCTTTCGCTATATCTACGAATCGCAGGTTCCGCTAGCCGAATCGCCCAAACCGTATTTTGCGCCTCTGAGAACTCTGGCGGGCAATGACGTGGCGCTCTTTCGCCCCTACGATCACCTCTGGCATACTGGTCTAGCGATGACCTCGGCCAATCTCTCAGGCGAAAATTTCTGGGGTGGGCCAACTTACGTGCGTGATCGTGGCTATGTCCAGCTTGACAATAATGGGCGCATCCAGCATAGGGGCTGGCAGGAAATCGCCTGTGATGATACGGTGCGTTGCATTGAGCGACTCCAATGGATCTCGCATCAGCAGGAGGTGTGGGTCGAGGAGGAGAGGCGCATCGAGGTCAGCGAGATCGACCCAGCTGGCCGATACTGGAGCCTGGACCTGGGATTTCGCCTGCGCAACGTTACCTCGCAACCACTCAGCTTTGGTTCGCCTACGACGGCTGGTCGGCCTCTGGCTGGCTACGGTGGTCTGTTCTGGCGGGGGCCGCGCTCTTTTCTGCATGGCAAGATCCTGGCCGAGGGATTGGAGGGGCCTGAGATCATGGGCAAGACATCGCCCTGGCTTGCATTTCTTGGGCGGCATGATGGCAACGGAGATGGGTCAACCATCATCTTCATCGATAACCCACGGAACCCTCGTTTTCCCACGCGCTGGTTTGTGCGCGATGACCCCTATGCGTGTGTGAGCTGCTCTTTTATGTTCGATGAAGTGTATCTGCTCCAGCCGGCTGAAGAACTGGTGCTGGACTATCGCATCGTTTTGGGTAGCGGTACGTGGTCGCGTGGAGAGATTGAAGAGTATCTACGCCGCTGATCATGGCATGAAGTGGATCTCAGAGTATATACTGGCGATATCGAAAGTGAACTATCTCTCCCTGTTTAGCGAAGATAACCGGGAGGCTTAGAAGAAATGTGCGTCGTTTCATCTAAAAGGCGCACAGCATTGCCCTGAAAGCCGAGAATATACGCATGAGAACCTATTACACCCGTATTGCGGGTCAAAGCCTGGAGCGACTTGCTGCGATTTCCGATGGAATATTTGCTGTTGGGATGACCCTGCTGGTACTCGATCTGCACATCCCTGTAAGTACTACATCGCGGCCTATTCATACTGAAGCTGACCTGTGGGGCGCTTTCGTCTCACTTTCGCCAAATTTGCTGGCGTATTTCACCAGTTTTCTCATGCTTGGCGTGTTCTGGATCGGCCAGCAAACACAGCTCAATCATTTCACACGCAGCGACCGCACGCTCACCTGGATTCATCTGATCTTCTTGTTGGGAGTCTCGCTTATGCCATTTTCGACGGGATTGTTAGGTGCGTTCATCACCTTTCGCCTGGCTCTGGTGGTGTACTGGCTCAATATTCTGCTGCTTGGCGTCATGCTGCTCGTGAGTATACGCTATGCCTGGCGAGCGGGACTTGTGAAAGAGGAGACGACGGCTGCAATACGTTCCTCGCTCGAACGGCGTATCGTCATCTCACAGGTGCTCTATGCTTTCGGTGCGCTGCTCTGCGTCATCAACAACTATTGGAGTATCGCCGTCATCGTCCTCGTGCAATTAGTGAATTTCTTTGTTCGATGGTAAGGGTGTTCCCAGGAGACTCGTTTCAGCAATGCTTGCTCCGGGTTATTTCCAGATCGCATGAGGTCCTGGCAATCAAGCCTCGCACACATCGATACCCAGCCCTTTTAATTGAGTCAGCAGCTCAGGAGATGCCTGCGTATCGGTGACCAGGGTATGGACGGCGCTAATGGGGGCGATAGAGTGCAGCGCGACACGCCCAATTTTAGTGTGATCGGCCAGCACAAACGTCTGCTGGGCGCGCTGCAGGGTGACGCGATGGGTGAGGACCTCAAGCTGGTTGGGCCCGGTCAGGCCGTACTCCGGATGCAGACCAGTAACCCCTACAAAGGCTTTGGTAACATACATCTGACTCAAACTCTGCTCGGCTGAGGGGCCAACCAGGGCAAAGAAGTCTGGGAGCAACAGGCCACCGATCAGTGTTAGATTGATGCCGGGCATGCCGCTCAGCTCCATCGCGATATTGAGGGCATTGGTAATCACCGTGAGATCCTGCAATTGTGAATGGCGGATACTGCGCGCGAGATGTGTAGTGGTGGTGCCAGGAGAGATCGCGATGGTATCTCCATCCTCAATGAAACGGAGCGCGGCCAGCGCAATTGCAGTTTTTTCCTCCAGTTGCTTGCCCATATTTTTTTGAAAGGTCAGTTCATAGGCATAAGTACTGTAGGAGAGCGTGTCAACCGGGACCGCCCCTCCATGGATGCGGCGCAGAAAGTTTTGCTGCTCTAGCCGCTCCAGATCACGTCTGATGGTGGAGGAGTTTACTCCTAGCTTCAGGCTCAAATCCTCAGCAGAGACGCGTCCATGTTGTCGCAACTCTTGCAGGATAAAATCGGCTCGTCTGGCTCCGTCTGACATAACTTCTCTCAATGTTTTCATAATAGGTTGCTTTATTATAAGCTCTTCTCTCTTTCGCGTCAATGCGTAGGATTGCCCACAGGGCTTGTGCATAGTTCTGTTGCATGCAAGGGACTCTCCATCTCATCCTCAGCAGCAAGCGATGACATATAGATGACGAAAAGACACCATTGAGCATAACCAAAGAAACACCCTGGCTAGATTATCCTATAGTCATGATGTTTCTTTGTAGCTCTGCACCTGCTGAGCCATTGTGGAGCTTCATGGCAAAATCAGATGGAGATCGCCGAATTCGTGCCAGAGATAGCCTGCACGCAAGGCTTCCTGATAGCTGATTCTGAGGTGTTCGCGATTGGCGAGGGCCTCAAGCATGAACATATGGGTAGCCTTTGGCTCGTGGAAGCCCGTCAAAAGCGCATTGGCGGCGTGCATTCCTCGCTCAGGAGTTACTATCAGGCGCGTCCAACCTTCGCCAGGATGAGCAATGCCATCCGTATCGGTCACGGTTTCTAGCGCACGCACCACTGTTGTGCCAATAGCTACGACCCGCTTCCCCGCCCCTCTGGCCGCATTGACCAGGCGTGCAGTCTCAGGCGGGACACGATAGAACTCCTCGTATGGTGGCTCATAATCCTCCAGGCTGGCAACTCCAGTGTGTAGCAACAGGGGAGCGACCTGGACGCCGTGTGCTACCAGATTCGTAATCAATTCGGGTGTAAAAGCTCGCCCGGCTGAAGGCATTTCCGCGCTACCTCGCTCCGTCACATAGACCGACTGGTAATATTCTAGTGGCCATTGCTCCTGCACATAACTGTAGCGAATAGGGAAGCCATGTCGCTCCAGATAGAGTGGCAGTGGATAGGGTAGCTTGAGTGTGGCGATCCAGAGGCGCTGATGCGCTACTGTGGGCTGCGGTATCCCATAAGTGGAATAAAGCGGCCCGGCTGTTTCGCGATTGTGCAGGTAGGGCATATGCAATGTTGCCTCAGCTCCATCTGCTAACTGCAATGTCTCGCCAGCTTTGACATCGAAGAAGGGTCGAGTGGTTTTGCCTGCCGGCGTTCGTACCTCGACAATCCACAGGTCGGCGGGCAGGTGCGTTGAGAGGTGTAGCTCAAGCGGCATGCCATCATTGCGCGTTGCGTTGAGCGCTGCGTTCATCGTTCCGCTGGTATTGACGACCAGCAGATCGCCCGGGTTCAGAAAGTCGCCGATCTGGCGGAAGTTGGTATGCACAATATGATTATCTGACCGATAGGATACCATCAGTCGCACTTCGTCACGAGCCAACCCCCGTGCCTCTGGTGGCTGTCCGGCCTCCAGCTCGTGTGGCAGATCGAAATCGACGACCGGCTCCCCTGGCAGACCGAAAGCAACGTTCGGCACTGATTCCTCCGGCTCTGAATCACTTA
>Ga0070730_10002762_pt1 | contig 15926 bp, 19 predicted proteins | sample Coa_R1_3_FD_66447 | JGI IMG/M metagenome (GOLD analysis project Ga0070730, IMG submission 66447) | Surface soil microbial communities from Centralia Pennsylvania, which are recovering from an underground coalmine fire - Coalmine... | ecosystem: Environmental > Terrestrial > Soil > Unclassified ...
TTCTCGAAGACGTCCTCGAGCTCGATCTCGCGCGCGATCGTGACGCCGTCGTTCGTGATCGTGGGAGCGCCGAACTTCTTGTCGAGCACGACGTAGCGCCCCTTCGGGCCAAGCGTGACCTTGACCGCGTCACAGAGGATGTTCACGCCACGCTCGAGCGAGCGCCGCGCGTCCTCGTTGAACTTCAGCTCCTTGTGAGCCATGTCTTCTTCTGACCTCCGTTGTCTGTCTTACGCGGTGGCGCCGGCCGGCTCGCGATCGCCGGTGACCTTCGCGAGCACATCCGACTCGCGGAGGATCAGGTAGTCGTCGGTGCCGACCTTGATCTCGGTCCCGCCGTACTTGGAGAAGACGATCTCGTCGCCCTCGGCCAGGTCCATCGGGACGAACTTTCCGTTGTCGTCCCGGGAGCCGGGACCGACTGCGAGGACGCGGCCGCGCTGCGGCTTCTCCTTCGCGGTATCCGGAAGCACGATGCCGCTCGTCGTCGTCTCCTCCTCTTCGAGGACCTCGACGATCAGGCGGTCACCAAGCGGCTTCAAGTTCATACAACAGCCTCCTGATTGCTCTCAGTGACGGTTCCTGGCACTCCCTTCCCGAGAGTGCCGAGGGCATTGTACGGCTGGCACTCGGGTGACGCAAGTGCCAACTGGTAGAACCGGCTGCGTGGAGCGCGAGTTCTCCGCCGGAGGCGTGCTCGTGCGGACGATTCGCGGCCGCCCGATGGTCGCGGCGATCCGTCCGCGAGGGCGCGACGGGGTCTGGGCGCTGCCGAAGGGCCGGATCGACGAAGGCGAGTCGCCGGCCGAGACCGCGCTGCGAGAGGTGCGCGAGGAGACCGGTGTCGAGGGGCGGCTGGTCGAGAAGCTCGGCGACGTCCGCTACGTCTACACGGCGTCCTGGAAGAGCGGCGAGCGGATCTTCAAGGTCGTGAGCTTCTTCCTCCTGCGCGCGGGTCGCGGGCGGATCGGCGAGATCGAGGAGGCGATGCGCGTCGAGGTCGCGGAGGCGCGCTGGCTGCCGCTCGAGGAGGCGCCGCAGCTCCTGACGCACACGGGCGAGCGCGAGATGGCCGCGAAGGCGCTGGAGCGGATCGGGCCGTGACGGTCGTCGGGCTCCTGCATCCCGGCGAGATGGGCGCGGCCGTCGGCGGCGCGCTCGTGGCGCGTGGAGAGACCGTCCTGTGGGCATCGGCCGGTCGCAGCTCCGCGACCGTCGAGCGGGCGCGGCACGCGGGCCTCGAGGATGTCAGCGAGGTCGCCGAGGTCTGTCGGCGCTCCGCGATCCTGCTTTCGGTCTGCCCGCCACACGCGGCGGTCGAGTCGGCGCAGGCGGCTGAGGGATTCGCCGGGATCTACGTCGACGCCAACGCGATCGCACCGCAAACGGCTCGAGCGATCGCCGGCATACACGGCCGCTTCGTCGACGGCGGGATCGTCGGCCAGCCGCCCCACGAGCCCGGCTCGACCCGCCTCTACCTCTCCGGCGGCGAGGCGGAAGCCGTAGCCGCGCTGTTCGCGGAAACGAGCGTCGACGCTCGGGTGGTCTCCCGCGAGCCGGGCGCAGCGTCGGCGCTCAAGGCGGCCTATGCCGGCTGGACGAAAGGGAGCGCCGCCCTGCTGCTGGCCGTGGGCGCGCTCGCGCGGGCCGAGGGGGTCGAGGCGGCGCTGCTCGAGGAGTGGCGCCTTTCACTACCGGAGCTCGAGGAGCGCTCTGCGGCGGCGACTCGCTCGGCGCAGCACAAGGGCTGGCGCTGGGTCGGCGAAATGCACGAGATTGCGCAGGCCATGTCCGCGCACGAGCTTCCCACCGGATTCCACGAGGCCGCGGCCGAGGTCTTCCGCCGCGCCGCCGAGGAGGCGTAGCCGGTGGAGGAGCTCATCAACGTCGGCGAGTTCCTCGACGCGGCGGCGGCGAAGGTCGATCCGGCCGTCTGGTGCTACTTCGAGGGCGGCGCGGACGACGAGGTCACACTGCGGGAGAACGTCTCCGCGTTCCGCCGCTGGCAGCTGCGGCCGCGGCTGCTCGTCGACGTCGGCGAGATCTCCCTCGGGACGACCCTGCTCGGAACGCCCGTCTCGATGCCGCTCGGGATCGCTCCGTTCGCGCTGCAGCGGCTGCTCGATCCCGAGGCCGAGCTGGCGACCACGCGCGCCGCAGCCGCAGCCGGCGCGCTGGCCACCGTGCCGACGCTGACGTCCTTTCGGCACGCCGAACTCGAGGCGGCGGCCGGCGGGCCGCGCTGGCTCCAGCTCTACGTCCAGCTCGACCACGCCCGGACGCTCGAGCATCTCGCCGAGGCGCGGGAGGCGGGATACCGAGCTGTCGTGCTCACGGTCGACCTCCCGCTGATCGGGCGCCGCGAACGCGATCTGCGTCACGGATTCGCGATTCCCACGGAGATGCCGCTCCATTACGGCAACCTCCTCGACGTCGACCCGACGCTGACGTGGAGCGACCTCGAGTGGATCCGGGCCGCCGGCGAGCTCCCGCTCGTCCTGAAGGGAATCTCGACGGCGGAGGATGCCGCACTCGCGGTCGAGCACGGCGTGGACGCGATCTGGGTGTCGAATCATGGCGGCCGGCAGCTCGACGGCGTCGCCGCCTCGATCGACACGCTCCCGGAAGTCGTCGAGGCCGCCGGCGGGGCCTGCGAGGTCTACGTGGACGGAGGCGTGCGGCGCGGCACCGACATCGTCAAGGCGCTGGCGCTCGGGGCGCGAGCGGCATTCGTCGGGCGGCCCATCGCAGCCGGGCTCGCAATCGGCGGCGAGGCGGGCGCGTTGCGCGTCCTCGAGCTGCTTCGCGCAGAGCTCGAGCTCGCGCTCGGGCTGCTCGGCTGCACGTCACCCGATCAGGTCACGCGAGCGCACGTCCAACGGGCGTCTGCGTAGCTGGCACACTCCCGGCCACGATGTACGCGCTCAACTTCTACTCGCCGCTCGTCGCCGACCAGCTCCGGTCGGGAAGGAAGTCGGCCACGATCCGGCTCGGCGACAAATCCGGCAAGTACAAGAAGGGCATGGTCGTCCGCGTCCTCTGCGGCGTCCGCTTCAGCCCCCGCGAGCACGTCTTCGACGCCGTGATCGACAAGGTCGAGGTGAAGACGCTCGGCGAGCTGTCGCCGCGGGAGATCGAGCACGACAACCCGGAGATCCGCCGTACCGACGAGATGGCCAACTTCCTCGGCCAGCTCTACAACCGCGAGGTCGGGCCGGACGACCTGATCACGGTGATCCGCTTCTCGCAGATCCTCGCCGGGCCGGTCGTGCCCTCCTTCGAGGGCGACCTCTTCTAGCGGTCACTCCGGCAAGTAGCAGCATCCGAGCAACCACTAGCGCACGTCGAAGCCGACCCGGGCCGACATCCTGTCCTGCAGATGCTCGGCGCCGGGAAGGGTCGCCGTGGCGACCGCCGTCCCCGCGACGAGCGTCACCGCAACGACGCCGAGCCGCAGCACGAGACCGGGATGCCGCGCACGCAGCGCCTCGCGCAGCGGCAGCAGCCGGGCGAGCACGTGGATCGACGTCGCGACGAACCACACCACGAAGCTCGCCTTGTGCAGCCCCACGGCGGTGCCTTGAACCTCGTGAACCGCGAGGAGGTAGATGCCGGTGCCAAAGAGGACGAGGGTCGAGGCGACCACGACCGGCGCGACGAAGATCCGCAGCGGCCACGCCGGCGGGCCGCGACGGACGTACTCCTCGCGGCCGAGGTAGTAGCGCGCCATGCGCCAGCCGGTGCTTCCCATCTTCAGCGCGACGACCGGCAGGAGAAACATGCCGACGAACACGTGCACCGTGAGCAGCGCCTGGAGGTTGAGCAGCGTCGCCCCCTCGACCGCGAGGAAGACGACGAGCAAGATCCCCGCGAGCGCAGTGAGCTGCTCGTTGCCGCCCGGGTTCCCCCTCATCGCGTTCGCCGGATCCGAGAGCCGAACAGCGTCGCCGGCCTGACGGGCTTCCCGCACTCCTCGCAGTCGACGACCGCGATCGAGGAAAACGGCGCGGCGCAGGAGGGGCAGCGCCGGAGGAGCTCGCCGCCGCACTGCGGGCAGGTATCCGGCAACTCCGCCTCGAAATCCTCGAACCAGCGGCGCGCTGCGCCGCAGCCGAGACAGAATGCGACCCAGTCGCCGAGGACCTTCCGGCGCTCTTGCCGCAGCCAGTCCGCCGCTTTCGACACGTCCTGACCTTAGCCGTGGTCTTCGTCGCGGAGATCGCGGTCACGTCGTCGTCCGTGATCTCAGCCCCTTGCGGCCACTGGCATTCCCACCTGCGGCAGTACCTTGCGTTCTATGCCGCCCACTGCGCTCGAGCCGTTCCCGAAGATCGAGCTGCACGTCCACCTCGAAGGGACGGTGCGCCCGGACACGCTGCGCGCGATCGCGAAGCGAAACGACTACGCGCTGCCCGACGAGCTCGAGTCGCGACTCGAGTTCCGCGACTTCGCCCACTTCCTCGACGCCTTCGTACTTACGACAGGTGCGCTGCAGCACTACCAGGACTTTCGGCAGATCGTCGTGGCGTACGCGGCCGAGGCGAAGGAGCACGGCGCCGTCTACCTCGAGGCGATCTTCGCCCCGCGGATCCTCCACGGCATCGACACGGACGAGGTGTTCGCCGGCTACTGCGATGGTGCGCAGGAGGCACGCGAGGCGCATGGGATCGAGGTCTGGCTGACGCCGGACATCCCGCGCGTCTACACCCTCGAGGACGCGATGAAGACGGCGCGCTACGCCGTGAAGTACCGCGAGCGGGGCGTGCTGGGGATCGGGCTCGGCGGGCCCGAGGAGGGCAATCCGCCGGAGCCCTACGCCGAAGCGTTCGCGCTCGCGCGCGACGGCGGGCTCGCGTCGGTGCCACACGCCGGCGAGGGAGCCGGCGCGGAATCGGTGCGGGGCGCCCTCGAAACCCTCGGCGCCGATCGCATCCGTCACGGCGTCCGGGCCGTCGAGGACCCAGGCCTCGTCGACGAGCTCGCTGACCGCGGCACGATTCTCGACATCTGCCCGATCTCCAACGTCCGGCTCGGCATCGTCTCCTCGCTTGAGGAACATCCCCTGCCGCAGCTCGTCGCGGCCGGCATACCGTGCTCGATCTCGACCGACGATCCGGCGATCTTCGACACCGACCTGACGCGCGACTACGAGGCCGCCGCCACGCTCGGCGTCTCTCCGCGAGCCGCGTACGAGGCGGGCGTCGCGGGAGCGCTGTGCGACGACGCCACCCGTCGACACCTCCGTCAGATCGGTGACTCCCACGACTGGGGCGATCGCTAGGGTTCACCCCCGATGGCGATCGCAAGAGAAGCGGGTCCGGTCGGCTCAATCCACGAAGTACGCGAAGCGGGTCTCGATCGCGAGGACTTGCTCGGCGTGTACCGCGCCATGCTCGTCACCCGCGGGGTCGAGGAGCGCGGCCACATCCTCTACCGGCAGGGGAAGATCCCCGGCTCGTTCTATACGGGCCGCGGCAACGAAGCGGCGTCGGTGGGCGTCGCGACGGCGATGGGGCCGGACGACGTCGGCACACCCCTCCACCGCGACATCGGCGTCCACATCGTCCGCGGTATCGAGCCGTGGCGGATCTTCGCGCAGTACATGGGCCGCCAGGACGGCCCGACGCACGGCAAGGACGGCAACGTCCACATGGCCGACTCGCAGCTCGGGCTGATCGCGATGGTCAGCCACCTGCCGGCGATGCTCCCGGTCGCGACGGGCTGCGCCCTCGCGTTCCGGATCCGCGAAGAGGCGCGAGTCGCGATCGGCTGGTTCGGCGAAGGCGCCTCGGCACGCGGCGACGCGCACGAGTCGATGACGCTCGCCGGCACTCGCAAGCTTCCGATGGTCTTCGTCTGCGACAACAACCAGTGGGCGTACTCGACGCCGACGCATCTCGAGTTCGCGACGGAGCACGTCGCCGACCGCGCGCAGGCGTACGGATTCGAAGGAGTCGTCGTCGACGGCACCGACGTGCTCGCCGTCTACCGCGAGGCCAAGCGCGCGATCGACAAGGCGCGCACCGGGGGCGGCCCGACGCTGATCGAGTGCCTCACGCTGCGGATGGAGGGACACGCCGTCCACGACGATGCGTTCTACGTCCCGAAGCCGATGTTCGAGCAGTGGGCCGAGTCCGACCCCATCGAGCGCTTCCGCACCTGGCTGCGCGCCAACGCGAGCCTGACCGACGAGGAAGAGGACGAGATCGCAGCCGGCGTCAAAAAGCTCCTCACCGACTCGCTCCAGCGCGCGGAGGAGTCGCCGCAGCCGGACATCGCCGACCTGACGAAGGGCGTTTACGCGTCGCCCGAGGATCTCGACACACCGCACCACAAGTAATGGCCCGGACCTGATGGCAGAACTCACGTATCTCCAGGCGATCTCGGACGCGCTCCGCACGGAGATGCGCCGCGACAAGCGCGTCTTCCTGATCGGCGAGGACGTCGGAGTCTACGGCGGCGCCTTCAAGGTCTCGCTCGGCTTCCAGGAGGAGTTCGGGCCGTGGCGCGTCATCGACGCGCCGCTCGCCGAGACCGCGATCGTGGGCGGTTGCACCGGCGCGGCGATCATGGGGATGCGCCCGGTCGCCGAGATGCAGTTCGCCGACTTCATCTCGTGCGCGTGGGACCAGCTCGTCACGGTCGCGGCGAAGCAGCGCTGGCGCGCGGGCACCCCGGTGCCGATGGTCATCCGCCTGCCGTCCGGCGGCGGGTTCTCGGGCGGGCCGTTCCACTCCCAGAACCCGGAGTCGTCGTTCGCGCACATCCCGGGCCTGAAGTGCGTGTGCCCCGCGACGCCGGAGGACGCCAAGGGCCTCCTCATCAGCGCGATCGAGGATCCGAACCCGGTTCTCTACTTCGAGCACAAGCACCTCTACCGTCGCATCAAGGGCGAGGTGCCCGAGGAGCGCTACACGACGCCGCTCGGCAAGGCGCGCCTGCACCGGGAGGGCAGCGACATCTCGGTGGTCACGTGGGGCGCGATGGTCTACACGGCCGACGAGGCGGCGGAGCAGCTCGAATCCGACGGCGTTTCCGTCGAGATCCTCGACCTGCGCACCGTCATGCCGTGGGACAAGGCCGCCGTGCTCGAGTCGGTGCGGAAGACGTCGAAGGTGCTCGTCCTGCACGAGGACACGCGGAGCGGCGGCTTCGGCGGCGAGATCGCGGCGACGATAGGCGAGGAGGCGTTCGAGGATCTCGACGCTCCCGTGAAGCGCCTGGCCGCGCCCGACACACCCGTCCCGTTTGCGCCGCCGCTCGAGAAGGCATTCATTCCGCAGGTCGAGGATGTCGTCGCCGCGGTGCGCGAGCTCGCGGAGTACTAGAAGGAGAGGGAAGGAATGGCCACGGAGACCGCAGTCGACGTCGTGATGCCGCAGATGGGCGTGTCCGTCTCGGAGGGGACGATCACGCGGTGGCTGAAGCAGGAGGGCGAGCAGGTCGAGGCCGACGAGCCGCTCCTCGAGATCTCCACGGACAAGGTCGACACCGAGGTTCCGAGCCCGGCCTCGGGGACGCTGACCCAGATCCTCGTCCAGGAAGGCGCGACGGTCGACGTCGGAACGAAGCTCGGCCAGATCGGCGGAGCCGCCGCAGCCGAAGCTCCCGCTGCGCCCGCGGAGCCCGAGGCCCCGGCATCCGCGCCCGCCACCGCCGAGACGGCCGTGGAGACGGACGCCGCTCCGCCCGCCGAGACTCCCACGCCGACGGCGGCCGAGCCTTCCGCAGCTCCTCCGGCCACGCCGGCGCCGTCCGGCAACGGCAAGGCATTCGTGTCTCCGGTCGTGGCGCGCATCGCAGGCGAGCACGGGATCGACCCGGCTCAGGTGCAGGGCACCGGCGCCGGCGGCCGCGTCACGAAGAAGGACATCTTGGCGTTCGTCGAGTCCGGCGGCGCGCAGGCAGCGCCCGCGGCGCCGCAGCCGACGGAGACGCCCGCACCGCAGGCGCCGCCTGCCCAGGCGCTTCCGGCCCCGCCGAAGCCCCCGGCTCCGGCGCCCATCGCCGCCGGCGAGACGCTGCCGGGCGAGACGGTCGAGCCGATGACCGCGATGCGGCGCGGGATCGCCGAGCACATGCGCCGCTCTCTCGACACCTCGGCTCACGTCACGAGCGCGATCGAGGTCGACTTCTCGCGCATCGTCTCGACGCGCGAGCGGCTGAAGAAGGAGTACCAGGCCGCGTACGGCGTCAACCCGACCTACCTCGCGTTCGTCGCCAAGGCGTCGGTCGAGACGCTGCGCGAGTACCCGCTCGTGAACGCCGAGATCCGCGGCGACTCGATCGTCACGCGCAACTTCGTCAACCTCGGGATCGCCGTCGAGCTCGCCGAGGGCAAGGGGCTCATCGTCCCCGTCCTCCGCAACGCCGAGGGCCTGAACCTGCTCGGTCTTGCGCGAGGCATCGCCGACGTCGCCGCGAAGGCCCGCAACAAGCAGCTCGTCCCGGACGACGTCCAGGGCGGCACGTTCACGATCACGAACCCCGGCGGCTACGGCACGTTCCACGGCACGCCGGTCATCAGCCAGCCGCAGTCGGCGATCCTGGGCACGTACGCGCTCGTGAAACGGCCGTGGGTGATCGAGGACGAGCTCGGCCAGGACGTGATCGCGATCCGCCCGCTGATGAACATCACGCTCACGTACGACCACCGGCTCGTCGACGGCGCGTACGCCGGCCGCTTCCTGCGCGACCTGCGCGAGCGGCTCGAGGGCTGGGAGGGCGACGGCGAGTAGTGACGCAGCGGCTAGTTCCGTTCCTCGGCTACGACAACGCCGCCGCGGCAATCGACTGGCTGTGTGCGGCATTCGGCGCGACCGAAGACCGCGACTCGCGCGTCACCGACGCCGGCGGCACGATCAGCCATGCCGAGCTCGAGATCGAGGGCGCGAAGATCTTCCTCTCGACGCCCACGGGCTACGTCGGCTCGCGCAGGCACCGTGAGAGCTGCGAGATCGAGCGCGGCATGCACGACAACCCGTGGGTGATCGACGGCCTTTTCGTCGAGGTGGACGACGTCGCCGCGCACCACGCTCGGGCGCTGGAGAGCGGTGCCGCCGTCATCCGCGGGCTCGACGAGCCGGGCATCGGCTACCGCATCTACACGGCCGAGGACCTCGAGGGTCACCGCTGGATGTTCGGCCAGAGACTCTAGGCGACCGCGGCGAGCACGCCGGCGAGCGGGCGCGGGATCTCGTCCGCCTCCATCGCCTCGATCAGGAGCGGGGGATAGCGCAGGTAACGGCCGCCGTTCTGCAGCCAGCGGCGCAGCTGCCGCTCAACCGGCCGTTCGCGCCAGAAGACCTGGTTCTGGAAGCTGCGGAACGTCTCGAGCTCGCCCTGCGCGGCGACGACGCCCTGCACACGCTCGGCGCCGAGCGCGCGAATCAGCTCATCTTCGAGATCCTCGTCGCAGACGTACGCCGCGTCGCCGAGGACACGGCGGAACCAGCGCGCCTCGCCGGCGTCGCAGAGCCCCGCAACCCGTTCTCCCTCGTAGTGCGCGGCGGCCCGACGGATCGCCTGCGCGCCGCCGATCGGGACGATCTCGATCCCGTCCAGGCTCCGCCCGAGCCGGCGGGCAACGGACTCGAGCGCGAGCCGGTCGGTGATGCCTTCGACAAGGACGACGGCCATGCCCTGACGCTAGCCTGAGCTCGTGGCAGCCGGCGGCTATCTGCTCCAGCTCGGCCGGGTTCCGTACCTCGAGGCGTGGGAGCTCCAACGCGCGCTCGCGGGCGCTGTCTCGCAGGGAGCGATCCCGGACACGCTCGTACTCCTCGAGCATCCACCCGTCGTGACGCTCGGCCGGCGCACGGACGAGACGGCGGAGCTGCACGTCCCCGAGGGCGCCGAGGTCGAGATCGTCGAGACCGACCGCGGGGGCAAGTCGACGTTCCACGGGCCGGGGCAGCTCGTCTGCTACCCGGTCCTCGACCTGAGGCGGCACGGCCGGGACGTGAAGGAGTACGTGCGCAACCTCGAGGAGGCGCTGATCCGGACGCTCGCGCCGCTCGGCGTCGAAGGGTCGCGGCTCGAAGGGCTGACGGGCGTGTGGTTGCAGCGGCCTCCGCGGAAGATCGCCTCGATCGGCGTTCACGTCTCGCGCTGGGTGACGACGCACGGCTACGCCCTCAACGTCGACCTCGACCCGGCTCCTTTCACCGACTGGATCACGGCGTGCGGCCTCGAGGACGCGATGTTCACGACAATCGCGCGCGAGCTCGACCGGCCGGTAACCGTCGACGAGGTGCGGCCGCACGCGGTCGCCGCGCTCGAGGATGTCTTCGGATTGGAGCTTGAGGAACTGCCGGCAGACGAAGGCGCCGGGCTCTGGGCCCAACCCGTCCACGCCGCGCTCGCGGCTCGCAGCTAGGGCAGCCAGCCCTCCTGATACTCGGCCGGCCGCGATTCCGGGAAGCGCGCGTACGCGATCTTGGCGCTCGTGGTCTCTTCCTCGGCGCTCGCGTCATGCTTCATCGCGACCTCGGAATACGGGTAGCCGCCCCAGCCCTGTCCCTCCTGGTGCTGGCGCGCACCGAGGGCGAGAATCGCGGCCGGTCCCGAACCGGTGCCTACGATCGTATGCGGCACCGACGCCGGACAGTGGAAGTAGTCCCATTGCCGAAGCGGATGCTCCTCGTCCTCGAGGATCAGAAGCGCCTCGCCGGACAGGACGAGGAAGCCTTCCTGGTCGGCCTCCCAGTGGTACATCGACATCGACTCGCCGGGACGAAGCACAAAGAGATTGGCTCCGACCTGAGCCGAGTCGTCGTCGACCAACTCGGTGACGAAGCCGCGAGAGGGGCGCTCCCTCCACTGCAGGTCGCGGATGTTGCGGACGAACCAGCTCACGCCTGGACTCTACGCGCGGAGACCGTCGAGCACCACGTCGAGGTAGAGCCGCCACTGGCCCGGCGGCGCGGCAAGTAGCGCCGCTCGGATGAGCGGCCCGACCTCCGACGGCTTGAGGTCGCTGCGCAGCGTGCCCGCGCGCTGCGCGCGCGCGACGAGCGTTCGGCCGAGTTCCTCAAGCTCCGCCCCGCGGGGCTTCTCACCGCAATGGACGACGCACCTGTGCAGACCGGGCGTGCTCATCACGACCTCTCCGAGCCGGCGCGCGAAGTCGAAGAACGCCTCGCCTGGATCGTTCGAGTGAAGCGCCTCCTCGGCCATCGCGCACATCTGCGCGACGTGCCGCTCGATGACCGCGTACATGAGGTCGTCCTTCGTCGGGAAGCGACGGAAGACCGTGCCGTGCCCGACGCCTGCGGCGCGGGCGATCTCGTCGATGCTGGCGTCCGGGCCCGACGCGGCGAACGCTTCCGTTGCCGCGTCGAGCACCCGTTCGAGATTTCGCCGGGCGTCGGCCCTGAGCTCGGTCATCAGGCCGCGCCGACCAGAGCCGGCTCGTCCGACTCGGCGGCCGCCTCGATCGCGGCGACGTCCCGCTTGCGCAGGAGCGCCAGCAAGACGACGAGCGCGAGGCCGACCAGCACGCCCGCGCCGGCGAACGCATAATGGAAGCCGTGGACCTGCTCGGCCGGCGAGCCGCCACCCGTGTGACTCGCCGCGATCGTCGAGAGGATCGCGAGCCCCAGCGCTCCGCCGACCTGCTGCGACGTGTTGAAGAGCCCCGAGGCGAGCCCCTGATCCTCGTCCTGCAGGCCGGTCGTCGCCACGAGCGTGAGCGGCATGAAGATCGCGCCCATCCCGAGTGAGCCGATGATCATCCCGGGCAGCACGTCCGTCGCATACGAGCCACCGACCGGCATCCGTGCGAACAGCACCATCCCGATGACCGTGAGCACCATCCCTACCGCCGCCACCGGCTTGACGCCGAGCCGCGGTGCGAGGCTCGAGGCAAGGCCCGCTGAGACCATGACCCCGGCCGTGAACGGCAGGAACGAGACGCCCGCCTTGAGCGGCCCGAAGCCCAGGATCTTCTGGATGTAGAGCGAGTTGAAGAAGAACATCGCGAACATCCCCGAGAACGCGAGGAACATCGCCACGTTCGCCGTCAGGAGCGACCGGACGCGGAAGATCGAGAGCCGCACGAGCGGCTCGGCCGAGCGCTGCTCGATCAGGACGAACGCCGTGAGCAGAACAGCCGCGGCGACGAACGAGATGATCGTCTGCCCGGAGCCCCAGCCATGCGACGCCGAGTGGACGAGCCCGTACACGAGTACCATCAGGCCGCCCGTAACGGTGATCGCTCCCGCGAGGTCGTATCCCTGGTGCACGTGCTCGTCCTTCGACTCCGGGACGATCCGCAGCGCCGCGAGGAAAGTCAGGATGCCGACCGGGACGTTGACGAAGAAGATCCAGCGCCATGAGAGCGACTGGGTGAGCGCGCCGCCGAGCACGAGACCGACGGCCGAGCCGCCGATCGCGATTGCGGCCCAGACGCCGAGCGCGCGAGCCCGCTCCTTCCCCTCGGCGAACGTCGTCGAGATGATCGAGAGCGCGGCCGGGGAGATCAGCGCGGCGCCGAGACCCTGCAGCGCGCGAAAGCCGATCAGCTCTCCCGAGCTCGTCGCGATCCCGTCGAGCAGCGAGGCGCCCGTGAAGATGACGAGGCCGATGAGGAAGAGCCGCTTCCTCCCCAGAAGGTCACCGGCCCGACCTCCGAGCAGCAGGAAGCCGGCGAAGACGAGGGTGTACGCGTTGATCACCCACTGCAGGCTGGCCTCGTTCTTGAAGCCGAGCGAAGACTGGATGTGCGGCAGCGCGACGTTCACGATCGTCGCGTCGAGGACGACCATGAACTGCGCGAGGCAGATGATCACGAGTACGACCCAGGGGTTCGTGGAATGGCGGCTCATCAAGCTCCTTACGTAAACGGACTCATCAGTCCGTTTCAGGCTAGCAGCGGCTGGTCCCCCTACGCCACCTAGACTGGAACGCGGTCATGAACTCATCCCTTCCCGTCGCCGGCAGACCCCGCCGCCCCGAGTGGATGAAAGTGCGGGCGCCCTCGAGGGACGGCTCGTACTTCGACGTCCAGAAGCTCGTGCACGGCCTCTCGCTGCACACGATCTGCGAGGAGGCGCGCTGCCCGAACATCTCGGAGTGCTGGGGCCGCGGCACCGCGACCTTCCAGATCCTCGGCGACACCTGCACTCGTGCCTGCCGCTACTGCTACGTCAACTCGGGCAAGCCCGAGACGCCGCCCGATCCGCTCGAGCCGCTACGGCTCGCACAGGCGGCCGCGCACATGAAGCTCAAGCACGTCGTCGTCACCTCGGTCGATCGCGACGACGTCGCCGACCGGGGCGCCGCTCACTACGCGGCGACGATCCGGGCGCTCAAGGCGAAGCTGCCCGAGGCCTCGATCGAGGTGCTGACGCCCGACTTCCTCGGCGTCGAGGAGGAGGCGCTGCGGACGGTGCTCGCGGCGCGGCCCGAGGTCTTCAACCACAACATCGAGACGGTGCGCCGGCTGCACGCCCGGATGCGCGGCGCGAAGGCGAGCTACGACGGCGCGCTCTTGCTGCTGCGCCGGGCCAAGGAGATCGCCGACTACCCCGTCCTCACGAAGTCGGGGATCATCGTCGGTCTCGGCGAGACGAACGACGAGGTCGTGGAGACGATGCGCGACCTGCGCGCGAACGGCGTCGACGTCGTCACGATCGGCCAGTACCTCCAACCTAGCGCGAAGCACGCGACGATCGACCGCTGGGTGCATCCCGACGAGTTCCGCTGGTTCCGCGAGCAGGGCGAGGCGCTGGGCTTCGGCTCGGTCTTCTCGGGCCCACTCGTCCGCTCGAGCTACCGCGCCGAAGAGCAGAGGCACGCTGCCTCTGCCGGCCTCGGCGCAGTCGCCTACTGATAGGGCTATCGGATCCCGGTGTCGATGCTGATGTTCAGCGTCGACACGCGACCTCGCCGCACCGTCACCGTGTGCGGGGAGTAGCCGAAGCGCGCGCGTGCGATCTTCACCCTGTACGTGCCCGGCGCCAGCCTGATCGAGTACCGGCCGCGCTCGCCCGTTCGGACATGGCGCGCAACGGACCCATGGACGAACGTGATGCCCACATTGGACGCCGGCGCCGTGCACATGGCTCCCGGCGGACACACCGGTTTCGTCGGCCCGCGCGTGACGAGTCCGCGAAGGCCGCTCCTCGTCGTCGATGCGCCGGAGATCGAGGGAGCGGCAACAACGAACGCGGTCGCGGCGAGCAGCGCAATCCGTTCGACGTGCCTCATGAGGCGGATGTTCCCAGACTCGGTGGGATCCAATCAGGACTGCATACAGAGAGAGGGGCCCGTCCGAGCGGGCCCTCTCTCTGTCACTGCGACGTCGTGCTGACTAGCAGCCCGTCGCCGGCGCGCGGAAGCCGGAGAACGGGTTGAGGTCGCCCATCAGCGAGTAGCGCCCGACGTTCGCGGACGGCGACTGTGTCGGCTCCGAGATGGTGTTCGGAGCGGTCCGCATGAACCACGGAAGGAAGACCTCGTCCTCGGGGTGGTAGTACCCGTCAGCCGACTGCGTACCGTTCGGGTTCGGCCCCTGTTCGAACGTGTTCGTCCCCATCGCGAAGCCGATGGCGACCACGGGGTCACCGGTCTCGAGGATGTTGGTACAGCCGTATTGCGGCGCCGTCGGGGTCAGCCACGGCTCCACGAGGTTGTCCACGAACGGGTCGTCGCCCCACTCCGCGATCTCGTGGGAGAGCGCATGGATGTCCTGCAGCGCCCAGTCGGTGCCTCCGTTCGGCCGCGAGTAGAGGCCGGGCTGCACCCACGAGGCCCACGCGAACGTCTGCATCTTCGTGTTGCCGTTCGACTTGCCGTTGCCGAGACGGTTGCCGGTGGCCTTCGTGCCATGGAAGCCGATGACACAGCAATTCAGGGGGTTTGGGCCGATATGCAGCAACACGTTGTTGGTGAGATAGATCGGCAGGTGGGTCGGATCCGCGCTCGACTCGAGGTTCTGGATCTGGGCCGCCCACCAGCTGATGCTGATGTCGGCGAAGACGACGCCGCGGCCGCTCTGAAGCAGCGTCCCCTGGTTGCTCGGGACGTTGATCGTCACCGCAGGCAGCACGTTCGGATGCAGGATGACGTGATAGTTGCTAGTTCCTGTCTGATTGAACTGGGCCCGCATGGTCGCGTCCTCGAGCTGCAGCTGATTGCCGGCATCGCCCTGGGAAAGCACGCCCCCTGGGCCGCGCGGCACGTTCGCCGCCCCCGCGGTCGCAAACGGGGTCGAGCCGTAGTCGTTCGTCGCAAACTGCGGCGACGCGAGCGTCGCAGCCAAGACGTCGCTCCCGCTGAACGTCATACCGCCGACGTTCACGATCAGCGGCGTGATGTCCGCCTGGATCGTCGTCGAACAGGCCGACCCGGAGCAGCTGTTCGGATCCGCTCCGACCATGCTGTAGCCGTACGTGATCCCGTCGTGCGGATCCAGGGTGCTGCCGAACCAGTGCGGGATGGTGCGGGCTGTCGGCAGCGGCTGGGAACCACCGCCGATCTCCGTGAAGTTGGCATGGAGCTGCGAGTCCGGAATCACCGGGATCGACGAGGTGCTGCCACCGCTCGCCGCAGATGCCGTGCCGACGACGGCAATCGCGATCACCGCGAGGCCGAGCAGCAAGCCGAGCTTGCGATACCTCATGTCAGGTCCTCCCCCTTCGTTTGTGGGTCGTTCGCCCGGGCGCTACGCGCCCGAGAGTAGACGGAACTTTTCGAAGCCGCAAACGTCCTACGAAACCTTGAACGGCCCGGAGGCGGGTGTCAACGCACGGGCATCCCTCGGACGAGGGATCCGGAGCGCTCGAACGATCCAGCGCTTCGGCACTACTGATATGGAGGTGCCGCGTGTCAAGTGGCAGGCGGCATCGCCCAGTCTGTGATGGGTTGGTTTCGGCGGTGAGGGAGACGCCGGGGCGCTCGACGGCTTCGCCAGTCTGATATTC
>Ga0070730_10002763_pt1 | contig 15919 bp, 10 predicted proteins | sample Coa_R1_3_FD_66447 | JGI IMG/M metagenome (GOLD analysis project Ga0070730, IMG submission 66447) | Surface soil microbial communities from Centralia Pennsylvania, which are recovering from an underground coalmine fire - Coalmine... | ecosystem: Environmental > Terrestrial > Soil > Unclassified ...
GCCCTACGACCTGCTGGCCCAGCTGTCCAGCCGGATCGTCAACGAGGTGCCCGACGTCAACCGCGTCGTCTACGACATCACTTCGAAGCCGCCCGGCACCATCGAATGGGAGTAGCCCGCTGTGTCAATGCCCCCATCCTTTGGCGGTTTCCGCCACGCTATGCCTGCTTTCACTAACCGCCAACGCTTGCCAGACTCGTTTTTTAGGCAGCATCGAGCACCATAGAGGGCCAATTTGTTTACTCGGTTGCGTCAGCCAGTCGGCCCAACCAGCCCAGCCAAGGTCGCGATACACAATGTTTGGGCTGAACGGGATATTTGTCGGACGAGCACCCGTCCTAAGCCAGGCCTTCCACGCCTCACGGTTGCGCAGTCGGAGACCTTGCACAACGGCGCGCGCTTCTTCGAACGGCAACCAGGCTTGGGCAGAACCAAGCGGCCGGCCAACTCCGTGGTTGGTCCCAAGCCAGTCGCCTAGATTCACCCACCCGCGATCACGATAGGTTCTGGCCGGGGTACCTGGGATATCGACGGGTCGGGCATCGCTCGTGGCCCATGCCGTCCACGCCTTCTGGGTCGTTAGTCCCAGGCTGCGCACGAATGCTCTAGCTTCAGGAAACGACCGAAACGCGCTGCGAGTCAATGGACGCGGAACGGTTCCGAGCCAATCGCCCATTCCAGTCCACCCCTGGTCGCGGTACACGACCCGTGGGTTACTGGGGATATCGGCTGGACGGTCAGTCGTTGTCGTCCAGGCGACCCAGGCGTCCTGGGTCGGCAATGCCAAAGCGCGGACGAAGGACCGCGCTTCATCGAACGGCCGCCAAGGAGCGCATCGAGGCCTGTGTCCGGACCCGAGCCAGTCGCCCCAGCCAATCCAGCCCTGGTCGCGATAGGTGATGTTGGGATTGCTGGGAATATCCACCGGGCGGCCCCCACTCAGCGACCAGGCGTAAAACTGCTCTCGCGTACGCAATTTCAGCGCGCGGACCTTTTGTCGGGCGAGGTCGAATGGCATCCAGCCTAATCCAAGCCAGTCATCCCAACCTGCCCAGCCACCCCCTCGGTATTGGTGCTCGGGGTGGATCGGAACATCGGCTGGCCGGCTAACGCCGCGCGACCAGGCGAACCAGTCGGCACTGTTTGTGAGCTGGAGCGACCGGGCGAATGCCCGAGCTTGGGTGAACTCCCGCCAACGCAGGGCGCTCCCAGACGGGCGCTTCTCGGTTTTGAGGTCGCCGAAGTCAAGCTCAGTGGTCGTCGCTTGCCCATTTGTGCCAGGGATGTCTGCGTGACTATCCGCAGAGCGGACGGTCTGAAGGGCCGCGTGCCAGTACGTACGATAACGTGTGCTCTGCAGCGAGACACCTGGCGGTAACAGCCGTTGTACGCGCTTTCGGCCCGGACGAACCCCGTCCGCGAGGAGTTGCCTGACCGTCGTCTCGATCGCCTGTCGAGCAGCCGTGTCGCGGGCAACTGCCTGCTGCTGGCGCCATTTCGCATGGCGCGTCTTGATAGACAAACATTCGTCAGGAAAGACTCGCCGCAAGACCACCGCTCGATGGCCTACTTGAGCTGCAACGTTTGCGAGGGACGGGGGCTCAAGGGATGTGGCAGCCGCCTTCAAAGCCTTACGGACAGACGCACGCCTGACGGGCAGACGGCGCACAGTCTCCCGCTTCAACATTGCTGGACTGGGGGCGATGGCAAGGGGAGACTGGCCACACAGGAAAGAGACGAGGCTGACCCCGGCGGCCTGACACATGAGCAAAATCGACGGCAGACCTGGCATCACGGCGCCAGCCTGCCAGGCCCAGACTGTCGCCTCAGGCATCTCCAGCATGCGGGCAAACTGTCCGGTATCACATTGTGCGGCTTGCTCGATACAACGACTAACACTGGCGGCTATCCCTTGGGCGCCAGGGAGCGCCTGCAGACTCGGACTTGAGGCGAGCATTTCGCCGACCTGCTCAGTAACCCAGGCCCGGCCGCACCAGTCCTGTTCGCTCGTGGGACGTTCGCCGTGGGCGGCTACGTCTGCCTCGTCGTCGAGCGCCCGACTGCAATGCGGACATTGACCTGGCCAGGACTGCTGCGCAAGATGGGGCAACGTTCGCCTGCAGCCATCGTGAGGACAATGTTCACGGAGAGTGCGGCGATGCCGTAAGCAGACCGTGACAGGCCGCAGCGCCCACAGTAGCGGGTCATAGGCGGCTCGCCCCTCAGTGCGCCAGTCCCGGTAGCACGCGGGGCAATACGCCCGAGATGAGCGCAGGAGCCGCTTGTCAGACAGCACCTCGGCCCACGCCAGTAGCGTCAGGTGGCGCAGGTCCTGCCGGAGCGTGAGCCTCTCCAGGACATCTACCCACTCGCGTGTGCTCCGCGCGACACCGTTTAGCGTGCCGGTCGCCTGGTCTCCCGTCTGGAGAAATCGGTTGAAGAATTCGAAAAAGTCTCGATTGTCGGGATAGGCCACTCGTGGCCGTCCCAGGGCTGGTGCCAGCTCGCGCAAGACGAGGGTGCCAGGAGCGACGCAGTGTTCGTACGCGAGACGCCCGATGTATCCGGTGAGGCCCTCGACGCCGGACGTTCCGATGCCGATAGGTTCCAAGTGATACAGGCGACTCGGCGGCCCGAAGGCCGCGGTCTGAAGCAGCTCAGGCGACACCGGCGGGCTCTCCTACAGGGTCGCGAACTGGCTTGCGCTCAAATGCCCGTCGCCCGTGTGTGCCCCCAGAGACCTTTGGATGGGCGTCGTCCTGTGACGCGTCTTCGTTGGCACGCTCACTCGGGTTCAACGGCGGAAGCTGCAACAGCTTGCGCAGATCCGCCTCATCGCCAGCCGTCTGGTCCCAAGTCTTCTCGCCGGCGATGGCGTCTGCGGCCATCTTGCGCGCCGCGCTGAGTTTGATCGCGGTGTGCTCCAGATGCTTGAGCCGTACCAGACCGTGCTTGTCTGAGCTGAGAGCGAGCGCGTACGAACGGGTCAGCCAGCTCTTGAGCAGACCTACACAGCCGATTGAGCGCTCATACAGCGCGTCAGCCTGTTGCTCCAGGTCGAATGTCAGCGGCAACTTGCCCCGAAAGTAGCGGACCACTAACAACCAGTCGGCCCAGTCCTTCTTGTTGTCGGCGTGGTATCTGTCGAAGTGCACAGGCCAGGATCGCCTCAGCAACTGTCCGTTGAGCCCGCTGAAACGCCACAAGTCGTACGTGCCGGCCAGCCCCAGCAGCACCCCACTTTCGAGCGCAAGGGACTTGAAAACCTCAGCCTGCGCCACCGACCGCTTAGGTCCCACCCGCAACCAGGCCAGTTGGCCCTCATCAACGAAGAAGACGGGCGGCCGCCGATGCTGCAAAGCCTTTTCCAGGGCAGCGCGGGAAGCTGCGATGCTGATTCCGTACGGGTCGTCGGGCGTACCTCGACTTTGACTTCGCCGCCCAAGAGGATCCACCTTCTTGTCGATGGCTACCTCGCCGAGCGCCTGCAGCGCACGGAGGTTGAAGTCCTTCCAGTCAAACGGCTGTCCGCCTGTCGCGGCCCGCACGCTGATAGGTCCCAGCCTTCCCGGATTCCAGTCTGCCGCCTGCCGAACATCGCGATTCAGATCCCGCAAAACCAGCTCAAGGACAGTGCTCTTGCCGACCCCAGTGGGTCCGAAGAGCAGGATCAACAGAGCGTCGGCAGGCTCACGGAGGGCCAGGAGCAGCTCAGCGTAGACGGACTTGAGCCGGGCGTGACTCGCAATCGCGTCTTGCTTGAACTGCTCCAACGTTTGGACTGGCGTGCCGGCGTTTGCCTCCAAGACAGCCGGCATCAGCCCACCTCCTCCAGCCCGTCGATATGCGACGGCAACGTGATCACGTCCTCGCCGTCGTCATCCTCATCGCTATCTGGGAATAGCGGCGCATGCGACGAGGATGGACCTGGGAGGGCAAACGCCTCACGGACACCGGCAACAGGAGCCGTCGGCACGGCGCTGTCCCCGGTACCTCGGCGCCGCCCGTCTCTTTCGATCGCGAGGAGCAGCGGACGCACCGCATGGTCTTTCAGGCGCTGAATCAGAAGCACTTCTTCGGCCTGCGCTGACGAGAGATACTCAGCGAGGCGGCGGGCGCTAATCTCGAACTGTTCCCCGTGGAGCTTCCTCTCGCGGCGAAGCTCCTCAGAGGCGAGCATCAGTTCGCGTTCCGAAATGTCCCCGAAGCGCACCAAATCGAGCGAAACGCACTCCACCCAGTGGCCGAGCACGTAGGCGAAGGCATGGCCTACGTAGAAGGGGTCATAGCGGACAGGTACTGAGCAGCCCGAGACGTCGGGATGCCGGAAGTCGTCGTGCCAGTAGTAGAAGTAGTTGATCTTGAGACCGCGCGTGGCATCCACCTTGGCCGTCCCCTTGTCGGTCGTCGGGAACGTGGTCATGATGAAATCCTCGTCGTACGGAATTCGGCGCTGCTTGTCCCGCGTGCCGCCGAGTTCCAGGCCCGCGAGGTAGGCATCAAGGGGCGACTGGTCCAGCGCCGGATGTTCGAGGGTGTCGTAGACCTCGTACCCCCAGCCGCACAGGTACTCGTACAGAAGCTCCAGGTCCCAGATGGCCAGGCCGCGCGGATTCACTTCTGGGACCACCACCCGCACATCCTGATGGGTCAGCTTCGAGTTGCCTTGTAGGTTATGGATGAACTCGGAGTGGACCGTCCCAAACAGCCGCTCGCCCACGCTTCCAAACCGAGGTTTCGCGCCCGCTCGCGTCTTCTTGGTGACCCGGTACCGTGCCAGAAGGGACTCGAAATAGACGCTGCGGAAGTCGGTACCGCCGTCCACTACGACGGTATCGGGCAATCGCCCCCACCGACGCACACAGACGCGCAGGGTCATCATGCACGAGCGGTAGCTTGGCTCATCGAATGTAAGCCACATCGCCAGGATGCGCCGCGAGTACGCATCCATCAGGAGGCTGAGCCAGGGCTTGCCGAGATTCTTGCCTGTACGCGCGCAGCGGCACTCGATTTCGAGCTGGGTATGGTCCAGGTGGGCGATGTGCCAGGGGCGGTCGCCGTGCCTGGGTGTGTCGAGGCTCAGGTGCCAGTAGAACGGCTCGCTGTCGTAGGCGGCACGGCGGCCACGGCGGGCACGATCGAGATCGTGCGCCTGAAACGACTTCAGCGCCTTGAGCCACGCCTTGTACCGGGGTGCCTCCAAGCCCTGACGGGTGCACGCGTTGGCGAGCATCCCATAAACGATCTTCTTGCTTGGCGCGTTAGGTTGGCCGAACTCGGTGACGGCGAGTTCCGACATGAGGTCGTAGACAGTCTGTGGGAACCGCGACGAACGATTGCCGGGGTTTGGCTGGGGAATGAGGCCGACATAGCCCCACCCGTACTTCTGTTCCGCAGCTCGATATGCCGCGGCCCAGCGTTCGACGGTGCGGTCAGGGACACCAGAGAAGCCCTGACCAGACAGATAGGCCGTGGCAATCTCGCTGCGGAAGTTGGCAATCTCCAGGTCTCGCGGGCTCGACTTGGCGAGGACCTGCCTCACCTCTTCGGGCAGCCCGCCGCCATCCTCGGGCGCGCTGGCGCCCCGAAGTGAGCCAATGCGCACGAGGCCATCAAACTGATCTTGGTCCAGCGCCACCAGGCGTCCATCGCTGCTGCGAAGCGACAGCACTTTGCCTGCGTTCAACAGCTCCCAGGTCAAGCCATCCCAGTCGTAGCGCGCGCCCGGTGTGACCGACAGGACGCGTGGTGTGCCGAGACCGGTCGCGGAGAGCGTGTCCCGCCGATGGCGAAACGCCTGCGCCACGCCCTGATCGAGGAAGACTTTGGTGAGGCGATATTCGGCGAGTGGGTCGCGGCGCAAGTCCACGTGCAACTCGTCCACAGCGATGAGCTGGTACAGGTCGTCCGCCCTGCCGGTCATCGACGGCTGGGCGAGGAGGTTGGCCAGCGTCAGGCCGGGGTTCTCCTGGACGAGTTGACGGATCGTTGCACGTTTGTCTTCCGCCACGAACGGCCGCTCGTCAAGCAAGTAGTCCTCAAGAAACTGGAGGTTGCGGTAGAGGATTGATTCGATCTCGGCCGACGAGCGCAAGCGATAGTAGAGGCCGTACTGCTCCGCGTAGCGCTCGCCGGGCGGGCACCGCCAATGACCATCGTCGGTGCGTACGTAACGGTTTGGCATTTTGACCGCGAGCTTGGTCAAATCCTGTTCGGTCTTCCATTCCTCCCAACCAGCCTCACGGGAACGCATCGCGAAGAAATCGGGCGTGTGACGGAAAGAAACGGTCCGACCCTTCAGGCCCGGGTAGGAAAGCGTGAAGGTCGATGGCTGGTCGTAGTACTCGGCCACGTCAGCAGCGTGTTCCATTTCGTAAATGCCCGGTAACTCGACCGTGTGCGACTCGAACTGGATCGTCCGCTGCATCTTCCGGCTGGGATAGCGGCCACTCACGTTCTTCGCCGTGGTACGAACGCGTCGCATTGGCTCGCCGGTCCGAATGGCCTCAACAATGCGGACACCGATTTCGGTGAGCTGCAGGTCCTGGCACCAGGCGCAAAACTGGTCAGCCTTCAGCATGCGCTGGCCCTCCTGCGCTGGCCGCGCGCCACGGCACGCACTCGGGAGTTCACGACAGCCCCTCGCTTGTGATCTGGCGAATCCCATCGGCCATGAGGCGTATGGCAGCAGCGTGAGCCTGGCGATGTTCGTGACAGTCAGTCACGTTGAAGCCGACGCGTACTGCCTCATCAACGATGGCTGCCTGGCGCGGCGCCAAACGGGCCAGGCCGACTCCGAACATTAAGCCAAGTTGCCAGGCTTCAGGCGCATCTACGCCGCTGGCCGCGACGGCATCTTCCGCGAGCAGGTCCAGTTCCCAGGCGACCCGCTCGTAGATGCGCGCCTGATTCTCGTTGACGCGTGTGCCCAGCGACCTGGCGGACACGCGTGAGCAACGATGTCGTCGTATATTGGAAGGGAGGTAGCCCGAATGGTGATCGCGCCAATCAGGCGAGGGCGGTATAATAGCCACGGAGTTCACGCTCCTTAGGGCTGGTAACCCAGCCCGGCCGAAGCCACCTGTGTTGATCGCGCGGTGGCTTCGTTGCTGTTAAAGGGCCTGCGTACAGTGAGATTGCTTGGCCAGTCGATGACGTGGCCGATGCTGTCGGGGTGGACTACGCGGCTGGGGGCTGTTGGATGTGGGCGTCATGAGCTAAGTTCCTTTCGGGCTACGCCGGACATAGGATCAGGCCGGCTGGCGGTTGTCAAATAATTAGCCGCGCTTGCTCAGCGGTGGTTAGATTCCTTATGAGGCAACAACATTTCACCAACGGTTTGCTTCGCAGCATCACCACGTAATTGCACGCATATGTCGCATACATTTTTGACCGTCCACTTTTGCACTTCATTTTTGCACTTCGTTTCGGCAATCATTTAGGCCGCATCGCCTCGGCTGCTATCGTCAAGCGACGACAGGTACAGCGAGTCCGGACAGGCGCCATTGGTGGCGAACGGGCAGCGGGCACAGCCACGCAGGTCCGGGAAGGCCTCGCCGCCGTCCCTGACGATTTGAGCGACCCGCTGGGTCAGGCCGGTCAGCAGCGCGTCGGGGTCGGTGATCGCCGTCACGTCCGCTTCCCACCACTGCTCCAGGTGGGCGACGATGTAGCGCACGCGGCGCTTCCCACCGCGCAACGACACCGGCAGATTGGGCGACAGGCTCATTGCGAGGAGTGTGAAGGCAACGCTTAGCTCCAGACGCGGGTCGTTCAGCACCGCATGCCCGCTCTTCCAATCCAGGCAATGGACTTCACCCTGGAACGTCGCGATGGCGTCGGGCCGGGCGGAGCAGCGATACACCGGCCCGTCTGGGTCCATGGGCGACTGCCACTCAAACGGTAGCTCCACCTCGGTGCCCAGCAGGGTCCGGTGCCCGAGGTACGGGTCCGCCGAGGCCCAGTTGTCCGCGAACTCCACCAGCTCCGCGGGCACCTCACCCTCCCCGCGCGAGCGCGCCCAGGCTTCTGCCGCCAGCGACTCCAGTGCAGCGTCGGACAGCGCGTGGCTGGACCCAGGCCGGCCAGTCGCGCGGCGCAGGCGCGGAGCCAGTCGTTCGACGACAGCGTGGCGGGCGCGGTAGAGCGCCAGTGGGGCAGGGACGGCGACGGCCTTGCGCTGTGCGGCCGACTCTCCACCAAACTTCGGTTCGTCAGCCGGTGGTGTTCCGCGCGGCGCGCCGCGCAGGATGAGCGCGACTTGCCGCTCGCAACCACGGATGAGCTGTCCCAATAACGTCGCGTGAAGAACGGACTGCATGTGGCGCCTACCTGTCTGACCCGGATGTGCCGCCGTGTCATTTTTGACACACCGATTTTGAATTGCACCGTGTGGGTATTGACACGGTCGGCGGGGCTGCTGTACCGTAAAACAGAACTACCGTTCGCGTCAAGCATTATGGCTCACCATGTCTTTATTGACATGGTGGAGCATCGGAGAGCGCACTCATGCCCAAGGACCTCGACGCCCTGGCCCAGCTCCTGGACCAGGCCATCAGAGCGAACCCAGACCTTTCCCAGCGCAAGGTGTCCCGTTTGATTGGAAAGGAGGATTCGTGGATGGGCCACTTCGTGAATCCTCCCGGCGGGATCCGCCGCATGGCCGCGCCCGACATTGAAAGCCTCCGTACCCTCGGAAGCCTGTTGCACATCCCACTGCACAAGCTGGTCTCGCTGGCCTACGGCGTCGATGTGGACGAGCTGTTGTCGTCCATGGATAGCGGGGCCTACCACGGCCCGGATGGTCCGCTACACGGGCTGTCCCAGCACGACCAGGAGGAAATTAAGGACTTCGCCGCGTACCTGCGTATGAAGGCCACCCAGCGGCGGCCTGCAACCCCGCGTCCCATCCGCAGGAAACCGCGCAAGACCGCTGGATCGGGGGATGCGCCTGCTGGCTGAGACAGGTACACACAGGAGACCTCCATGTGGCAACCATCAGGACGAGGCGTTTTCGATCCAGATGTGTTTGCCGCCCGCAACCACATCGTCATCGAGTATCGAGACCTTGAGGGGATCCTCGGCCTGTTCGTGCGCGTACCGCTGCCCAGCCTGCCAGGTGGCCACCAGCGGACGTCCTCTGGCATCGCCCTGGCCGAGAGCCTGGAGCGGCGCGAGAACGTGCGCCAGCGACGTGGAATCTTGTTTCACGAGTGTGGCCATTGGGCCACCACCGTTGGCGAACACATCCTCGGGTGTGAGCAGCGGGACCTCGGCGCGTCAAAGGACAGTGATCTGCTCGAACGATTCATGCAGTGGAAGCCGCGCCCGCGACCCGGCATGTATGACACGCGCCGCTGGCTCGACCACATGCCGCTTTCCCACTCGCGTATCGAAGTTGCCGCCGACCGGTGGGCGATGATGGTGGCACTCGGGACTGCTCGGCAGCGCCATGCCGTTCAGGGTGGTGCTGGCTGGCTCACGACGGAGCCGACTGGTCTGTCGTTGCACCGGTGGAAGCCGACACGGTTGTTCGAGATCTTGCGAGCGGATGGCCACATATCCCAGCAGCACATCTTCGAGCTGGCGGAGGAACTCCAGTTGCCCTTCTTGATGGTCAGGCGCTGGCACGTTGTGTGTGAACGGCTTGGGCTCCTCCGGGGAGCAAATTGGAAGCGCGACGAAAATGCCTTCATCGCCTGAAGTGCCGCGCGACTCTTGGCGCGAGGTGCCTGGACTGACGACGTGTTACTGAAGTTCCTGGTGACACCATCGGCAAATACCCACCCGTGGGCCGCGTCGATTGGCCGGCCACCACCTGGAGTGTTTCGAAACTGGCTTGCAAAGGAGCATCTGGTGTCACACCACCACCAGACTCCGACCCGGCCGATGAGAAGCTCTGCAAGGCTGAAGTGTGGCGCCTCACTTTCAGGAGCGTTTTGTTTCGATCGTCAATTCTTTCCCATGCGCGCGCTGGCTCTGGGCTAAGAACGTCCTCGTCCGTGGCTGCGGATGACGGCTTGCAGGTGCGGATTGGAGGTGATCCGCAGCACTTCTGCGCGAGTCGCAGCGTGGTTCACATCCAGGTAGATGGGCGCGCCCTCGGCGACAACGTACGCAACACGACCGAGTCCACCGCCGTGGCGGGCCGCGTACTCTGCCAGCCCTACGGCCTTTGGCCAAGCATCGTCGCGAGTCGGGTCATGCGGTTCCAAGATGTCCACGACAAGGGTCCCATCCTGACGGCGTAAGACGAGGAAGTCGGGGTAGAAGGCGTGGTATCCGCCCATTCGATAAGGGATGCAGACCGACCAGCTCTTGCGGTCGAAGTTACGCAGCCAGCCTTCCACGGACCCGTCCGCCAACTCAGCCTCCATCGTGCGTTGCTCCCACTGGTTGAGGTCCAGATGACACAGGCCAGCGCCGTCCACATACAGGTGCCGCTCCCACGCACGCTCACCCTTGGAGACCATGATGCGGTCGTCGTAGCTGTGGTCTACGGTCTCGGGCTCCACCGCCAGCCCACGAATAGCCGTATAGGCATCGTCTTTAACGGCGGGTAGGGCTCGGCGGGCGTCTCTGGATGCGAGCCAGACTCGATCGAATTGGGCCTTCGTCGCATCCTCAATCGCTTTGACGACTGACCGGTCGCGCAGTAGATAGAACAACTCCAACGTGGCTTGTTGACTGTCAACGCCTTCGGCACGTCTTGCGCGCCAGTAGTCCATGTGCAATCCCTCGCCCAGCCGGCGCCCACACCACTCCAGGACGTCAGCGATGTTTTCCTCCGAGACAGGGATCGTTTCCACCTCATCCTCTTCGGCGTCAACCCAGGTACCTGGCGCTACGGCGACAGACGCAAGCCGTACGGTCGTGCTGGCGGCAAGCTTCTCGGCAAACGTGGGGTCGCGTAGAAGTCGCTCTCGTTGCTCGTGCAGCAAACCAAGAACAAAGGCCCTGGCGTTCTTGCCCGCGTCCAGGTCAATCTCATCGAAGTTCAGTCGGCGGCCGAGTCGGATCAGACGCCGCGCGTCGCTGACTTTCGGAGCGCGGCTGAGCGCGTAGCTCGGAACCGCTTCGAGCGCCGAGAAAAGTGTTTCGCGCCCCGTAGCACGCGTCAGTTCCTCGATCTTGCTGCCCTCAACCACGCTGATGCCGAGCAGCGTTTCTGGATCGCCTAGCTTCAGCCGTTCGACCACCTTGAGCAGACCTGGACGATCGTAGTGCGGCAGGTACAGCGCGACTGAGTTGAGGAAGTCGTTGCCCTCGATACGACGTGCGAGTGGTGTGCGAACCATTCGGCCTACGAGCTGGGCGATCAGCGTTGCATCAGCCGCCGGGCGGAACGACATCATGACCTCGGCACGCGGACAGTCCCAGCCCGTCGAAAGTGCCATCTTGAAAAACACCACGCGGACGGATGGATCACCATCGATGTCCGATGCTCGTAGTTTGCGTACAGACCGGCCATCCAGACTGAGCGGCGTGTCCTCCTGAAAGCTGTGGGCGACTTCAGCATCAGAAAGTGGTCCGACCGCTCGCTCGATGACCCGCAACGCCACCACGAGGTCAGTCCGCGATAGGTTCGCACTCGCCGCGTCTTCAACCTGAACGACGAGGATGGGTGACGGCGGGGCTGGGAGGCCCTGGGCGGCCATGTAAGCCTCCCACTCTTTTGCGAACCTGCCCCACCGACTGGCAGCCGCCCCGAGCAGAGTCCAATCGGTATCGCCTTTGGCCTGGTCCGGAAAGAACAGCGTGACAACATCCTTGAGCAGGCCCGACTCGCGAACATCTTCGGGATCTACGATGGTCTCGCGGCGAACTCGTGATATGCCGCTCAGTAGGGCCGTGAAACGCTCGGGTGTGGCGCTGATCCCGACGAGCAGCGGGACGGGTGGGATCTCTCCGGCAGAGCCCTTTACAAACTTTTGAACAATGGAAGTAGCCCGGTCGCGTGCTGAGCGGGATTCCTGCATTCCCTTGTGAGCCTCGTCGAGAACGACCCAGAAACTCGACGGACGCTCGCGCACCGTGTTGGTGATGGTTTGCCAGATCGTAAATGTCCGCTCGTCCCCAGCCGCGACGAGGCGCCGGTCGCGCCCCAGCTTCTGGGTGTTCAGGAAATAGACCTTGCCAGGCGCGAATATCTCGCGGTCGAAGGTTTCGTGGTCCACCAGCACGAGGTCTGTGTCACGAAAGACATCTCCCGTCTCCTTGATGCGCCGTCGGCTTTGCTCGTTCAACTCAGGCATATCACTGAGCCACAGGAACGTTGCGCGAGGGTCGCCCCGTATGGTGTCGTCGCCCTGCACAATCGCCTCCAGCAAAGCTGTCGCCATCACCGTCTTGCCTGAGCCGGTCGGCGCAGCGAGGACCAGGGCTTGTGGCTCTCCGTCCACGATCTCCCGGCGTGCATGTACGGCGTCGCGGAAGAGCCTGCGTAGCGCTTCCCGTTGGAAATCCTTGAGTTCGACCTTCATCCGCTGCGCCCTGAGTTGACTCGGAAGTTCCGCAAGTAATCGCGGAAGAGCATCGACGTGTGCATCTGACGCGGCAGGTCGGCCCTCATCTCACGGAATGCCTCTTCGGAATCAGTCACCAGGAAGACATGTGTGATGTCAGGGCGATCTCGCAAGGCGGACAGTAAGCTCGGAAAGGCAGCCTCGTCAGTGAGTACGGCAAACCGCACATCCTCCCCGACTACGCACGGTTGACATGCGTCGAGCGCTTGATAGTCGCCATACCCTCCCGCGCACAGCCAGAGCACGGGGAGGATCGCTCGCAGGTCGCGACGGTACGCAAGTTCGTCCGGATCGAGGTAGCGGAGACTCTGGAACTCAACGTTCTCGTCAAACCCGTCGGCCAGTTCCTGGCCACCCAGGTAGGCGCCTTCCAGCGCCACTCCATCGTCGCGTTGGCCGGTGACCGCGAACTTGCAGCGTGGGTGGGTCACTGACTGGAAGATGCCGTGACGCTCGTACTCGGGGTCGCCGGGGAAGACGCCACGCCGCATCAGGATTGCAGCACGCTGGGCGTCCACTTCGTTGTTCGTGACCAGGAGGCAGCGCCGAGTGCCACCGTCCTCCGCGTTCAGCAGACACGTGGCTTGAAAGGTTGTGCCCGAGCCAGCGAAGTAGTCGAGCACCAGCGCGTCAGGTCGGTCGCCCACGGCAATATTCAGACAGTCTCGGACGGCATACAGAGACTTTGGATACGGAAAGGCATCGCGACGGCCCAAAATAGCCGACAGCATTTGCGTGCCGCCCGCCCCACCGGCTGTGTGTCGTCCGCGATGCCACATCGTTTTCGGGATGGTCCTGCGCGAAGCTGACGTCTCCATCAGGACCTGGCCGAACGGACCACGCCCCGTCACCCTGATCGCGCCAGCCGCGATGCCATCGACGGTGCCCTTCATGAGGTATCGGATCGTCCAGGTGCCGCGCGTGTCATCCCGTGAAGAGACGTAAGCGTAGCCCTGCTCCGCCAACACCATCAATCGTCGCCCGTCAACCCGCCAGATTCCGAGCCTGCCGTCATTTCTTACCGGCCAGGCTGCCTCGTAACCATCGACGATCAACGGGCGGGCGTCCTCGGCCATCCCGTCAGGGAATGGCGTTCCGACTCCGACGATGCGGTGGTCGTCGTTCTGGTCAAGGAGCACGGGATAACATAGGTTCTTGCGGATGGCCCGATACCAGGCGTTGCCTCGCCGCAATAGCGACTCCCACTGGACGACTGCGCTCGCGCCTTCCGCGTTCAGCATGTCATCGGGGCCGCTCACTGGCTCGCGATCACCGAGGAAACAAAACAACGCATACTCTTCGACTCGCGACAGCCCTTCGCCCGAAGAGCCGCTCGGGTTGATGCAGATCGTCACCATCTGGCGGCGCGCGGCTTTAAAGAGATGCTCTTGCTCCAGGAGCATGCCCAGATGGTGGGCTTCGTTTTCATCAATCGTGATGATCAGCACCCCGTCTGGCTTCAACAGTCGCTTGGCGAGCTGAAGCCGCCGTTCCATCATCGACAGCCATTTGCTATGTCGCCAGTCATCATTGATGTCCACATAGTGGTTGTTGTATTTCCAGTCACGTGCGCCGGTGTTGTAAGGCGGGTCAGCATAGATGACATCCACCTGCCCCTCATAGGCGTACAGCAATAGTTCCAGCGCGTGGTAGTTCTCGGCGTCGATGACTGTGTGATATGGGCGGTCTCCGCCCCGATTGACGCGATCGACTCGCTCCAGCGTCGGGTACATCGGTTCACCGAAACGACGCAGCGCGACGAGGTCCGAGACCGGCATTTGCTCGGGCGTCCCATCAATCAGGTCAGCAAGTGAGGCAACGTCACCATCGACGGCGACAACGCGCCACGCGTGATCGGTGCTATCTCCACGGCGAGCGGCCAGGCCACCTGGCCGAAGCGCGATGCCACGTGCCGGCATGAACTCGGGAATGTGCTCCTCAAAGACCAGCCCAAACTTCCGCTGGTCGCGCAGTTGCTCGACAGCCAACGTTAGTTCCTGGCGTAAGTGAGGGTCGGCGACCAACCGCAGGAGATCGTCAATCCGGGCCACGTCTACTCCGCTTGTGTGGTTGGTCGCTCGTCGGCTGGACGAGTTCCTCGGCACGGCCCAACAATTCGCTAGGGCTCGTCTTCAGGGCACCAGCGATTCGAACGATGTTTTCGAGCGAGACGTTACGCTCGCCGCGCTCAACACTGCCGATGTACGTGCGGTGGAGGTGACACGTATCGGCCAGGGACTCCTGGGAAAGTCCCATCTCTAGCCGGCGGGCGCGGACGGCTGCGCCGAATGCTCCGACCCACGCCGATGGATCCACGAATACCGGACGCTAAGGCTATGTTGACTATGGGTCTACAGACTATAGGTAGCAACCGAGTTCGTAGTTCGGTCTGGGCGCTTTTTCTAGGCGATTCGGGCCGCTCAGGCGCCAGCGCGCCGGGCATTCTAGTGGCTTCATCCGCTTGGGCGTCGGCGTATGCGTGCCGGTTTCCTGGGCCCAGTCTGGAGAAGCGGTTGAAGAACGCGAAACAGTCTCGCTTTTCTAGATAGGGCACTCGCGGCCGTGTTGTCAGAATTGGTCGCTGGAAAATAGGTCAAAACTACACAAGCGCGAAAATTGATGGCACATTGCTTGTGACTGGCCAAGGCTCGTCATGTTGAAGGGCTACGGACATGTCAGGTACGAGGTTGGCGAATAACGGATCGCGAGCACAGGCAGGATGGCTACGTCGCTTCGCGCATGCTTCTGGACGACTGGACTGGCATCAGGTACGCCTGTCAAGGGGCCTGGCCTTTCCGTGCCTGGCGTTCGTTCTTGTGCTTGTCGGGTTAGTGCTGCGTCCGGGAGTGGTAGCGGCTCAGACGGCGAGTTGCAACGGAACGGCGTATGCACGGAGGACGGATGGGCCGCTATCGGGTGGCTTTTATGTATTCAACGGGACGGGTCCGGGCGGACTGACGCGTGTGGCCGCCGTGCCCGCAGGAGCCACAGGAATTACCCTCTATTTCGATGCCGTGACCGGTGGGGAGCCCTACAACGCGGTCGGCGGTTATGCGCAGTGGTACGACTCCTCAGGTACATACGTAACCCAATCTATCCAGGGGTATTCTATGGGCCCGGGCACCTACCACTGGACCATCCAGGGAGGCCCAGGCGGATACCTGGCATTTATGGTGATACCTCAGAATGGTGGGGTAAATGCGACGACCTGCGCGTCCTGGGATGGTGTCGCGCCGCCGCCGTCGTCTACCCCGACCAATACCGCTACCCCTATCCTGTCCCTGGCCGTGCGAAGGTATACACCGGTGGCCGGATGAATGTCGTCGGTGGCGGCCAGAAATGGCAGTCACCGGTGGCCAGTTGAAAGTCCCCGCCCTCGTAGAAGCAACGCTATA
>Ga0070730_10002764_pt1 | contig 15917 bp, 11 predicted proteins | sample Coa_R1_3_FD_66447 | JGI IMG/M metagenome (GOLD analysis project Ga0070730, IMG submission 66447) | Surface soil microbial communities from Centralia Pennsylvania, which are recovering from an underground coalmine fire - Coalmine... | ecosystem: Environmental > Terrestrial > Soil > Unclassified ...
ATCCTCTTTCAAGAGCAGTTTGGCCACGTCAGCCACCGTCTGCAAGAGGCCCCAGGGTCCGGTGTGCAGCGGTCCAAGGCGATCCTGCATCCACGCCATAAATTTGCGCTCCACCAGCACCAGGATGGTCGCACTGGTCAGCACAAAGCCAAAGATAGAGAGAAAGGCCACCACAAACTGCAGGAAATCCCAGGATAAGATCCCCCTCAGCAGTTGTGAGCCGATATCATCAGCTAAAAGCAATGTAAACATATCAGGATGACTCCACTTTTATAAATCGCGTAGGGAATTAGCGATCGACCTCGCCCAGTACGATATCCAGGCTACCCATAATCGCAATCGTATCGCCCATTTTATGGCCGCGCAGCAATTCAGGCAGAATTTGCAGATTGACGAAGGATGGCCCACGCAACTTGGCGCGCCAGGGATACTCGCCGCCATCGCTGATAAAGTAGACGCCCAACTCGCCCTTGCTGCTCTCGACGGCGAAGTAGGTCTCGCCGCGCGGCACGCGTAGAGCGATGGGGGTACGAGTACCGATGGGTCCGCCCGGCATCTTGTCGATAGCCACCCTGCAGAGACGAATGCTCTCCCAGATCTCCTGCATACGAACCTTGTAACGCGCGAAACAATCACCCTCCTGACGCACCTGGACGTTGACTGGCACCTCGCGATACGCCATATAGGGGCGATGGACGCGCAGATCCCAATTGACGCCACTGGCGCGCAACATAGGGCCAGTCAAGCCATAGGCGAGGGCCTGTTGGGGATCGATATAGCCAACCCCCTGAGTACGCGCCATAAAGATCTCGTTGCCGGTCAGCAACTCCTCCAGTTCAGCCATATTCTTCTCAAGCTGATCGAGGAAGGTCTCACAGTCTTTGAGCCAGTTCTTGGGGAAATCGTGCAGCACGCCACCCACACGCATGTAGTTGACGTTGAAACGACTACCGCCCAGCGCCTCGAAGAGAGAGAGGATACCTTCGCGGTCGCGGAAGGTCCACAAGACAGGCGTAAAGGCGCCCAGGTCCAGGCCATAGGTGCCAATCGCGACCAGATGGCTGGCGATACGCTGCATCTCATTGGTCAGCAGACGGATATATTGTGCGCGGCGCGGTAGCTCGATATTCATCAACTGCTCGACAGCTCCCGCGTAGGCCGTTTCGTTCAACATGGGCGAGAGGTAATCGGCATTGTCCATATAGCGAATGCCGCCCATGACGGGACGATTCTCCAGGATTTTCTCAATACCCCGATGCAGATAGCCAATCACCGGAGTACAATTAGTCACCGTCTCACCTTCCAGGGAGAGCACCAGGCGCAATACACCATGTGTGCTGGGGTGTTGCGGGCCCAGGTTCAGCAGCATCTCCTGCGAAGTAATGCCCTCGCTCGTATCAGAGGTCTGAAACTGAGTGCCTATATCTTGGTTTGTAGCCATAATTTCCTCTTGCGTAATGTTCAATCCCGCTTCTATTTTTGTTGCAATATCTTACGCAGGCGCACAGCAAAACTGAACGACCACATCAGGGCCATCAGCGCGGCCATGCCACCAAATAGATAATGGTTAGGATCAGTCGTGAAAAAGAAAAAGGACGCCGCCAGCCCCCAGCAGCCCAGCGCCACCAGAGCAGCCATAAACAGCCCCTGCGAAGTCCGCAGAGGTGTTTGTGCTGGCCTGCGGACCGTAGCCGTATTCGCGGGCTCTGAGATCTGCTCTACATGAGTACGCTTTTGCGCTGGCTGCGTGTAGGCAGAACTGACTTTCTTACGCCCCTTAGCTTTTGGCATGATGATCACTCACGTCCTGACACGCTTATTGCTTTGCATTGCCGGCATTACTTTTCTCAGGAGCCGACTCACCCTCAGGATTGGCAGCATGTTGATTAGCCTCACCAACATAATCCTCAAAGGCATGACCAAAAGTGGGGGTACCCGGATGCAGGCGTTCCTCCAATCCCTGGCCCAGCTTCTTCTGCACCACATGCTCAACATGCTGCTGCTGGAACTGGCTGGAGACCGCCATATTGGGATCGACCTGCGTCGTAGCAGGCGGCTTCACAGTCAAAGGGACCTGGTGGAAGCTCTTGAGCAGAGGATAGCCCTCAAAATCATCATCGAGCAACATGCGCCTCAGATCGGGATGGCCTGCGAAGCGAATCCCATACATATCATAGGTTTCGCGCTCCAGCCAGTTGGCAGTTGGCCAGACCGAGACCACGCTATCCACTTCTGGCTTCTCATGATCAATACGCACTTTGAGTTGTAGCAACTGACCACGCGTGATCGAACGGAGATGATAGACCGTCTCCAAATGATCGAGCATATCCACACCGGATATACAACTCAACAGATCAAAACCGAGCTGGTCGCGCAAAAAGCGGCAAACGGCAACCAGGTGTTCGCCGTCAACATCAAGCGTCAGGAAATCCCCTTTGAGAGTGGCAGGGGAAGCAGGTTTTCCAGTGATTTGCGCAACAGGAGCCAGGTCGCGTGCAAGTGCAGCATTCTGATCTCGGTAGCCAGTAGTGGCGCTGGGAACGTTCTTTGAACGTGGTACTAAATCCATCGAGTCACTCCCTTGCGCCATGCATAGACCAGACCGAGCGCGAGCACAAGAATAAAGAAGAGAATTTCAAAGAAACCGAAAAAGCTTAATTGCTTAAAGATAACGGCCCAGGAGATAATAAACACTATATCCACATCGAAGGCGACGAAGAGCAGGGCAAAAATGTAGAAGCCGAGCGGATACTGAACCCAGGCGCTGCCAATTGGAGTTTCGCCAGACTCATAGGTCTGGAGTTTTTCTTTTGTTCGTTTATGAGGTGCAAGCAGACCCGCCAGAGTAGTCGCCACGAGGACGAAGACAAAGCCGGCGGCCAGTAAAATGCCTGCATATAAATACCCAAGATTAGCTGGCGTTGACACGAGATTTCCTCCCAACAGTTGCCTTTGTAAGCATCACAAAGGCAAGAAAAATGCTCTTTTGATTATAGCACAGGGAGGAAGGTGCGACCACCTCAGAGTGACAGAGTGATTAAATTATAGCTGAGGCATCTGAACGCTATCCGGCTTATAGACAAGCTGGAAGCTCTTGCCGCTCTGTCTGGCGGTCTCGCTTGCCTGCACCACAATCACGCTGACATTATCTTCGCCACCTCCATCGAGCGCGGCCTTAATCAGCGCCTCCCCGGTCAGAGCGAGATCAGGAACGGCAGACTTGACGACCTCCTCAATCTGTGGATCGCGTACCATATCCCAGAGACCATCGGAGCAGAGCAACAGCTTATCCCCCTCTTGCAAAGGCACAACGAACGAATCAACCTCAACCGCCGGCTTCTCTCCCAGACTGCGATAAATCTGGTTTCGTTTGGGGTGAGTGTAGATATCGTCTGGCTTAATAATACCGGCCTCAACCAGGCTGGCCACCACTGAGTGATCATTCGTCACTTTAGCCAGACCCTTGCCCGGGCGATACAGATAGGTGCGACTATCGCCGACATTGACAACATAGGCGGTCGTATCAACGACCAGGGCAGCAGTTACCGTTGTGCCACTATCGCCGCGCTGCTCCATATTATGCTGATGGACAGCCTGGTTTGCCTGCTGCACGCCTTCGACCAGCAATTGCTTGAAATCGGGCGGCTGGGCCTCGCCATTCTTCACCAGGCGGGGCAACATATAATCTACAATCGTCTGAATCGCCATCCGGCTGGCATCCTGCCCATTGGCATGGCCCCCCATCCCATCGGCAATCACAAACAGGCCAAACTGCTGGGGAACGACCTGCCCGTTGCGCGTGCCCTGCGCGGCAAAGAGGCTATCTTCGTTAGGCTTGAATTTTCTTTTAATACCAGGATCCGAACGAGCAGCCACCAGCAAGCCCAGCTTATGGCCCTGCAACTGATGAACCTTATAGGTTTCCGCATCGCCGTAGGGCAGATTTAACTGCGTAGTAGCATCGGCAGTACCATTACTTACCCCACCCGGCGCCATCTCAATGGTTGGTTGCTCATCAAGCGAACGGGCAGGAGGCAGTGCAGCTGTTATATGTGGGGGCAGGCGCAGGTGCAGCCCAGACTCGGAAGGAGAAAGCTGCAAACGACAATTTGTGCAGAAGTTGGAGCCACGTGGCACCATAGCGCCACATTGCGGGCAGGCTATTTCTGGTAGAGCAAGAGGGCCACTCCTCGAATCGGCGGGCAAGGGGAGCCGAGCACCCATAGGCGGAGGCGCTGATTGCGTGGGCACTGCGGGCACTGGCTGTGACCAGCGCTGCTGAGTGGCCTCCATCTCAGCGATGCGGCGTGCGTCGACCGAAGCTTTGCGTTCCGCTTCCGCATATTCCTCATTGCGGATGCGTTGTCGGGCGCGGTTCCCCCTCATGCGTACAATCAATAATAGCAGCAGCAGGAGAACCACCACAGCAAATCCCAGTCCTAACTGCCAGAGTGGCACCTTCGAACTAAACGAGATATTGGTGCCCGGCAAGGTGAATTCGCCAGAAGCGACCGATGTGGGAGTAGCAGCAGTGGTCGTAGGAGTTGATTTGACAGTGGCCGCTTGAGCCTCATTCTGCGCTCCCTGAAATTGAGGATTGGCCGCCGCCGCGTTTTGGAAAGCCTTCGCAGCGGTAACGCTATCATTGCTATACAGGGCAGTGATACCCTTATTCCAATTATCACGAACGAGATTGGGCGACGACCCTTTCGGCAATTTTGCCATGAGAAAGAGTTGGATATCCGGAAGGCCCAACAAATTGACGCTGTTGAGATGCATCCCCGCCAGATTCCCCTGAGCGGTGACCAGGGACTCACCCGCTTCCGGTTGACTGCCTCCTCCACTGACAAGCCCGTGCTCGGGGACGAGACACTCTTGAGCGGATGCGGGGAGAGAGCAGGGATCCGCATTGAGAGTGGATGACACGATACTCGATGGAGAGGAAAGAGATTTGGTTAAGCGAATACTGGCAGGAGATGTAGTATTTTCGCCCTGCCCTGCCACATCAATGTAGGGCAGCGGGACCGTGCTATGGAAACCTACCAGGGCCGGGCCAGTCGCGCACGCATCATCCCGGCATTCGATTTTGGTCTGAGCGACTTCGAAAGGGAGGGTAGCATCTTTGGAGATCGTGCTGTAGGAGTTGCTCAACAGGATCGTCAGCGAGGAGAGCTTGCCATCAAGGATCGTCTGCGTGCAGGTCAGTTTTTTCGTATTGACCAGATTGCCATCGGTCAGAATCCAGGCATTGAATTCAGTGGGATTGCTGGGTTGCGCGGGCCAACTGCCCACCAGGACACCCAGACCCGTGCACTGGAGCGTCGACGGTTTCGGGCCCTCGATACTATAGGTGGTTACCAGGCGCACCACCGAGACGCCCGCACGCGCTACGTCTTCGGGTTGTGGAGTGGAACCAGGAGTTGGGGAAGCAAAGGCGGTCAGGAGCGGAGGCCAGACAAACTCTAGAGCTAGAAATAGCCCGCTGAGCACGAGGAAAGCGGACAAACCAGCGCTCCTTCGCCTCTTTGAGATGACACTATGCGTACTCATTTGACCCATCCCTTCGTCATATCATCCGGCACCGGGGCTACCCTCCATACAGGAAGGGAAGAAGGTGTGCCACTCGATCGCCGTGCCCCCTATGGGGGAAGATTCTCCTGACCCCTTATAAGGGGATATATCTACATCATCGTCCTAAACGGGCACGCAACCTTTGATACATCTGCTGTACCGCCGGGTTCGCGCTTAACGGACCCTGAAGCACATAGGTGCATTCACGGAACGCTTCCTCAAACTTACTTTCGTTCTCATACACCTGACTCAGCAAAAACCTGGTCTGATGATCGCCAGGATTGATAAACAACACCTGCACAAAGGCCTGTTCCGCCGCTGGAAACTGGTTCATACGTAGAGCGAGCTGGCCCAGTGCGAAATGGAGCGCCGGCAGCGGAGGCTGCTTAGGAGCCAGGCGAGCCGCCTCTTGATATTCGCGCAGAGCGGCATCAAGTTGATTCGTCTTTTCATAACACTGTCCCAGACGCCAACGAGTTTCATAGTCGTTCGGGTTCAAACGCATCGACTGGATATAGGCCGGGATGCCCTGCAAAGGCTGCTGACGTAAGAAGAGCGAGACATCACCTACCAGCTTATGCGTTTCGGGATCATCCGGATTCATCTGTAATGCACGGCTATACGCCCGGAGCGCCAGATCGGGCTGCGGGGGCACCCGGCGTGCAAAGATCTGACCAAAGAGTTTGTGCACCAGGGCATTATTAGGCTCCAGCCCATGGGCCAGCTTCACAGCCTCATAGGCCGCATCGACGCGAGGAGGCATAGCCGAGAGATGACCTTGAGCAGTATTGATTTGCATGCCCGCAGGGCCAGTTGTGCTGGAGGTGGCAGCAGGGCCAGAGACGGCTGTACCACCCGCACCAGACCCCACAGTACCCGGCATAGACGAGCCAGCCTGCACTACTCCAGGTGTGCCCGCGCTGGGAGTTGGAGGATAGGCGGCCGAACGCTGTCCCTGCTGGCCGGCGGGTCCCACCGGAGGCAGAGCCGTCACGGGAGGCAGGTTCATCAGGGCACGCTCCATCTCGGCGGCGCCGGACCAGCGCATCTCCAGCTTGCTCTCCAATGCGCGCCTTAGCACCTGTTCAAAAGCGGGCGTGATATCCGGGCGCAGATTCCGTACTGGCGGGAAGGAGAAGATATCCGGTTGATTGTTAGCAGCATCATGGCGAGTCAGCACTTTGTGGAGAGTCGCGCCCAGCGCATAGACATCGCTGCGCGGCTCCGCCCTGCCACCCAGTTGTTCCGGCGGAGCATAGCCAATCGTCATAATGATGGTTGATTGAACCTGCGACTGGAAGGTGCGGGCAATACCGAAATCGATCAATTTAATCTCTTCACGCTCAGTCACCATGATATTGGATGGCTTAAGATCGCGGAAGATAATCGGAGGGGTCTGGCGATGCAGGTAGCCCAACACATTGCAGAGCTGCTGGCCCCAGCTACGCGCCCGCGCCTCCGTGACACCACGCGCCCCATTGAGCCCCTGCACCTGGCCCTCACTCTCGACTACCTGGGCCAGGGTGCGCCCATCAATCAGATCCATGACCAGGTAGTGCTTGCCATTCTCAGCAAAGAAGTCGCGCACACGCGGAATGCAGGGGTGATTTAAATCAAGCAGTAACTCCGCCTCGCGCTCGAACCACTCTACCGACTGAGCGCGCTCAGCTTCATTATGAAAATTGTCCAGCATCTCCTTCACGGCGCAGGGGCGATTAAAACGCGTATCGAGCGCGCGATAGACCGCACCCATACCACCTTCGGCTATGGATTTTTCAATCTTATAACGAGCACCAGAAAGCACGGTTCCTGCGGGCAATCGCATCTTGCCGCTCCTTCCGGCGCCGCCATCAGGTGTGTTAGGAGCAGAGGAACCAGAGCCATTATACCCGCTCTGCGGTGTTGCGGAATGACCAACAGAAGATATATTATTAGGATCAGGAGGATAATTATTAGCCATATTTTTTCCACCGCTCTATTTTGTTATTTGAACTCCACCATCCGTAAGTGGATTGAGGTCCTGCGCCATCACAGAGTCCTGAAAAATGGTATCGTTATGCTTTACATTTAGACCTTACATTGGGGGCATTATAACACATCTTTCCACCCATGAGCAGTGGGTAATTCCACAGTCCTACAGAGAAGTAGCCAACAATAGTACTTCAGATCGTCTGTCTAGCTGCCCCTTTATTATGTAAACATACACCTCTCTTGCGATAATAGCATAACCATGTTAGATCTACAACCGTTATGGTCAATCAACGAGACTTTTCAATGGTCATCTTGATCTGAGAAGACCCTACCATTCTCTCGAAGAGCATGGTAGGATTAGGATAAGAGACGTGGCAGGCAAACAAAGATGTGGCACAACAAGGAAAAGCATCAATATGACCGTACAGAAGCAGCAGATCAAGTTACCTATCATTACTTTGCTGTACCTCTGCGCGCCGCTCTTCCTCACACAGCTGGCGTTTTCAGCACCCGCACATGCTGCGGCGAGCAGTTTCCCGATACTGGGAGTGCTACACGCAGGAAACCATCCCGAGGCGCTGGCCGTTGATACGCAGACGCATATGCTCTATATCGCCTATGAATCGCCAGGCCTGATTGTAGGCTTTGACCCCATCAGCGGCAAGGTGCGCTGGCACACACCCCTGGGCAATACCGCAACCGATGTACAGGCAGATAGTAGCAATCAGCGGGTCTACGCAGTCACCAGTGGCAATAATGGCAACACGGGTGGCAACCTCTTTCTACTGGATGGCGCGACGGGACACATCCTGACGACGCTGCCCATCGGCTCCAGCGAGAACAAGCTTGCCTTCGATGCTGGTCGCCACATCATCTACACGGCCGACCAGGATGACGGCTTTATCAACGTCTTTACCTTCACATCGGGCTGGCAAAGCGCTCCGCCAGTCATCCAGCGCACACACCTGCACGCCGGGTCACATCCCCAGGCCCTGGCCGTGAATAGTCGCCTGGGACGGCTGTATGTGGCCGATGGCGCAACCAATTTCGTGACTGCCATTGATGAGCAGAATGGGAGTACGCTGGCGATCATCCCGGTGGGGGAGTTTCCGGTGCCACCGATGCGCGTCGATGAAGCCACAGGCCGTATCTATGTAGTCTGCGCTATCGGGCAGGAACTGGATGTCATCGACGGCAACACCAATAGCGTCATCGCTCACACCCCGACCACGCCCTATCCAGAAGGAGTGGCCTCTAATAGTGCGACGGGGCGAATTTACGTCACCGACGAGGGAGACAGGGAAGGGCATCCTGGCAGGCCCGCAGTTGGGAGCACAATAACCGTCATCGATGGCCACTCGTTCGCCAATCTGGGGACGCTCGAAGTGGGACGCAGCCCCGATGGAGCTGAGGCTGATCCAGCGCTGCATATCGTCTATATCGCGCTGGAAGATAATGGGGCCGTGCTCGAACTCAGCGATAGCCTGGATCTGCCACTCAAGTATGATCAGAGCGGGCAGCAGGCTATCGCCGCCCGCCAGAGCAGCGAATTGCTCCAGCAGGCGACGATCGTCACCTTGATACTCATGACGATTACGCTTGTGGCGGCAACACTACACGTGCTGTTACCGCACTGGCGTGGGCGGGGAAGCCCTCGAACTCAGCCAGCCGACGCGTCGTCTCACCCAGAGTCGCATAGCCCTCCGCAGTGAGATAGCCCACCCCGGTCCGCTTCAGGAAATCGAAAACAGAAGTGCAGGAATAGGTATGGGCAAAGCCACCGGTGGGCAGAATAGCATTGGTGCCCAGGCTGTAGTTGCCGATACAGGTGGGAGTATAGGGGCCTAGCAGGATCTCGGCGGCATTCTTCAAATCAGGCAACAGAGCGAAGGGCTCGCGCACCAGCACTTCCAGGTGCTCGGGAGCATATTCGTTGACGAAATCAATCGCTTGCTGCATCGTCTCCGTCAACAGCAAGGCGCCCGTACCCTTCTCGCTCTCGAAGCCAGCGCGGCAGAAGCCCTGGCGCGGTTCAGGTAGCGCCGCGATCTTCTCGGGCAACAGTTTGAGAACGGCCTCGATTAGCGCACGGCTGGGGGTGAGCAGTAGACTGGAGGAGTCGGGGCCGTGCTCGGCCTCGATGAGCAGATCACGCGCCACCAGTTCGGGATCGGCACTCTCATCGGCCAGCAGGATCGATTCGCTGGGCCCGGCAGGCAGACCCACATCAATGGTGCCATAGAGCAAACGCTTGGCGGCCGAAACATAGGGATTGCCTGGCCCGGTAATCTTGTGGACGCGCGCCACGCTCTCGGTGCCATAAGCCAGGGCGGCAATCGCCTGCGCGCCACCCAGACGGTAAATTTCCTGCACTCCACACAGATCGGCGGCCACCAGCGAGGCGGGATCGACCTCGCCGTCGGGTCCGGGCGGGGTCGAGACCACAACCCGAGGAACGCCCGCGATGACAGCGGGCGTGGCCAGCATATACATCACTGAGGGAAAGGCGCCCTTGCCGCGCGGCACATAAAGGCCCACGCTACTGATCGGCGTCACCTTCTCGCCGGCCATCACACCTGGGGCCACCTGCGTAAACCACTGCTCATGCGGCATCTGACGCTCATGAAAGGTGCGGACATTGCGTATGGCCTGCTCGATAGCGGCGTAGACCTCTTTATCGAGCAGACCATGCGCGCGTTCGATTTCCGCGCGCCCCACACGAAAGCGATCGGGAGTAATCTGTACGCGATCGAAGCGCGCCATAAACTCACTGACAGCCTCATCGCCGCGGTCGCGCACGGCTCGCACAATGGGGCGCACATAATCAAGAAGATCATCAATGGCGACCTCAGCGCGGCGCAAGAGGCGTCTGCGCTGAACGGCGTCCAATTGAGCTAATTCGTAGAAATGGATCATGACCTGGTTCCTCACAAATATCATCAGGGCTCTTAGCGCCCACGGCAGTAGATACCACGCTTAGTATGATACGCGAGGAACAGGAAGTTGTCTAGAGCGACCATGAGCTGGCTCTCCACTCAAGCCGACCTTGCCAGACGATCTGCTTGCTCGGCGGCGGCAACATCAGAGGCCATCCAGCGCGCACCCAGGACACCGACAAGCCCAGCCAGCACCAGCGCTGGCGTGCATGTCACCAACATAGCCACCGAGAGATCCTGCCCGGCCATGCCTTGTAAGAAATGATGACCATGCGTGGGATCAAAGGACGTAGCCAGGCCGCCGATCAGCGCGGGTGCGAAGGCATCGCCCAGCAGGTGCGCGATCAACAAGGTAAGCGCGACTGAGGAGGCACGCAAGACCGAGGGCACCACATCCTGGGTCGCAGCCGTGCTGGGCCCCTGATAGACAGTGACCAGAAAGGCCGTCACGATAAAAAAGAGCGTGAAAATGAGGAGGTTATGCGTCAACATGGTGATTGCAAAGGCGGGAGCGCTGATCAGAAAGCCAATGCCACAGACCAGCACCCGCGCCCCGGTATGGCGGCGATTGAGCATATCCGCCATATAGCCCCCGGCCACCGTACCAGCCATGCCAGCCACCACAATGATTACACCAGCATAGATGCCAGCCGTTCCAGAGGACAGACCAAATGTATCTTTTTGCTGCAGGTAGGTGGGGAGGAAGATAGTGGAAACACCCAACATAAAATACGCAAAGATTTGCATGATAATCAAGACCATCAGAGTCCTGATACGCAGTAACGTTCTGAACTGAGAGACGACATTGGGGGATATTAAGGAGAGAGGCGGAGACTCGGCCGCTACAGACTCCGCACTCAAGAGTTCGGGGTTAAGTGCGGCTTCTTCCTCATCGGCCTCGTTGCGCCGCGGCTCGCGCAGGCGCCAGACCAGCCACGCCAGCAACAGTCCGGGAATACCCGTAAAGAGAAAGAGCAGACGCCAGCTACCAGTATAGAGGCCCGCAACAGCACCACCAACTCCGAAACCGACAAGGATGCCCACCAATTGGGCCACGCTCCACCAGCTCATAATGCGCGAGCGTTTCTCGCGGCTGAAGCAGTCGCTGAGCAGGGCAGTGCCAGCGGGAAAATAGCCAGCCTCGCCAATCCCCAGCACCATCCGCGAAAGGAAGAGCGTGGTAAAACCCGTCACCAGCGCGGTCAGAGCCGTTGCCAGGCTCCAGACAGCCACACAGGTCGCGACGACATCCTTGCGCCTGGCACGATCGGCCCAGATGCCCAGCGGAACCGCGCAGAGAGTATAAACGACCAGGAAGGCCGAAGAGATCTGACCAATGCCATCGAGCCCGAAACCCAGCTCTTTGGCAACCACATTGGCAGCACCGGCCAGCACATTGCGATCCAGATAATTCAGGAAGCTGATCGCGAACATCACCCAGAAGACATAGCGGGCATAGGCCTGACGATTGCGGCGCGGGGTGGACAGTTCATCAGAGACAGACGGGGCAATCTCTCCCATGTGTACCTCCAGAGAAGGTGTGAAGAACGATAATAGCAAATAAGATCGGGAAGGATTATTATCTGAACGATACCATAGTCTGTGAGGAATTGCTAGTGCGAGTACATCGTACCTCCTATCTCCTTGCCTTCTCTCTGGCAAAACGGTAGACATCAGTCCCTGTTCTGTACGTTTGTTCTTAAACAGTGCTATAATGAATTTGCTTATTATGAGATACATTGATTGATAGTTAGAATATCCAGGAAGGTAGAGAGAAACGTTTATGGCAACAATACACGCGACAGGGAGCTTCAAGGTGAAGAGTTGGGATGAACAGACGTATAGTGAAATCGAGGGTCAACCCAAACTGACACGAGCTGATGTGGTCTATACATACCATGGAGATCTTGAGGGTGAGGGCAAGATAGAATATTTGATGTGCTATTCCAGTGACAATGTGGCCTATTTTATCGGCTACGACCAGGTGACAGCTCGTCTGGGTGGTCGCTCAGGCAGTTTTGTGCTGCAACATGTCGGTACATACGAGGAGGGCGCGGTTAAGGACGCCTTAACTGTGGTGCCGGGATCCGCAACGGGCGATTTGAGCGGGCTGCAAGGTTCGGGTGTGTGTGGCGGCGATGGGGAAGCCAGGCTGACCCTCGACTACGACTTTGCCTGAACCCATTTGAAGCCGGAAAAGCCAGCAATGGGTTGGTAGTCCGCGGACTACCAACCCATTGCTGGCTTTTCCGGCTTCATCCAGCCTGTTTCGCGGCTTTGCGGCCAAAGGTGAGCAGGAAGATGGGTAGGCCAAATGCTAGCACGCTGAAGAGAGTGATAGAGCGCTCCAGAATGATGGCCGCGGCAGTGAGATTCGCCGTATTGGGGCCTTGCGAGAAGAGGGCAAGCATTGCCACTATACCTCCCTCGACCAGTCCGATTCCCCCGCCGGTCGCGGGCACGATGGTGAGCAGCGCCACCCCCAGGCCGATAAAGGTAGAGGCGGCCAGGCCGTGCAGGAGAGAGCCGGGAATGAGATTGAGGGAGAGCGCCACAAAGAAGAAGCGCAGCGCCTCACACAGCCACACGGCAACGGTCTGAACGGTCAGGATCGGCAGACGACGCAGCGAACCCAGTGTCCCGGCATGAAAGTGATAATAGTGCTCGCGAAAACGTGGCGGGATCAGTTGGGCGATGCGATCACGCGCCAGACCGAGCACAAAGAGGACCGCAACCCCCACAACGACGGCAGCCAGTAGCAGTTCCAGGCTCAGCAACAACTGTGAGGGCAGCTTTTTGTGCAGGCTGACAAGAATAGCCGGGATAAAGAGCAGCAGAAGCACAATCAGGTCCAGCAGCCGCTCGGCCACCACTGTGCCAAAGCTGCGCGCAGTGGTGGCACCCCCAACTTCTTTGCGCAAAAGATAGGCCCGGTAGAGATCGCCCAGTTTGGCCGGCACGATCGCATTTGCAAAAAAGGAGATATAGATAATCTCCACAAGCTTCGCAAACTTTGGCAATGGTGCTCCATTAGCCTTTGTAAAGCCAGCGTTTTCGAGCAGAAGCTGCCAACGAGCCGCGCGCAAAGCAAAGGAGAGATAATAGATGCCAAAAGCTGCTACAAAATAGAGCAAGTTTGCGTGGCTGACGGCGGCCCAGGTCTGCTGCACATTAATATGGGCCTTTTGCGCGAAGATGAAGAGCGCCACAAAGACGATTGCTAAAGGAATAATCGTACGCCAGTTTAAGAGTCGTTTGCCTAGAGCCAGTTGTTCTACAGTAATATCGCTCGCCTGCTGAGCGATCTCCTGCTGCCCCACCTTGTTTTCGAGCAGCGCCACCTTTGAGGGGGTGTTGTTTGTCTCCAATCCATCCTCCACGTGTGCTTTTTATTGCTACATATCTATAAGAAGCATATCCAGGTTGCACAAATCATAGGCATCAATGTGCACATAAACATGCAAATATAGTTCTTCTGGCAAGAAACATACTAAAACCAGAGTGTATCCGTAAGCCCTGTTGTGTTGGGGAAGGAGAAGGAAGGCAACAATTATGGCAGTCAAGATAAAACCGCCGCCAGTTGTGCAGCAAGTGTATGCATCTGCCAGATTGGTCAGCCCACCTCTCCGCAGAAAAGTGGAGTACTATAGCAGTTGGTTGGAGGAAGAGGCGCATCGGATGGCATCTATCGCCTATGCTCAGGAAGCGATGGAATATCGTCACCATGCCAGCACCAGAGTGAAGGCAAAGGGAAAAGAGATCGTTGTGTTCGCCCCTTTCCGTCCAGAGTTTTCCGCCTTCCAGACCTGGAGCCGGAGCCAACTTATCATCCTGGGGATTCTGCTGCTCATCGGGGTCATAGGCATCCTGACACTTGGAATACGGCATGTACTGACCATCATTTTGGCCCTGATTACGCTGATGTATCTGTGCAACCTGGCGTGGAATATGTTGATGAGCATACGCTCATTTCATCATTTACCAGAAGAGTGCATAGATCCAGCGATCATCCAGACCATGAGGAATGTCCATTGGCCGAGCTACACCATTTTGTGCCCACTCTATCGTGAGGCTCAGGTCGTCCCACAGTTCATTCAGGCGATGAGAGCATTGGACTATCCGGTTGAGCAATTGCAAATCTTACTACTTACCGAACAATCTGACCACGAGACACGCCAGGCGCTGCGCGCGCTTGACCTGCCAGCACACATGCAGATTGTAACTGTGCCAGAAGGGTATCCACGCACCAAACCACGTGCGTGCAACTATGGTTTACTGCAAGCGACCGGACAGTACATTGTCATTTATGATGCGGAAGATATTCCCGACCCTCTCCAATTAAAAAAGGCTCTGCTGACCTTCGCCAACCACGGGGAAAATCTGGGTTGTGTCCAGGCCAAACTCAATTTCTACAACGCGGATCAGAACATCCTGACGCGCTGGTTTACCAGTGAGTATTCGTTGTGGTTCGATCTGGTCTTACCGGGCTTGCAGAGCGTGGGGTGCGCTCTTCCCCTGGGTGGCACCTCCAACCATTTCCGTACCAGCACCCTGCGCAAATTGGGAGGCTGGGACGCCTTTAATGTCACCGAAGACTGTGATCTGGGACTGCGTATGGCACGTGCCCGGCTCCAGACTGTGGTGCTGGACTCGACCACCTATGAAGAGGCCAACTCGCAACCAGTCAACTGGCTACGGCAGCGCTCACGCTGGATTAAAGGCTACATGCAGACCTACCTGGTCCATATGCGCCATCTCTCAAGCTATTGTGAGCGAGGACGCTGGCGGGAGTTCTTTTCGCTGCAGATCTTGCTGGGCAGCGGTACCAGTGTTCTCTTCCTGAACCCCTTGATGTGGGCGCTGCTAGCGATGTATATGCTGTTCACGCCCCAACTCGTCACTACCTATCATCACCTATTTCCCACGCCGATTATGCTCGTTGGCACCCTGTGCCTGGTCTTTGGCAACTTTTATTATATGTACCTCTATCTGTTAGGTTGTATCAAACGAAGACAGTATCGACTGGTGCCGTGGACGCTGCTCATTCCTTGCTACTGGATGATGATCAGTATGGCAGGCTTCCTCGCCCTCTTTGAGTTGCTGGTGAAGCCGCATTACTGGCAAAAAACGCTGCATGGTCTGCATTTCCAAAGGCACGACGGTTTGCAGTTCCAAAAGCGCATTGGCCTGCATTTCCAAAGTCGGGTAGGAGGACCCCTTGTGGGCCTCTGGGGGACGGGAGAAGCAGGCCAGCCAGAGGCCCACAAGGGGTCCTCCTACGCGGGGATCGTCAAGAGGGGCGACCCTATAGGCGTTCACTTCAGCCTTTTATCAGGATGTTTGGGTGGCGTAGGGACCGATTTATCGTGTCCGGCTACCCAGCCACGAAACAGGCAAGAGATGGCGGACACGATAAATCGGTCCCTACGCCACCCAAAC
>Ga0070730_10002765_pt1 | contig 15916 bp, 11 predicted proteins | sample Coa_R1_3_FD_66447 | JGI IMG/M metagenome (GOLD analysis project Ga0070730, IMG submission 66447) | Surface soil microbial communities from Centralia Pennsylvania, which are recovering from an underground coalmine fire - Coalmine... | ecosystem: Environmental > Terrestrial > Soil > Unclassified ...
TCGACCAGCATGGTCTTACCTCGCGGCCAAACAACAAAGAGCGAGTCCCCTTGGCCAACGTCCAGAACACTGATCTCCAGCTTCCCTGCGGACCGCACCGGAGCAAACGGAAACAGCGCAATCAGCAACGCGCATGCCGTTAGGCCGGCACTCAGCGCGCACGCCATTCTGCGATGCCACGGATGCGCCATTCGCAGCGCTACCGCCAGCAGCACCGCACAGAGGAAGAATGCCATGACAACCCACTGGCGCGGCCCCGGGATCCGGTAACTCCATTTTGGCAAGCCAGCGAACCCATGCACGATGCGCAAAAGTATAAGCGTGATGTAAGCGAGCGGAATTGCCAGCACTCGCCCAGGTCCCGGCAGCACCAGCGCGCTGCCCAACGTCAAAAATCCCAATGGTACGACCACTCCCGTGAGTGGCACCGCCGCCAGATTCGCTAACGGAGCTGCTAACGTAATCCGATGGAAATCCCGGGCCATCAGCGGCAGCATCCCGATTTGCAGCGCGAGCGTCAGCACCAGCAATTCCCAGGTCCGCAACGCCACCCCAATCCCGCGCGCCAACGTATTTTCTATGACTCCGGCAATCCTCCGTGGCAATCGGGCGGATAGCCAGCTTGCCGCTGTACGCAAATCGATTCGGAACTGTGCCGCACGAGGCTCATGGGCCGCGTCTCTCGTCACATCGCGCCAACCGTGCAGTGCCCGCACATAAGGCTGGACATGTATCTCCAGCCATGGCGCTGCCCATGCCGCTATGCACCCGATCGCCAGGAATGTCAGTTGGAAGCTGGGGTCGCGCAGTGCTAGCGGATGCGCCACCAGAAGAATCAACGCCGCTATCGCTGCGGAATTCAAAACCTCCAGTTTTCGGTAAAAAAAACTGCCGATCACCACAATGGCGGTCATCAACGCCGCGCGCAATACCGGAGGCCTTTGTTCAACCACGCCTACGTACGCGAACAGCAGCGTCAGCGTGAATACCATCGTCGCCGAGCGCGAAAGGCGCAGCTTGCGCCCAGCCCAATACAAGAAAAACGCCAGTGCGCCTACGTGCAAGCCCGCCACTACCAGAACGTGGAACACGCCCGTCTTTTGAAAATCGACAGCGTCGTGCCGCTCCACAAAACTACGATCTCCGAGAAGCATCGCGCGAAGCACGGCCGCTACCTCGGGCCGGCCGATGAACAAGTCATCGACCTCTTCTCGTAATCGGCGCCGGCCGCGGGCCAGCATCGTCCCGGGCGCCAGCGGCGCCGCGCACAGCCTCTGGATCAATTCTGGCGCGCGGAGAGTCCCCACCAGGTCGACGCCTTGGGTGGAGAGATACGTGCGCCGGTCGAACGCGCCTTCGTCCCGGAAGACTTGCGGCCGCTTGGCCTGCGCCAAGACGGTCACTTCATCGCCGGCATGCAGCTCGGGCAGTGGCGAATCCTCCGGGCGCGGCGAGACGGTCAAGCGCAATCCGCCCAACGTCGGAACCAGCTGGTTTTCATACTCCACGCCGGTCAGGTCGATTTCCAGTCCGTAGCCCCATGGCAATCGGATGGGTTCGTCCCGCAACGTCCCGTGCCATCCCAGCGGTGCGTGCAAATCCAAGCGCCCGGTTTCGACCTGGCTAATGGCGTGGCTGCGGGGAAGCGGTTGTTCCGCAATCATTGCCCCTAGCACACCAATAGCAATCCAGCTGCCCCGGCTCAAGATGGCAGCTGAAACAAGTCGTGTTTTCTTCAGAAGGATGCCCGCGGCAAGGAGGAGGGAGCCTGCCATCGCAAAGCCCGCCGCGAGGAAAAAATGGGAAGTAGCCCGCCCTGCCAGCGGCGGCCACAGGCCGAGAGCGACACCGGCAGCGAAAGCCGTGGTGATCGCCACGGCCGGAAGTTTCACCGTGCGCGCCTCAATCGCACCAGTGTCTCGATGTGATAAGTCTGCGGGAAAAGATCGAACAAATGCATCTCCGCAATTTCATAGCGATTTGCTTCGCTCGCCCCGGCTGTGCCGCTCCTCTTTGATCCGGTTAACACCGCCAGGTCCCTAGCCAGCGTGGATGGATCGCAGGACAAGTACACGACCTCAGCCGCCCCTAACGCGGCCAGCTTCCCCGCTGCTTCCGCTCCCAATCCAGACCGCGGCGGATCCAACGAAACAAAGTCCGGCGTATCGCTTGTCTTTCCCAGATACTCTTCCACATGCTCGCTATGTGACACCACCGTGACTCCCGCACTTTCCGCGTTCACCTGCAAATCCCGCGTGGCGGCCAGGTTAGCGTCCACGCTGATCACTTTCTGAAACGCTCGCGCCAGAGGCAATGTGAAAAATCCCACACCGGCATACAGATCAAGCGCCGTCCCGCCTTTAGCTCCCGCCACCATCGTCTGCAACAGCTCCTCGACCAGGAATCGGTTCACCTGAAAAAACGATAGGTGGCTCACCCGGTAGCGAAAGCCTCCCGCCTCCTGAAACAGGTATCCCGGCCCGGTTAACTCGAACTTGTCTTTGCTCTCGTCGGCCAATAACAAACTGTCCAGTTGCGGCAGTGCCTCTCGAAACAGCGATGCCAATTCCGCCGGCGCTTTCGGAAATCGCTCGAAAGCGATGTTCAGCGCGATCTTCGCGTCCGCCGAATCCGCAAAGGCCTCGATTTCCAGCGCCTTCTCCGGCAATCGATTCGAGCGCGCCAATTCTTGTAATTGCCCAAAAGTTTTCGCCAGCAGCGGCGACAACACCGGACACTCGTCGATCGGCACAATCACCGAACTCTCCGGCAAAAAATACCCGATGGCCCGCGGATTCGCGTTGCGCACCGCCCATTGCGCGCGATTCCGGTAACCATACGGCTCGGCGGAATGCTCCTGAATCGGCCCGTCCCATGAGATCCCGCCCAGGCGCGAGAGTGTCTCTCGCAGAATCTCTTTCTTCAGCCGCAGTTGTTCTGCCGCGGGAATGTGCTGGTAATGGCAGCCGCCGCAAGTCTGAAAGTGCGGGCACCGGGCGCCTTCGCGCTGTGCCGAAGCGGAGGTTACCTCCAGCAATTTTGCCCACACCAACTTCTTCCGCTTGGATTTGGTTGTCGCGCGCACTTCCTCTCCCGGCAGCACGTAGGGCACAAAGACGGTATTGCCGTCGGAGTGCGCCAGCCCATCCCCGCCATACACCAGCTTCTCAATCGATATGCGTAACTCATCAGTCATAAGTAATCCTATTCTGCGGCGTTTCGGACAAAAAGGAAAGCGCCTTCATGGAAAGAAATTAAGAAAAGTAGTAGAGGCTCAGCCGCGGCAATGCAAACTCTTCCAGCAGGCGCTTCTGCGTATATTTCGTTTCCACCAGCGCCAGTTGTTCCGCTTTCATTTTGCGCCGGTAAACCGACAACTGTCCTTCCACCTCGCGCCGGATGTGCTGCAGCAAATCTTCGGTCGCATGGGTTATCAGCAGAGCCCCTATCTTGTCATCCAGAACCGTCAACCGCCGTTCCAAATCCTCGAAATCAACCTTGCCCGGCGAATCCAAAAGCAGGGAACTGTTTCGGACCGATTCGGCGATCTCCCTAAGCCGCGCCCTCAGCTCCGGCCCCCGCCCCTCATGCTTCCTCGCAGCTGCATCAACCTGCGCCGCATTCCTGATCAGATACGCTTTCAGCTCTTCGCGCGGAAACGCGTCCTTCGCCTCCCGCCCGTTCTTTGGCGCGCTGCCCGCCGCGGCCTCCAGTCCCTCCTCCGTGGCTTGCAGCACCGCATCCGTGCAATACGCCAGACTTTTCAGCGGCTTTCCCGCTCCTCTGCGTGACCGCTGGTAGCTCTCAAACGCCCGATCGATCCCTTTCAGCACCGCCTCCAGCGGCACCCCCGCCTTCTGCCAAGTTTCCATGATCGCCCAATCCAGTGGCGACACCAGCAGGTGCGCTCCGCGTTTCTTCCAGAAATACTCTTCAATTTCCGTGAAGTAGTTAAAGTAGTTCCAGCCGTCCATCTCGTTGAACGCAGCAGCCGCGCCTCCACTTGGCGTGTCGCTGCTCACTTCTGCGCTTTCTTCATCTCCGCAATGCCGCGCGGTTCCTGCGCCGCTCCGCTCGGCCTGGCCTGCTCTGTCCCCTGATTCTTGCTCCAGATAATTCGCAATCCCGTCAGCGTCAGAAACTCGTCGGTATGTTGAATATGTTTCGATCCCCGCGCCACCAGGGATGCCTGTCCGCCCGTGGCCACCACCGCCGCGTCCTTTCCCAGCTCCGCCTTGATTCTCGCCAGCATTCCGTCGACCATGTCCACCGCGCCGTAATAAAGCCCCGCTTGGATATGCGTGATTGTATTTGTGCCAATCACTTTTCCCGGGTCCTTGATCTCCACCCGCGGCAGTTTCGCTGTCCGCGCAAACAGTGCCTCCGACGCAATGCCCAATCCCGGCGCAATCACTCCTCCCAAATACTCGCCGTGTTCCGAAATCACATCAAACGTAATCGCGGTCCCAAAATCCACCACGATGCACGGTCCGCCATACTTGTGAAACGCCGCCACGCCGTTCACGATGCGGTCCGCCCCCACTTCCAGCGGATTATCCACCAGCACCGCCATTCCCGTCTTTACCCCGGCTTCCACAAACAACGCCTTCTGTCCAAAATAAATTCGCGCCATCTCCGCCAGAGTCCAGTTCACCGGCGGCACCACCGAACTGATGATCACGCCGCGGATTCCGTCGCGGTCCAGTCCCGCCAGCGTGAATAGATTGCGCGTCAGCACGCCATATTCGTCCACCGTCTGTTGCCGCGCCGTCGTCAGCCGCCAGTTCGCAATCAGCTCCTCGCCGCGAAACACGCCCAGCACCGTGTTGGTATTCCCCACGTCTATAGTGAGCAGCATCTACGTCGCCTCCGTGACGTCGCCCGCAATCACCGTAATAATCTGGCCGCTGTCGCGCTTCACCTGCAGCAATCCTTCTGGCCCCAATCCCGCGGTCGTCCCGGTAAAATTCTCCCGGCCGTTGCTCACCTGCACTCGTTTCCCGTTCGCATAACTGGAAACCCGCGTGAATCGCTCGATGACCCCTGCCGGCCCATCGTTCATGAATTCATTGTAGTCGCGCTCAAATTCCCGCAGCAACCGTACCAGCAGCTCCAGTCGCGATTGCGCCCTCCCGCCTTCCACCCGCAGCGAGGTTGCGCCTCCGCCTGCCTCTGCCGGGAATCTCTCTTGGTTTACGTTTAACCCGATCCCCACAATCACAAAGCGCACCTGCCCCGGCTCCGCATGCATCTCCGTCAGAATCCCGCCAACTTTTCTTCCACTCACCAGAAGGTCGTTCGGCCACTTCAAATCCACCGGCAGCCCCGTCTGGGCCTGAATTGCCGTGCGCGCGGAAAGTCCGGCCATCATCGTCAGCAGCGGGGCCTGCACCGGTGCCAGCTTCGGCCGCAGCAGCAGCGTCACGTAAATTCCCGTCGCGCGCTCGGAATGCCACTTGCGTCCAGCCCGCCCGCGCCCCGCCGTCTGCTCTTCTCCCAGGATTACCGCTCCCTCCGGCTCGCCCGCATGCCCTAATTCCATCGCCACCCGGTTCGTCGAGTCCACTTTGAAAAAATGATAAATCCGCTTCCCGAACAAGCTGCCCTTCAGCCGCTGCCGCAGCATGTCTGCCGTCAGTATGTCCGGCACCTTTTCCAGGAAATATCCCGTTCGTGGATGCCCCTTCACCCGCACGCCTAGCTCGCGCAGCCGCTCCACCCATTTCCACACCGTCGATCTCGAGACACCGATCTCCCGCGCCACCCGCGCCCCGCTGACCACAATCGTCCCGTACTCCGCCAGCAACGTTACCAGCGCCCCGATTCGCCGGTCCGTAATCCCCGGCAGCGTGTCCTCCGCAATTTTCTTCGTTGGTCTCATCTTGTTTGGGACTCGGCCGCCTTGCTTACCTCAGAGGGCTGCCGCTTTCGAGGTCGCAGCGCGAACAGAGCCTAAACCGCCGTCTTCAGTTCTTCCAATCTCGTCCGCAACTTCCGCAATTCCGTCGTTTGTTCCGCCAATGTCGCTTCCAATCCGCGCACCACCTTCTCTGGAGCGCGGCTCCGAAACGTATCGTCGGCCAGTTGTTTTTCCTTGGCTGCAATGGCTTTTTCCAATCCCTCGATCTGCTTCCGCAAACGCAGGCCTTCGGCCGCCACGTCCAACGTCTCCGCCACATACGCGATACGCACATCGAACAGCGCCGTCGAGCGCACCGCGGCCCCCGATTGCGGCAGCCGTTCGCCGCCTACCTTCCATTCGGAAAGCATAGCCAGCCGGACAATCCCATCACGGCTGCTTTCCATCGCTTGTCGCGCCCGTTCATCCGGGCTCGAAAATTCCGCGGCAACCTTCTTTTTCGGGTCGGCCAGCTTCATCTCCGCGCGAATGTTGCGCAGCGCCACAATCACTTCTTGTATCAATGCAAACTGTTCCAGGGCCTCCGCGTTCTTCCACTCCGTCCGCCCTTCCGGAAAGGTGTCCAGTGCAATCGACTTCGCTCCGGCCGGCTGCGGAAATTGCTGCCACAATTCCTCCGTGATAAACGGCATAAAGGGATGTAGTACGCGCAGCGCCGCGTCCAGTGCCGCAAATAAATTCCGCCAGGCCGCCACCGCCCGCTCCCTTTCCGCGCTCTGCAATTCCGGCTTGACCCATTCGATGTACCAATCGCAAAAATCGCCCCAGAAAAAGTGATACACACCCTGCGCCGCCTCGTGAAAGCGGTAACTCTGCAGCGCCTCGTTCACCAGGCTGATCGTCGCCGCCAGCCGCGAAAACAGCCATCCATCAACAAGGGACACTGCGCCCCCGGCTGCATAAGGCGCTTTTGCTCGAATCTCCGGAGCCGCCAATTCTTCCAAGGTAATGCCGCTCTGCTCCAGGCTGTCCAGCTTCCCGAACAAAAAGCGCGACGCATTCCAAATCTTGTTCGCGAAATTCCGCGCGCTCCCCAGCCGGTCGTCCGACAGCACGATATCCGTCCCCGGCGCGGCCATCGACGCCAGGCAAAATCGCATCGCATCCGTTCCGTACTGCTGGTTCAACGCCACCGGATCCAGTCCCGTGCCCTTAGACTTCGACATCTTCTCGCCGCCTGCGGTGCGCACCAGCGAGTGTAGGTACACCGCGCGAAACGGCGCCTTGCGCGTGAAGTGCATGCCCATCATGATCATCCGCGCCACCCAGAAAAACAGGATGTCGTATCCCGTTATCAGCAAGCTGGTCGGATAGTATCTGCGAAAATCCGGCGTCTCTTCAGGCCAACCCAACGTCGAAAACGGCCACAGCGCCGAACTAAACCAGGTGTCCAGCACGTCCGGGTCCTGCGTCAGTTTCGCCGACCCGCACTTCATGCACTTGGCCGGATCATCCAGCGCCACATTCACTTGCTTGCAATCTTCGCAGTACCACGCCGGAATCCGGTGCCCCCACCAAAGTTGCCGGGAAAGCGTCCAGTCCCGGATGTTCCGCATCCAGTTGAAATATTCCTGCCGCCGGTTTTCCGGCACGATCTGAATCTCCCCGCTTTCCACCGCCGCAACGGCCGGCTCCGCGAGCGGTTTCATTTTGCAGAACCACTGCGTCGAAGCCCGCGGCTCCACAATGGTCCGGCTGCGCTCGCATATCCCAATCGCGTGCGTATGTTCCGTCACTTTCTCCAGCAAACCGAGCGCCTTCAAATCCTCCACCACCCTCTTCCGCGCCTCGAAGCGATCCAGGCCCGTGTATGCCCCGGCCGCCGCGCTCATGTGCCCGTCACCCGTCAGCACGTCGATTTCCGGCAATCGGTGCCGTCGCCCCAACTCAAAATCGTTAGGATCGTGCGCCGGCGTAATCTTCACCGCTCCCGTCCCAAATTCGCGGTCCACCATCTCATCCGCGACAATCGGGATTTCCCGCTCCATCAACGGCAGCAGCACCCGCTGGCCCACCAAATGCCGATAACGTTCGTCCTCCGGGTGCACCGCCACAGCCGTATCGCCTAGCATCGTTTCCGGCCGCGTCGTTGCCACCACGATATACTCCTGCTTTCCAACCACCGGGTATCGGATGTGCCACAGATGCCCCGCCCGCTCCTCGTGCAGCACTTCCAGATCGCTCAGCACCGTCAAGCACACCGGACACCAGTTGGTCATGTAGTGCGCGCGATAGATCAGCCCCTGCTCGTACAACTGCACGAACACCATGCGCACCACGCGCGAAAGCTCCGGAGACAGCGTGAATTTCTCCCGTGACCAGTCGCAGCTCTCCCCAATCTGCTTCATCTGCCGTGTGATCGTTCCGCCGCTCTCTTCCTTCCATTTCCACACCCGCCGCACGAACTCGTCCCGCCCCAGCTTCCGGTAATCGATCCCCTGCGCCGCTAACTCCCGCACCACCACCCGCTGCGTCGAAATCCCCGCATGGTCCATTCCCGGCAGATACAAAGTGTTGTAGCCCCGCATGCGGTGCCAGCGTGTCAAAATATCGATCTCCGTGTGGTCCAGCATGTGCCCGATGTGCAGCGACCCGGTCACGTTCGGCGGCGGTATCACGATCGAAAACACCGGGCCGGCCGCGTTTGCGTCCGCCCGAAACAATTGCTCGCGCACCCAGAATTCCGCCCAGCGCGGCTCAATCTGTTGCGGTTCATAGTTCTTTGCGATTTCCCGGGCCATCCGAAACCTAGCTCCTTAAGTCCGATTGGTAACAGTCACCACTCTCACGCAAACACTGCTGCAATCGGCGCAATCCCTGACTATACGAGGCGCAATCCAGCCCCGTCAATTCGAGTCGGCGATTGTCTGGAAAGACGAACTAAATGCGAAGTGGCACGGAAGCGAACGATGGGGACATCGGCGGTCCGCGCTGCCGCGCAGTCCAACGAATATAGCGTCAGGGCGAAGGCTAAGAGTGCCAGAAAAATGCGCTTTGCCGGATGCATCTCAGCGCTCAAGTCAAGGCAAGCTGCCCAAGCTACCGTTTACGATGGGGTGAAAAATCAGGACTTCTTGGTGATTTCGTCGCGAATCATCGCCGCAACCACCGGCTTCAGGATCTCGCGCGTGACCGCTTGCAGCATTTCCGGGCTCATTTTGGCCAGCACATTGGCCACCAGCGCGTCCATGTCTTGCTGCGATGTTTCCGCTATCTTTGCCACGGATTCCAACGCCGGTGCCGCAGGGGCCTCGACCGCTTCCTGCGTGACGCTCTCCAGCGCATACGTGGTCTCTTGCCGTATATTCTGCACCGTTTCCGGAGAAATCGATCCTTCCGAAATCAGTTCCGGCAACGGGTTGTGCTCCACCACCTCGTTCTGCACCAACCCCGGATCAGCCACGTAGTGCACCGGCTCCTCGCTCGGCGCTTCCGAAACAAAATCGTAGGTCGGCTCCGGCTCGGGCTGAGCCGCTTCTTGCGTCGCTTCCGCGGGAGCGCTGACAACCGGCGCCGCCGACGCGTCCCAGGCCGAAGCCAACTGTGTGGCCTTCTGAGCCTCCGCTTCCCACGGGCTGGTTGTCGTGCTGAACCAGGAATTTGTTCCGTTCGGTTTCACAACGGAAGGTTCAACCGTTTCCGGCACGCTCTCCTCCGCAGCAGCCGACGCGTCCGCCAAGGCCGCCGAGGTGACCAACTCTGGTTCTGGCTCGGGCGTGGCCCACGGCGTCGGCGGTGTCGTCTCAACCGTACGCGCAGCCCGCGTGGGCGTAGCGACAACCTCCGGCGCTGCCGCTTCTTCCAATAGATCCTGGGTCTTCTCCCGCGTCGGCGTCCACGTTTCCCGCCGTTTGCCGCGTGATCCCGCCTTCTCGGTTGCCGCTTCCGCTCCCGGTTCCGGAGCAAAATCTTCACTCCCGCCGTCTCGCCGCCACGAAGAACTGCCGGACTCTTCTTCCTCTTCCTCTTCGTCTTCGGGTTCCGCCGCGTTCCAATCCCGGTCCACAAGCTCCGGGCTTGGCGGCGCTACGTACGGCGTATCATCCGCAGCTTCGGTAGTCGCGGTGGTCTCCAGCAAACTCCCGAATGCGAGCAGTTTACCCTCGGACTGGATCTCCAGTACCTCCGGCTTCGCCGGAACTTCATCGACAAACGACTCCGCTGGCGCCGAGGCGGTAAAAACCGTCGCTGTGCTCGCTACAGGCGCCGTACTCAGCGCCGGCGTGGAATTTACCGCGGCTACCCCCGCCGGCACCGCGGTCTTCTCCGCTGTCCCGGCGGCTCGCGCCGTGCTGGCCCGCTGTAGCGCCGATTTCACCATCGAAATCAACGGATCGGGCGGCACAAACGGCTTCTTCAGCACCCCGTCCGCGCCCACTCGCTGCGCTTCCTGCTCATCCAGCGGATCAAACGCGCCTACCAGCAAAATTACGGGTATGTGCGAAAGCGCGGAATCGTCTTTCACGAACTTGCAAACTTCGTAGCCATTGCGCACCGGCATAAATACGTCCGCCAGCACCAGGTCTGGCCGCAAATCGGAAATTTTGCGCACGGCGGCTTCGCCATTGCCAACGGCAACCACGTCTATACCCTGATCTTTCAGGGCTAGACCCACCATCTTCTGGATGTTGCTGTTGTCGTCCGCAACCAATATCCTGGCCACCGAACATTCCTCCGGCGATACCGCTACCGCCCCACACACAACCGCACAATCGTATTGGAACATTGGGGATAATTCGCGTCAACGCTAACCGGAAGCGGGTGTGTCGGAAGGTGAATACCGTATTTTAAGTCCTACACGGAATAAGAATGCAAAAGGCGAGCCCGCAGGCCCGCCTTTTGCCATTCTCAATTTTTCTTACCAGGCATTACCAGGGGATGATTTTCTTCAGGCCCTTCTTTTTCTTGCTGCTCGATTCTTTCTTGGGGTCGTCTTTGCCATCGGGCTTTGCCGATCCGTCCGTCTTGCTCGCATCGGTACCGTTCGTCGCGGCGGAATCGGCCTTCGCGGGTTGTTCGCTATCCGAAGCCGCGGCCGTATTTGGCTTGGAGTCTTCTGCCGCCGTTGGCGGATTTGCAACACCGGCCGCGCCTGGAGCGGGCGGCTGCGTTGCCGCAGGAGCGGTCCTGTCGCCGCTGGCAGCGGCCGGGGCCGCTGCGCTATCCGGAGTTGCCGCCGGCGTTCCCTCCGTGGCTGGCGCGGATTCGGCAGCTGCCGGCGCTGCGCCGCCCGGCGTTACCGTCTCTACTACTGCGGTGTTGCCGGCGCCGCCTCCGCCAAGCTGCGACTTGTTGCCGCCCTTCAAGATATCCATGCCCGAATCATTGTCGGACTCCGGCTGCAAATTCGGCAGGCCGCTCTTGGCCGAAGCGATCATCTCGTCGTGAGGGCCGGCACGCACCAGCGCCAACGGCTTCTTCATCAGTTTGTCATGCTGGCGCGGTGCATTCTGCTCCGCGGTCATCCAGGCCACTGCCTTGGGATCCGGCTGCGGCACCGGCACCTGGAACGCCACCAGCTTGCTCTTGGCATTAGGCGCCATGCTCGACAGCGGATAATTCCTCACGATATTTCCGTAATAGACCGCCGCGATTTCCTTGTGCTCGCTCTTTTCGAAAATGTCCGCCAGCATCCACTGCACTTTGTCAGACTTGCTATACAGGGGATACCGCTTTGCAATGGTGATTAAGCGCGCCGCCGCGGCCCGCTTGTCGCCCTTCACGTAATAGAAAAAGCCGATCCGGTAATCGCCTTCCGCGATGATTTCCTGCACGTCCCTTAGCCGTTGCTCCGCCTTGGGCGCCAGGGGATCCTTGGGGTATTTGGACAGGAAGGTCTGATACTCCTCTTCCGCCGCACGGGCTTCGCTGCGGTCGCGGTCCGGCTTGGCCAATTGCTGGTAGTGCGTGTTGGCTACTTGCAGTTGCGCGTACGCCGCTTCCGGGAGGAAGGGGAAAAATACGATGAAATCCTTGTAGCCCTGGATGGCTTGCGCCAGGTTGGCTGTACCGCCCTCTTTGTAATAGGAGTCAGCGATGCTCAGCTTGGCTTTGGCCAGATATTCGCTATCCGGGTAGGTATTAATCAGCGTCTGCAAACCCAGCCGGCCCACCTCCTGGCGGCCGTGCTTGATATCTGCCAGCGCCCGGTTGTACAGCACCTTGTCCGGCTCGGCGGAATTGTCGGCAGCGGTCGATTTATTGACCCTCTTCTTCCTGTGCAGGATCTGCGCCTGGCTGGAAGTGCCGCTCAGCAGCAGGGCTCCCAGCAAGGTCCACGTAAACATCAATGTAAGAGTTCGGCGCAAATGCAACGTTCACCTCTCTCTAGCAGTCTTCCGAAGCCAACAGATGGCTTAGGCTCAATCCGTTTTGCCTGGTTATAGCGCCAGTATACCTGAACCAAAGGACAGGTCAGCAAGAACTTGCCCAGCGCCAGCGCGGCGCCTGGGATCGGTTCCGGCCCTGCCTTTATCGGAAGTATCATTGGCGCGTCGGGTTGCCTGCCTTCCTTTGGCTTGGTTTTATGCGCTCAATGCCAAAGTCCCGTCGGCGCAATTTGCCCGTTCGGGTCTAAGGGACCACAGGGTATTTACTGTAGAGTTTTGTTGCGTGGGATGTCCCGTAAGTTTGGTATGGTACACGCATGACCCCCAACGCACTTGCTATGCTGACTCAGCCCCGCGGCACACCTGGTATATCCGCACACCGATGACGCCCACTTGGCCGAAGCTGTGGGCCTTTTCGCCAGCACCGGCCTTCGCCAAGGCGAAGCGGCCATCCTGATTATGACCGCCGGCCACCGTAAGCCGATTCGCGAACGCCTGCAACGCGAAGGTTTCAACCTCCGCGAACTGGAAAGCAGCGGGCAACTGGTCTGTGCCAGCGCAGAGGAACTGATTCCCACTTTCCTGATCGACAGCATCATTGACGAACATCGCTTCAAGACCACCTTCGGCGCCATAATCGAGAAGGCCAGGAATTGCAATGGCCGACGCCGGCCGGTGCGCGTTTTTGGTGAGATGGTCGATTTATTGTGGCAGTCCAATCCTCGCATTACGCAACGCATCGAAGAGTTGTGGAATGAAGTCATCGAAACCCACTCGGTCCCTTTGCTGTGCGCGTATTCCTTAGCCGGGACCAAACCAGACGCATTTCCCGACTCCCTACTGGCGTGTCACTCGCATCAGGTAGCCTAATCTTGATGATAAGTTGAAGAAGTGATTCCCGCTTTCGACATATTCAAGACCGACAAGGACGGCCACTTGCTATGGTGCGCCGCCGCCATGACCATTGACGATGCTAATGCAAAGGCCGCCGCTCTGGCGCGGGGCGACCGATGTGCGTACGTCGTTTTCAATCAAAAAACCGGCAAACACTCCACGGTTGGGCCGCCCTCCGGCGCTCGCCAAAGCGAAGGACCCTCGGAAACCTCGCGCCTTTGAATCGCGAAAAAAGAGTCTGTAAGTTACTGATTTTACGGAAGCCACTTGTTGAGGCACACCCACCCGGGGTGTTTTGCAAAAGAGGCTGGAAGTGATTGAAAACAAAGCATGGGAGCGGTGAAAAAAGCGCAAAGAGAGTTCAAGAGGCGGCAAATCATTGAAGATAAACGAGTAATTCCAGAGGGGCGGGAAAGGCTAACGAGATTGGCTTGAGATAACACGGCCGCCTATACTACCGCTTCAGGGATCTGTCAATAGTAAACTTATAAGTGGATTATTTATTAGCGGCTTGCGAAGGAAGAGCGGATCGACCGGCAGGAATGAGGATGGCTATCGCTGGCAGACCGTCAGATTAGACCTAGAGCGACTCGGACTTGTTCCTCGATTTGCCTCAGTACAGAGGGGGAGAGGGTGCCGATGGGCGGGTATTTGAGCAGATTTCTTTCCAGGGTGGTTACTTGATCGCACTTGGCCCAGCAATCGAAATTTAGGCGGGCGTCGCCCTTCTTGATGGGTACACGCATGCTGAATCGGCGGTGCTCCACGGTGGTGAGGGCCACGACGCACACATCCAAGGCAAATTTGTTCAGGGGATCAACAGAAAGGACTAAGGCTGGCCGGGGCTTGTCTAGCTGGACGAGGTAGACCTCGCCACGCTTGGGATACCAACCTGGAGGGGCGGGCATCAATCCCTGCTCAAGGTGCGAAGGGAAGCTTTCTGGAACTGCTGAGTTTCCGCGCCGTCGGAATGAGCATCCGTGTAGAATTGTGCGGCTTCGGCTTCCAAGCGCTCGTATTGCTCCTGAATGATGGCATGGCGTAAGAGATCATTGACGCGGTCGCTGGCAGAGCGCTGACCCTTGGTTTCGTCGACGTAATTGCAAATTTCCGATTCGATGGTAAAGCTCTTAGGTATCCTCATAGCTATTCTACGATGCTATATAGGATAAGGCCTATGGATGGGGGCTGTCAACGTCGAAGACGGCATTCCTGGTGTGAGACGCTGAGCGCGGAGGGATGGCTCTTTAGAGAGCCGCGGAGGCTCGAAGAATCCGGAATGAGCCAGCCTACCCCGCACTCAGAAACCTCAGTGTACCGCTGGCATCTTGCCGACGGGTGTGACAGTGAATACCCGGCGCCTCCCCACGTTCCAACCAAACACCTTGCAACGTCCAAAGCTGCTTTCCTTTTTCGCGCGTTCGCCGCGGATTCGCCTTGCATCTCGCGCAATTCTCGACTTAACCTTAGTGGTCTCAGCAGGCTACTGGCACCCGGTAACTCACGCTCCAGGAGACGCGTACATGGCTACCTCGGTCTGGAAGGGCTACCTCACCTTTGGGCTTATCTCGATCCCGATCCGGCTATTTTCGGCGGCGCGCGGCGAGCGCATCAGCTTGAACCAACTGCACAGCGTTTGCCACTCGCGCATCAAGATGCCGCTGTTCTGCCCGGTGTGCGACCGCAAGGTGGAGCGCAGCGAAATCGTGAAGGGCTACGAGTACGAGAAAGATCAGTACGTGCTCTTCGACGAAAAGGAATTGGAGAAGATCGAGCCGGAATCGGCGCGCTCGATGGAGATTCTGGAGTTTGTGCGGGTGAGCGAAATCGATCCGCTGTATTACGAGTCCTCCTACTACGTGACGCCGGAGGACGAAGGGCGCAAGGCGTACCAGCTATTGCTGGACGCCATGGAAGATTCCGGTTACGCGGCCATCGCCAAGATCACCATGCACCAGCGCGAGCATATTGTGGTAATTCGTCCGCGCGAGAACGGCATGACGCTGCACACCATGTTCTACACCAACGAGATTCGCGCGGTGGCGGAGTACGGCAAGCGCACCCCGGCGGCGGAACCGAAAGAGGCGGAAAAGAAGCTGGCTACACAGCTGATTGAGAGCCTGGCGGCCAAGTTCGAGCCGGAAAAGTACAAGGATCAATATCAGGAAAGCATGAAGGCCATGATCGAAGCCAAGCAGGCCGGGCAGGAAGTGGCGGTGGTGCCGCATGCCAAGATGGCCCCAGTGATCGATTTGATGGAGGCGTTGAAAAAGAGCATCGCGGAAAAATCGCAGCCCGCGGCGAAAAAGCCGCCGACGCGCGCGGTTCCCGCGGCCGCACAACGCGAAGAGCGCCAAGCCGCGAAGAAAAAACGCTCGGCGGGGTGAGCGGTTGGCGCCGGCAGAGGGAAAAGCGAAAAGCAGGTCCCTCGGCTTCGCGCGGGATGACCAACGGTTTTTTGCCCGGGTTATGGGGTTATTTTTGCGCAGTTGGTTGGCAGATTTTTTGGCAATAATATAATTTCGATGGGAATAGTCACTTTTGTATGACAAGTCTTACATTCAAATTCGATAGCCTTGATATCGACAAATTCAACGTTGGTCTTGTTTTTTGCTGTCACTTTTTACTTTTTTCCGGGCCTTCTTTTTCTTTTCAACATCCAGTTTAGCCTTGATCTCTGCATGCGGAACAGAAGCAGTTTGTCGGTAAGATTCCTAAAATTTTCGTACTCGTGTATTCTCGTCATATCCCCTTCGCTAATAAATCCATAAAA
>Ga0070730_10002766_pt1 | contig 15911 bp, 20 predicted proteins | sample Coa_R1_3_FD_66447 | JGI IMG/M metagenome (GOLD analysis project Ga0070730, IMG submission 66447) | Surface soil microbial communities from Centralia Pennsylvania, which are recovering from an underground coalmine fire - Coalmine... | ecosystem: Environmental > Terrestrial > Soil > Unclassified ...
CAGGATCAGGATGGCCGGCACGAACACCTCGGAGATGCGATCGGCCAGGCGCTGCATCGGCGCCTTGGAACCCTGGGCGTCCTCGACCAGCCGAACGATTTGCGCGAGCGTCGTGTCGCGCCCGACCTTTGTCGCGCGGAAGATGAACGAACCCGTCTTATTGAGCGTGGCCCCGATAACGTGCTCGCCGGATCCTTTTTCGATCGGCAGCGATTCACCGGTGAGCATGCTTTCGTCCAGCGCACTGCGGCCCTCGACGATCACGCCATCGACCGGCACCTTTTCGCCCGGGTGGACCCGCACCAGGTCACCGACCTGGACCGCCTCGATCGGCACATCCTGCTCGACACCGTCGCGAATGACGCGCGCGGTCTTTGCCTGCAGGCCCATTAACGCCTTGATGGCAGCCCCGGTCTGCTTTTTTGCCCGCGCTTCCAGCCAGCGACCCATCAAAATCAGGGCGATAATGCTTACCGCGGTCTCGTAATACAGGTGTTGCGGGAAACCCCATTCCTGGGCCAGACGCGGCCAGAGGGTCACGAAGGCGCTGTACGCGTAGGCGGTGGTGGTGCCCACGGCGATCAACGTGTGCATGTTGGTGCTGCCGTGTCGCGCCGCGGCCCAGGCGGCACGGTAGATGGTCGCGCCAGCCCAGAACTGAACGGCGGTGGCGACGATGAGCAGGCCCGGTGCGAGCACGTCCACCGGGATGTTCAGCGGCAGGTACATGAGCGCCATCATCGCCAGGCCCGCGCCCAGGCTCACGATCCACTTGCGCTTCAGATCGTCGATCTCGTGCTGGCGTTCCAGATCGTGTGCGTCCTCGGCAGGCGCGGTCGCGGCGACTGGCGAGCCATCCGGAGTAGCTGCTGCGGCGACGGGTATAGCCTCGGCCAGTTCGCCGACGACGTATCCCGCCTTCTGGACGGCGGCGCGCATCTGGTCGACTGTTACCTGGGCCGGGTCATAGAACACCTTCGCTTGCTCGGTCGCCAGGTTCACGCTGGCGTCCTGGACCCCTTCGACGCGGTTCAGCGCCTTCTCAATGCGTCGCACGCACGAGGCGCACGTCATCCCCTGAATCGGCAGCGTAACCTCGCCGCCGACCACTGCCCGAGTAGATGCGGATGGCAAAGGTGCAGGAGGCGTCGGCCGGGGGAAGTCGCGCACGCCATAGCCGGCCTTCGCGACCGCCGCCTGCATCTGATCTGGCGTCGCGACAGACGTGTCGTAGACCACCTTCGCCCTCTCCGTGGCGAGATTCACGCTGGCTTCGTGGACGCCCTCGACTCTGTTGAGGGCCTTTTCGATGCGGCGGACGCAGGACGCGCACGTCATCCCGGTTACGGCAAACGTGATTTCCGTGCTCGACGTGGTCGATGGATCGGTCTGAATAGCCATGGGACTGCTCACTTGCGCGAGATCTGGAACAGCTCGCCCAGCTCGCGGATCATCTCGCTGTCGCGGCCTTCCCGGAAGCCAGTTGGCACGCAGGAGGCGAGGTGGCCCTCCAGGAGGGCGGACTCGAAGGCCTTGAGCGCGCGCTCCACGGCATACGATTGCTTGACGATGTCGACGCAGTACTGGTCGTCCTCGACCATCTTGCGAATGCCTTTGAGGTGACCTTCGATGGTGGCCAGGCGATTCAGGATCTGTTTCTTGTCGCTCTGCATGGGCGGGCTCAATTCTTCCAGTTCGTCTTACCCTCCCCCGTGGGGAGGGGTCGACGTCCAGTCTACTGCCTGCGCACGTGCGCTGTCAACCCCCTCCCCGGGGGGTTGGGTATTGGCCAGCGCGGCGGCATCTGGCGTGCAGTCAGTAGTGACCCAGGGCACTTAGCGACGAGGTTGCTGGCGCGCCTACCGTACTGGCGCGGCGCACGTTCGCCGCCTCGTTCGGGGAGGCTCACACGCAACTCATGATCAGCCGCAGACCGTTTGCAGCCCTTGGGCTACTCGCACTCGCCCTGGCCGCGTGTTCGCCCGGCGCACCGGCTGTGGCCACGCCCGCGCCAACTGTCGCGGCGAAGCCGGCGGCCGCGCCGACTGCAGCCGCCCAGGTGATCGCAGCACCGACCACCGCTGTCGCGCCTGCCGCTACCACCACCCAGCCGGTCCGTGGCGGCACGCTGGTCATTGCCGCCTCGGCTGATCCTGGCCAGTTCAACCCTGCCATCACCACCGCGGGTGGCACGCATTTTGTCGCGGACAGCCTGTACAACGGACTGATCTTTCTCGATGAGAAGCTGACGCCGAAACCAGACCTGGCGGACAGCTGGGACGTCTCGTCGGATGGCAAGACGTACACGTTCCACCTGCATCCCGGCGTCAAGTGGCATGACGGGCAGCCGTTCAGCTCGGCTGACGTGAAGTTCACTTTCGAGGAAGTCCTCCTGAAATACCACGCGCGAACCAAATCGGGCCTGGAGGGCGTGCTCGACGGTATCGACACACCCGACGCGAATACCGTCGTCATGCGCTTCAAACAGCCCTACGGTCCACTGCTGCAACGTCTGGACGTCGTCGAAGCGCCGATCGTGGCCAAGCACATCTATGCGGGCCAGGATCCCACGAAAGCCGATGCCAACCTGAAGCCCATCGGCACCGGGCCATACAAGCTGGCGGAGTATGTCAAGGGCGACAAGGTTCGCATGGTGCGCAACGACAACTACTTCAAACCCGGTTTGCCGTACCTGGATGAGATCGACTTTCGGATCATTCCGCAGGCGAGTACCGCCGTCCTGGCTCTAGAGCAGGGTGAGGTTGACTATATCCAGGGCGTACCGGGTCCGGATCTGCCACGCGTGCAGCAGAATCAAAACATCGTCCTGGCCCAGAGTGGCGCCGGCTCCGGTGGCTCATTCTGTGCGGACACGATGTTCTTCAACCTCTCGCGGCCACCACTCGATAAACCAGAGGTCCGGCAGGCCTTTTATTACGGCCTTGACCGTGAGCAGATTCTGCACGAGGTGTATTTCGACCAGGGCCGCGTGGCCAAATCCGCCATTTCGGCCGATATCGGCTGGGCGACCAATCCGAATGTGCAGCAGTACCCACACGACGAGGCCAGAGCCAATCAACTGTTGGATCAGGCGGGTTTGCCGCGCGGCGCCAACGGCATGCGGTTTCAGAGCACCTTCGTCCACGCCACGTCGTATGCCAAGTACGGCGAGCTCATGAAGCAGCAGCTGGCGAAGGTTGGTATCGACATCAACCTGCTGCCACTGGAAGTCAACGCGGCCAACGATCAGAACTACATCAAGAAGGATTTTGATCTCGGATTCGCGTCCTACTGCAACGGACCGGACCCCGAGATCGGCGTGCGCCGCATGTACGTCTCGAGCAATATCGGACCGATTCTGTTCTCCAACGGCGCGGGCTATCGGAACGAGCGCGTCGACACGTTGTTCGATCAGGCCGCCGCGGCGGTGGACCGAGTGGACCGCGGCAAAGCCTATGGCGAAATCCAGGACATCGCGGCGAAGGACCTGCCCTACTTGCCAATTGTCGAGACGCTCGGCTACCGAGCCTGGCGCAGCCCCGTGCACAACCTGAGCTATTGGAGTGGCGAGCTCGCCGACGCTGCCTGGATCTCAAAATAGTGCGCCGCGCAAACGCCGACTGACGACTGACCGTGCTCGGCTACATCCTGGGCCGGCTGTTCCAGGCGGTACCGCTGGTGCTTGGCATCCTCGTGCTGACTTTTGTCCTCATTCACCTGGCGCCGGGTGATCCGATCTACGCGCTCGCGGGCCAGTCGGGCGATGCAGCCTACTACGCGGCGATGCGCGCGAAATTTGGCCTGGACCAACCGCTAGCGGAACAACTGGGTATCTACCTGCTCAACGCGCTGCACGGCGACTTCGGGTATTCCTATACCCACTCCCAACCGGTGTTCGCCGTCATCGCCGATCGCATTCCGGCCACCTTGCTGCTCATGGTGCCGGCCGTGGCACTGTCGTCCGGGCTTGGAGTCTGGTTGGGCGTCCAGTCGGCGGCACATCTGGATGGACCAGCGGACCACGCGATCGTCGCCGGAACGCTGTTGGGTGCGGCTGTGCCGGCCTTCTGGCTGGGCCAGCTACTCGTCATCTTCTTCGCCGCCGGATTGGGACTGTTCCCGGTCCAGGGCATGTCGACGGCGCGCGGGAGTCCAACCGGACTCGCCGGGATGCTGGATGTACTGCACCACCTGGTGCTACCGGTGGTCACGCTGGCCACGTTGCAATTGACGCTCGTGACACGCCTGACGCGCTCCGGCCTACGCGAAGCCCTGACTGAGGATTACGTGCGCACCGGCTGGGCGAAGGGGCTCAACGGAGTCCAGGTCCTGCTCCGCCATGCGCTCCCGAACGCGCTACTTCCGGTCGTGACGCTGGTTGGCAGTCAGTTCGGGACGCTGCTGACCGGTGCCGTCTTGACCGAGATCATTTTTGCCTGGCCCGGACTTGGCCGGCTGCTGTATGACGCGACGCTGGCGCGCGACTATCCCTTGCTCATGGGCATTTTTCTCCTGGCGTCCGTCAGCGTCATCATGGCCAACCTGATCGTCGATGTGCTGTATGGCTGGTTGGACCCGCGCGTCAGGCTGCGATGACGCGGCGGCAACGTATTGCGCCGCCGGGGCCGCTGGGGATTCTCGGCGCCAGTCTGGTCATCGCGATCGGTGCGCTGGCGTTGCTCGGGCCGATCGTCCTGCCGGGCAATCCACTGGCCGCGGCCGGGAGTGCGCTCCAACCGCCAGGTGGTGGAGGGTACCTGTTCGGCACCGATGACCTCGGCCGCGACGTGCTGCTGGGAGTCGTCTATGGGGCTCGGGCGTCGCTGCTGGCGGGCGGCATCGCCGCCGTGACGTCGGCATTGCTGGGTACGGCCGTCGGTGCCGCGGCCGGTTTCTACGGGCCACCCCTGGACGACGTGCTGATGCGTTTGACGGAGGCGGTCCTGGTCGCGCCGCGCTTCTTCCTGGCGGTGCTGGTGGCCGCGCTGTTCGGCCCGAGCCTGTGGTATCTGGCGCTGCTGTTGGGGCTCACGTTCTGGCCGCAGACCGCGCGGCTGCTGCGCGCCCAGGTCCTGTCGCTGCGGCAGCGCGAGTATGTGCTTGCAGCGCGGGCCGTGGGACTCGGTCCCGCTCGCATTCTGGTGCGGCACGTGCTGCCGAATGCCGCCTCAGTGGTCGTCATCACGGCCGCGCTGCAGGTCGGCGCCGCGATTCTGGTCGAGGCCAGCCTGAGCTTTCTCGGATTGGGCGACCGAACCCAGATCAGCTGGGGCTACATGCTGAACAACGCCCAGCCCTTTCTGCGCACGGCCTGGTGGATGTCCGTGTTTCCAGGTCTGGCGCTTGCGCTGACGGTGCTCGGGACGAACCTGTTGGCCGACGGCTTGCAGGCGGCGCTCGACCCGCGGCTTGTGCGCCGCTGAGTTAGACTCGCTGTCCAGGCATGAAGGTGGCGGTTTCGGGCAAGGGCGGCACCGGCAAGACGACGATTGCCGCGACCCTGGCGCGTTGCCTGGCACGGCGAGGCTACCGAGTGCTCGCCATCGACGGCGACTCCAACCCGAACCTGGCCATGAGCCTCGGGATCGCATCGGCACGTGCCGATGCCATGCGGCCGATGCCCGCGCGCGCCATGACCGAGGACGGCGCCGCCGCGGGTCTCGTCGACGAGTACGCGATCGCTGGCCCCGACGGGATCCGGCTGGTCCTGGCCGCAATGGTCGATCAGGCGGGCGGTGGTTGAACGTGCGGGCAGCATGCCACCGTGCGTGGCCTCCTCGGCGGGCTCCTCAGCACGCAAGCTGAGATGACCGTCGTCGACATGGAAGCCGGCCTGGAGCACCTGTCTCGCTCAGGCGGCACCCTGCGCTACGTCGATCACCTGCTGGTGGTGGTCGAATCGTACGCCAAGGCGATTGAAACAGCGCGGCGGACGGTGCGCCTGGCCCAGGCGCTAGGGATTGCCCGCATCAGCCTGCTGGCCAGCAAGGTACGCGAGGACCTGGAGCTCGCTCTGCTCGATCCACTTCGGGCGGAATTCGGCGTGGAGCTGATCGGAGTGGTGCCATACGACGATGCGGCGCGGCTGGCCGGTTCACGAAGCTGACGGTCTCACCGTACTGGTCGGCGACCAGTAGCGACGCCGCGCCAGTGGTGACGCCCCTGACCATTCCCCTTACCGACCGGAACGCACCATGAGCGACGCGGACCGCGAGAGTTGGAACCGCCGCCATTCTGCCGCCAAGCTTGACTGGAGACCGTCTACCTGGCTGTCCGCACACGAAGAGCTCATTCGACCGCGTAGGTCGAATCCCCTTGCATTGGATCTGGCATGCGGCACCGGGCAGAACGCGCTGTACCTGGCGCGGCTTGGCTATCAGGTTGACGCATGGGACATCTCGGACGTGGCACTGGATCTGTTGTGCGTGCAACTCGAGGCGTCTAGCCCGTCGTTCGGGGTGACGCCGCGGCAGGTGGATCTCGACCTCGCCTCGATTCCGACCACGACGTACGACCTGGTGGTGGACATCAATTTCCTGGAGCGCAAACTCTTTCACGCGATGGCCGAGGCACTGCGGCCCGACGGTTTGCTGCTCGTCCGCGTGTTGATGCGCAAGCCAGCCGGCGACGATCGTACGCCTGCGTATCTGCTCGAGCCCCGCGAGCTCCAAACAGCCTTTGCCCAATTGGAAAGCCTCGAGTACATCGAAGACCCGCTCGAGGGCTGGGCGGCGGTGGTCGCCCGCCGTACGACTCACCATTAAGGAGTGTCGCGTGCTGGCCGTGACGACCCGCAACCAGCTGCGCGGCGCGCGGTTCTGTCTGCCGATGCTGCTGGCGCGGCGCCGCATTGCGCAACAGCTGGCGAGTCAGCCGGGGCTGCTGCGATATGCCAGCGGGGTCAGCACGCCGACGGAGTTCTTCACGCTCACGGTGTGGGAGAACCGCGAGTTCATGCAGCGGTTCATGCAAACCGGCGCGCACGAGCAGCTCATGTGGCAGTTCACCACCTGGACGTCCAGCTTCTGGGGCATGCGCTGGGAAGCCGGCGCGGAGACGGACGAAATCGGCGCGTGGGACGGGCTTCGGCTGTCGAACCTTCAGGCCAACCCGCGACCGCGCAGTCCGCTGATTGCCGCGGGGCTGCTGCCGCCCAGCGCGCCGCGGGCCGGGCCGCTTGGGCCTCGGCCAGAGGTGACCGCCGTTGAGCCCCGCGCCAGCGGCATGTTCGCGCTCACCGCACGCTTCAATGGTCCCAGGGCAGCAGCCCGTGCCGTGCACCGGCACTGGCCGCATGGCCGTCAGGCCGCCGTGGCGGACGGCGTCTCATGCGTGCGCTCTGGCGTCGGCGTCGATTGGTCGCCACAAGCGCTAGCGATCAGCCTGTGGCATGACGGACCGGACCGCCGTGCGCGAGCCCTGGCAGAGGCGACCGCGCTCGGCGCAGCGTGGGCGATGTGCTGGCAGCCCGCCGACTATGAGATTGGCCACTGGGACGGCCTGCGGCTACGCCAGGCAGCCCGCCGCCGCGCGCGAGACGACGCGCGTTGACCGCCGCGGGCAGCCCGCCTACAGTAGAACCGTGGTCAGTAGTGGCCAGGGGCACCTAGCGTGCAAGGAGTACTGAGTGCAGGAGCTGCCGGTTCTCGATCAATCCGAAATCGACGGCGTCGACCGCTGTCGGTGCGAAGGTGGCCAACCAAAGAACTTCGCGCGCCCGTGTCTGCTGCTGCTCCTGGCCGAATCCTCGGCGCACGGGTATGAGCTGATTGAACGCTTGCGGCCGTTCGGCTTCGAGATCAACGACCCCGCGACGGTGTACAAGACGCTGCGCCAAATGCAGTCCGAGAGCCTGGTCACCTCGACCTGGGAGCTCTCAACCCGTGGCCCTGCGCGCCGCGTCTACGAGCTGACCTCTGATGGGCGGGACCTGCTCGAAAGCTGGGCGATGACCCTCGATCTGAATCGAGCCATTCTCGGACGGTTTCTCGACCGCTACGGGCAGCTCGACCCGGGTCTCCCACCCGAACCCCGTACCGGCACGCGCATTGTCATGAGCAACAGTCGAGGAGGCAAGTCCGCATGAGAATTGCTGTCGCCGGTAAAGGTGGCGCAGGCAAGACGACGACGGCCGCGACGCTCGCGCGTGTTCTCGCTCGCCGCGGGTATCGGGTGAACGCTCTCGACGACGATCCGAATCCAAACCTGGCGGTCGCTCTCGGTCTCCACCCCGAGCAACTCAAGGCTCTCAGGCGCGTGCCACGCGATGACATCCTCGAGGAGCGCGTCGACGCCCAGGGCTTTGCCGACCTGCATCTCACGGTACCCTTCGACGAGGTGCTCACCAGATACGGCGTACGTGGGCCCGACGACGTCGGCGTGCTGACGATGACGGGGTTGCTCGGCGCGGGCCAGGGTTGACTGTGCGGTCAACACGCCGCGGTGCGCGGCGTCATGGGCGAGCTCCCTGACCAGGATTCGGGTGAAATCACCGTCCTCGACATGGAAGCCTCCATCGAGCATCTCACACGGGGCACGTTGCGCAACGTGGATGTGGTGCTGGTCATCACTGAACCGTACTACCGCTCGCTGGAGACGGCCGGGCGCATAGTGCCGCTAGCGCACGATCTGGGACTGAAGCAGGTCTGGGTCGTGGCCAACAAGGTGCGCGACGATCGCGATGACGCAGCAATCCGCGAGTACTGCGCGCGCCGTCAGTTCGAGATCATCGGCAGCGTACCGTTCGATGAGAACGTGACTGAGGCCGATCACCAGGGTCGCGCGCTGATCGACTATGCGGGGACCTCGGCGGCCGTGGTCGCGGTCGAGGCACTCGTGGACATAGTGATGACGCGCACGGGCACCGCGCCGACGGTGCGCGCGTAGGAGGCAGGATGGCGATCGCGCAGGAACCCCCGACGACTGTCCCTCAAGCCGGCAACGTGGCGGGAGTCAGCCAGGAAGAGTGGGCCACGCAATTCGCCGCCCAGTCAGGCCCGGCCACTCGGCTGGGACCGTTCGAGAGCGTGCACGTGTTCTGGTTGGCGGGTATGAGCTGCGACGGCTGCTCGATCGCGGTTGTCGGTGCCACGATGCCATCGGTGGAGAGCCTGCTGACCGGTTCGCTGCCAGGGGTGCCGATCGTCTTTCTCCACCACACCGCACTCCAGGTCGAGGCCGGCGAAGCGTTCATGGAACCCATGCGCAAGGCCGTCAGAGGCGAGTTGGGCGCCCCCTACGTGGTGGTCTACGAGGGTTCCATTGCCGATGAGACCAAGGCGGCGGCCTTGGGCGGCTACTGGTCAGCGATCGGCGAAGAGGACAATCCCGAACACCCGGGTGAGATGCGCCAGGTACCGTCAGCGGTCTGGATGAAGCGACTCGCCCCGGGCGCCGCAGCGGTCGTGGCAATCGGTACGTGCGCGACCTGGGGCGGTATTCCGGCGGCGTACGGCAATCCGACCGCGGCCATGAGCGTCCAGGATTATCTTGGCCGCGACTATCGCAGCACCCTCGGCGTGCCCGTGGTCAACGTGCCCGGCTGTTCGCCGGTTGGCGACAACTTCACCGAGACCGTCGCGGCGGTGCTGCTGTTCCTCCAGGGCATCGGCCCGTTGCCGGAGTTCGATGATCTCGGCCGCCCGGCCTGGTTGTTCGGCGAGACGGTGCACCGCAACTGCACTCGCGCCGGGTACTACGAAGAAGGCACTTTTGCCGAGCACTATGGCGACAAGGAGTGCCTGGTCGAAATTGGCTGCTGGGGACCAGTCGTCAATTGCAACATCACCTCACGCGGCGCGATCAATCACATCGGCGGCTGCATGAACGTCGGCGGTCCGTGCATCGGCTGCACGATGCCAGGCTTCCCAGACCGGTTCGCACCCTTCTATAAGGCCCCGCCCGGCACATTTGTGTCCGGGACCGCATCGAAGCTGGTGGGTTCGTTCGTACGACCGCTCCGCCGCGTCACCCAGCGCTATGCAAATCGCGAGACGCGCTGGGATACGACGGGTGTCGTCAGCAGTGGCTGGGGTGCTCCCAAGACGCCGACCTTCGTCGACAAACTGATCCACATCGCCTATGACCGCATGCGCCACGGTGGCACAACTGCCAAAAACTTCTGATCGGCAAGGGAGGTTTTAAAAGGCCATGCCAACCGACGTCGTCACGCTGTGGGGGCTGACGCTCGCGATCGCCGCGGTGGTGATCGTGGTGGTGGCCGTGCTACTTATCGGAATCGTGCTCGCGGCCAACCGCATCGACCGCCACGCAGCCGAAATCTGGATCGCCGGCAAAGACATCGCCACCAACACCATTCAGATCTGGCAGCTGCAGAAGACCAACGAGGTCGCCAGTCAGATTCTAGAAACCGCCCAGGGAATTGCCGCCGGCGCCGGTTCGATCGACGCCCATCTGGTCAGCCTGTACACCGCGCTCACTGCGCCGAAGCCCGGTGCAACCGGTCAAAGCAGCCAAACCAGCCCCGAACCCGCGACGGGCGTATGATCGAGTTCCTCACCTGGGTCACCGTCATCTACGCCCTGGTGCTGGTGCTTGTCCTGGCAGTGAGCTTGATCGCGATCCTCTATTACCTGTGGAGCATCGGCACCACGTTGCAGAAGATCGGCGGTGGCCTGGCCGTTGTCCGTGACCAGACGGCTCCGCTCGGCGGCCAGGTCGAAGCCATCAACGGCGCCCTGTCGACGGTTGCCACCGGATTCGGCGCCGCACTCGACGATCTGGCCGAAGTCAACGCCGCGCTGGGCGGCCTGGTCGGTGCACCTGCCGGACCGACGGAGCGAGTGGCATGACTGTTGAAGGCGTCGTCGCGCTGATCTGGCTTATCGCGCTGCTGATCGCCCTGGTGTTGACGGTCGCTGCCGTCGCCATGCTCGTACGCATTATCAACGCCGCGCGCGAAATCAATCGCCTGCTGAACGAAACGCTTCCGTCGGCAGTCGGGATTGTCCAAAATACCGCGGCCATCAAGGAGCTCGACGCAGTCGTCGCGGCCGCTGGTCCGTTGCTCGAGTGCACGGGCAGGATCAAATCCGCCACGGAAGGCATTCGGGCCAAAGTCAACCGAGTGGGCGCGATGCTCAGCGCGGGAGCTCATCCATGACTGGCGGGCAGTTGATCCTGCTGACATTCTTGAGCGGGTTGGAACTGATCGTTCTCCTGGCGGCCCTGGCGGTCGCGCTGTATCGAATCCAGGCGGCGCTCGACGGAATCCAGGTGCACGCGTCGAAGATTTTGTGGGGCGTGCGCGCCATCGAGCACGAAACCGGTCCATTGAAAGCCGGTTTGCCCGACCTGCGCGCAACATTGACCGATGTCGTTGGCGGGGCAGGCGTCATCGCCGACCGGCTGGCCGCTGCCGACCAACACCTCGGCGCCGCGGCCGAAGCCCTGGCCGGTCCGCGCCCGGTGGGCCAAACCCAGTCCTAGGAAGGTGGTGGTGAAGCGGCATGTGCTTCAAGAATCTGCCGATTGAGTTTGACGCGCAGGGTCGTGCCCACCTGAAGGAGGGCGTGGCAAACCCGTATGCGTACGTCGCCAGCGGCCACCCACAAGAACGTGAAGAACGCATCAAGGGACTGCTGTCGCGCAACGGACACATCAAAGATATCAGCATCGATCCGGTGACTCGCGTGGCGGGTGCGCTGGCGTTTCACAGCGTCGTCGACCTGGAGAACCGCACGGTTCACGACGCGCACTCGATGGCCACGCTGTTTCGCGGCTACGAAATCATCCTGAAGGGTCGCGATCCACGCGACGCAATCTTCATCTCGAGCCGCGCCTGTGGCGTGTGCGGCGGCGTCCACGCGAACGTGGCCGCGGAAGCCATCGAGATGGCCTTCGGCATCGCCCCGCCACCGATGGGGACTATCGTCCGGAATCTCGGCCAGGCAGCCGAGTTCCTGTATGACCATCCGCTCCACCTGTTCCTGCTGGCCGGCCCCGACTATTCAGAGGCCATCGTCAAGGCGACGAATCCGGACCTGTGGGCCAAAGCGGAGCAAGCGCCAACGCGCCACGCCGGGGTCCACGGTTTCGCCAGGATGTCCGACCTGATGACGGCGATGAACCCCCTCAGCGGCAGGCTCTATCTGGAGGCGCTGGAAATTACCCGGCGGGCGCGGGAAATGTGCGTGCTGGTCTGGGGCAAATACCCGCACCCCCAGACCATCGTGCCGGGGGGCATCAGTGCGACCGTCACGCCGCAGACGTTGAACGAGTACCAGATTCGCTTGTTCGAGCTGCTGGATCACGCCAAACGCATGGCCACGATCTGGGATGATATTTCGGAATTCCTGTACGCGGCCGATCCGCTGTACGAGAAGGTCGGGGCGCGGCCGCGCAATCTGATCGATCTCGGCATCTGGGATCACCCGGATGCGTACGACGCTACCTACGCGAATTCGGGCAAGTGGGGCGAAGCACGCTGGGCGACACCGGGGGTCATGCTCGACGGCGAGCTGGTGACCACCGACCTGCCGCGCATCAACATGGGCCTCGAAGAATTCGTCGAGCACTCCTACTACGAGCAGTGGACCGACGGCCGCAAGCCGTCCCCCTTTCCCACTGATCCACTGGGCAATCCGCTCAGCCCGTATCACCCATGGAACAAAGAGACGTTGCCGGCGCCGCAGGGCCGCAACTGGCGAGAGAAATACACCTGGTCGACGTCGCCCCGCTGGGACCGCCAGGTGGTGGAGGCCGGCGCATACGCGCGCATGTGGATTACGGCGGTTGCCAAAAAGATTCCGAAGAACGCGTTCATCGAAAGCACCGGCACCAGCCTGCGGATGACTGTCCCGAAGGGCTCGCTACCCGAGATGGTGTTGGAGTGGCAGGTCCCAAAGGAGTGCAATGCCATCGAACGCAATCGGGCGCGAGCTTTCGCGCAGGTCTATACAGGCCTGGTTTGTCTGAACAATCTGCTGGCGGCGTATGACCTGATGAAGACTGGCCAGACCGAAGTCTCTGTGCCGTTCAAGGTGCCGCGCGACAAGCGCATCGGCGTCGGCTTCTGGGGCGCCGGCCGCGGGTATCTCGCGCACCATCTGACCATGGATAACGGCGTGCTGACCAACTACCAGATCTGTACGCCGTCGACGACCAACGCATCGCCGGCCGACCCGTTCGGCAACCCCGGGCCGTACGAAGAAGCCGTGATGAACACGCCCATCCTCGAGCAGTTCAACCGACCCGAGGACTTCAAAGCCATCGACATCCTGCGCACCATCCGCAGCTTCGATCCGTGTATGCCGTGCACCACGCACGTCTACGCGGGCGAGCAGACCATCGTCCAGGAGATCACGACCTGCGCGTGCGGCATCGACGACTGACCCCGATCACAACGGACCCATTCACCCAGCCGGCGGTGGCCATTCCCTGGCCCTCCACGCCCGAGGGCCCGGTTCGCGAGGCGACTCTGTCCGCCACACCCTTCGGCGTTGAGGCAACGCTGCCGCTACCGACCGACTCAGCCCCGAGCGAAGACGCGTCGCTCGCCTCCGGCGACAGTACCGGCAGCGCGGCGCGGAACCGGCGCCGCCCCGGTGATCACGGTCATTGCAACGTGACGCGTGTCCTCATTGCTGGAGTTGGCTACCGGAACCTGCGAGATATGTCTGCCGGGCCGGAGCTGATCGAACGCTTGCGTGGACTGGAGTGGCCTGCGACCGTGGAGGTCGAGGACCTGAGCTTTGGGGCCGTGCATGTGCTCCATTGGCTGCAAGAGCGTCAGCCGTTCGATGCGCTGATCCTGGTGGCCGCGGTAGCGCGCGGCCGTGCGCCTGGGTCGGTCACGTGCAGCCAATGGACAGCGCCGCCGACTACGGGCGAAGCCGTCCAGGGGGCAATCGCCGAAGCAGTGACTGGTGTCATCAGCCTGGACACCCTTCTCACGGTCCTTGGTTATTTTGCCGCCCTCCCGCCGCGCGTCACCCTGATCGAGGTTGAACCGCGAGACGATGACTGGGGCCCAGAGTTCAGTCCACTTGTGCAGGTCGCGCTCGCCGAAGCCGTCCGCATGGTGGAGACCACAGTGCGGGCGCTCGTTCGATGACAACCGTCGCGGATGGCAAAGCGGCGCTGGATGCGCTGTACTGGCGCGCCGAAATCCTGCAGGCCATGTTCTGGATGCGCGGCGAAGGCATTGAATCAAAGGTTGAGCCGCGCCGGCTGGCTGAGTTTCTGGCGGTCGACCCAGCCGACATCGAGGCGCAGATGCGCGACCTGGCTATCCAGGGCTTTCTCCTGGAGGTCTCCACTGAGCCGTGGCACTACGAGTTGAGTCCGCGCGGCGTTGTCGAGGGCGGCCGCGGCTTCCAGGACGAGTTCGCGGACCTGACCCACGCCGCGCACTACGAGTGCGCACCTGGCTGCTGGTGCCACGATCCCGACCATGTTGGGGAGCCATGCCCGAGCGCACCCGCGCCGCGGCCCACGGAACCACCGCCGGGGGAACCTGACCCCGAACCACGCCATGCACGCTGAGGACCACCTCTCCCACGAGACGGCGAAGGATCGGACCGAGCCCACAAGCATTCCGGCACCAATCGCTGGGCCCGCGGAGGAGGACGGACTTCCGCCCGAGGTGGCCGCCGCGGTGGCGCGTCTGGACCACCTGGTCAAGCGCTTCGAAGAGCATCCGGATCCGGTCGTCAGAGACCTCGTCTTCGAGCTGCTGAGCGCCGTGGACGCCGTCCACCGTATCGGCCTGCGCCGTCTGAACGAGCTGCTCAAAGTGGCTGGATTGCAGCACCGCGCCACCGACGACCCGGAGGTCCGCCTACTGTTCGATCTGTACGACCTGGGCGAAGGCGGCGACGAAGCGCGCAGCACGGCAGTTGTCGAAAGCGTCAAACCGGGCCTGGACGCAATGGGGGTTCAGATCGAGCTCGTCGGATCCACCGCTACGACGATTCACGTCCGGCTGACCTGCCCACCCCACGCCGACCAGAGCGGCCTCGACGACCTGCGCAGTTCGTTAGAGCAAGTCCTTCTCACAGGTTTACCGGGCGTGCGATACGCCGAGGTCGAGATGGTTACGTTGCCTCAGCAACTGCAGAACAATTTCGTGCCGATTGCCGCGTTGCGGATGCCGCCCAGACTCGAGTGGCAACCGGTGGGGCTCGTGTCAGACCTGGCAGCGGGGAGTGTGCGCGGCGTGGCGCTCGGTGACGAGCGGCTGCTCCTGGCAAATCTGGGGAGCGGCGAGGTCTACGCCTATCGCAATAACTGCCCGGATACGCCGTTCCCGCTCGATGGCGCGATCGTCGATGGCGACATCCTGCGCTGCCCCTGGCACGGCTGTCGGTTCGACATGCGTGGCGGGCGACGTATCGACACGCAAGGTCCGGGCCTGGGCGTCGTGCCGGTGCGCGTCGAAGACGGTATGGTGGTGGTGTCCGTACCGCGTCGGGCAGTTCCCACGTGAGCCGCGTTCTGATTGCATGTGTTGGCAACGTGCTGCGAGGAGACGATGGTTTCGGTGTCGCCGTCGCGGAAGAGTTGGCGCGTGGCGAACCACTGCCAGACGGTGTGGAGCTGATCGAGACGGGAATCGGCGGCCTGCACATCGTCCAGCAATTGATGGATGGCTACGACACGCTCATCGTGGTGGATGCCCTGGCGCGCGGTGCGGCACCTGGCACGCTGGTCGTCGCCGAGCCACGTGTTCCAGATCCGAGCACGATGCCTATCGAGGAATGGCGGTCGCAGTTCTCGAATCTGCACCTGGCTGAGCCGTCGCGCGTGCTGCTCATGGCCCGCGCGGCCGGCGTCCTGCCACGCCGGGTCGTCCTCATCGGGTGTGAGCCACAGGCGTGCGAGGACTACTCTCAAACACTTTCGATGCCAGTGCAGGCGGCCATTGTGGCGGCCGTATCCAAAGTGCGCGA
>Ga0070730_10002767_pt1 | contig 15908 bp, 16 predicted proteins | sample Coa_R1_3_FD_66447 | JGI IMG/M metagenome (GOLD analysis project Ga0070730, IMG submission 66447) | Surface soil microbial communities from Centralia Pennsylvania, which are recovering from an underground coalmine fire - Coalmine... | ecosystem: Environmental > Terrestrial > Soil > Unclassified ...
CTACAACCCCCCGCAGGGCACGCCCGAGAAGGTCGCGCAGCAGACCAATCCTCAAACGACGCGGATGGGCGCGGACATGCTGGCCTGGCCGGCATTGCTGCGTAAGCTCGACCGGATCGATCCCTCGTTTCGGGAGTAGTCGCCTCCACAGGGAGGCTGCGCCATGAAGAGGCTGGTCGCGTTCGATCTCGACGGCACACTCGCCGAGAGCAAGCAGGCGGTGGACGAGGAGATGGCGGGCCTGCTCGCAGCGCTGCTGGGCGTGGCCGAGGTCTGCGTGATCTCGGGCGGTGACTGGCCGCAGTTCGAGGTGCAGGTGGTGTTGCGCCTGCCGGCTGGAGCGCGGCTCGATCGGCTGTGGATCATGCCGACCTCGGGCACCAAGCTCTATCGCTTCGTCGAGGGCGGCTGGAAGGCAATCTACGCCGAGGACTTTTCCCCCGAGGAGCGGGACCGCATCCTGAGAGCGCTCGACAAGGCGGTCGAGGCGGCGGGCTTCAAGGGTGAGAAGACATGGGGGCCGCAGATCGAGGATCGCGGCAGCCAGATTACCTTCTCCGGCCTCGGACAGGAGGCACCGCTCGATGCCAAGAAGGCTTGGGATCCCGACCGCAGCAAACGCGAAGCGATGCAGGGGGCAGCGCAAAAGGAACTGCCCGATCTCTCGGTCAATATCGGCGGATCGACCTCGATCGACGTGACCCGCAAGGGCGTCGACAAGGCCTATGGTATCGAGAAGCTCGCCGAGGCGTCGGGCACGCCCAAGTCCGAGATGATCTTCATGGGCGATGCGGTCTATCCCGGCGGCAATGACTGGCCGGTGCCCGACAAGGCGAAGGTCGACACGGTGGCGGTCGGTTCGATCGCGGAGACCAAGCGGGCGATCCAGGCGATCGTCTACTGCCTGCGATAGGCGGACTTATCGAGCCTTTGCAGCGGGAAGGGTGAATTTCCTCTCGCGTCTGTGACGAACTTGTTGCACGAGCGTGCGGTTCGTTGCGGAAGGGTGTTGCGATGCGGAAGTGGTGGCCGTTGATGACGCTGGCGCTGGTGAGCGCACCGGCGTGGAGTTCCGGCTACGATCCGCGTGTCGCCTTCGCCCCGCTCGATCTACCGGGCGCGGTCAACGCCTATCGATCGGGCAGCGGGAAGCCCGGTCCCGCTTACTGGCAGAACCGCGCCGACTACCGGATCCATGCGATGCTCGATCCCGTTACGCACGGCCTCTCCGGCGAGGAAGCGATCGCTTACACCAACAACAGCCCCGACACGCTCGATGTGCTGTGGCTGCAGCTCGATCAGAACATCTACCGGCCGGGGTCGCGCAGCCATGCGGCGGACGGTGCTGCCCCGCGCCGGGGAGAGGGTTTCACCGACGGCTACGCGATCGAAAGCGTCGAGCTGGAGCAGGACGGCCGCCGCATCACCGCCAAGACGGTGGAGAGCGACACGCGGCTGCAGGTGACGTTGCCGACACCACTTGCCGGTCATGGCGGCAAGCTGACGCTGCATGTCCGCTACCGCTTCACCATCCCCGGCGCGTTCGGCGGACGCATGGCGTGGGGCAAGGTGAAGGGCGGCGCGATCTACGACCTCGCCCAATGGTATCCGCGCATGGCCGTCTATGACGACATCCGCGGGTGGGACACGCTCCCCTACCTCGCGCAGGAATTCTACCTCGAATATGGCGACTTCGATTATTGGGTGACGGTGCCGTCGACGATGATCGTGGCGGGATCAGGCGCGCTCCAGAACCCCGACGAAGTGTTGACCGAGCGCGAGCGCCAGCGGCTCGCCAAGGCGGCCGCCAGCGACGCGACGGTGAAGATCGTCGCGCCTTCCGAGATCGCTGCCGAGCGCACCAAAGCGGGCACCAAGACCTGGCATTACCGCATGGAGAATACGCGCGACGTCGCTTTCTCCGCCTCCGACGCCTTCGCCTGGGATGCGGCGCGGATCAACCTGCCCGGCGGCAAGACGGCGCTCGCCATGTCCTATTATCCGGCCGAGAGCGCTGGGCCCAAGGCGTGGGACCGCTCGACCCAGTACGTCAAGGACACCGTGGAGAAGATGTCGGCACGCTGGCATCCCTATCCGTGGCCGGCGGCGATCAACGTCGCGGGGCCGGCGTCGGGGATGGAATATCCGGGCATCGTCTTCGACGGCATCGACGACAAGGATGGCCCGCTGTTCTGGATCACCGCGCACGAGATTGGGCACGACTGGTTCCCGATGATGGTCGGCTTCGACGAGCGCCGCGACGCATGGATGGACGAGGGCTTCAACACCTTCATCGACATCTTCGAGTCCGAGGATTTCAACAAGGGTGAGTTCGCCCCCAAGCGCGACAGCGAATATGCGCCGGGCGGCGGCAATCCGGTGGACGAGATCCTGCCGGTGCTGGCCGACCCACAAGCGCCGCCAATCCTGTCCCGGGCCGACACGGTGATCGAGAAATATCGCCACCCCGTCACCTACTTCAAATCGGCGCTGGGCCTCGTGCTGCTGCGCGAGCAGATCCTGGGGCCCGAGCGCTTCGACCCCGCGTTCCGGCGCTTCATCGCCACCTGGGCATTCAGGCATCCCAAGCCGTCCGACTTCTTCCGCTTCATGGAGAGCGAGACGGGCGAGGATCTGAGCTGGTGGTGGCGTGGCTGGTACGTCACCAACTCGACCTATGATGTCGCCGTGACGAAGATCGCCCCGACCAAGGAGGGTGGGACGCTGGTGACGGTCGAGAATCATGATCCGCTGGTGATGCCGGTGACGCTACGGGTCAGCTTCGCCGGTGGCGGTCACGAGGACATCCGTCTGCCCGCCGAGAGTTGGATCCGCAGGACAACCACCGAGGTACCGATTTCGGCCGGCAAGCGCGTGGTTGCGGTGGAGGCTGACCCCGACCACCAGCTGCCCGATCATGATCGCGGCAACAACCGGCTCGAGGCGAAGCCCTGACGACGGCGAGGCTACAGGGCCTTGCCTCCGAAACGAGCTTCGTGCGTTGGGGGCACATGGTTCTGCCCGCTCGTCCCCTGATCCTCGTTGCCCTTGCGTTCGCCGCGCCTGCCGGAGCGCGCCGTCCACCGCCCCCGCCGGATCTCGGTGCCGTCACGCTCGATCGCACCGATCCGGCGGTGGAGGCGCGTGTGGCGGGCGTGTCGGCACGGCTCGCGGTGGTGCTCGATGATGGCGTGTTCCTCGCGCCGGCCTTCGCGGATCACGTGCCGCTCGCCTGGGAGAAAGCGGGCTATGAGGAGGTTGGGCGCGTCCGTGTCGCCTATCGCGATGCGGCGGCCGAGGTGGCCGTTGCCGGGGTCGCCCGGCCGATGCGGGTTACGGTGCATGAGGGGCCATGCTGCGCGGGGCATGACGGCGCGATTGGCGCCGCCGACCTGCCCTGGTCGGTAGTGAGGATCGGTCGGGGCGGCACCAGCCCGGAACAGCGCTTCCCTGCGGCGAGCGACGACCAGAGCGGCCTCAACATCCCGTGGCGGGTGGGGAATGGCATCATCCATGTCGTGCTGTCACCCGATCTGCCGGAGACGGTCGCCACAGCGTCGGCGGCGGCGATGCTCGCGAAGGCCTATGGGGGCCACTTCGAGGGAACGGCGCGGCAGGCGTCGCTCGCCTTTGGCGTGACGCGCGAGGTGCGCGACATGGCGCTCGATCGCCCCGCGCCGGTGCTCGGCTTTCGGCTGGAGCGGATCGCGGTGCGGCTGGCCGATTTCGAGGGTAGCGGCAAGCTGCCCCAGGACAAGGCCGGGGAGGGCATCCTCGTCCGCCACGCGCCCCAGGCGCCGCAGCATGGCTGGGCGGCGATCACCATCGGCCGCGATCTGCTCGGCCGCTGCCCGTTGATCAGCGTCTATCGGGACGAGGCCCTGATCGGCCTCGTGTGCGATCCGGCATGAGGGCGTGGATTGCGCTTGCGGCGCTCGGGCTTGCCGCCGCCGCTCCGCCGCCGCCTTCCGATCCGGGGCGCGTGTTCGATCAGGTATGGCACGCCGTCGAGCGTCGTTACTGGGATGCCTCGTTGCACGGCGTCGACTGGGATGCCGCGCGCGAACGCTACCGCGCGCAGGCGCTGGCGGCACCCGACAGCGCGGCGTTCTATGCCGTGCTCAACCACATGCTGGGGCTGCTCCACGACAGCCATGTGTTCGCCATTCCGCCCGCCGAGGTGCGCTATGAGGCGCGACGGGATGCCGGCGAGGCGCAGGCAAGCTTCGGCTTCGCCTCCTATCAACAGGGGGGAAGCTGGCTGGTCTTCGCGGTGACGCCGGGTAGCCCGGCGGCGCGCGCCGGGGTGCGGCCCGGCTGGCGGCTGGCGTCGATCGACGGCCGGCCGGTGGACGTCGATCGCCACCCCGTCGTCGGACAGCGATCGCGGCTGGTCTTCCATGATATCGGCGGCCAGCCACGCCCGCTCGATCTGGTGGCCACGTCGGTCGTGCCGCCGCCGAGCGTGCGGACCCGGACGCTGGCGGGGGGCGTGCTGCTGATCGTGCTCGACGGCTTCGGCGGGCGCGACGATCGCCGAATCGCCGCCGCGCTCCACGACGGACCCGAGCCTTCCGCCGTGATCCTCGACCTGCGCGACAATGACGGCGGCGAGGAGGAGGCGGCTGCGCGAGTCGCGGGAGTCTTCTTTGCCGAGAAGCACACGCTGCTCCACCGCATCGACCGTCGCCACGAGGACAAGGTGCCGATCGAGGGCGCCGGCGGGCGGAGCTTCACCGGCCCGATGGCGGTGCTGGTCGGCCCCCGCAGCGCGAGTGCGGCCGAGGCGCTGGCGGCGCTGCTCGACGAAACGGGCCGCGCCGCCAGCGTCGGCGAGCGGACCGCGGGCGCGCTTACTGGCGCTTCGCTGGAGCCCTTGGCCGACGGCGGCCAGCTCAGTCTTGCCGACTTCGACGTGCGCACGCCGGGTGGCCGGCGCATCGAGGGGGTGGGTTTCACCCCTGCCCATGTGGTCCGCACCACCCCCGCCGACATGGCTGCGGGGCGCGATCCGGTGCTGGCGGCGGCGCTGCGGCTGGTGACGCCCCTCTCGCTTTCTCGGGCCGAGACGCTACATGCGCGACCATGAGTCTCTCTGCCAGCCGCCGCACCTTCGCCATCATCTCCCACCCCGACGCGGGCAAGACCACGCTGACGGAAAAGCTGCTGCTCGCCGGTGGCGCGATCCATCTGGCCGGTGAGGTCCGCGCGCGCGGCGCCAACCGTCGCGCGCGCTCGGACTGGATGAAGATCGAGCAGCAGCGCGGTATCTCGGTCACCTCCTCGGTGATGACGTTCGAGCGGGCGGGCCTCACCTTCAACCTGCTCGACACGCCGGGCCACGAGGATTTCTCGGAGGACACCTACCGCACGCTGACCGCCGTCGACTCCGCGGTCATGGTGATTGACGCGGCGCGCGGCATCGAGGCGCAGACGCGGAAACTGTTCGAAGTGTGCCGGCTGCGTTCAGTGCCGATCATCACCTTCATCAACAAGGTGGACCGCGAAGGCCTCGATCCCTTCGTGCTGATCGACGAGGTGGCCGACAAGCTCGCCCTCGATGTGACCCCGATGAACTGGCCGGTGGGCATGGGTGGCCTCTACGAAGGCCTCTACGATCTTCGCTACAACATCCTGTCGCGCCCGGAAAAACCCGACGAGCAGCTGACCGGCCTCGACGATCCGCGCCTCGACACTTTGGTCTCGCCCGAGGGCGCGGTGAAGCTGCGCGAGGAAGCGGAGCTGGCGCTTGGCGGCTATGGCCATTTCGATCTCAAGGCCTATCGCCACGGTGACCAGACGCCGGTTTTCTTCGGTTCGGCACTGCGCGAATATGGCGTGGACGCGCTGATCGGCGCGATCGGCGAGCATGCCCCGCCGCCGCGCGAGCAGCCGGCCAATCCGCGCCCCGTCACGCCCGACGAGCCGGGCGTCTCGGGCTTCATCTTCAAGGTGCAGGCGAACATGAACCCGCAGCACCGCGACCGCATCGCCTTCCTTCGCGTCTGCTCGGGCAAGTTCAAGCGCGGCATGAAGCTCCGCCAAGTGCAGACCGGCAAGATGATCGCGATCAACTCGCCGATCTTCTTCTTCGCGCAGGATCGCGAGCTGGCCGAGACGGCCTATCCCGGCGACATCATCGGCATCCCCAACCATGGCGTGCTGCGCGTCGGCGACACGCTGACCGAGGGCGAGGCGCTGACCTTCACGGGCATCCCGAACTTCGCGCCGGAAATTCTGCGCCGTATCCGGCTGCTCGATCCCACCAAGACCAAGCAGCTGCGCACCGCGCTGGTCGACATGGCGGAGGAGGGCGTCACCCAGCTGTTCAAGCCGCTGGTCGGCTCGCAGTGGATCGTTGGCGTGGTGGGCCAGCTCCAGCTCGAAGTGCTGATCTCGCGGCTGCAGGCGGAGTATAACGTCGCGGCCGAGTTCGAGCCGGCGCCGTTCGAGACTGCGCGCTGGATCTCTGCGGAGAATCCGGCGGAATTGAAGGCCTTCATGGAGGGCCGCAGCTCGGCGATGGCCGAGGACCGCGACGGCGCGCCGGTGTTCCTGGCGCGCGACGCGTGGGAGGTGAACTATGTCGCCGAACGCGCGCCCAAGGTGCGCTTCTCGGCGACGCGGGAGCGAACGTCGGGCTGAGGTTCGCCCCGCCAAAGTTGACACCACGGAAGGCAAAAACTGCCGCGCTCGGAACGGTTGATCGAATCTGAGAAGGAGCGGCGGTGGCTGGCTGTCGATCGACGCTGACAGATGAAATCCTCCATTGGAAGAGGTGGCCGGTTTCGCTCAGTCCCGGCCATTCCAAGGGTGAATCCAGATCGTCACAAGCGGACGATTAATCCTCGGCTTCAGACATCCATGTCGGAATATCCCGCTTGGCATGCAGGACGCGCCAGACGTCCACATGCTCGGCCTGATCGAGGTAGAAAACCAACCACGGGAATCCCTTGAGCCGCACGGTCCTCAGGCCCGGCAGGTTAAGCTCATGCGACCATCGTGGCGATCCGGCGACAGGAGAGGTGCCGATGAAACCGTAGGTTTCTTCCAGCGCATCGATGAAGGCGAGAGCGATGTCCGCGCTCGCCTCGCCTATATAATGATCGATCGCTGCATCGACATCCTCACGCGCCTTGGTGCGTGGGACCACGGGTTTTATCATCAAATGGCTTTGTGTTGCGCCACGCGGCCCCGAAGCCCTTGAAAATAGTCGGCTGCGACAGGAGTGGTCGCAGCAGAGCGCGCGCCATCGAGAAGCAAGGCACGAAGCCGCTGAATATCCTGATCCTTTCGGATCAATTCCCGCACATATTCGCTGCTCGTTCCATAGCCCCGTGAATCGACCTGCTGGTCGACAAAGGCCTTGAGGGCATCGGGCAGCGAGATGTTCATCGTCGTCATGGCGAGGTCAATATCAGTCTTGGCAAAATTTGGCAAAGCTGCGCGCCGGCTAGGCAGCCTGTCGAGAACCGCCCAATTTTGGTCGACTGGGGTGCCTCGCCAGCTGCCCTAAACCCGACATTCTTTCAGGCGATCTCAGCTGCACGCCGGCCGATACCTTTCTGTGAGACGACCTCTTTAGGCCGTCAACGTTTCCACCGATAACCGTCCGGCCGCCGCTATCAGGTCGCCGTCGCACGACGCTAAAGGATATTTCTTCCGAACAGCGAGCTCCAGATACGCCGCGTCATAGGGCGTGAGGCCCTGCTCACGGGAGAGTGTCCGGGTCGCGCGCCAAGCGTGCTGATCCGTCTCGTCATCAATCCTGATGCGGAGACGATCCAGTCGCGCGAGCGAGCGATCGGCGAAATCGTCATCGCACCGCCCCCGCCGGACAGCGTTTCGAAGCATGTTCGCGATCTCAAGCCGCCAAAGTGACGGGACAATGGCGCCGTCAGTTACGACCCGTACCATGATCTGGTGGGCAGCTTCGGTACGCTCATCATCGAACAACCAGGCGATTGTCATGGATGCATCCAGGACGATCGTCATCCTCGGCGCCCTTCCTCGCGCAACGTATGGATCGAGATGTCACCGAGCGATCGGCCTTTGCTGTCGGCGATGATCTCGGCAGCGGCGGCTTGGGCTTGCTCGAGGCTGCGATCGCGAGCCGCCGATCGCCGGATAAGGATGTCTCCATCGAGAGCCTCGATCTCAACATCCTCCCCAGCGCTAAGGCCAGAAGCACGAGCAATCTCGAAGGGGACACGAATTGCCAGATTCTTACCCCATTTACCGACAATAACATGAGTCATCATCATCACCTCGTCAGCTTGGAATATTCTGGCGTATCCCAAGCATATAAGCAATTGGAATGAGCGTTTGCGGCTTCGACGATGGCTCCCAAGGCATCGCTCGAGCCGCTCGTCGCACCGGCGAAGGCAGAACTGCGTCGGCGTCAGAAGCTGTCCGTCGCCTAACCCGGTTTCGACGACAAAACCGGTCGGGAAGGAAACGCCGCAAGCGGCCGTTCGACGTGACGGGATTTCAAGCGGCTGCGGCGCGCGCTTTCTCAATGAATGGCGCGACGACGGACACCGCATGCTCAACGTAGCGTGTCTTTTCACCCACGGGCGCGACGTAGTGCATCGCCTCTTCGGCATCCCGCACCGAAGCACCACGCGCGATCATCCACGTCGCGAGATATTGCGAGGCCAGGCATCCGCCCGCCGTCGCGACATTGCCATGCGCGACGAACGGCGCGTCGATCACGTTGACCCCCGCTTCGATGACCCAGGGTTTGGTCGTGAAATCGGTGCAGGCCGGCAGGTCGCCCACGAGGCCCAGCTTCGCCAGAATGAGCGTGCCCGAGCATTGCGCGCCGACAAGCTGGCGCGACGGATCCAGAACAATCCGCGAGAGCAGGCTATCGTCCGCGGCGATCTCACGCGTCCGGATTCCGCTGCCGATCAGGACCGCGTCGGCTTCGCTGGCAAACTCCAGCGGCTTCTGGCGCTGGACGGTAACACCGTTCATGGACGTCACCTGCTCGGTCGGCGCGGTAATATGCGCCTTCCAGCCCTTGGCCTTCATGCGATTGAGGATTGCCGCCGCGACGAACGAGTCCAGTTCGTTGAACCCGTCGAACGTCAGAACCGCAATCTGCACGAACGCCTCCTATGGTGACGGCGGGAATTTCCTCATTGCCGCAAGGGCGGGGGAGGAGTTTACCCCAGCGCCTTTACCAGCACCACCAGCCGCAGCGGCGGCGTGGTCGGCACCGGGAAGGGGAGGGAGGCGCCCGTCCGCGCGTAGCCGCGGCGCTCGTAATAGGCGATGAGCTCGACGCGCGGCTCGATCACCGACATTTCCATCGTCCGCGTGCCGAACTGCGTCGCCGCCTCGCGCTCGGCCGCCGCGATAAGCTGCTTGCCGAGGCCGCCCGCCTGCTTCTGCGGATCGACGCCGAGCAGGCCGAGATAGCCCACGCCTTCGCCGCGATTGGTGATCTGCACGCAGCCGAGCAACACGCCGTCGCGCTCCGCGACCAGCAGGCGCTCGTTCGCATGGTCGAGGATCGCTGCTAGCGCGTCCTGCTCGATGCGCTGGCCTTCGACCAGATCTGCTTCGTGCGTCCAGCCGGCGCGGGCGGCGTCGCCGCGATAGGCGCGCTGCACCAGCGCGTGGAGCGGGGCGAGGTCGGCCGGTGCGGCGGGGCGGATCAGGATCGTGTCGGTCGTCATGCGGGAGCTCTCGAAGGGGTGAAGCACAAGAAAAAGGGCGGCCCGACCATCGCCGGACCGCCCCATTTCTCGTGCAGCAGTTCGCCGAAGCTTAGCGCTTCGAGAACTGGAAGCTGCGGCGGGCCTTCGCCTTGCCGTACTTCTTACGCTCGACCGCGCGGCTGTCGCGGGTGAGGAAGCCGGCGGCCTTGACGGGCGCGCGCAGGATCGGCTCGAAGCGGGTCAGCGCCTGCGAGATGCCGTGCTTGACCGCACCGGCCTGGCCCGAGAGGCCGCCGCCGGTGACGGTGCAGATCACGTCATACTGGCCTTCGCGACCAGCCACACCGAAGGGCTGGTTGATGACGAGGCGCAGCGTCGGACGCGCGAAGTAGATCTCCTGATCGCGGCCGTTGACCGTGATCTTGCCGGTGCCCGGCTTGATCCACACGCGGGCGACGGCGTCCTTGCGGCGGCCGGTCGCATAGGCGCGGCCCTGGGCGTCGATGATCTTCTCGCGCAGCGGCATCGTCGAGACGACCGGAGCGTCGACGGCACCAGCGGCGATCGGCGCGCCTTCGTCGTCATAGGCGGTCGCGGCTTCCGTAACGACCGGAGCCGGAGCCTCGCCGCCGGTCAGGGCCGCGAGGTCGGAAAGGGACTGGCGATTGTCGGACATCAGGCGCCCACCTTGTTCTTGCGGTTCATGCCCGCCACGTCGAGGACTTCCGGGTTCTGCGCGGCGTGATCATGCTCGGTGCCGGCGAAGATGCGCAGGTTGCGCATCTGCTGGCGGCCCAGCGGGCCGCGCGGGATCATGCGCTCCACGGCCTTCTCGAGCACGCGCTCGGGGAAACGGCCTTCCAGCACCTTGGCCGGGGTCGTTTCCTTGATGCCGCCGGCATAGCCGGTGTGCTTGTAATAGATCTTGTCGGTCAGCTTCTTGCCGGTGAAGCGCACCTTGTCCGCATTGACGATGATGACATTGTCACCACAATCGATGTGCGGGGTGAAGCTCGGCTTGTGCTTGCCGCGCAGGATGTTGGCGACGATCGAGGCGAGGCGGCCAACCACCAGACCCTCGGCATCGATCAGATGCCACTTCTTTTCCACCGTCGACGGCGTCGCCGACTTGGTGGTCTTCATGAGCGCCTTCATGGCCCCAAACTCCGAATTCGCGTGAAACGCAGCGCGCCGCCCCCGATGGGACGGCGCTACGGAGGGGGCTAATGACGAATCACCCCCGAAAAGTCAAGCAAGACGGGGGTTTTGACGAGTGGTATTATAGTACCTGTGGATCATATGCGCCTTCCTCCCTCCCCTTCCCTCGTCATCCCGGATCGAGTCCGGGATGACGAGGGAAGGGGAGGGACGGAGCCTGTCAGGCCCGCAGCGGGTCGGACGCAGGCTCCCGCCCCAGCGCGTGTCCGCCCCAGACCAGCGCGCCGAGCAGCAGCGTGGCGCCGGCCTGGTGGGCGACGGCGATCGGGATGGCGACGCCCGACAGCAGGGTGGCGATGCCGAGCAGGATCTGCACGACGACGAGGCCGATGATGGTGCTCGCCGCCGCGCGGTCCCCGGCCTTGCGGGCGAAGCGCGCAACCATCACCACCGCGACCAGCACCATCCACGCCCACCAGCGATGCATGAACTGCACGACGATGGGGTTGTAGACGAGATTGTGGAGCATGCTCTGCCCCGCGTTCCAGGCGCCGGCGGGGAACCATTCCTCCCCCATCTTGGGCCAGCTGGCGAAGGCATAGCCGGCGCGCAGGCCGGCGGTGAAGGCGCCGAGCATGATCTGGAAGGCGAGGATGACGATCGCTACCGCCGGCAGCCCGGTCAGCTTGGCGGGCTTGGCCGCCGGATCGCGGGCCAGCGCGAACAGGTCGAGCGCGGTCCAGATGAGAGTGCCGTAGATGAGAAGCGCGGTCATCAGGTGGATGGCGAGGCGGATATGGCTCACCTCGGTGCGGGGGACCAGGCCGGAGGCGACCATCCACCAGCCGACCACACCCTGCAGCCCGCCCAGCGCGAAGATCAGCACCGCGCGCGCGCCATAGCCCTCGGGGATCGCGCGCCGCCACCAGAACACCGCCAGCACGCCAAGCAGCACCGTGCCGATCCCGCGCGCGATCAGGCGGTGCAGATATTCCCAGAAATAGATGTGCTGGAACCCGTCGAGCGTCATGCCCTGGTTGAACTGCTCATACTGGGGGATGTGCTTGTAGTTGTCGAACTCGGCCTGCCATTCGGCCGGGGTGAGCGGCGGGATCGCGCCGCGGATCGGCTTCCACTCGACGATCGACAGCCCGCTTTCGGTGAGCCGCGTGATGCCACCCACCACCACGATCGCCAGCACCAATGCCGCCACCACCAGCAACCAGCCGCCGAACGCGCGCGGGGCGGGGCGGGGGGCGGCCGGGCGGCCGGGCAGGCGGAGCGCTGGGGCGGTGGTGGTGGCGTCGGACATGACGAGGGCTTAGCGCGGCGGATGGAGCGCAGACAATGGCCGGTTGATGCGCGGCCTCTCTCCGTTCGCCCCTCGACAAGTTCAGCTCGAACGGAGAAGGCCGGGCGGAGGGAGTGGGTGTGTCATTGTTGAAATGAGATATTGTATCATTTCCTGACCAATGCCATATGCCGGGCATGACGACGGACCTCCCCGACTCTTCGACCGACCGTTCGATCAACCGGCTCGACCGGATGGCGATCGGGCTCTCCAGCCTCTGCCTGATCCATTGCGTCGCGACCGTGCTGCTGGCGGCGACGCTGGCCTCGGCGGGCGCGGCGCTGGCGAATCCGGCGTGGCACGAGATCGGCTTCGCGCTCGCCATATTGATCGGCGCGGTGGCGCTGGGGCGGGGCTATCTCGCGCATCACGATCTGCGTCCGCTGCTGATCGGGAGTGCCGGGCTCGCGCTGATGGGCGTCGGCCTGATCCGCGCCGAGGGCCTGCCCGAGATTGCCAGCACGATGGCGGGCGTGGCGCTGCTCGCCGGCGCGCATCGCCTCAATGCGCGCGGTCATGTCGGGCATTCGCATCGCCGCGATCCGAACGGTCCCGATCTTGTCGTGGGGCGCCGCCACGCCTAGTTTGGCGGGCATGGCTGAACCCATCACCGCGACGCGGGCCCACGCCCATGCGCATCATCACGGAGCCGCGCTCGCCGCCGCCGCGCAGGCGACTCTGGAGGCGCAGGGCGAGCAGTGGACGGCTCTCCGCGCCGCCGTGTTCGACACGCTGAGCCGCTGCGAGCGCCCTGCTTCGGCCTATGACATCACCGAGCAGCTTTCAGCCGCGCAGGCGCGGCGGGTGGCGGCCAATTCGGTCTATCGCATCCTCGACCTGTTCGTGGCGAACAACCTCGCCCAGCGGATCGAGAGCGCCAACGCCTTCATCGCCAATCCTCACCCCGGCTGCCACCATGACTGCATCTTCCTGGTGTGCGATCGTTGCGGCCAGGCAACACATGTCGATGATGATGCGGTCGCCGGCCGCGTGCGCGCCGCCGCACAGAGCGTCGGCTTCCTCCCCGAGCGCCCGGTGATCGAGGTTCGCGGTCGCTGCGCGGCGTGCGCCGCGGCCACACTCGGCTAAAACCTTCATCTTAAGCTTTGTTCATTGTTCGACAGGACCGGTCGCTTGGCGTAAGCAGCGCGGTCCAAGGAGATCTATTTTGTCGGAACGCCCCGCAACCCCCCTGCTGGACACCATCGATACCCCGGTCGAGCTCCGCCGACTGAAGCCCGAACAGCTGCGCCAGGTGGCGGACGAGCTGCGCGCCGAAATGATTTCGGCGGTCGGCGTGACCGGCGGCCACCTCGGCTCCGGTCTTGGCGTGGTCGAGCTGACCACCGCACTCCACTATGTGTTCAACACGCCCGACGACAAGCTGATCTGGGACGTGGGCCACCAGGCCTATCCCCACAAGATCCTGACCGGGCGCCGCAGCCGCATCCGCACGTTGCGCCAGGGCGGCGGCCTGTCCGGCTTCACCCAGCGCGCCGAGAGCGAATATGATCCGTTCGGCGCGGCGCACTCGTCGACCTCGATCTCGGCTGCGATCGGCTTCGCGGTGGCCAACAAGCTGACCGGCCAGCCGGGCAAGGCGATCGCGGTGATCGGCGACGGCTCGATGTCCGCGGGCATGGCCTATGAGGCGATGAACAATGCCGAGCAGGCGGGCAATCGCCTGATCGTCATCCTCAACGACAACGACATGTCGATCGCGCCGCCGGTGGGTGGCCTGTCCGCCTATCTGGCGCGCATCGTGTCGAGCGCGTCTTTCCTGTCGCTGCGCGATCTCGCCAGGAAGTTCGCCAAGCGCTTGCCGCGTCCGCTCGCCGACGCCGCGCGCAAGACCGACGAGTTCGCCCGCGGCATGGCGATCGGCGGCACGCTCTTCGAGGAGCTGGGCTTCTATTATGTCGGCCCGATCGACGGCCATAACCTCGATCACCTGATCCCGGTGCTGGAGAATGTCCGCGACGCGGCCGAGGGCCCGATCCTGATTCACGTCGTCACCAAGAAAGGCCATGGCTACGCGCCGGCCGAGAAGGCGGCGGACAAGTATCACGGCGTCCAGAAGTTCGACGTGATCACCGGCGAGCAGGCCAAGGCGCCTGCCGGGCCGCCGAGCTACACCGGCGTGTTCGCCAAGGCGCTGATCGCCGAGGCCGAGCGCGACAGCAGCATCTGCGCGATCACGGCGGCGATGCCGTCGGGCACCGGCCTCGACAAGTTCCAGCAGAAGTTCCCAGAGCGGACCTTCGACGTCGGCATTGCCGAGCAGCACGCCGTCACATTCGCCGCCGGTCTTGCGGCACAGGGTCAGCGCCCGTTCTGCGCGATCTACTCGACCTTCCTGCAGCGCGCCTATGATCAGGTGGTCCACGACGTCGCGATCCAGAACCTGCCGGTCCGCTTCGCGATCGACCGCGCCGGCTTGGTCGGCGCCGACGGCTCGACCCATGCCGGCTCATTCGACATCACCTATCTCGCGACGCTGCCCAACATGGTGGTGATGGCGGCGGCCGACGAGGCGGAGCTGGTCCACATGGTCCACACCGCCGCGCTCTATGACGCCGGCCCCATCGCTCTGCGCTATCCGCGCGGCAACGGCGTCGGCCTCGAACTGCCGGCGACCCCGCAGAAGCTGGAGATCGGCAAGGGGCGCATCGTCCGCGAGGGCAAAAAGGTAGCGATCCTGTCGCTCGGCACGCGTCTCGAAGAGGCGCTCAAGGCCGCTGACCGGCTCGACGCGCAGGGCCTTTCGACCACGGTGGCCGATCTGCGCTTCGCCAAGCCGCTCGATCAGGCGCTGATCCGCAAACTGTGCACCACGCACGAGGTCGTGCTGACCGTCGAGGAGGGCGCCATCGGCGGCCTAGGCGCGCATGTGCTGACGCTGGCGTCGGACGAGGGGTTGACCGACACCGGCCTCAAGATCCGCACGCTGCGCCTGCCGGATATCTTCCAGGCGCATGACAAGCCCGAGAAGCAGTACGCCGAAGCCGGGCTCGACGCCGACGCGATGGTGGAAGCCGCGCTGAAGGCGCTGCGCCACAATTCGGTGGGCGTGGTTGTCGGCGAGGTGCGCGCCTGACGATTGCGGGCCGGGCAGCGAGCCCGGCCCGTTTCGCTTTGGCTTAGCCCGGAGCCGAGCCGGGCACGGCGCGCGAATCCGCCAGCGCTGCCCTTGGCCATTGCCAGGTGGGCAATCGGATCGAGCCGAGGCGCAATGTCTCGCGCTTGCTTTTTCTCGCGATTTTCGGGGGTTTTGCGCAGGGCAACGCCTTGGGGGAGGGGGGAGCTGGCGTTGCCCTGCGACGAAACGGTACATATATTCGACGTAAGTTTATTACAATTGCGAGTAATGTTTTCTTGATTGCAAGAACTGCAATACTTGGCCGTCCGGGAGCCGCAACCGCATGAGCCGCACGATCCGCGCCGACCAGCTCGTCACCGATCGCGGCCTCGCCGAAAGCCGCACGCGCGCGCAGGCGCTGATCCTCGCGGGGCTCGTCTATTCGGGCGACCGCAAGGTGGAGAAGGCCGGCCAGCCGCTCAGCCCTGAGGCGCCGCTGGAGGTGAAGGGGCGCGATCATCCCTGGGTGTCGCGCGGCGGGCTCAAGCTCGATCATGCGCTCTCCCATTTCGGCTGGGACGCGACCGGGCTGACCGCGATCGATGTCGGCGCCTCGACCGGCGGCTTCACCGACGTGCTGCTGACGCGCGGC
>Ga0070730_10002768_pt1 | contig 15906 bp, 16 predicted proteins | sample Coa_R1_3_FD_66447 | JGI IMG/M metagenome (GOLD analysis project Ga0070730, IMG submission 66447) | Surface soil microbial communities from Centralia Pennsylvania, which are recovering from an underground coalmine fire - Coalmine... | ecosystem: Environmental > Terrestrial > Soil > Unclassified ...
AAGTCACCAGGGCGCAAAGGGCCGCCAGGCAGCTCGTGGCGCGCGATCACCGCGCACTGCGTCGAGGCGATGCGAAGCAATACGGGAGCCGCGCTGAGCACTGCGGCCCTGATCAACATCGTTCCAGCCTTCGCGGCCAACGGTGTCATCTGGGGAACCTGACCACGGCAACGGCTGGAAAGCAATATCACTCGGCGTGATATCACCCTCGAGTTGTCCGTGTGGCCGTGTCCCTGCGCCTAATCTGTCGGCAGAGGTCGCCAATCAATCGGCGGCAACCGTCGGTCACCCTCAGACTCAGCTCCGGGGCCTGGCAATCCAGTGTATGAACACAACGTGCAGTGGCGCGCGTGCGCTTGCCTCGCGACATTTGCCAGCGACTCCTGAGCGATACAATCGACCGCGACTCCACAGTTGGCGGACTCCTAACCTACTGGAGCGTGAACGTCACGGAGTCGGCAAGAGGCACGGTCTTGGTCGGGCAGAAGTCGCACAGGATGCGTTGGGGATCGGCCGGGTCATGGCGTGCGCCCCAGTACGTATACGTGGCGAGTACCCAGTACGTTCCGTTGGTATAGGAACCACTACTGGTATCGATATCCACCTCAATGCTGCCGTCGTCGCCGGCGGTGACCGAGCCCTCGTCAACAATGGTGTTTGAAGCGTCGAATGCGGTGACGTTCAGGTCGTGGGTGATGAGCGAGAAGTTCTGGAAGCCGGTCCCCTGGAGGTGGAACCGGGAGCCAACTACCCCAACGCCCGGCGAGATACTGAGACTCCCACTCCCATCGGCGTGAGCAACAGAAGCATCGGGCAGCGTCATCGGTGTAACGGATGCCGCAAGCATGAGGCAAAGCAGAAGTCTGCGGAGGCAATCGATTCGGTTGTTGTGCATTCAAGTGTCTCCAGGTGGCGCGATTTCGGGTTCAGGGATTGGTGAGGTCCACGTGATCGTGACGGTTTCGCTTCCGTCAGTTGGCGTCATTGACAATCGGGTAGGGAGGGAGGGGTCGTCAGTTCCGAGCTACGTCTGAGGCACCAGCAACGGTACGTGCACGGGGCGACCGACCAGTGACATGCGCAATGTGGACCCACCGAGCACCGCCAGCCAGACCACCAACAGCAGGAAGTTGACGTGTGGGGGCAGACCCATTTGTTGGGCGAACGCCAGATCCAGCCAGCCCAACGCGGCATTGACCAGGGCCAGCACACCCAGCCAGCGACGCTGCTCGGCCAACAGCAAGACTCCCATGATCACCAGCGCGAGATACAGGAAGTTGTTGCCAACGGTGTCGCGGATGGCTCCCGTAATCACCCACAAACTACCTTTGTCGATCGCCGTGTTCGTCGAATGGAATACGACATGCTGCAGTGCGTCGCCTGTAAGCACCATCGTGCTGTTGACCACCTGGAACAGAACGGCAATCAAAGCCCAGACGCTGGGACGCAACTGGCTGAACAGGACGGCAAACACCGCCAGAAACAGCGTGGGGGCGGCAACACTCAGCACGGTGTCGAGGACGCCCACATAAGGGATCGCGCCCGCGAGTTGCAGAATCAGCGCGAGCAGCTCGGCGGCGGCTATCCAGCACAGCGTGGCTTGTGCGCGCCGGTTGGTGAAAACTGAGGACGATGATGCCATGATCAGTACTCCTGTTCGACTAGTTATCCGCATCCGGATCCGAGGGTGGTAGGACGCGGATGGTGCCCTGCATCCACGGGTGAAATGCGCAAATGTAGCTCAGCTCGCTTCCGGCTGGCGCGGTCACGATGGCGGTCACCGACAGCGGCAGGCCAAGACCCGGGGGAGGCACGACCACCGAGTCGCCTGGCGCATCGAAATGTGCCGGTGGATTGGCCGGCTTGAAATCCTCCAGAACCAGGACCGGCTGACCGGCGGGGGGCGCGCCGTTCGGGAAGTGGGCGGCCTGAAGCTGGTTACAAATTCCGCAGTTGTTTACCTGGTTGACCGTTTTCGGGACGTCGGCAGGCGCGACGATCGACACGGTATGCCCGTCGGTGGTCTGGTTGTTCCAGGTAATCGGCTGACCCGAGTGGACGGTCACGTGGCGCGGCGTAAACCGGTAGGTGATCGAGAAGAACTCATCCGGCTGGAACGATTCCGTGCCAACAATCTGAACGGTCTTGCCGGAGACGGCCGACGCGGCGTTGGCGGGTAGCAGCCCGACTCCGGCTGCTGTGAGCGCGGCAATGATGGCGATGAACACTGTGCGCATTTGACAGGTCCCCTTTGTTTTCAGAGTGTCGAGTGATCCGCGAGCCGCACGCCGTACATGGCGCGCGGGGCGGCGAGCCGCTCTGGGTCGAGTAGCCGCTGACGAGGTGGCAGTGTCAGGGCTGCGGCTGGCTCACCCGTCTCCCAGAAGACGTGTTCAGCGCCCGCAGGTGTTCCCAGCACCAGGAGCCTGGCGCTGCTCGTCTCGACCGTCAGTCCGTGCAGCACGCCGCGTGGTAGGTAGACGAACGTTGCGGGCTGAGCCCTGAACGAGAGCTCGCCGACGGTGCAACGGAGCTCGCCCTCGATCACGTACCAGGCCTGGTCCTCGCCAGCATGACTGTGGAGCGCCACCGTCGTCCCAGGACCGACGAGGTACTCCATGAGCCAGAACCGCCCACTGGTATCGGCGCCAGTGGCCTTGAACGTCATGAGGCCACCCGAGTTCCAGACTGCGTGTCCCTGCTCTGGACCCAATTGATACGGCTTCACGTCGGGCATCTTCCCGCGACGGGCGGCGCGCCGCATCGGCTATCGCTACGCAGTTAGTCGCCGATGTGTACGTAGTTAACGACGGTTGCGACGCAAAATGAAGAGAACCAGAATCTGTTTCGGCTAACGGGGGGCGTCTTTCGCGGCGACGCTATGGAGCACGGACGCGAGCTCCGAGCGACTGTGCGTGCTCGTCTTCGACAGCAGTTGTTCCACGTGCTTCTCGACCGTGCGTGTTGAGAGGTACAGCCGCTCCCCGATTTCCCTATTCGGGAGTCGCTGAGCGACGAGCACCAGCACGTCCATTTCGCGGCTGGTGATGTTCAACTTGCGCAATGCCGCTGGGACCACGCTCTCGCCACGCCCTCTGCGGGGCGTCGTCACGCCGGCCTTGCGCAGGAGCGAGTGGCAGGCCGCTACCAGACGGCCATGGCCCGTTCCTTCGAAGTATGTGGCCGCCTCACGCAGCCACCGCACCGGCTCGCCCCAGCCATCGACGAGCGCCGCTTCGGCCACCAGACGTCGCGCCAGCTGACGGAAGGCCTCGCACGAGCCCTGGCTGAGCAGGTCATGGTCCGCTTCGACAAATGCCGCGGCCGCGGCGTCAGCCGGGCCTGTCCTGCCGAGGGTCACCGCGTGGGCGTAGCCGAGCAGCGCCCGGTTGAGGCCGACCCCAGCGACGTCCGCGGCGCGCACCTCCGATTGCGCCACCTCACCACCTGTGTCCTCGACAGTACGCACCAGCGCCCACAACGGTCGAAACAGATAGGGTGGCACGCTGGGCTGCTGACGGACGAGCTCCATCGCCCGGTCCAACTCCACCAGTGCCGCCCGTCGACGGTCCTGAAACATGAAGTACAGCCCGCGGCCGAGACCGATCGCACCAATCATCACGTCGATGTCGCCATCTGCCAGGACCAGGGCTTCGCGAATGGCTGCCTCCATTTCGTTTTTGCGCCCGAGGAACCCCTGACATGCGGCCTCCTGCACCAGCGCTCGCGGGAGCGCCACCCCCAGCTGCAGCCGTCGCGCCGCCGCCGCGCACCGCCGAGCCGCGGCGATGCCCAGCTCCGGTTCGAAGCGGAAGCCGCGCACCGCGGCGAGTTGGAGGTCGAGAATGGCGACCATGCCAAGCGCGCCCGACTGTTGTGCGAGCTCGCGTGCCTGCTCGAGCCGGTCTACTCCACCGAATCGGAGCATGTCGATCGTGCCCAGCTCATGGAGTGCGCGGAGGCGCCATACCGGCAGATTGTGCGTGACCGCGATTTGAAAGGCCTGGGCAAACGGCGCCTCAGCCTCGTCGAGATCTTGCTGGCGTGCTCGTCGTCCGATAACCTCCAGCGCCTCGCAGGCGGCTTCGGCGAAATCGACTTGTTCGGCTGATTCCAGGGCGGCCTGGGCCAGCGCGACCGCTTCGTCGAAACGTCGCTCACCCAGGGCGGATTGAGCAGAGACCACGTCGATGCGCGCCGACAAGCGAGCATCGGCCGTCGGGGCGGCCAGCTCACGCGCGGATGTCAGATGCTTGTCGGCGAGCGACCATTGATTAGAAGCAACGGCGGCGCGCGCGAGCCGCAAATGAACCTCCGCCTGACGTCGTGATGAACCGGGAATCTCGGCGAGCATGCGCAGCAAGTGTTGGCTCACCTCGAACACTCGGTCGGTGTTACCCACGTGCGCGAGCACTTCGCTGAGCACCTCGTCGATGTCCACCATGAGCCCCACGTCACCGGTGGCGTGAGTGTGCGCCTGTTCGAGCGTGGCTTCCGCCGTGCTGAGCGCCCCCGCCTCCAAGGCGCGTCTGCCAATCGTCAGTAACAAGCGTGCGACCTGAGGCCGGTCGCCGGCTTCTTCGGCGAGATGCGCCGCGAGCTCGCACCACGCTTCAGGCAGGGCCGGTTCGAGCTGCTGAATGACGACCAGCGCCGCACGGGCCAGGTCCGCTCGCTCGTGTGGCAACAGCTCCCCCAGGATGGCGTCGCGCGTCAGTGCGTGGCGGAACCGACAGCCATCCGATTCAACCTCGAGAAGCTGGGCGTCGACTGCCCGACGCAAACCGGTGGATACGGTGGCCTGGTCCAGTTGAAGCACGGCTCCCAACACGGACCAGCTGAACCCGCGCCCCAGGAGCGCTGCAACGCGCAACATGTGGGCATCCCGCTCGCCGAGTGAGTTCAACCGTCGCCGGATTGTGTCGGCGAAGGTGCGTGGAATCACCACGGTCGGGTTGGACGAAATGGTCCACGCCGCGCCTTCTCGAACGAGTGCGCCACTGCCGATCGATGAAGCGAGGAGCTCTTCGATCAGAAACGGGAGCCCCTCAGCGCGGGACAATACTCCGCGCAAGGACGGCTCGAGGTCCGACGCGATCAGGCAGCAGCGGGCCATTTCGTCGGCTTCCCCTGGGCCAAGACGCGACAGCTCCACGGGCATCGCAGTGCGGCGCGCAACCAGCGCGTGAGCCGCATTGAGGCCGATGCCTGGCTCGTCGGAACGGAGGGTTACAAGGCAGGCGATCGATTCTTCGTCCAGATGATCGCTCAGGTATTCCAACACTGCCAGCGTGTCGGGATCGGCCCAATGCAAGTCCTCGAGGACAAGTACGCACCCATTGCGGCCGCCAACCGCACGGAGCAGCCGCAGCAGCCCTTCACCAACCAGTACGGCCGATCGATCATGATCCACTCCGCTAGCCTGATGCCACTCTGGAACGAGTCGCCCGAGCGCAGTGCGAAACGGTGCCAGCTCCGGCAATGCTGGGGGGCCAGTTGCGCGAAAGGCTGCCAGCAGTGCCTCTGTCAATGGCCTGAAGGCAATGTGGTTGCCCGTCTGCACGGCCCGTCCGGTGAGTACGACCTGACCATCGGCTCGCGCCGTCGCCGCCGCCTCACGGACAAGCCGGGATTTGCCGACCCCGGCCTCGCCGAAGATTACGGCGGTTCCGCCTCGTCCGTGCGGCAGGCGGCTACACAATGCTGAGAGGAGACCCAGCTCAGCGCGCCGGCCGACGAGTGTCGGACACAGGATCCGTTGCATTCCCGCCATTCAACACGCGGACGCTGTCCGCTACAACTCAGCGAATCCACCGCCCGATCGAGGACTCGGTCGATCTTAGAGGCAGCATGGCGCCAGGTTGCAGCGCCTCTCGCCCGGCAAGGGTCGAGCACCAGTGCCACGTTCAGCGACCCTGGGCTATCTGACCGCTGACCGCGAGCGCTGCTAACCGTGTGCAGCGATGCTCGGTTCGCCAACACCGCCGGCCAGAAGAGTCGCCGCCGCGACCGCCAAAGCGAGTCGAAGGTGTTGGCCTCCCGGTGCAGCGCCGACAAACGCCAGGTGGAACCAGGACGATGGCCACGGCCGTAGCGGACATGGCGATCGGGATCAGCGCGATTGGGTTGCTCCAGCATCGAAATAGTCCGATGGCGGGGTTGTGTATTCGTCAGCGCGAGACGCAATCGGCGCCAAGGAGGCAATCGGCCGCCAGATGCCCGGCCATGGCCAGAAAAAGCGCCGCCCCGACGAGCAGGAGCACCGCGATTACCAGTTGACGCGGGGTCCAGGGTGGAGCGGGCAGGCGCACCCGGGCTGTGATCTCCCAGCCGGAGATTCGCAGCTCGAAGGAGGTTGTCGCCAACACGCCAGAAAGCACGGCGAGAAGCGGCAACACGAGCGTGACCGCGAGGAATGCCAGCAGCAGTAGCAGGCGCTCTGGTCGATTGGTCGCGGCGGCTGGCACAGGCAAGTCGATCAACAGATGGCTCATCCCGATTGAGTCCGCGAGAGCTGCAGCCCAGAGCGCCGCTGCAGGCCCGAGTGCAACGAGGCTCACGAACATGAGCCATGGGCGAGATTTCCAGCGAACGTGCAACGGCACGTCCGTAGCATCCTCGCCTCAGCAGCCGGGTGCAATACCTACCGCGAATGACGGCCGAGCCGCAGCGGCCGCCCTTCGCGGCAGGGGTACGCGTCATTGCTCCGATAACGCCCGCGGCCCCGCGGGCTTTCAGGTCGGGCGAGCGGGGTCGCTTCGGCGCCGGAAACGCGGCCAGGCGGTCGCCATCATGACGAGGCCAGCAAGCGCTACCAGGACGGCCAGCGATTCCAGCGACTGCAGCAACCATACAACCAGTCGTGGCGCCGGACGGCAATCGCGGTCGGTGCGTGTGCCAGAGTCGAGTCCACCCACCGCCAGCAGGATAAGGTCGCTGCCACACTGCCGCTGACAGTGTTCATCGCCTGGCCCGGAATGTACCGCCGGCTGGTTGGCTTGTCAGCACGCGCAATCGGACTGGTTGCTCGAGTTGCCTCGAGAAGATCTCTTTCAGTTGGTCCTGGTCAGCTTCGGTCAGAAACGCCATCCCGTCGTTTCAGCGCGTCTCACGCGCGGCCAAAACCACCCCTTGGGGTAGTTGCAAAATATACCCCAGGTGGGTATATTCAAGACAACTCGACCACACGGAGACAATCCCATGAGTGCTATCACTCACCTCACCGACGATACGTTCGCTGCTGCCATCGCTGACCAGACGCCGGTGCTGGTTGACTTCTGGGCCGCGTGGTGCGGACCCTGTCGTATGGCCGCACCTGTCCTGGAGCAACTTGCGCTGGAGTATGACGGGCGCCTGCGCGTTGCCAAGATCGATGTCGACCAGTACCACCGCCAGGCCAGTGCGTTCGGCGTCACCGGCATTCCGAGCATGCTGCTCTTCCGCGACGGCAAACTGCTGACGCGATTGGTCGGATTCATGCCCAAGCCAATGCTCGAAAACAAGTTGCAGCCGTTCCTTTCGCCGGTGGGCGTCTAAACGATGCGTGGCATGCTGGCACGCCAGTCACGCGATGAATGCGCTTGTTTCGCACTCGGTCGACCGGGCAGTGCGGCTCGACACCCATAGCTCGATAAGGGGCCATCGCGCTGCATGGTTGATCAGCAAGAGTGAGGCTTGCGCCGTACGCGATAGCCGGCCGGCGAGCCCATCATTGTCTGCTCGAACCGGTCGCTTCGCGAAGCGCTCGCTGCACTCGAGATAGGGAGGCAACATTTCATGACAAACACGCATGCGGTCACCGTCGAACTTCTGGGGAACATGGCATTTCGCGCCATCACCGAGTCCGGTTGTGAGGTGATCATGGATGCGGCTCCGGAGGTCGGCGGCACAGACACCGGTCCGCGCCCTATGGAGCTGCTGCTCGTGGGACTCGGCGGATGCACGGGCATGGACGTCGTCAGCATGCTCCGCAAGATGCGCCAGGACGTGACGGCCTACGAAGTCCATGTCTCGGGCGAGCGAGCCTCCGAGCATCCGAAGATCTACACCAGCATCCACGTGGAGCACGTAGTCCACGGCTGTGGTCTGAACCCGGAGTCCGTCAGACGTGCGGTTGAGTTGTCTGCTACCCGCTATTGCTCGGCCGCGGCCATGCTCGGCCGAGTGGCCCACATTGAGGAGCGCTACCGCCTGGTCGACGACGCGTCGGGCCAGGAGCAGACCGGCGTGCTCGCCGCCGCGGCATGAATCACTATGGAGACAGTATGAACCCTCTGTACGTCGCAATCCCGACCGACGGCGGAGCGTACCTTGCCCACTTCGGGCGCGCACAATCCATGACCATCTTCGGAGTCCAGGACGGCCAGGTCATCAGTCGCGAAGACCGCGTCAATCCCGATCCCGAGCACCTCGATCCGGGGCATCACCGCGTGATGCTGGACCTCGTACGCGGCTGCCAGGTGGTGATTGCCGCGCACATCGGTCCACCCATGGTCGCCTCGCTCACGCATCTCGGGATCCAGGTCCTGGGAGCGCCGACCGAATCCGTCGAGGGCGCTCTTGGTGCGTATCTGCGCTCGCTGGCGGGCGGACCTCCACTGGAGGTGCTGAGCTTCGATCCCGACGAGGCGCAAACGCATCACCCCGATCATCATGAGCTCATACGGCCATGAGCTACGACGCGCTGGTCATCGCGGCGCACGCCGATGACGCCGAGACCCAGATGGGCGGCACACTCGCAAAGTTGAGCGATGGCGGCCAGCGCATCCTGCTCGTCGATCTTACGGACGGCGAACCAACCGAATTCGCGGTTCCAGGCGTCCGGGCAAAGCAAGCGCTAGAAGCCGCGCGCATCCTGGGTGTCGAGCGCTGCAATCTTGGTTTGCGCGACCGTCTTCTCCAGGACACACCCGAAACCCGTCTCGAGCTTGCGCGGCTGATGCGAGTCCACCGCCCGCGCTGGGTGTATACGACCGGAGAAGCGTGCGTCCATCCGGACCACGCCGCGACCGTCAGCCTCACTCGCGCGGCCGTGTTTCTGGCGCGACTCGGCCAATGGGACCGGGTGCCCGGCGCCGAGGCGCTCGCCGATCAGGAGCCGTGGATTGTGGAGCGGCTGTTCTTTCCCCACTGCAAGATGGAGCCACCCTGGTCGGACTTCGCCTTCGCCGTGGACGTCAGCGCGGCGTACGAGCGCAAGCGCCAGGCTCTGGCAGCCTACACGTCGATATTTGCGCCCACCGAACAGGATCACTTGCTCGCGCTCTACCGGGCTGAGGACCAGTTCTACGGACGCCTGCTGGGCGTGCGGTACGCGGAAATCTTCCGCAGCGCCGCGCCGCTGGTGGTCGCCGATCCGACGGTCTTTCTGCCAGCCCCCCAGGGCTGAACGCACTTATTCTTGACCGGATACCCTGGCTGAAACCTCGGCTCGGGAGCCGGCAATGACCGCATCCCGATGAGCAGGTCTGGCCGATTAGCGAAGGTGACCCACATCCCCGACATCGTGGCCTACGGTGTCATGCAGACTCCGGGTCTGGTGATCGATGACGAGGTGGTGGCAACCGGGCGGATCCCGTCCCCCAACGAAATCATCGGCTGGCTGCAAACCGCGCGTGTATCGCTATATAAGGTTCGGGCGGGAGGCCGCGTGTCGATAGTCCACGTTGGGACCGGTGAGCGATAAACTGCCGTCCGGCCGGCAGGAGGGAAACGCTACGCCAACGCCGAGGCTTTCAACCGGCGCTAGCCACCGTGCCCACCAGGACGAGCTCGGCCGCGTCGCCCGGAGCGTTCAACCGCGTGGCTACAGCCTGCAGGCCGCGGAGCGAGACCGTCTGAAACTGGTCGAACAACTGGGCGACCAGGCGTTTCATGATCCGACTAGCCCGTTTCCGAACGGTTAGCCAAGGGCGCGCACGCCTGGTCCTGAAGGTACAATTGCCAGTCGAGCGGCAGACCGGATCGCCGCCAGGCCCCCACTGCCGCTACGTCCCGGACCTGGCAGACAGATTCCGAGCGATCTGGAACAATCTATAGCCGTCTCACGCGGGAACTGTAACCCAACGTTTACCTTGCGCAACTTGCTGGTAACTCAATCGATTCAGGCTTAGCCGGTTACATCCGGGGCCGCGGTGCTGAAGCGACGGCTATGGCGTTGTTTCGTTCAGTTTATCGGTTGAGGGGGGACAAGCGCTATGTGACATCGTTGGGTGTACCTGGATCCGCATGACCGTCGATCAGGGTGGAGGTACGTGCGGATTGAGTGAGGGCGATCCCGCAACAAGAACGGAGTGGGGGAAGTATGCGTGCGATTCGGATGAAGGTCATAGTAAGTCTTACGCGCGGTAGGCTCGGGGTATTGGCGACATTCGCAATTCTGTGCGCGCTAGTGACGGTTCCGATCGCGTCGGTGCTGGCGAACGAACTGGACACCACCGCGGCCGCTGGTCAGCCTGGACAGGTCTTTTACACGACTTCTGACGCCGGCAATGGGGCAGAGATATTCGCGATTAATGTACAGGGCGGGACAGTCACAGTTCGCGACGTCGGCCCAACCAATGGTGGAGACTGCGTCTCCCTGGCTTTGTCAGCATCCGGCAAGCTCTATAGCATGTGCGGGCCGCTTTTCGGGACTCAGCAGCTTGCGACCATCGATACACGCACCGGGCAAGCAGACCTGTTCGGCGCCCCGGTGTCTGGGCTCGCCGTTATGGCACTGAGTTTCGGCCGCAACGGGAATCTTTACGCGGTCGGGGACTGCAACCCTGACAACAACTTCGAGTGTACGCGCGGCTCCGACCCGAATTACAACTCGCTCTACAGGGTCGATATGCATTCGGGAGCATTTGCCCGAGTCGGCTCCACCGGTGCACCACAATTCTTTATGGATCTGGCGCTCGGTCCCAACGGCCAGATGTTCGGCGTAACAAGCACGGATAACCCGTCCACGGTGCCGGCCAGCTTGTACCGGATCAATGTCCAGTCTGGCGAAGCACAGCAGCACCGCGTCCTGTTTGGCAGCAACTCGATCATGGGGCTGGCCTTCGGTCAGGACGACAAACTGTACGCGACCGATTTCACCCAGAATTCAAGGCTGTACGCAATCGATCTGAAAACCGGGTTCGAGACGACAATTGCAGCGCTCCCTTTTGGTTTCTCCAGCGGGCTTGAGTTGCTGAACAGCGAGGATGAACGCCAGCCTTGAACTCTACATAGCGGCAGCAAATGCACACGGCAGGGGAACGGCAATCACGTCCATCGTGCCAGTCATGGGCCGCGCTCTCAGCGTTGCAGTGAACATCCGTCAATCTCGGGCAGCTGAGTGCGGCTGATCGCCGCTCTCCCCGACTTGCGCTGATCCCAACGTCGACGTCACGAGCATGCCGGGCGAAAATGCGCGACGGTCGGTGTCAAGCGGTGGCTGTTAGGACTGATGCCTGCCCAAAGACAGGTGTTCACGGCGCCGGCGTACCGCCATGCTGTTGCCAGACACTGGCCCCAGCGCCGGTGGTCGGTCTAGTGACAGGAAGTCGCGTCAGAATTAGTATTCCACCCGTGGCCGTCCGCGCATCTTCTTTCGTCGGGCGGGACCAGGAGCTCGGTGTCTTGACTGAGCTCGGCAGTCGAGTCGGCCGTCGTGGAGGTCCAGCTGCCGCCTTTATCGTCGGTGATCCGGGTTCCGGCAAGAGTCGGCTGCTCGCTGAGGCCTCGAGCCGGATCAGGCTACGCCAGCAATTGCGCATCGTCGGTTTCGAGCCAGCGCGCCAGGTACCTCTAGCAGCGGCCAGCGATTTGTTGCGAGCGATCACTGCCGCACCACGTGACGGACCGCGACTTCGGGATCTTCTCTATGAAAGTCCAGTCCTGTTTGGCCGGCTGGAGCCGCTGCGCATTTTCGAGGCCGCGCACCGCGCGCTACGCGCTTTCGGCCCTGCGTTGATTATTGCCGATGATCTCCAGTGGGCTGACGAACAAACGCTTGCCCTCTGCCACTATTTGATGCGAGCAGCGCAGACATTGAGCCAACCACTCGGCCTGATCGTCGCGTCCCGACCCGGTCCAAACGCCGATGCACTCCAGGCATCGCTCGAACAGCTTCTGCCACGCGAGAGCCTTGCGACGATCGGGCTGGGGCCATTGTCTCGAACTGAAGGGTTGCGCCTCGCCACCACGCTGGCGCCGGGGTGCCCAGCGGAACGCGCCGAGGCGGTGTGGACACAGGCACGCGGCTCGCCCTTCTGGATCGAGGCGCTCGTTCGCAGCGGTGCTACCGATCCCGACTTGGGCAACGTGGTGAGCGCTCGTCTGCACGGTGTGAATGCTGACGCTACGACGCTTTTCGCTGTTCTGTGCGTAGCCGGCCGGCCATTGGCGATTCCCCCGCTTGGGCTCCTGCTGGCCTGGGCTCCGAGCCAACTTGACAGCGCGGCCGCGCAACTCATCAATCACGGAGTCATAGTCCAGAGGGGCGCTTCCCTGGGGCTGGCGCACGATCTCATCCGAGAGGCAGCGCTGTATCAGTTGCCACGGTCGGAGCGCCGGCGGATCCACAGCCAGCTTGCGGCATCGCTGGAGGCTGACGCGGGCGATGATGTGGGACTGCTGCGTGGCTTTGGAGCACCGCCGGGGGGGTGGACTGCCTACAGTTGATCTTGCGCTGCGGCTCGCACGCGCACCGAACCGGCGGTTGTTGGGCGCTGACGGTCTTCGGGAACTTGCGACGATTGCGGATGAAGGGGAGGCGGGTGCCGACGAGACGCTCGCATTGCGGCGACACGTCGCTTCTCTCGCGCTCGAGCTTGGCAGCTGGGAGATTGCGCTCGATCGCTTCGGCAGTCTCAGCGAGGACGATTTGTCCTCCCCCGTGGGTCGCGCCCGAGCCGCGTATGGGGCAGCCACGGCGGCATACCAGTTGATGCGTGCCGAGGAGGCACACGTCTATCTCGCCCGCTGTCTCGCAAGCGATGACCCGGTGCTGAAGATCGAGGCCGAAGCCCTCGAGGCCCAGACGATGAGCTGGCTCCAGAATCGCACGGCCGAAGCACGCGGGCGCGCGGGTCGTCTGGCTGCCGCAGCTCGCAGAATGGTCGTGACTGCGGGCGGCGTCCACCGGCTGAGCGCAGCTCAGCGTCGAGCCGTCGTCTCCGGATTGAGAGCCGCGTTCGACGCGGCACTCTCGAACGACGACGTCGCTGAGATGCTGACGATCTCCGAGGAATTAATCGATGCTGGACGCACGCTAGGCGATGTCCCCCTGACGGCAACTCTGCAAGCTGCGTATTTCTGCTGGGTCCCAATGGGCCGCTTCCGCGAGGCTCAGATCCGATCCGGGCGCGTTCTTGAAGAGGCGCGCCGGCTTGTCATGCCAGTGATTATTGCGAGCGCGGCATTCAACCTGGCCGTGGTGCACTTCACGTGCGGACAGCTCGCGCAAGCGCGCTCCCTCGCCACTGAAGCGGTGGAGCTTAGCGGGCGCGGAGTGTTGCCTCCTCACTACTCAGCTGCGCAGGTGCGCCAGATCTTCCATCGGATCGCCGCTTCACAGCGAGACTGGCACCACGAACTTGGCGCACTCGCGGATGTCCTCGCAGCGGAGCCGAACCCGCACAACCGCACGCTCGGGCGACGGGAGCTTGCGCGCTGGTTGGCGCGTTTCGGCGGACTTCAGCTAGCCGACCAGGTCCGACGCCAAGTCACGACAGGTATGGACGAGGTCAAGGCGGCCGGTTGCGAGCGCTGTCATTGGGAGCACCTTCTCGCAGCCATCGAGGCGTACGCTCGAATTGGCCGCCACCAGGAGGCGCACGAGTTCGCTCTCGAATGGGATGCACATTATCCGAATCCGCATCCGTGGTATCGCTTCCTGCGTCAGTATGCGGGGGCGCTGCTGGTCGCTCACACCGGAGGGTTCTCCTCGGCAATCCCCCTCTTTGAAGCGGCGCGTGTGGAGGCCGAACGAATGAGTGCGTCGCTCGAGGCGCTGTGGGTGACAATCGACATGGGCGAGGCGCTGGCCACGGTCGACCGCGAGCGGGCAATTACGATTCTCCAGGGTGCCGCGGCGGTTGCCCAAGCGCTCGGCTCCGGCAGCGCCCGCGAGCGCGCAGATGCGGCGCTGCGGTCGTTCGGTGTGCGCACATGGAGGCGAACCGCCGATCCGCGCGAAGGACCGTTGCTCGAATTGAGCCCAAGGGAACGCGTGATCCTTCGTCTGGTGACGGAGGGCGCCTCAAATCCGGAAATTGCGTCGGCCGTCTTCCTCTCACGGAAGACGGTGGAGCGGCACGTCTCCAACATATTGCGCAAGGTTGGCGTACGCAATCGCACAGAGCTCGCCTCCGCGGTTGGCCCACAAATGAGGGACCTCACCGATGATTCCTCACTTGCGCCGCTCGTAGGCTGATCAGTATCTCAGTCAGCCCGGTCCGCGTCGGCCGATCAGGTTGTGTCGGCGATTTCGGGTGGTACCCGCTCGGCGCGGGTGCTTCACTCCGCCATGTTCACCGCCGTGGCGGCATTGCCGTCCTGACGATTGAGACGACTACAGTCAACCCGCGGGTTGGAACAGGAGGGGACTGATGAAACGCAGTTTGCCAATCCGGCTATCCATTAGAGACTTCGGAGACCGGCGTCTCCCACTGATCGCGACTGTCGTCAGGCGTGACGTGCTGGCGACTGGTCAACGGACATTTTCGCTGATCGGGTTTGCTATCTTCGTTCTCGGCATTGGCACGATCGGAGCGCCCGCGTCCACAGTGGGCGCTGGCGCCGAGGGAGGGGATGGGCCCGGAAACGCATCGCTGCTCGCAACAGCTCAAAACGGGCAAGTGCTGCTTGCGATGGACGTAGACGAGGGAACGAGCACGGTCATCGGAAATACCGGCTTTCCGCCCGCCTCTCTTGGGATGGCAATCACTCCCGATGGAACAACCGCTTACACCGTTGCGACCACTCAGACTCCGAGCCAGGCGCACCTGGCCGCGATCGATCTGGCAACGGGTGAGGAGAGACTGGTCGGAAGCCAACCCCTGGGGCAAGACCTGTACATCATGGGAATGACGTTTTCTCCTGACGGCGTACTGTACGCGGCAGGAGACTATGATCCCACCTCCCCGACGTTCAATTCACTCTATACGCTCGATCTGGCCACAGGCTTGGCCCATCGGGTCGGATCGCTCGGCGGGGATCGAGCGAAGTCGGCGTTCATCATGAGCTTTACGTTCGACTCCGGCGGCAATATGTATGGCGCAAGCATGATGTCGCTCTACACGATTGACGGCACGACGCCTACGGCGACGAAGGTAGCCGATTTCGTCGGCGCAGCCACAGACCCTCCGCTCATCATGGGAATAGCGTTTGATGAGAACGACAAGCTATACGCCGCCGACCACGTGGACCTGCCCGACGGAGGATCGACAATCTATACGCTGGACCGCCAGACTGGCGTGTTGACGCCGCTCTTTAACACCGGCATTGCCTTCGTTCACAACATCGCTTTCAAGCCTCACAGCGACGAAGCCCACATCGCCAGAAGTACAATCGGTGATTGAGCGATCAGACCGGATACCGGGAGTTGCTGTCGCGGTGGTTGGGCGGCGTGGCTGGTCGTGTCGCTCATGTGGAAGACCTGGCCCAGTAACGAATCAGAATCCTACACGTCCGTACGTCATAGTTCGGAGGTGGGCACAGAGTGTTTCGTCCGTACTGCCGCGAGGCCCGACCTCACCTCTGCGTGATCGAGTCCGCGTCCAAGAGCTTCCAGCAAGCTTGGAGCGGCCGGTAGCTTCGCCATTCGGCTCGCTCGACTAGGTGCTTGACACTAACGAATACCGGCTCGCTCCTGAGCAGGAGCTACGCGCGCAGCCCGCTCGGCCAGAGCGCCGAAGACGTGTCCACGGTAGTCTC
>Ga0070730_10002769_pt1 | contig 15905 bp, 14 predicted proteins | sample Coa_R1_3_FD_66447 | JGI IMG/M metagenome (GOLD analysis project Ga0070730, IMG submission 66447) | Surface soil microbial communities from Centralia Pennsylvania, which are recovering from an underground coalmine fire - Coalmine... | ecosystem: Environmental > Terrestrial > Soil > Unclassified ...
ATCGACAGCATGCTCGCCAACACGCTGCCGGCGGACTGGCCGCTGGCACGCATCGATCCTGTTCTGCGCGCCCTGATGCGGGCCGCCGCTGCCGAACTGGCCATGGCGGGCGGCGCACCGGCCAAGGTGATCATCAACGAATATCTCGACGTCGCACGTGGCTTTTTCACCGGCGCCGAACCAGGTATGGCAAACGCCGTGATGGACCGGCTTGCCCGCCTGCTGCGGCCGGCGGAGTTCGACGCGTAGGAGGACAGCGATGGACGCCTCCGACCTCAAGGTGTTCGAAGCGGTGGCCCGCTATGGCGGCATCAGCCGCGCCGCGAAGGAACTGCATACCGTGCAGTCAAACGTCACTACGCGCATCCAATCTCTGGAGCAGGAGCTCGGCACCGCCCTGTTCGAACGCCATGCGCGCGGTGTCACCCTGACGCAAGCCGGCCATCGGCTGTTGCCCTACGCGGCAGAGATCAGGGATGTGCTTGACCGCGCCCGCCGGGCCGCGATCGACGACGGCACGCCGACGGGACCGTTGGTCATCGGCACATTGGAGACAACGGTCGCCATGCGACTGCCGCGCATCGTCGCTGCCTTCGCGTCCGCATATCCGAACGTCGATCTCTCTCTGCGCGCCGGCACGTCCATCGAATCGGTCGTGCGGGTGCTCGACCGTGAACTCGATGGAGCGTTTGTCGCAGGTCCGCTTGATCACGCCGAACTCATTCAGGAGACGATGTTCCGCGAGGAGCTTGTCATCGTGACAACACCGTCTGTCACCACTCTGCATGACCTCGGGCGCACCGGACCGCTCAAGATCCTCGTGCTGCGCGTGGGCTGTTCCTATCGCCAACGGCTCGAAACCTTGCTGGCCGCGCGCGGCATCGCCGATGTGCGCCCAATGGAATTCGGCTCGCTCGACGCCATCATCGGTTGCGTCGCCGCCGGCATCGGCGTCACGCTGTTGCCGCGCGCGGTGGTGGCGGCAGCAGCCCGCGCCGGCGAGGTCGCGTTGCACGAACTGCCGCATGACGAAGCGATGGTGGAAACGCTGTTCGTCCGCCGCCACGATGCCTTGGTCACCAGCGCGCTCACGGCTTTCCTGGATGTCGTACGTTCGAGGACGAACCTCGCTATGACCAACCCACGCAATATGGCTGCGGCTGCATATCCTCCGGCTGCGCAATGACATCGGGCGGCGGGAATTTCTGGCGAAACGTGAAGGCGTATGGCGTGGGGCCGTGCCCCTGGAGATGGCGCAGGCGTTCCAGGCCCTGCTGCGGCGTCGGCGTCGTGCCGGCTGCGATCCACCACAACACCTGATACGCCTCATCGGGCCGTTCAAACCATTCGCGTCGTTGCGCCATCACACCCTGATGCGCACTGCGATAGACGAACGCGAACAGTGACTCGACGTCCTCCCACACCGACATATTCACGATGAACAACGGATTCTCCGTGAGGATGATGTCGGTCGCGTTGCCCTGATCGGATTGTAGCCGCCACACGAAACCAGGCGACGCTTCCGCCAACGCGTTGATTGCATCCAGCCGGTCCATGAATCCCGCCAAGCGTGGATCGTCCGTCGGAAATCGCACGGTACCTACGTTCATTTGCGCGATATGCCACTTCGACATGACGTTCTCCCGGTTTGACCTCGTTGCTACCCGAATTGCCACCCCATATCCAGGCTGAACGGCTGGAGTGCTCACCATGCTGCGCCTCATCGTGCTGCTGACGCTGATCGCCCTGCCCGCTTCGGCCGCGACACCAATCGACGAGACCGTCGCCTCCTATCACGGCAATCCTGATCGCGCCGGCACCTACATCATCCCGTCGCTGACCTGGACGGCGGCGGGCGCGGTCCATCGCGATCAGCCGTTCGATGGTGCGATCGAGGGGCATGTCTACGCGCAGCCGCTCTACTGGCATCCTGCCGGTGCGCAGCGCGGCCTCATCATCGCCGCCACGGAAAGCAACAACGTCTACGCCCTGGATTCAGCCAGCGGGCACGTCGTGTGGCGCACCGCGCTGGGCGCACCAGTGCCACGGGATGCGCTGCCCTGCGGCAACATCGACCCGCTCGGCATCACCGGCACGCCGGTGATCGATGCGTCAGCGAGCACTGTCTACCTTGACGCGATGATCGATCGCGCCGGCACGCCGCAGCATCTGGTGTACGGTCTCCGCCTGACCGACGGCAGCGTCCTCGCCGGCTTTCCGATCGATGTCGCTGCCGGCCTCGCCGCACATGGCATTCATTTCATTCCGCGCGTGCAGAACCAACGTGGTGCCCTGTCGCTGCTGAACGGCCGCATCTTCGTTCCCTTTGGTGGCCACTACGGCGATTGCGGCGACTATCGTGGCGTGGTTGCTGCCATCAGCATCAATCCGCCGCAACTCGTGGCCGGCTGGGCGACCCGAGCGCCGAAGGGTGGCATCTGGGCCCCTGCCGGGCTGAGCGAGGCCGATGGTGCGCTGTATTTCACCACTGGCAACACCGACGACGCCCATGGCTGGCAGGACGGCGAAGGCGTGTTCCGCGTCGGAGCGGATCTCGCCCATCGCAGCAACCCCAGCGACTACTTCGCGCCGTCCAACTGGCAGGAGTTGGACGATGACGACTTGGATCTGAGCGGTGTCACACCGCTGCCGCTGACGGTGCCCGGGAGCCCGCGCCCCCTGATGATCGCACTCGGCAAGGACGGCAACGCGTATCTGCTCGACCGCCGCAACCTTGGCGGCATTGGCGGTGCGCTCGCGGTCCGCCGTGCGGCAAACAGCGCAATCATCACATCTGCAACGACCTATCCGGTGGGGAGCGCCGCCCTGGTGGCATACCGGACGCGCGGTGCCGCATGCCCAACCGGACGGTATGTGAGTGGCATAGCTGCGATTGCGATCACCCCCGATGCCAGGCTTTCGTCGGCCTGGTGTTCTCCGATGAACGGCGCCGGCGCACCGATTGTCACCACCACCGACGGCACAGCCAATCCAATCGTATGGGCAGTCGGTGCCGAGGGTGACGATGGCCTGCACGCCTTCCGTGGCGATAACGGCGAGGAACTCCGCATCGGCTCCGGCACAGCCAACCGGATGACCGGTCTGCGCCACTTCGCCACCATCCTGGTCGCTGCCGGACGAATGTATATCGCCGGCGACAGCCGCATCTTCGCGTTCGACCTGCCCTGACGGTGGGTTATTCCGTCGACCGCCGGTATAATACCGCAGCGTCCTGAAGGAGGAAGCGATGCCATTCGATGAAACCTCGCGCCAGCCTGGCCGTCGTCCGTCGCGCAACGTTCTCGGCGGGATCCTGGATATCTGCTCCACCCGCCCGATGACCGGCTTCTTCCGCAACGGCTGCTGCGACACCAGCGATCAGGACTACGGCAGCCACACGGTCTGCGCTGTCATGACTGCTGAGTTCCTCGCCTTCAGCAAGGCCGCCGGCAACGACCTGTCCACGCCACATCCGGAGTTCGGCTTTCCGGGATTGCAGCCGGGAGACCGCTGGTGCCTTTGCGCGCCGCGCTGGCAGGAAGCGCTGGATGCCAACGCCGCGCCCCGCGTCGTGTTGCGCGCGACCCAGCAAGGCGCGCTGGATTACTGCTTGTTGGCCGATCTGAAGAAGCACGCCGTCGACCTGGCCTGATCGCGTGTCGGCAGACCTGCCCGCCGAGTTCGCGCTGATCGCGCGGCACTTTCGTCCACTTGCCGGCCCAGGCGCGCTGAACCTGCAGGACGATGCAGCAGTCCTCGCCCCACCGCCCGGGCGCGAATTGGTGCTCACCTGTGACGCGATGGTGGCGGGCGTCCACTTCCTGCCTGACGATCCGCCCGATCTGATTGGCCGGAAACTGCTGCGCGTGAACCTCTCCGACCTCGCGGCAAAGGGGGCGACACCCATCGGCTACCTGATGACCGTCTCGGCCCCACGGGACACGCCCGACACCTGGTACGCTGGCTTCGCCGCCGGCCTGCAGCAGGACCAGCGGCAATACGGCGTTACGCTGCTCGGCGGCGACACCACCTCCACTCCCGGCCCGATCTCGCTGTCGCTCACAATTCTGGGCCATGTTGCACCCGGGCAGGCAGTGCATCGGATGGGCGCCCAACCTGGCGACGGCATCTTCGTCACCGGCACGATCGGCGACGGCGCGCTTGGTCTTGCCGTTGCACAGGGACGCCTGTCTGATCCCACTGGCTTTCTGCTCTCGCGCTATCGCCTGCCCCAACCACGCATCGGCCTTGCCATCGCCGGCATCGCCTCCGCGGGCATGGATATCTCGGATGGCTTGGTGCAGGACCTCGGCCACATCTGCCGCGCGAGCGGCTTGCTGGCGGAGATCGAAGCGGCTCGCGTGCCACTGTCCGAGCCGGCGCGTGTCGCAGGGCCTGACTGGCTCCCGACCTGTCTGACCGGCGGCGACGACTACGAGCTGCTGCTCGCCATTCCGCCCGGGCGCGAGGACGGCATACCAGTCACGCGTATCGGCACCTTCCAGTCCGGCCCTGCCGACGTCATCGTGCGTGGCCCCGATGGCAAACCGATGACCCTCGCCCGCGGCGGCTGGAGCCACTTCTGAATGAACCGCAACGTCTGGCTCCTGTTCTGCTGTCAGGCGCTGATGAACGCCGTGATGTCGGGCCAGACCGTGATGAGCGCGCTCATCGGCCACTCGCTCGCCGTCGACAAGGCGCTGAACACGCTGCCGATGGCCATCCAGATGACCGCGACGATGACCGCCTCGATCCCCGCCGGCATCGTCTTCGCCCGCCTCGGCCGCAAGCCCGGTTTCTGGCTCGGCTGTATCGGCTCATTGCTCGGCAGCCTGACGTTCGCCCTCGGCGTCTGGCGCGGCAACTTCCAGATCTACTGCGCCGGCGCCGTGTTCGCCGGCCTCGGCTTCGGGATCTCGCAGCATCTCCGTTTCGCCGCCGCCGAAGTTGCAGCGACCGAGGCCCGAGCGCGCGCCATCGCCCTGGTCATGGCAGGCGGTGTCCTCGCCGCCATCATCGGCCCGGAGATCGTCAAGCGCACCAACATGATGCTGCCGCCGCTGATGTTCCTCGGCACCTATCTCTGCCTGATCGTCCTGCCGCTGATCAGCGCAACCCTGCTCGTGTTCATCCAGCTGCCGCCCGCCACCCGCCAGCTGAGCGCACCCGTCCCGTTCCGCGCGATCATCGCCCGTCCGAACTTCCTCACCGCCGTTGTGTCCAGCATGGTGGGCTACGGCACGATGAACCTCGTGATGGCCTCCACGCCGCTACAGATGCTGTTCTGCGGTTTCGGCGTGAACTCCAGTGCCGACGTGATCCGCGCCCACTCGATCGCCATGTTCCTGCCCGGCTTCGTCACCGGCCGGCTGATCAACCGCTTCGGCGTCCACCCGATCATCTGCGCTGGCGCCGTCGCCACCACACTCTGCGTCGCCACCAACCTGAGCTTCCCGCCGGTGATCCCCACCTTCATGGCCGCGCTCATGCTGCTCGGCGTCGGCTGGAACTTCATGTTCGTCGGTGGGACGACGCTGCTTGCGACCGCGCACGACCCGCATGAACGGGTCCGTGTTCAAGCCACCAACGACTTCATCGTGTTCGGCACCGTCGCCTGCACCGCCTTCGCCTCAGGCGCGGTCGAGGCCACCGGCGGCTGGACGGCGCTGAACCTCGTCGTTGTCCCGCCGACGGTGATCGCGGCCGCGCTGGTGATCTGGCACTGGATGGCCCGCGCGCGCCTCGCGCCAGCCGCTGCTCAATAAGCCGGTGCGGGAGCACCGCCGCCCGGTGCCGTCGGGTTTTGCCCGAGTGCGTTGAACCGGCCGATGTTCCCGAACACCTGCTGCAGGAACGTCGCCTCGGTTCCGGGCGAAGGCGTCGTGCGCGCCACCACCGACACCGGGATCGAATCGTCCTGGTTCAGCCGCTTCACATCCTGCAGGACGCCTTGGCCATTGAAGCTCAGCACAACCACGTTCTGGCTTAGCACGGCCTGCGTCCGGCCAATCTGCGGCTGGGTCACCTCGGTGATGTAGAGCCAGGTGTTGTCGTCGAACGTACTGGTAGCCGTCGGCGAGCCAATCAGCGAGGTCACATCCGCCTTGGTCGACGTACCGGGCACCAGCTCCTTCAGCGAATCCGCATCGACCCTGTTGCCGCGGAGCTGGGGCGTTGCTTCGAAGAAACTGCAGGCGCCCAGCAGCAGGCAACCCAGCAGCAGCAACGGGACAAACGAAAGGCAACGACGAGACAAGCGGGAATCCTCAGCCATTGGACCGATGCGCCGGGCGCGCTATCTCGGTGTCATGGCGGCCGCGGCGTGTCAATCGGGAGGGATGTGGGCAGTGTTGGGTTCGAGGCGCCGGCGGCGTGATACCGAGCATTCTGGCGGCCAGCTCTACGCGGCGGCGGTCGCCGCGGCCCGGCAGCCGTTCTTCTATGCGACGCTCGGCGTCCCGGACACGCTGGACGGCCGCTTCGATCTCGTCGCCCTGCACGCCTTCCTGCTGGTCCGCCGGCTGCACGACCACCCCGACCTGGCGCAGGCCATCTTCGATGCCATGTTTGTCGACATGGACAACAACCTCCGTGAGATTGGCGTCGGTGACCTCAGTGTCGGCAAGCACGTCCGCGCGATGTGGGAGGCGTTTCACGGCCGCTCGAAAGCCTACGAGACTCCGCTCGCGGCAAACGATGCGCATGCGCTCGCCGCAGCCCTCGCCCGCAATGTCTGGCGTGGCGAAGCGCCCCCCGGCGCGGCGGAGGCACTGGCTGAACGAGTGCTCGCACAGGCTGCCCATCTCGAGGACCAGCCACTCTCCGTCTTCACCTCGGGCCAGGCCCGGTTCCTCAGTCCATGAGCCCGGAACTGCATCGCCCGATCGCCGTCGATCACGTCGGTCGCGCCGGCCTCGACGTCATGGTGGAGGCCACCTCCGATGAGCTCACTGCGCTGGCGCACCGCATGGGTTTGCCTGCCGTGCTATCACTCAACTGCGCGTTCCACCTGCATCGCGACGCGGCGGATCGGCTGGTCGCTCGCGGCCGTCTCCATGCCGCGGTGATGCAGACCTGCGTCATATCGCTGGAGGACTTTCCCGCCACTGTCGACGAGCAGTTCACCGTTCTCTTCGTCCCCGCCGGCAAGGAAACCGAGGACGACGATCCCTCCACCCCCGACGAAATCAGCTACGAGAACGGTATGATCGACCTGGGTGAGGCCGCCGCCGAACAGCTTGCCCTTGCGCTCGATCCCTACCCTCGCGCGCCTGGCGCCGAACTGCCGGATTCGGCGCATGATCCGGAAGATCATCAGTTCGCCGCTCTGGCCGCACTGAAGCGTCTGCAGTAACACGAGTTCGGCCTGCCCCCTCGCCCATCGGCGGTCCGCCCGCGCGCCGCAGCGGGACGTGCCCCCGGTCCCTGCCGCTCGCCGCTCGCATCCATAAGAACGTGAACTTCAGAACCCCGCGGTGATGCCGAACAGTACCCGCCGCTCGACCAGCGGGCCTGCGGTCTGCAGCAGTTGTGAGGCGTTGAATTGCTGTGCCGAGACATGGACGGTGAAGTTGTCGGTCAGCCGGTAGGCCGCGCGCGCATTCAGCGAGAGATAATTGCGGACCTCGACCGGCTCTAACAGGAACGGATTGCTGACCGACGCCCGGAAGTCCTGATAGCTCGACTGCCAGCGACCCATCAGGTCCAGCTCCCAGCGATCTCGTGTATACCCGATCCCGGCAATGCCGACGCTGCGTGGCGCGCTGTTGGCGTAATTGATGGCGCTGGTGATCAGGCCACCCCGGTTCAGCACCGTGTTGTCGGTCGTCGCCACGTACGCGTAGCTCACGTTCCAGCGGAAGCCGCTGTCCGAGTGGCCTTTGATGCCGATCTGGGCTCCCATGGCATTGCTGCTGCCGACGTTGCTCGTGAGCAGAAGCGGCAGCCCCGTCGGACCGAGGACAGGTGGCACGGCGAATGGCTGGCTGATCAGATCACGATTGCGCTGCGCGAAGACCGCGAAACGCAGTTCTGAACCCATCGCGGGAAGAGCGCGGTCATAGTCGAGTTCGATATTGTCCACCGTAGAGGGGTGCACATCGGGATTGCCGGCGATCACGACCGGTCCAACCGCACCGAACGGGATTTGCACACCGAAATCGAACAGGCTGGGTACTTGCACGCCGCGCGCGAGCATGAAGCGAATGGTGTCCTCAGGCGTAAGCTCCACCACGAGGCCGGAATTGAAACTTGGCACCGCGAAGTTCGTGCTGTTGTAGTTGCCGAGGGTGAAGCCGCTGCCGGCCGCCAGATTGCCCGAATAGCGCAGTTGCAGTTCGTCCACCCGCACGGCGTTGGTCAACGCCACACTGGGTGTGATCTGCCAGTTCCACATCAAGCTGCCGGCAAACACGTGGTATCCGATCGTGCCGCCGATGAAGCCCGGGGACGTCTCGGCGTTGTTGCGGTATTCGAGGCCGATGCGGACGACATGATCGGCGCCCAGCTTCAACAGGTCGCTCGCCTGCACAATGTATACGTTCTCGTTGACCCAGCTTGGGAACCCGCTCACGGCGCTGCTGTCGATCGAGAGCTCCTGGCCATTGCGGTAGGCGCTGAAGCTGAGCAAACCGATCGCCGTATCGGCACTCAACCCGGCGCGGATCGAGTTGGCCCTGGTCGTATTGGTTTCGAAGCTCCCCTCGAAGGTCATCTCCGCGAACCGGCTGTCGCTCATGCTGCCATCGATATACGCCTGCACGCCTGGCGCGATCTGCAACCTGCCGTCGACATTGAAGGCGCCGACAAGCGGATTCTGTCGATTGAGGGCATCGACCGCAGACAGGTTGGCAGGCCCGTAGTCCTGCGCCTGGTACCCACCGACCGAGATCCGCAGGCCGGCACGGTCCTCGATCTGGCCGGTGGCAACGGCCGAGCCGCCCCAATAGTGCTGCGTTCCGCCCTGCAGCGTCGCGGTGTTGATCCGGTCGTGCAACGGGTCAAAGGTGATGATGTTGATCACCCCGCTGACCGCGTTGAATCCATACAGCGCGGAATTCGGTCCCTCGATCACTTCGATCTGACGGATCTCGGCCAGTTGCACCGGAACGGTTGGCCAGAACACGCGGCCGTAATCGTCCGAATAGACCTGTCTCCCGTTCACCAACACCAGGAGGCGCGGATTGTAGGCCGCGTTGTAGCCGCGGATGCCAACCTCCTCGTCCGCGATTCCGTAGCGTCGCACATCGACACCGGCGACGTATTGCAGCGCGTCCGGGATGGTGGTCGCGCCGGAACGGCGGATATCGTCCTGGGTGATGATCGTCATGTTTACCGGCGCCTCGCTCGCACGCTGCGGCTGGCCCGTGGCAGATGTGGTGACCGGTTCGTGGAACACCTTCTCGAGCGTTCCGTAATCAAGCTGCTGTGCGCGGGGGCTGACCGATAGCGCCGCCACCACGATGATCGTGACGCACAGAGCCACGCATGAAAGCCAGTATTTCATTGCTCGTGCACCATCATTCGGAACGCCGTGGCAAACGTGATTCCGGCGCGCTGCGCGACGCGATTGTTCAGGAAGATGTCCACCCGCCCGGCCGAGTTGATGGCGACAGTGCAGAGCCCGCGTTGCACCGCGGGCCGATCCGCGGTGACGCAGAGCGCATGCCGAGCATCAACGGACCGGGCCACGGCCTCGCCATTGGCGTTCGCTGCGATGATGGCGAGGCCGAAATCGGTCGAGCCAAGCGCGGCTGCATCGACAAGCGTCGGAGTGAGGATTGCGCCACCAATCGGCAGGCCCTTCCCGAGCGCTGTCATGATCGCCGCCGCATCCTGCCGGGACGCCTCATCAGCGGCGCTGTAGACGACGGCCAGCGTCCCTGCCGGCCGCGGTTCGACGAATGTCAGCGCGCTGCCGAGGACCTGTAGGTCCTGTGATGAGAGCGATGGCGCCGCCGCACCTGCTGGTCGCGTCGCCGCCATGAGAGCAGCGATGAAGCCCCAGCAGCGCACGCCGCGGCATATGAGTTTCCAGGCCGACATCTACCGACAGCACGCCCCCGGAACTGCAGGTTCCGTGCTAGCAGCAGCGGATTAGGAATTGATGAACTGAGCCGACATACCAACGAATTTGCGGTAGCACTTCATTCACACCGACCGCCTATAACGGATGCCAGTTGAGCGGACCTGAACGGATGCTCTCGCCGGGATCATTCCTTGGTGACGGCGCTGCACAGCTTGTCGTCGCCATAATGGTGAGCCTGGCAGGCAGCGGCCTTGCAACATGGGGCATGTCGACAACGGCGGACAACCTGCGATGCAAGGTGTCGCGCGTTGCATTGTCCGCCATGCTGTTGGCGAGCACGGCATGGCTGGTGTTCGCGTTCGCGCTGCGTTGGCGCTTCCCCAGTTTCGAGCCAGAGATCCCCTGGCCCGCAATGCTGCAATCCTGGGCGATCGTCGGCGCCGGCGCCGTGTCCTGCGTGCTCATCGTTTGCATCGGCCGACCGAGCGTGCGCAACGTCGCCTTGTCCGGCTCGATCCTGTCGTCCGCGGTCTCATGCATGGTGTTCGCCAGCATGAGCGGCCTCGCCGCCCCTTCGGCGCTCGCCTACGACCTCAGCCTGGTCGTCGCAGCGATGGCAGTGTGCAGCACTCTGGCCGCCACCGGATTGTGGCTGTTACACCGTTCGCAGCGTCTTCGCCATCTGAGTGGGCTGTTGCTCGGGACCGCATTCCCGCTGCTGACTATCCTGTCGCTCATGTCGGTACTACCATTCTCGGAATGGCAGATGGCAGCCGCGACTCCAGGGGCCATGGCGTTTCGACCTGTCATCGTCGTGTTCCTGTCCGAACTCGGCGTGAGCGTCGCATTGGGATTGTTGGGAACCGGCGTCGACCGTCAGATCGCGACACAGTTCGCGCGCGAGAACGAACGCCTCAGACAACTCAGCGAAAGCACGTTCGAGGCCCTGGTGATCCATCGCGACGGGACAGTGCTCGATGCCAACAGTGCATTCTGCTCGCTGATCGGACGCTCCCTGTCCGAGATCCAAGGCGAACCGGTTGCTCGCTTCGTGCCGGCGGCGAAGGAGCTGTCACTCGTTTCGCCTGTCACCGGCAGGCCCGAGCCGCTCGAGATTGAAATCGCCGGTGCCGATAACACGCCGCTTCCGGTCGAATTGCTGTCGCGCGAAATACCGTACGCACGAGGTGCCGCCCGCGTAACCGCGCTGCGGGACATCCGCGAACGCCGTGCCGCCGAACAGCGCATATGGTATCTCGCCCAACATGATCTGCTGACCGGGCTGCCGAACCGCGCCCACTTCAATGACGTGATGACGCGCCAACTGGCGCTTTCCAAGCGCGACGGGATACCGCTGGCGGTGTTCTGTATCGATCTCGACCGGTTCAAGCATGTCAACGACACTCTGGGACATGCCGCCGGCGATCTGCTGCTGAAGCAGGTGGCCGACCGCATCACCGGCATCATCCGCGAGGGCGACACGCTGGCACGCATCGGCGGTGACGAGTTCGTTCTGCTGCAGACCGGAGCGGCGCAACCCGAGGGCTCCGCCCAGTTGGCGCAACGGGTGATCGACCGGCTGACCGAGCCGTTCGATCTCAACGGCAGCAGCGCAACGGTCGGTGCCAGCATTGGTGTCGCTCTGGCGCCGCAGGATGCAGACAAGGCCGACGAATTGGTCAGCTATGCCGATATCGCGCTGTATCGCGCGAAAGCGAACGGCCGCGGCGCATACTGCTTCTTCAAGACCGGTATGGACACGCTATTGCGCCAGCGGCGTGAACTCGAGCAGGGCATAGCACACGCGATCAGCGTCGGTGGCTTTACCTTGGACTTCCAGCCGCTGTTCTCCGGCGAGTCGACTGACCGGCTCATCGGGTTCGAGGCACTGTTGCGCTGGCCCGATCCCGTCCGCGGCATGATCCCTCCCGCCGATTTCATTCCCCTCGCCGAGGAATGCGGTCTGATCGTTCCGCTTGGTGCATGGGTATTGCAGGCTGCATGCCACGAAGCCGTGTCCTGGCCGGAACCGTGGCGTGTCGCGGTCAATGTCTCGCCGCGGCAATTCAGCACCGGCGATCTCGTTGCCACCGTCCGTGAGGTGCTGGACCGGACCGGTCTTGATCCGGCGCGCCTGGAGATCGAGATCACCGAGACGTTGCTGATCACCGACAGCGACGCCGCGCTGCGCACGCTGCAGAACCTGAAACGGCTCGGGGTGCGTATCGTGCTCGACGATTTCGGCACCGGCTATTCGAGCCTTTCGTATCTGCAGCGCTTCCCGTTCGACAAGGTCAAGATCGACCGGTCGTTCGTGACCGGACTGGTGACGAACGACAACGCACGGGCGATCGTCAATGCGATCCTGGCAATGAGCCATCAACTGCATCTCGAAGTCACCGCCGAAGGTGTGGAGCAGGAGGCGCAGCTATCGATCCTGCGCTCCAGTCACTGCGACCAGATCCAGGGTTTCCTGCTGGCCAGGCCGATCCCGCAGCACGAGTTGCCGCGGTTCATCGAGTACCGTGGCGATGCCGGCCAGGACCGCGTTGACGAAGCCGCACTTTCGCATTGACCGCCTCAGGCGGCACGCCGCCCCGGGGTCCGGTCCCTGATCTTGGTGATCACCACGCGTCCCTGGACCTTTTCCGTCACCCTCCAGGCGATCGTGACGTTGTTCCCGCTGGAAATCGCCTGCCGCGCGATCAGGAACAGCGCCAGGATTGCGACAGTGGCAACCACCGGCCACAGCACGTTCGGCAGGTTGGCCCAGAAGTCATCCGTTGCCTCGTGGCCAGTTATATTTGAATGAGGCTCGATGACCGCGTTTGGAGCATACCGCCGCCCTGGCACAATCAGCCAGACAACTGCCCCGACGATGCCGAGGCCGACGATGGAACCTGCGGCAACAGCGACAAACGACGTAGATTGGCGGACACCCTCTCGAGGCCGTCCGTTCGCCCTTCCCAGGGCTCTGGGGACGGGGGTGGGCACGGGGGCCGGCCGCAACGCTGGCGCCTCGTCCGGTTCGCGCGGCAGTCTGGCAGCTCGGCTGGGCAGCTCAATGGTGATCCGGTCTTCCGGTTCAACCGCAGCCCTGTCGATGGCATAGGAAAGCAACTCCTCATCGCCCTCTACGATGATCCGGTCCGCGGTCGCGAGAGCGTGGTCGATTTCCCCCTTGGAGGTCGCGTGGACAGTCCGCACGGGGCGTGACATGGGCAGCGTCCTGAGCTGGTGCGGACCTACTGTTACGCCTCCTGCAAGGCGGTTGCACAGCTTCGCGCCATGAAGCGGATCGAACGCGCCGCCGCTGCTCGAGTGCGCAAGAGTTACCTTGCCTGCGCGCTCGCCTCACTGCGCGTAGCACCGGCTCGCGCCGCCAGCGCCGCCGCCATGAACGCGTCCAGATCGCCGTCCAGGACCGCGTCCGGATTGCCCTTCTCGACCCCGGTCCGCAGATCCTTCACCAACTGATACGGCGCCAGCACGTAATTGCGGATCTGGTGTCCCCAGCCAATCTCGGTCTTGGCGTTCTCCACCGCCGCCGCGGCCGCCTCGCGCTTCTGCAACTCGGCCTCGTACAGCCGCGCCTTCAGCATCGCCATCGCGGTCGCCCTATTGCGGTGCTGGCTGCGGTCCGTCTGGCACGCGACGATGATGCCGCTCGGAACATGCGTGATCCGGATTGCGCTTTCAGTCTTGTTGACGTGCTGCCCACCCGCGCCCGACGCACGATAGGTATCGACCTTCAGATCGTTCTCGTTGACCTCGATGTCGATGTTGTCATCCACCACCGGATACACCCACACGCTGGCAAAGCTCGTATGCCGCCGCGCATTGGAATCGAACGGGCTGATCCGCACCAGCCGATGCACACCGGCTTCGGTCTTCAGCCAGCCATAGGCATTCGGGCCGTTGACGCGCAGTGTCGCCGACTTGATGCCGGCCTGCTCGCCCTCACTCTCCTCGATCCACTCCACCTTGTAGTCGTGCTGCTCCGCCCAGCGCGAATACATGCGCTCCAGCATCTCGGCCCAGTCCTGCGCCTCGGTCCCGCCAGTGCCGGCGTTGATCTCCACATAGGCGTCGTTGGCGTCTGCCTCGCCCGACAGAAGGCTTTCGATCTCGCGCCGCTTCGCCTCGTCCGCCAGGGCACGCAGCGCCGTCAGCCCTTCCTCGGCCATCGCCGCATCGCCGTCGGCCTCCGCAAGGCCAATCAGTTCCAGCGTGTCGGCAACCTCGCGTTCCAGCTTGCTCACGCCCTCCATCTGGCCGGCGATCTGATTGCGCTCGCGCATCACCTTCTGCGCGGCGGCCGCATCATTCCAGAGGTTGGGATCCTCGGCGCGTGCGTTCAGTTCGGCGAGCCGGCCTTCAGCGACATCCCAGTCAAAGATGCCTCCTCAGCAGTGCGACCGACTGCTTGATCTGTTCGTTCAGAGCATCTGATTCGGCTGACATGACGCGCCTAATATAGCCCGCCCAGCCCGGTGTCACGCCCGCCGCCACCGTTGCCGCCGGCCTGCGGTTGCGCCGACTGATCCGATGAGGCCGGTACCGCGCCGCCGTCCTGCGTGGATGTGCTGCTCACCAATCCGCTTCCGATCGGCCGCGACGCGCCCGGCACCTGGTCAGGCTTGAATGCATCCGTCACTACACCTGAACCTGTGTCCCACTGCGCCATCGTCACGCCCGGCGGCTGCTGGAATTGCAGCACCGGGCGGTTCTTCAGTGCCACCGCCATGAAGTCATGCCAGATCGGCCCAGCGACCTGCGCGCCTGTCTGGTTGTTGCCCAGCGATTGCGGCTGGTCGTAGCCGACCCAGACGGTCGTCACCAGATCAGGCGTGAAGCCCGAGAACCAAGCGTCGGTGAAATCCTGTGTCGTGCCGGTCTTGCCCGCGATCGGGTGGCCCAGCCCGGCCACCACCGGCGCGCCGGTGCCACGCGTGGTGACGCCCTGCATCATCGTCACAATCTGGAAGTCACTCGCCGGATCAGCGATCTGCTGACGCTGATCGATCAACTGCGGCGGCTGTCCGGCAGTGCCGCAATTGGAGCATTGGATGGCATTCGGCCGCCAGACGACATGTCCATCCGGGTCCTGCACGCTGTCGATGAATGTCGGCTCGACCAGCCGGCCGCCCTCGTCAATCGACGCATACGCCCCGGCCTCGCGCAACACCGTGGTCTGCACGGCGCCGATCGCCGCCGGTAGCACACGCGGCATGTTCTCCACTTCATGGAACGCGATCGCCGTCTGGGCGATCGGCTCCATGCCAATGGTCTGCGCCACGCGCAGCGTCACCAGATTGAGCGACTTCTCCAACGCGATCCGCAGCGGCGTGGGCCCACCGAACTCCATCTCGTAATTGTTCGGCCGCCAGCGGCCATCCGCCGTATCCATGACGATCGGCGCATCGAGAAACCGCTGGCTCGGCGAAATCCCCTTCTCCAGCGCCGTCAGATACACGAAGGGCTTGAAGCTGGAGCCCGGCTGCCGCTGCGCCTGGGTGGCGCGGTTGAACTGACTGCCTTCAAAGCTCCAGCCGCCCACCAAGGCCAGCACGCGCCCGGTGGTCGGATCGAGCGACACCAGCGCACCCTGCACCTGCGGGATTTGCCGCAGTGCAAGCTGTGAGGGCGCAGGCTGCGATACGGCACCCGGCGCGGGCTTGGCGCCCTTCGCCGCAACGCCCGTTGCGCCGCCCGGCTCTACCATCACCACATCGCCCGGCTGCACCACGTCCGTCATCTTATGCGGCACGGCGCCCAGCTTGCCGTCCTTCATCGGCCGCGCCCACGCGACATCCGAGAGCGACATCACCCCCAGGTGCTGCGGCGGAGCCCCCGCAGCGGGCCCGGTGGCCGGGTC
>Ga0070730_10002771_pt1 | contig 15905 bp, 12 predicted proteins | sample Coa_R1_3_FD_66447 | JGI IMG/M metagenome (GOLD analysis project Ga0070730, IMG submission 66447) | Surface soil microbial communities from Centralia Pennsylvania, which are recovering from an underground coalmine fire - Coalmine... | ecosystem: Environmental > Terrestrial > Soil > Unclassified ...
GGTTTCTCGTATTCCATGCAGTTTGAGAACGGCGCCGGAATGATGGACAAGACCTTCGAAATGGACGGCCTGAAGGTATTCGTCGATGCGACGTCGGTCATGTATCTCAACGGCTGCATCGTGGATTACGTGGAGACCCTCGAGGGTGCGGGATTCAAGTTCGAGAATCCGAACGTGAAAAGCACCTGCGGCTGCGGATCTTCGTTCAGCGTGTAAGAAAGTTTCGTAACATGAAAAGGCCTCATCATCCGATGAGGCTTTTTTCATTGGGCTGAGATTTCTGAACTACTGGGGCGGCTGCTGTGGCGGTGGATTGGTGGGCTGGGCGGGCGAGCCGAAGCCGCCACCGGCGGGCGAAGGATTATTCTGCATCCCGGAAGGCTGGTTCCCGAAGGCGCTGCCAAAGCCGACGCCCGTTCCGCCCTGCTGCCCGTTAATCTGACCATTCAAGTTGGGCGTGTTCTGCATCCCCATTTGCAGTTGCGGCTGGTAAGGCGTTGTGATCAGGAATCCGCGATCGAATGTCGGGTCGTAAACGAATTGCCATTCGTTGTATTTCTTCTTTTTGTCGTACTCGCGGATGGTCTTCTCTTTGCTGAGGCTGGCAACGCCCACAATAGGGGCGCCCCCGAATTGGGTGTTGGATAACTTATCTCCGGAGCTTCCGGTGGTGGCAGCATTGGTGCCTGCTCCTGCTGCCGGCTGTCCCGTTTGTGATGCATCGGTTCCAGTTTGTGAGGTGTCTGGTGCCGTGGTTTGCGAGTTCGAAGTCTGGGCAGAAACTTGCGAGTTCTGTCCGAAGGCTGAATTGGAATTTGCTCCGAAGGTGCCGGCATTGCCGAATCCAGATGCTTGTGCCAGCCCGTTGGGAGTATTGAGCGATCCGTTCGCCCCCAAGGTGGCCGCGCCAGGAATCATGCCGCCGCCAATGCCGTTCATCGACATCTTGGCTTCGCCGAAATGCAGCAGCTTGAAATCTTTCCCGGTCAGCGGATCTTTATAGCGCTTGCGTAGAAAGCGCAGCTGGTTGGTGTTTTCCAGATCTTCAATCTTCGCCGGGTAACGGCCGAACTTCTTGTAATAGGCGCGAATGGCGCGTGAGTACTGCACCCCCCGGTGAATCATCTCTTCTTCGCGGTCGCGCTTAATTTCGAAGGTAATGGTGGGAACGATCACCGCCGTCGCAATGATCATCAGAGCCACAGTCAGCAGCAGAAGCAGCATGACGTAGCCTTGCTCGCCTTGCCGGCCACGAATTGTGGATCGAGGAAACATCGGATTGAGTAATTGGGAAATTGAGGAATTAGGAAATTGCGCGTCCGGTCGACTGTTTAAATTACTCAATTACCCAATTACCCAATTCGTTCATCCTTGCGTGAGCGGTATGTTTTGCGGTGGACCGCTGTTGACCACGTCCTGCATCTCCACCGAGTTGGGAGAGATGCGGATCACTTTGTAGCGGCGGTCTACGATCTCGCCTTCTCCTGCCACGAAAACATCTTCGCCCAGTTTAAGGAATATTTTTTTAGGCTCGCCCGGCGAGCTGGCGAAACCGTAAAACTTCAGAGGGATCGGCGGCGCCTGCGGCGGTGGAGGAAGTTTATAAGCAGGATCCTGAGCTTGCGCGTCCGGCGTGCCCGGCGCGATCGGCTTCGGGATCACCACGTCTTCCGCCTGCGACATGAAAATGTTTCGTCCCTTGCCCTCGTAAAGAGTCTTCTCGCTGGCCGCGAGTAAATCCAGGCGCAACGTGGGATCGAGACTTTCGGCGCGCGGCTTCTTGCCGGGCTTGGCCAACCCACGCGATATCGCCCGGGGCGCGACCATGGGCGCGGCTGCCTCTGCGCTCGAGGAGGGAGCCGACGAGCCCGTGAAGAAAGGCATGACGAAATACCCGAATGCCAGCACGGCGATGACCCCGAGTACGGCGGCCCACACGGCCTTCTTCTTATTGTCGAATCCGAGTTGCACTACGATGCCACCTTTAAATAGGTTTCCAGCTTCATGCCCAATTTCACCGGACCCTTGGGCTCGCCTCCCAGGGAGACGCTGTCGATGATAAAAAACATCTGGTCTCTTTCCAGCGCATTGATGAACTTTGCAATAGAGGTGTAGTTCCCGACTAGATCGTATGACAATTCCCAGCGCTGCAGGCCTGCGGTCGTGGTGTCAGCAGGCTTGAATGTTCCTTGCTCGATGCGAACCCCATTAGCGGCAGCGAGCTTGCCGAACTCCGTGGCGATCTGAGAGTTCTGCGCAGGGAATCGTTGCTGGTAAAAATCCTTGATTTCCTGGTTGGCAAGGACGACGCGATGCGGCAAATCTTTCAGGGGCGCGACCTGCCGGGTTTTGGTCATCAGTTCGACTTGCAGGCGATTCAATTCCTGGCGCCGGCTGTCGGTCGAGCCGATCAATGGGGAAAAGTACAGCAATCCGGCCAGCAGATCGACGCCGGCCATCACCGCGATGGCTGTGGTCAAGTTCTTCCGGGTTCGTCGTAGATCCGGCATCAGTGCTTACTCCGGTCAGCCAATTCGGTTTTGTGCTTAGCCTCAACCGGCGTGGTCGCCGCAGGACTGCTTGCCGGAGACGCGTCGGCCGCCGACGGCAATTCCTCCGGGATGTAAATTGCGGCAATCTCAAACACCTCGGTATCGCCGGTCGGAGTATCGGTGTGCGATTCGCGGATGATATTGGTCTGCGCGAATCGCCGCGACTCTTCCATGCGGCGGGCAAGTTCGATGGCGCGGTCGCGCGAATCGCCGGCAACGGTCATGGTCAAGAGGAGTTGATTGTCCTCGTCCAATTTTGGGGTAATGGCCACCAGATGCACCCGCGGCGGCATTACCTTCTCCAGATTCTCCAGCACGCGCGTCCAGGAGAACGATTTGCGCTCGATGAGCTGGTTCAGGAACTGCGACTCGTCGCGCGTGGTGCGATTTTCCGGGCGATTCAGAAACGCTTCGGCCTCCGAGCGAATGCGGTCGCGCTCCGCAATAAGATCGCGCTTTTGCGCGATGGCGATTCGATCCCGGCGCGCCGCCACCCATCCGGTCACATCGAGCACCAGCAGCGCGAGCGTCAGGAGTGCGACCGCGCCCGCGGCGGTGCCCCAGCGCATCCAAAACTGCCGCGCATCTTCATACGGCTGGCTCGCGAGATTGATATCTAGACGCATTTACGAAATCAATGCTCCCACCACTCCGGCCATTCTCCAGCGGGGCACGGAGCCGCCTGCGCTTGTGCCGAGTTGCGTGGAAGAAACCAGTTCCTGCACCTCTGCTCCAGTCTGCGCTCGCAGCGCGGGAGCGGCGCCTCCAGACTCCGGCAGTCCGGCAACATAAATCTGCTCAATATTTAGATGGTAAGTATCCTGAAAAAAGACTACTGAAGGATAGACCTCTTCGGCGAGCTGCTCGCCGGAGATCGTGACCCCACGCGTATTTTCCAGCGTCCGAAACAGCTGCAGCTGGCCTTCATTCAGAATGGCGATACTGGTGGTATGGGCGTCGACTTTCACCACTAATGTCGGCCGCTTCCCATCCGCCGCGCCCAAAGCTGCGAGGGTGGATGGCAATACCACTCCTGGATTGAACCCGGCGTCGTGAAAGGCAGCTTCGTAGTCTTCAATCACGCTGCCCAGCGCGACTGCCGCCACCACCCGAACTTCATCGCTGAGCTTGTGGGCATGATAGGACACCTTCGCTTTTTCCACGTCAAAGGGCAGTGACTTCTTCAGGCGAAAACGCACCACGCCGAGGGCTTCCTCGTGATCGGAGGGCAGGGCATCGAATTCCACCAGCATTACGCGCACGGCCGCGTCGGGGACGATCGCGATGACATCTTTGGATCGTCCGGCTACGTCGCCCAGCGCGCTCTCGATGCCGCCGCGAACGGCCGAGCGTTGCCGCAGGTTGTTCTCGACCAGGTCGGGAACCACGCTGCCCGGGGCCAGTTCGCGAGCCGCAGAAGCTTCCAGCCCGCCGCCGTTCTCGATGATGCGCCCAGCGAGAACACGATCTGCCGCGATTTCGCAAGCCAGCTTCGGTTTGGGTACGTTTGCAGTTGGACTCATTCCCGAGTGCGCCTTTGAGAGATACCTATACCTCTATAAATCAGAAACCGTATTGTGCAGAAATGCAATAGCTGAGAGAGCACGTCTAAGGTTTCAAAGTTTCAGGTTTCAATGTTTCAAAATCTGCTGGCGGGATAAAGGGAGCGCTGTTTCTGCCGAGCGCTGCAACTTTGAAACATTGCACCCCGAAACTCTGAAACCTTGCCTTTATCGCATGGCCTCAATAAACGTGACCTTGTTGATCTCCTTCAGCGTGGTCATGCCGAGCCGGACTTTATCGAGCGCCGACTCGCGCAGGAATCGCATGCCTTCTTCTCGCGCGGCACGCCGGATTTCCGACGTCGGCTTTTTTGCCAAAATCATCTCGCGCACGCGGTCGCTCAAATCCAGCAGTTCATGAATCGCGGTACGGCCGCGGAATCCCGTGCCGGCGCACTCGATGCATCCCGGACCTTCGTAGAGCGGAACTTTGCCCCATTGCTGCGGATCCAGGCCGCTAGCCTCCAGAACGTCAGGCGGATAATGCACCTCGGTGCGGCAGGAATCGCAAATCAAGCGCACCAACCGCTGCGCCAGGATGCAGTTCAACGCCGACACGAAGTTGTAGGGCTCAACGCCCATATTCAGAAAGCGGCCGATCACGTCGACGACGTTGTTGGCGTGGACGGTGGTGAACACGAGGTGCCCGGTCAGGGCGGATTGAATGGCGATCTGCGCCGTCTCAGTGTCGCGGATTTCGCCGACCATGATCTTGTCGGGGTCGTGACGCAAAATTGAGCGCAGCCCGCGGGCAAAGGTCAATCCCTTTTTCTCGTTGACTGGAATCTGGGTGATGCCGCGCAGTTGATATTCGACCGGGTCTTCAATGGTGATGATCTTGTCTTCGTCGGTCTTGATTTCGTTGACCGCGGCATAAAGTGTGGTCGTCTTGCCGCTCCCGGTCGGTCCCGTGACCAGCACCATGCCGTAAGGCTCTTTGATGTAGCGGCGGAACTTGCGCAGGTCTTCCTCGTCAAAACCAACCACGTCGAGAGTCAGGGTGCGGAACTTCTCGCTCATCGACTCTTTGTCGAGCACGCGGAGGACGGCGTCTTCGCCATGAATCGAAGGCATGATCGAAACGCGGAAGTCGATGGCGCGGCCGTTATACTTCACGCGGAAGCGGCCGTCCTGGGGCACGCGGCGCTCGGAAATATCGAGCTCGCTCATGACCTTGATACGCGAGATGACAGTCGAATGATGCTCTTTGCCGATGGGCGGCATGGCCTGCGTCAGCACGCCGTCAATGCGGAACTTGATCACGACCGAGTCGTCGCGGGTTTCGATGTGAATGTCGGAAGCCCGCCGCTGCAGGGCTGTAAAAATTGTGGTGTCGACCAGGCGGATGATCGGGCTGGTATCGCCCGCCGCCGTCAACTTGTCGATGGTCAGCGTTTCTTCGGCGCCGGTATTCTCGTCTTCGCGAATGATCTGGAAGCCTTCGCTAGCCTCTTCCAGCACGCGCTGTGACTGCTCGGTCTTTTTGAGGATGTCGGAAATCTGCTTAAGCGTCGAAACCTTGGTGACGATGCGCTGTTTCAGCAGCAGGCTGATCTCGTCGATCATCATCAGCTGGCTGGGGTCAGCGATCGCGATGGCCAGCTTGCCATCACCGGTCTCTTCGAGCGGCACGAAGTTGTAGCGGAACATCAACTCAACCGGAATCTTCTTGAACAGTTCGTGATGCAGTTCGAAGCCGCTGAGGTCAATGAACTCGCAGCGGTAGCGTCGCGCCACGTCCTGCGCCCGTTCCAGGTCGGTCACGGGATTTCCGGTCGGGCTGATCGGCCCGCCGTTGCCGCCATTCACGAAGAGTGATTTCTTTTCCGCCATCGACATTCACTTACCCCACTGCATCTCCAACGCCGGCCTCAGTGCACTCCCAAGGTAAAGATCGGCATATACAGGGAAATCAAAACGCCGCCTACGAAAATCGCCATGACGATCAGAATGAGCGGTTCAATCAGCGCCATTGCGGCCCCCAGCGCTGTTTGCACGTCTTCCTCGTAAAATTCTGCCACCGAATTCAGCATGGCCGGCAGCGCGCCGGTCGATTCGCCGACTTCAATCATCTCGACCGCGAGTTCGGGAAAAATCTTCTGCTCTTCCAGGCTGGGCGCCAGTCCCTGTCCTTCGCGCACCCGGATGCCGGCCCGCGCCACACCCTTTAAGATGCGGCGGCTGCTCATGGATGAGCCCGCCGTTTCCATGGACGGCACCAGCGGCAGACCACCCTGCAGCAGGGTGGAAAGCATCCGCGAAAAGCTTGCCACCTGATGCTTCAGCCGGATGTCACCCAGCAGCGGCGTGCTTAAAATGATGCGATCAATGCGGTCTGCCCCGCGATCGGTATCTTTCCAGCGCCAGAACACGAAGATAGCGACCACCAGCCCGATGAAGACAAACGGCGCGTACTTTTGCGCGTTCTCGCCCACTCCCAGCATGAAGACCGTAATGGCAGGCAGTTTCGCATCCAGGCTGTGGAACAAGTCGGCGAATTTAGGAACGACATAGGTGAAGAGAAAAGTCACCATAATCGTCACCACGGCGATCAGCAGCGTGGGATAAATCAGCGACACGAAGAGCTTCTTGCGGAAGGTCATAGCCAGCCGCTGGAAATTGATGTAACGGGTGAGCACTTCGTCAATGTTTCCGCTTTTTTCGCCAGCCATCAGCGTGGTCGTATAAATCTTTGGAATAATCCCCTGCGAGGCGAAGGCATCGGAGAGCAACTCTCCGCCCTTAACCCGGTCGCGCACGTTCTCAAGAATCTGCTTCAGTTGAGCGTCTTTCTGCCGTTTGATCAGCAGTTCCAGCGAGTTCAGAATCGGCAGCCCGGCGCGGATGAGCGTCAAGAACTGCTGGTTGAAAACCAGCCACGTGCCCTGCTTGACCTTCCTGCGCCGGCGCAGCGAAACCCCGCCCGCCAGCATGCCCTGCGGCTTGACCCAATAGACAAGGTAGCCTTGTTGGGAGAAGCGGTCGCGCACCTCAGCTTCGGAGTACCCTTGCTCGATGTGCTGGTGTACCCGGCCGCGATCATCCGCGATTTTTACTACAAATTCCGCCATTTGCCGATATTTCTACGAATCTGTTCCAGGTGGGGGCCTAACCGCCCCAGTCTAACATTGCAACTTCTATTCTATGCGCTGATCCCATCCAAAATGGCTCCGCGACGGTACTCAAGTAACCTACTGCCCAGCTCTCCTTCCACGACCTCGGTCCCGGTAGGGGGCTTGAACTGGAAGCGGCTATCGACAATTGGGACATCTTCTTTTTGATCGGTGAACTGGTATTCGGTAGACGACCCATCCACCGACTGAAGAATGATCCGCACGATGCGATGCTCCGGAGTAATCTCAAGTACGATTTCGTTGAGTTGATCCGCCATCGCTGACGGCACCCCCCGCAAAACCACATCCCCAGACTGCAGCGGCGCGATGTCCGGAGCCAGGGATAATCCCCGTAACTCTTTCTCCAGCTTTGTCTTACCGAGCAAAAAAGCCAGCGGTGAGCGTATGTCCTCTAATTTTTTTGCCGCCGACTTCCGAGCCTGATGGTCCTCCGGCACGTAAAACCACGCATCTTTCCCATTGCTGACAAACAGCTTCTCTTTGGGAGAACGGTACTCCCAACGCATCTTGCCAGGTTTTTTCAACCAAAGTGTTCCCCCCTCGGTCCGGTCCATCCCTGAGCCGTGATAGATCTCGACAAACTCGGCCTGCAGTGCCTGCAGGTGGTTGTAATGGGCGTCGACGGCCGCGGCAATTGCCTTGACGTCGGCTGCACCTGCGGCCGTTGCCGCGAGGGCAAAGACTACGAGAAGCAGCGGAGAGAAAATAACTCTTCGGGAGCGCACCCTGAAATCTTCCGCCTTCCCTTTTCTTTAGACACCGTTACCGAATCTGAATCCGAAAGGGAGTTGAAGCCTTATTTTAGCCGTTTTATGGACGCGGCGTTCCACACTGTTTGGCTCCATTGATGCGTAAGCAAGATGGTTCGGGCTAAGTGGCTTTACTTGCATTTGTTATTCGATTCCCTTAGCTTTCGCTTATCCGCTCAATCTCTTCGTTCGGAGCTCTCACATGCAACGCGGGAAACCTGTCCTCCTGCTGGGTGTGTTGTTGGTCCTGTCGCAGGTCCACCTGTTTGCGCAAGACTCCGATAAGATGCGAGTTCTGGCGCTGGAGAATGCATGGAACGAAGCCGAAAGCCACAACGACACCAAAGCGCTGGCTTCACTGCTGGCTCCGACTTTCGTCTACACCGATGCCGACGGCTCTGTGATGGATAGGGATCAACTGCTGGCGAGCGTCCGCGCTTCCCGTTCCACGCAGATCGTCAATGAAGGAATGAAGGCGGAATCCTACGGGACGGCAATGGTGGTGACCGGCTCCTATCGTGAGCAGGGAACGGAAAACGGCAAAGCTTACACCCATCGCGGACGCTTCACCGACACCTGGGTTTTGAAAGACGGCCAGTGGCTCTGCGCTGCCAGCCAGGAAACACTCATCGCGCACTGAGGATTGAGCGGGCACCGAGTCCAGAAATCATTTGCCCTTTGCCCGCCTCTCCAGATACCTTGCCTTGCATATGAAAGTTGCCATTCAGGGAGAATTGGGTTCGTTTAGCCATGAAGCGGCCGAGCGGATGCTGCGGCGGTGCACCGTGGTGCCGTGCGCGCGCTCGGCGGATGTATTTGACCGCGTCGAAGAGGAATCGGTTGAGGCGGCGGTGATCCCGATTGAGAACACGCTGGCTGGAACCGTCGCCGAGCATGCTGATCTGCTGGTCGCGCGAGCTGTATTCATTCAAGCCGAATACCTGTTGCGGATCGTGCACAACGTGATCGCCGTGCCCGGGGTTCCGTTGCGCGCGCTGCGGCGCGTGCTTTCGCATCCGGTTGCGCTCGATCAATGCCGCGATTTCTTTCAGCATCACCCGCAAATTGAGGCGGTGCCGTTTTACGACACAGCCGGCAGCGTGAAGCATGTAATCTCCGATCATTTGAAAGATGCGGCCGGTATTGCGGGAAAGCAGGCAGCGCGCGAGTATTCGGGCAAGATCCTGCAGGCGGGAATCGAAGATGACAAGCAAAACTTTACGCGCTTCTTTCTGATTCGCAAGCTCCGACGCGAGCGGCGGGAGAAGCCGCACTCCTCGCAAAACACGCGAGGAATGGGGCACCCGCCGCAGCATATGATTCCGCGCAATGCCAACAAGACGTCGATTGCGTTTCATGTGAAGAATACGCCGGGCGTGCTTTTCAAATCGCTGAGCGTGTTTGCGCTGCGCGATATCAGCCTGAGCAAAATCGAGTCGCGCCCCATGCGCGGCCGGCCGTGGGAGTACGTCTTTTATGTGGACTTCCTGCGTGGCGATGACGAACCCGCGCGCAATGCCTTGCGTCATCTGGGCGAGGTGGCCGATTTTGTGAAGGTCCTCGGCATCTATCCCAGCGCGCGGACGAGCAAGCCTTGATTTTGGGCCGCGGAAGGGGCACGCATGGTTCCGGTCCGTCGTCACATTCCACTGTGATTAGGCACACATTTTGTCAGCATGCAGACTCCTACACTTGCTCTGGTCCTTGCTGAGGGCCGGGCAATTCTATCTAGAGGAGGGTGTATGCGTTTTGTGAAGCTGCTGAGCGTTCTGTTTTTTGCATTGACAGTCGTCACCATGGCGGCAGAAAACAAGCTGGGAATTCGCGATGTGAACCACGTCAAATTTGACTCTACGATTCGCATCGGAATCGCTGTATTGCCGGCGGGTGAGTATACCGTGCGCCATACCATGCAGGGCGAGGAGCACGTGATGGTGTTCAGCCGGAACGGGAGCAAGGATGAGTTTAAGGTAAAGTGCACGCTGGTTTCGTTGGAAAAAAAGGCGCCGCAAAGCCAGACCATTTATTCGGTAGAGGCGAACGAAAGAGTGCTGCGGGAAATGGTATTCCGCGGTGACACCGCCAAGCACGTTTTTTAAGTAGAGCCAGAGAAATCCGACACTGCTGTTGGCACGAATGCCCATTGCACCATGCCTGGCGCTTTCTGGCGGCCAGACACGGCCATGGGCTTTCTTGTGGCCGCTTACCTCCGAGCACACCTCGCCATTTAGCGCTTGCAAGGATGCGGCCTGCGCGTTAGCCTCTGCACCTTGGGCACGTTCCGCAAATGAAATAAGAGAATATATTCAAGATCTTGCGGGAATGATTCCGGCGTCTCTGAAACCTTTCCCGGGAGAGTATCATCTAAACTTGAGCGAGTTACACTCAAGGAGAATCATGAGCCAGCAGACGCCCGTCGAGCGCACTCCTAAGAATAAGGAAACAAACGAACAAAAGGCTCTGCCCGTGCTACCTGTACGGGACACGGTCTTGTTCCCACACGCGGTGTTGCCCCTGACCGTGGGGCGCGAGAGTTCGGTGCAACTGATCAATTCTCTGGGGGAAGATAAGACCATCATTGTGGTGGCCCAGCGCGAGGCGCGGGTGGATGCGCCCCAGCCCAGCGATCTTTACAACGTAGGAACTTCTGCGGTCGTCCACAAAGTGGTCAAGATGCCCAACCAGAGCCTGTTCGTCTTTGCCGAAGGCCTGGAGCGGGTGCGGTTGGCGGACTTTACGCAATTAGCGCCGTTCATGAATGCGCACTATGTCACGCTGCCCGAGGGGACGGCGCCCATCGCGACTTCGCAAATCGAGGCCCTGCAGCGCAATGTGCTAACGCTGTTTCAGCAAATCGTTGCGGGATCGCCAACGCTTTCCGATGAACTCTCGACCGTGGCCATGAACATCGACGAGCCCGGCCGGCTGGTGGATTTCATCGCTTCATCGCTGCCCTCGCTGTCGACGCCAGACAAGCAGGACACGCTCGAGACTTTGGACGTTCATGTGCGGCTGGAAAAGATTAATCAGCATCTGGCCAAGGAACTCGAAGTCCAGCAACTGCGCAACAAGATTCAGAGCGAAGTGCAGGATCGCGTGCAGCAGACGCAGCGCGAATACTATCTGCGCGAGCAGATGAAGGCCATCCAGAAAGAACTGGGCGAGCAGGATGAAGGCCAGCGCGATGTCGAGGATCTGAGAAAGAAAATCGAAGAAGCGGGCATGCCCGACGAAGTCAAGAAAGAGGCGCTGAAGGAACTGGGCCGCCTGTCGCGCATGTCGCCGATGGCTGCCGATTATTCGCTGACCCGCAACTATATCGAGTGGCTGGCGGTGCTGCCGTGGGCGAAGACTTCGGGGCAGGAAATCGAGATTCCCAAGGCGAAAGAAATTCTGGACGCCGATCACTACGATCTCGAGAAGGTGAAGGACCGCATTCTCGACTACCTTTCCGTGCGGCGTTTGAAGCCGAATATGAAAGGGCCGATCCTGTGCTTCGTGGGACCTCCAGGCGTGGGCAAGACATCGCTCGGGAAGTCGATCGCGCGGGCGTTAGGGCGGAAATTTGTGCGGCTGTCGCTGGGCGGAGTACACGATGAGGCCGAAATCCGCGGGCACCGGCGCACGTACATCGGCGCTTTGCCGGGACAGATCATTCAAGGCATTCGGCGGGCGGAGACGAAAGATCCAGTCTTCATGCTGGACGAGATCGATAAGGTAGGGCGCGATTTCCGCGGCGATCCGGCTTCGGCGCTGCTGGAAGCGCTCGATCCCGAGCAGAATTCTTCGTTCCGCGACAACTATCTGGACGTAACGTTTGATTTGTCGAAGGTGCTCTTCATCACCACCGCGAACATGCTCGATCCGATTGCCGAGCCCCTGCGCGATCGCATGGAGATCATCGAACTGCAGGGCTACACGGAAGAAGAAAAGGTTCATATCGCATTCAAGTACCTGATCCCGAGGCAGGTGGACGAGAACGGCATCACCGCGGAGCAGATCGAATTTCCTGAAGAAGGGGTGCGCTACGTCATCCGGCACTACACGCGAGAAGCGGGCGTACGCAGCCTGGAACGTACCATCGGCACCATCTGCCGCAAGCAGGCGCGGCGACTGGCGGAGGGCAAGACCGAGAAGCTCATCGTGACCAAGGAAGTCATCCAGGAATTCCTGGGTGGCATCAAGATTCGCAGTGAAGGCGAAATCGCCGAGCGCACGGAACGTCCGGGAGTGGCGGTGGGATTGGCATGGACTCCATCCGGCGGTGACGTACTGTTCGTCGAAGCCAATGCCATGAAGGGCAAGGGCGGATTCACCATGACCGGCCAGATCGGCCAGGTCATGCAGGAGTCGATGCAGGCGGCGTTAACCTGGGTGCGGTCGAACGCCGATCGCCTGGGAGTGGCGGAGGACTTTTTCGCCAATCACGACCTACACATCCACGTGCCCGCCGGCGCGATTCCGAAAGATGGGCCATCAGCAGGAGTGACTATGGCAACCGCTCTGGTTTCGCTGCTCACCAAGCGCCGGATCACTCCGCTGCTTGCGATGACCGGCGAAATCACGCTGAGCGGGAACGTGCTTCCGGTCGGCGGAATTAAAGAAAAAGTGCTGGCGGCGAAGCGGGCGGGAGTGCGCGACGTGATCCTGCCGGCGGAAAACAAGATGAACGTCGAGGAAGATCTCTCGCCGGAACAGCTTGAAAACCTGACCGTGCACTATGTGAAGACCATCGACGAAGCGTTGCAGGTTTCACTGCCGGCAGTGGCTGAGAGTACTGCCGCGAAAATACTGCCTGCGGCTCCGCCCAAGGATCCGAAGCAGGATTACAACCCCACCCAGCCGGTCAAAGAACCGGAGCCGGTGCACGACCGCGTGCTCACCCGGATCTAGCTGGAAAGAAATAAAGAGGCCGGCCCATTCGGGCCGGCCTTAATTATTATTAAAGACGCAACCAGCGTTCAAACTGATGCGTTAGAACTCCAGCCGCAACGCTAACTGCAGAACGCGGGCCGATGGGCCGCCATTGCGGATGCTGGTGCCCACCGTGCTCGAGATCGTCCCGAAATTGCAACTGACGTTAGTGATATCGTTGCACGGTGTGTCGAAGTTCGGATGGTTGAAGACGTTGAACGCATCCGCGCGGAATTTCAGGGCGACTCTTTCCGTTCCCAGCGGGAAGGCCTTCCCGAGTCCCATATCCATGTCGAAATAGGATGGACCACGCAGATTGTTTCGGCTGCCGATATTGAAGCCGATAGGACCGACGAAATCAGCATTCGCCTGGCTCGGGTTTGCGAAAGCATACAGCGCCTGGCCCTTGCCGCCGTTCAAGTGGAGATGAAGGTCCGAGATCGGCCCCGCGAGGATGGCGGGCGCATCGTTTGCATATCCAGCCACAAACGCATTGGAAGCCGCAAAGTATGCATTTCCGCTGTGCCAGCTCGGAAGGCCGCTGACGCTCCAGCCTCCGATCACCTCGTCGAGCCACCGCGCCGCTCCTCCGGCCAACGCTTTGCCGCGCCCAAACGGCAGATCGTAGATGAAATTACCGTTGAAGTAGTGGGTGACATCGAAGTCGGAGTTGCCGCGGCATTCCCGCGGCCGCAGCACGTCGCAGACGAAGCCATACCCGCCGAACGCCACCTGGTTCGCGATGATAGACACGTTGTCGATGGAGTGCGACCAGGTGTAGTGAAGGTCAAATTGCAAACCGTGTCCCGCGTTCTTATGAAGGGTGGTGAGCAGCCCGTGGTAGTTCGAAGATCCCTTATTGGTATAGAACGTGTTCTCGGAGAATTGCGAGCCCATGCCCACGTTCGGGGCGAGCAGCCCAATGGCTGAAAGGATCTGAGTGAAATCCGCAAAGTCACCGCGGCCTATGTAGGTGCTCAGGAAAGACCCGGCAAGAATCGCAGTATTTTGCCCCGGCGAACCCAACTGCGGAAGTTGATTCTCGTACCACGGCTGTGGAGTAATGGCCGCGCCGGAGCGCACTTGCTGAGTAAGGCCGGCAAATGCGTCCCCCATCATTTGACCTGAGGTAGGATCTTTGAAATCAATTAATTGGTTGGAATCGGCCTGCGCGAGCAGACGTCTGCCCAAGCGGCCGACGTACGACGCTTTCAGGATGAACCCGCCAGGAATCTCGTGCTCAAAACCGAAGTTCAGCTGGATCGAATAGGGCGTCTTGAGCTTTGGATCGATGATTTCGTTAAAAGCCCCACCATTGGCCAACCCAAACGGCGTGCCCGTGCTGTCGACAAAGGGCAAAAAGGGCTTGGTAATGGTAGGGGGCGTGGGCGGGGCGGGGGGACTGTCTAACCCGGTAAATCGCGCATCAGTCAACAACGTGTTCGAAACGCTGCTGGGGTCTCCCAATGGCTCCGTAGCACTGGCTTGGAAGAGATAAGAGTATTGCGACTGCTGATACTGCACTGCATTGACCACGGTTTGGTCATACAGGAGGCCTATGCCGGCATTGAATACAGTTTTCGGATTGAAGCTGTAGGCGACGGCAAGTCTGGGCGCAAAGTTTAAATATTGCGGCTTGAAATAGCCCGGGGCGTGGTTGGCCTTGCCGCCAAGGGAATAGGCAATGAACGGAACTACCGAGTTGCCAGATTCGCTGGCTGCACTCTGGGCGACTCGAGCATTGAAGTAGGTGTTGAAATCGTAATTTTGGACGGACTCGAGACCGTGCGTGTCGTAAGGCACGCTGTAATTGATCCAGCGTATTCCGTATGAGAGTGTGAGCTTCGGCCGAATCTTCCAAGTATCCCCGAAATAGAGTTCCGTTTCGTAATAGCGGTAGGTGTGTCGGGACCCACTTCCTTGCGGCAGAGGATTACCTTGGGCGTCGTAGTTGAAGGTGCTGCTCACTGCGGTGTACGGGGCAAGCGCAAGGGCAAAGGCACTGTCGTATAACCCCGGGGCGTAACCACACGTATTCGAAGTGTCCGGACAAATATCGCTGGGCCGGAAAGAGGAATCTAAACTCGGGACATAGCCGCCCAGGCCAATCGAAGGCGTGTTGTAGTTGAGAATGGTGTAGTCACGGGGCGTGATGTACTTAAACGTGCCGCCGAAGCGAAAGCCATGATTGCCTTTGTCCCAGCTGAACTCGTCACGGATCACCGGGATAGGATAGATCCGGCCTTGCGCGTTGATGGCACTGCCATATGGGCCCGTAATGATTGATCCACCCGACCCGTTTCCACCCATATCCTGGAATTGAGTGGCGCCGGTGGGGTTGTAGCTGTTGGGAAAATTATAATTTTCGTACACTTCACCGTACGAGGCATTGTTGACCATCCGGTTGTTGATGGTCCAAATGTGTCCTACAACCCAGGTATAGCTCTGATCAATGAATGGGTAGGTTTCTGGGTCCCCTGGGAAATGAATTGCGTCTTGCGTGCCGTTGGTTCGGACGAAGTTCCCCTTTCCCCACAGCTTCATCTTGTCGTTCAGGTTGTAATCCACGCGCTGCACATAATCGTCTTCTTTGTACGGGAAGGGCGCGTTGAAACGGAAGCCGGCCGTATTTACAAGGTCGCCGTAAGCACCTGAGAAATCGTTGGCATGGGGATACCGGCTGCTGAACAGAGCGAGTAAAGACGAGTTGAAGCCGACATGCTGGGGATCAAATCCAGCGACCTGCGCCGCGCTCAAGGTTTCGATGTTATTCGAACTGTTGATGTAGGAGAGAGTGCCGTTGCGGAAGGAATCCAGGGGAACCGTGTGTTCCACGAGGTTGGAGAGGGTATCTCGCCGACCGTTATAGTCGAAAAAGAAGAACAGCTTGTTTTTGAGGATGGGACCGCCGATATTGCCGCCGAACTGGTTCCGAATAAGCGGAGGCCGCGGCACGCCGGAGTTGTTGTTGAACCAATCGTTGGCTTCCAGCGC
>Ga0070730_10002772_pt1 | contig 15902 bp, 10 predicted proteins | sample Coa_R1_3_FD_66447 | JGI IMG/M metagenome (GOLD analysis project Ga0070730, IMG submission 66447) | Surface soil microbial communities from Centralia Pennsylvania, which are recovering from an underground coalmine fire - Coalmine... | ecosystem: Environmental > Terrestrial > Soil > Unclassified ...
GCACGAACACCCCCGGCCAGCTTTTCCAGGCCAGGCCTTCGAGCGCGGCGCACAGGTCGGTCAGGCGGGCCAGGATGGCCGTGTCGGGCAGGTCCGGCTCGACCACCGCGGCGGCCAGCGCGACCAGCGGGGCGAGCGGGTGCTCGGGCTCCCGGTAGCCGGGCCCGGCGCCCGGGTCCAGGGTGTCCCAGAGCAGCACGCCGCCGGCGACGTTCCAGGTCTCCCAGGCCCACCAGAGGCGGGTCAGCTCCAGGGGCCGCGGCCGCCAGGCCCAGAAGATCGCCGCGGCCTGGGCCAGCACCGCGATCCAGCCGAGCCCGAGCAGCCCAGCCGCCCCGGCCTGGCCGGTCAGCACGAGCCAGGCGGCCAGGCCGGTACAGAGCAGGGTCAGCAGGACGGCACAGGCCAGGGGCAGGCGCAGCCGCCGGGCCGTCTCCCGCCAGACGCCGTCGAGCATCCAGGCCCCGGCGAGGGGGCCCTCCCAGGCCGTGGCGTCCTCCGGCAGCCAGCCGGCCGGCGCGTCGGGCGCCGGGCGCAGGGCGGCGGGCAGATAGAGGGTGGGTCCCGGGGTGGCCGGCGTGGCCTGCAGGGTGAGCGCGGGCGCGGCGTCGACCGGCCGCGGCGGCGTGAGGATGGCGGGGGCGTCGACGGTGGCCAGGGCGGCCGCGACGAGCTCCTGGCCGCGGCGCGTCAGCAGGCTGGTCAGCACCTGCCCGGGGGGCGGCCCCGGGTCGGGCCCAGCGGGCGCCCAGGCCTGGATGCTCTCTGCGCCGGCCGGGTGGTCGCCCAGCAGCACGGGCCCGGCCAGGTCGATCGTGGCGCCCAGGCTGCCGATCGTGGTGGCCGCGATCCGCGCCTCGCCGGCCAGCGTCACCGGGCCCTGCGCCAGCACGCCGGCCGCCTCCACACCCGGTTCCGCCGCCAGGGCCGCGCCGGCCGTGGCCCAGCCGCCGATGCGGGTCGCTTTGCCGAGGTGAACCATGTCGCCCTGCACCCCGCCGGGGCCGCCGATGCGGCTGCCGCGCCCGGCTTCGACGGCCCCGCTCGCCAGGGCGCTGCCGGCCACCTCGGCATTGCTGCCCAGGGTGAGCTGGCCCAGGCTATAAATATCGCCATCCACTCGGGCGCCCGGCTCCAGCACGACATGGCGGCCAAAGACGGAGCCGGGCAGGCGTGTGTCGGCCGGGACGACCAGCGTGCCCTCGGCCTCCAGGCGCGAGCGGGGGGCGAAGGTCTGCGCGCCCAGGTCGGCCGGCGGCCGGATCTTGCGCACGGGCGGCTCGGGCAGGGCCGGCTCGGGCGGCGGCGGCCCGGCGTCCGCGTCCGGCTCCCGGCCGGCGAGGGTCGGCTCACTGTAGAAGCTGGGCGGGTGGTCCCCGCTATAGCCGGCCGGGGCGGGGCCAGGCGTCGTCCCGATCTGCCGGCCGCGCAGCTCCGCGGTGAGCCCGCGGGGATCGGAGAAGGCGGGCTCGTGCCAGGCGATGGCGGCCAGCAGATCGGCGGCCGCGCCCCAGGCCTCGGGGCTGTGCGGGCGGGCGGCGAGCTCGGTCGCCAGGTCGTACAGGCGGGCCAGCGCGGGATCGCGCAGGATGCCGGCGGCCGCCGCCAGCTCGCGCACGGCGTCTGCGGCCCGGCGCGGCCGGCCGGCCGGGCTGGGGTCGAGCCAGCGGCGAAACAGGGCGTCGACGACCGGGCCGAGCCCGCGGCGGTAGCGGGAAAGGGGCGGGATCTCATAGGCGCCCCCCTCCCGCCGGGGCTCCAGCACCCAGCCGCCGGTCAACATCTCGTAGACGACCAGGCCGAAGCTGTAGACATCGGTGGCCGCGCTCAGCTTGCCGCCGGTGATCTGCTCCGGCGCGGCGTAGCGCAGCGTGCCCAGGAGGGTGCCGTCGCTGGTCATGAGCTGGTCGGCCTCGGCGCGGGCGATGCCGAAGTCGCTGATGTACCAATGCGGGCCCTTATAGAGGATGTTGGCCGGCTTGATATCGCGGTGCAGCACGGGGGGCTCGCCTTCGTGCAGAAAATCGAGCGCGGCCGCGAGGGGCTCGGCGATGCGCAGCACGTCGGTCAGCTTGGGCCGGCTCGGGCGCTGGGCCTGCAGCCAGCCTTCGAGCGTGCCGTCACAGCACTCCATGGCCATATAGACATACTCGCCGGCCGTATGCCAGTCATAGATGTCGATGATCGCGGCATGGCGCCGCCGGCGCAAGAGGTCGATCTCGCGCTTGAAGCGGCGCAGCGTGGTCTCGTCGACCTGGGCACCGGGCCAGGACAACAGCTTAAAGGCGACGTACTCGCCCTTGCGGGGATCGAACGCCCGGTAGACCAGCGCGTTGCCCGTGCCGAGCACTTCTTTCAGTTGGTAGCCGCCGATCGTTTCCTGGAGCAAGCGGCTGGGGTCAAAGCCCGATGGAATTGGCATAAGGGTCAGTGGGTACTCAGCCACGTGTCGACGGCGCGGCGGGCGGCGAGGGCGCCGCGCGGGCCCAGTGCCGGGGCCAGCCAGCGCGCGATCTGCGCGGGCGGGACGGTGCGCCGGGCCTGGATCGTGGCCCGCTGCCGCCGCACCCGCGGCAGATCCTGGAGGGCCGCCAGCCGGCCGCGGATCACGGCCCGGTCGCGCCCCGCCAGGCCGTAGAGCAGGGCCAGCAGGTCATACCGTAGTATATACGGCCCATCGCGCCACAGCAATGCATCCGGCAGGTTCTTGGCCAGGCACCAGATCCGGTTGCGGGCCAGGTGGTAGCTTTTGAAGGGCGAGCCCTGGCCGCCGGTGGCCGAGACCGTGTGTAACACCTGCGCGCCCGGCGCCCAGACCGCGCGCCAGCCCCGCAGCCGCGCCCGCCAGGCCAGGTCGGCATCTTCCAGGTAGCTATGAAACGCCGCATCAAAGAGGCCCACATCGTCCAGCAGGGCGCGCCGGTAGAGCGCGGCGCCGGCGCTCGCGCCAAAGACGGGCTGCGGGGTCGCGGGCAGGGTCGTCACGGCCCAGCCCACGCCGCGATCGAGCGCCAGCCCGTCGCGGTGGGCGGTGATCCCCGCGGACGCGACCCGGGCCGGGTGGTTGGCGAAGAGCAGGGTGCTCGCGACGCTGCCGATCCGCGAGTCGGCGGCCGCCGTCGCGACCAGCGTCCGCAGCCACTCCGGGTGGGCCACCGTGTCGTTATTGAGGGGCACGCAGTACTGGACGGTGGGGTCGGCCAGGGCGGCCCGGAAGGCCCGGTTATTGCCGGCGGCAAAGCCCTGGTTCCCGGCGTTGCGCAGCAGGTGCAGGGCGGGGAGAGGGACCGGGGCCGGCGGCCCGTACGGCGTCGGCTGCACCGGCCAGTGCCCCGCGGCGGCCCGGGCCAGGATGGCGCACGAGGGGTCCGTCGAGCCGTTGTCGACTACCCAGACGGCGAAATCGCGGTAGGTCTGGGCGGCCAGGCCGCTCAGGCAGCCCGGGAGATGGCGGGCGCCATCCCAGTTGACGACGACGACGGCGCAGGCCGGCACCGCAGCGGGCTCCCGCCGCCCGCTTACTTTTTCCGCCGCCCGCCGCGCTTCGGCCGGGCCGGGGGGGCGGGCGGGGCCGGGGCCGGGGACTCGCGGGCCATCTCGGCGGCGATCGCGGCGTAGTCGATCGGCTCCAGGCCCGTCTCGACGTCGGCGTAGCGGTTGGGGTCGTAGGTTTCGACCGCGCCGGGCGCCGCGGCGGCCTCCGGCGCCCGGCGCGCCTGGAAGGCCTCTTCCAGACGGTGCGCCGCCGCGAAGTCCATGGCGGCCATGCGCTCCAGCAAGAGGGCGATCAGGCGGGTGCCCTCGTGGAAATCGTGGAGGCGGATATTTTCGTCGGGCGCGTGGGCCGCCGAGCCCGGGTAGCCACAGCCCAGCGCCACCACGGGCAGGCCCAGCCCGTTGGTGAACGAGTACATCGGCCCGGACGCCGGCGAGGAGGGGTAGACCAGCGGCCGCCGGTTGCTCAGCTCGGCGCAGACCTGCATCGCCAGCACGACAAAGGGCTGCGCCGGATCGGTGCGCGCCGGGAACAGGCTGCCTTCGAGTTGCGTGACCTGGACGTCGGCGAAGCCCTTGGCATCCAGGTGCTTGCGCAGCAGATCGAGGATCTCGTCGGGGTCCTGGTCGGGCACCAGGCGGAAATCGAGCTTGGCGTGCGCTTCGCGCGGCAAGATCGTCTTCGAGCCGGGCCCCTGGTAGCCGGCCCAGATCCCGTGGATGTTGCAGGTGGGCAGAAAGGCCTCGGCCTGGCGGCGGGCGCGGCCTTCCAGGCCGGGCAAGAACTCGGTCAGGCCCAGGTTGGCTTTCAGGATCTCGCCGTCGTCGGGCAGCAAATTGATCAGGTCGAGATCCGTCGACGACGTCCCCGCGATCCGCTTCTCGAAATCCTCGATCAAAATATCCAGGATCTCACTCTTGATCGCGCCCAGGGCCCAGACCAGGCGCCAGACGGGACTGGTCACGTAGGCGGCCTGGGAGGAGTGGAGGTCGCGGTTGGGCCCGGCGACGCTTAGCTCCACGGTGAGCATGCCTTTCATGCCGAGCATGATCTGCGGGGTGCCATCCCAGTTGAAGGTGCCGAATTCCCAGAGGCAGCCGTCGGCCGCCAGCCGGTCGCGGTATTGGAGCAGGAAGGTGTCGAGGTTGGGGCTGCCGATCTCTTCTTCGCCTTCGATCACCCACTTGATCTTGACCGGCAGGGTGCCGCGGGCCGCCCGCAGGGCGTCGATCGCCGCCAGGCGCGACACGATATTGCCCTTGGTGTCGGCCACGCCGCGGGCCACCGCCTTGCCCTCGTGGAGGGTGAGCTCGAACGGGGGGCTGGTCCAGAGCGCGGGGTCGCCGGCCGGCTGCACATCATAGTGGTTGTAAATCAGCAAGGTGGGCGCGTGGGCCGGCGTGGCGTCCTGCGACTCGGCGTAGACGATCGGGAAGCCGCCGGCCAGGGGGACCACCTCGGTGCGGAAGTTCCGGCGCTCCAGGCTGGCACAGACGATCGCCGCCATCTGCTCCAGCCCCTGGCCCTCGGCCGAGACACTGGCCTGGGCACAGTAGGCCCGCAGCTCGTCGAGCGCCTCGGCCTGGTGGGCGGCAATATACTCATAGACCGCTTGCATATGCATGGCGGGCTCTCCTCTAGCGGTCAGCGGTCAGCTGGTCAGCGGTCAGCCGGTCCTGCCGCCAGTGTACCCGAAATGGGGAGGCGGTGCAAGGGGCCGGCCCTCACCCTGCCCTCTCCCGTGCGCGGGAGAGGGTTCTTTCCACCTCCTTAATGGGAACAAGGTTGACCGGATACTCAGGACTTTCAACTCAGGACTTGCTACTCAGGACTTGATACTCGGCACCTCGCCCGCGGCCAGGAAGTCCCACCAGGCGGCGGTGAGCGGGGCGGGGGCCACGCGGGGATCGCGCACGGCGTAGAGCTGGCGCAGCAGGGGCTTGCCCTCGGCGCGCACCGGGGTGAGTGGGCCCGCGTAGCTCAGCAGCTGGGAGAGGGCCAGGATGCCGATCCCCGCCCCGGCCTCGACCGCCTGGAGCACGCCACTGGGCGTGACCAGCTCCAGGACCAGGCGCAGGGTCGTCCAGGCCAGGTCGCGCTCGTCGAGCAGGTCGCGCAGCTCCCGGCGGGCCTGGGCGCCCAGGATCGACTCGGCGTTCTCCAGCACGAGCGGTTGCGTGCCCAGCGCGGCGGCGGGCACGGCCACGGACGGCCGCGCCGGCATGCCGGGCCGGCGGGCCGGCGGGCGGCCGCGCTTGCGCCGGGCGGGGCCCGGGCCCGGCTCCCCGCCCGGCCCGGGCTCGGGGGCCGGCCCCCCGGCCAGCCAGGGATGGCCCGGCGGCACCAGGAAGACCCATTCGTCGGTGGCGACCTGCAGGTGGGTCAGGCGGGCGCCCCGGGCCGGCTCCCCGAGAAAGCCGACGTCGAACTCGCCGGCGCGTAGGCCGTCGAGCACCGCGGCCGGGTCGCGCACCACGAGGGTGCTGCCCACGGCGGGGTGGGCACGCGCGAACTCGCCCAGCCGGCCGGCCAGCACGGGCCCGCCGGCCGAGGTCGCGGTCGCCAGGCGCAGGGTGCCGCTGATCACGCCCCGCTGCCCGAGGATGCTTTGCTCGGTGCGCTCGGCCATCGCCAGCAGCCCGCGCGCCTGCTCGATCAGCGCTGCGCCCTCCGGCGTCACGGCGGCGCGGTGGCCGCGCCGGTCGAACAGCCGGGAGCCCAGGCGCTGCTCCAGCGCCCGCACCCCCTCGCTGACCGCGGGCTGCGTCACATGCAGCTGCGTGGCCGCGGCCGAGAACGAGCCACTGTCGACCACGGCCAGGAACATCTGCAGCTGGTAGAGATTGAGCATATCGCCCCCGACCCCTACGTCAGACCGAACAGCGCCATGGCGTTGGCCGTCGTGGCGGCGGCGACGGTGGCGAGCGGCAGTTCCTTCAGCGCGGCGATGCGCGCAGCGGTCAGCGCGACATGGGCGGGCTCGTTGCGCCGGCCGCGGAAGGGCGCCGGGGTCAGGTAGGGGCAGTCGGTCTCCACCAGCAGGCCGGCCAGCGGCACAGCCCGCGCGACGGCGTGGTGGTCGGCGGCCTTGGGAAAGGTGACCGGGCCCGAGAGCGCGATCAGGTAGTTGAGCCGCAGGCACTCGGTGGCCATGGCCACGTCGCCGCTGAACGAGTGCATCACCCCGCGGGTGCCCTGGCCGTCCCGGCGCAGGATGGCCAGGATATCCGCGTGCGCATCCCGGTCGTGGATAATCACCGGCAGATCCAGCTCGCGGGCCAGGGCCAGCTGGGCGCGGAAGCTGGCCTGCTGCTGGGCGGGGGTGGCCCAGTCGCGGTAATAATCCAGGCCCGTCTCGCCCAGGCCGACGACGCGGGGGGCGGCCGGGTCCTGCCGGTGCGCGCGGCAGCGGGCGGCCAGCGCGGCCAGCGTCGCGTCGTCGGCCTCGGCCGCACTGTTCGGGTGGATGCCGAGCGCCAGAAAGAGGCCGCGGTCCGCGTGGGCGGTGACCAGCGCGGTGGCCGTCGCCCAGGTCGCCCGGTCGTAGCCGACCGTGACGATGCGGGTGACCCCGGCCGCGTGCGCCCGCGTGATCGTCGCCTCGCGGTCGACGTCAAACTCGGGGGCGTCTAAATGGGCGTGGGAATCGACGAGCGGCGGCAGCATACGCGGAGTCTAGCACAGGCCCGGATCGCCGTCAAGGGCCGCGCCGCCTCGAGGTGCGCGGCCGCTTGACAAGTGGGGCCGGCTCCCGTAAGATGGCGAGTGCTACGGCCCCTTGCCCCGTCCGGGCGCAAGCGGTCCCGTCCTTTCGGCAGTAATATCAATGGCTACCAGAGGAGGAAATTATGAAAACGCTACAATCTCGCCTGGCCGGGCTGGCCGTGCTGGGTCTGATCGCCCTGCCGGTGATCACGGCCTGTGGAGATACCGCCACCGCGACCGTGGCGACGGGCGGCGGCACCGCCGCCGCGCCCCTGGATCTGCTCGCCGCCGAGGGCATCAAGCCCGATCCCAGCGCCAGCGGCCAGTTCGAGTTCTTTAGCTGGTGGACCGCGGGCGGCGAAGCCGACGGCAAGAACGACATCCTCGGCCTCTACAAACAGCTCTATCCCAATGTCCAGGTGATCGATGCGGCCGTGGCCGGCGGCGGCGGCGATAAAGCCAAGGCCGTGCTCAAGACCCGCATGCAGGGCAACCAGCCCCCCGATACCTTCCAAGTGCATGGCGGCCCCGAGCTGCTCGCCGGTTACGTGCAGGCCGGCAAGATGCAGCCGATCACCCAGCTGTACAAAGACATGAACATAACGGGCTCCTTCCCCAAGCAGCTGCTCGACCTGGTGAGCACGAACGGCGAGATCTATTCGGTGCCCGCCAATGTCCACCGTGGCAACGAGCTCTTCTACAACAAGCAAATACTCAGCGACAACAACATCCAGCCGCCGACCACCTGGGACGACTTCTTCACGGCGTGCGCGACCCTCAAGGCCAAGAACATCCCCTGCCTGGCTGTGGGCGGCAAGGATAACTGGTCGATCACGATGCTCTTCGAGGACATGCTCCTGGCCAAGGGCGGGCCCGACACGTTCAAGTCGCTGATGGCCGGCAAGACCCCCTGGACCGACCCGAGCGTCGTCTACGCCCTGGGCGGGCTGCAGAAGGTCTGGCAGAACAAGTACATCAACGACGACTTCGCGGGCCACACCTGGGATGAGGCGGCCGGCCAGGTCCAGAACGGCAAGGCCGCCATGACCGTCATGGGCGACTGGGCCAAAGGCTACTTCCAGGCGAACGATGCGGCCAATTGGTCGACCAAGATGGGCTGGGAGCCCAGCCCGGGCACCAAGGGCATCTTCAAAGTCATTACCGACAGCTTTGGGCTGCCGAAGGGGGCCAAGAACACGGCCAATACCAATCACTTCCTGGCCCTCATGGCCTCGAAGGTCGGCCAGGTGACCTTCAACCTGCGCAAAGGCTCGATCCCGGCCCGCACCGATGTGGACACCAGTAAATTCGACGTCTATATGAAGGATGCGGCCGCCGACTTCGCCTCCGCGACCGCGCTGGTGGGCAGTGCCCCCCACGGCTCGGCGACGAACGACGCCTTCGCCAGTGCCCTCAACACGGGCATCAACACGTTCATCGCGAACCCGGCCGATCCGGCCGCGGCCGCGGCGAGCCTGCAGAGCCAGGCCGCGGACCTTTTGAAGTAGGACGAGCGACGAGCGGTCAGCGGTCAGCGATGTGCTACGCACCGCTGCGCGAACAGCGGTCAGCGATCAGCTAGCTGACTGCTGACTGCTGACTGCTGACCGCTCGTAACCGTTCGCTGCGGTGAGCGGCTAGTCCCTAGATAACATTACATAATAAGGATCGCTCGTTAATGAGGCGATGATGTATTTTATTAGCAGAAAGCAAAAGATCTGTCATTCTGAGCGCAGCGAAGAATCCGGGGGGGCGCGCCCTCTGCAGCCCCATGCCGATCAATCTAAGCGCGGCAGGGTCCTGGGGCGGGATGCCCGGCGGCTGAAGCCGCGGCAACGATGGGCGAAGCCCGCCTTCGCGGGCTGCCGGTGATCACTACGGGGCGGTTGGCGCTGGTCGTTGCACGTTGTGATTCTTCGCTGCACTCAGAATGACAATTCTTTTGCTGTTTTTGCTAATATTTATGTCTACACATGATCGGCGCGCAGCACAAGGGGCAACACTGGTGGCTTATGATAACTGTTATCTTCTGGCGAAGGGCTGACCGCTCGTCGCTGACCGCTCGTCGCTGACCGCTGTTCGCGCAGCGGTGCGTAGCACATCGCTCGTCTCGTAAGGAGCCTACGGTATGAGCAGCAATATCGTCACGCCGCAGGCGGCCACGCAGCCGGCGGCCGGGGCCGAGCCGGCCGCTCGGGTGATCCCGGCCCGTCCTGGCCGTCGGCCGGTCAGCCGGGACCGCCTGACCGCGATCCTCATGATCCTGCCCTCGATCCTCGCGGTCGCGCTCTTTGTCTACGGCTTCATCGCCTGGAACGGCTGGGCCTCGCTGACCAACTGGCGGGGCCTGGGCACCATGAACCAGGTCGGCCCGATCCGCTTTCCGGCCGCCGATTTTTCGAGTTTCGACAACTACGCCCGCCTCTTCCAGACCGACCGGTTTCTCACCGATCTCAAAAACAACGGCATTTTCACCGTCGTCTTTCTGCTCGGCTGTGTGGGGCTCGGCATGGGGCTGGCCATCCTGCTCGACCAGAAGGTCAAGGCCGAGGGCTTTTTCCGCAACGTCTATCTGCTGCCCATGGCGCTCTCCTTCGTCGTGACCGGCACGATCTGGCGCTGGGTCTTCTTGCAGCTGGGCTGGGTCACCAACCCGCAGCTGGCGCTGCCGGCGCTCATCCTGGCCGCCATCTGGCAGGAGTCGGGCTTCACGATGGCCATGTTCCTGGCGGCCCTGCGCGGCATCCCCGACGACCTCCGCGAGGCGGCCCGGGTGGACGGGGCTAGCGAGGTCGCGATCTATCGCCGGGTCGTCTTGCCCTTGATCAACCCGGTGATCCTGTCGGCGCTCATTATCCTGGGCCACCTGTCGCTGAAGATCTTCGACCTGGTCTACGTGATGACCAGCGGCAGCCCCGCGCTCGGCTATGTCACCGACATGCCGTCGCTCTACTTATTTGAGCTGGCCTTCGGCGACAACCTGTTCGCCCGGGCCGCCGCGGTCGCCATGATCATGCTCGTGTTCGTGGCGATCATTATCATCCCCTACCTGTGGACCAATCTGCGATCGGAGGTGGCCCGATGAGCGCCCCCACGCTGGCCCGGCCCGCGCCGGCCGTCGACGGCGAGCGGGTCTCCGGGCTGCGCATCCTCCTGTATGCGCTGCTGGTGTTCTTCGCGATTTTGTTCCTGGTCCCCTTGTATGTGGGGCTGACCACCTCGTTTAAGGGTACGGCCGAGGTGGCGAACAGCAACATCTGGGCGCCGCCGACCGCCCCGACCCTGGAGAACTACCAGCTGGCCTGGGATGTCCTGCACACCAGCTTCCTGAACAGTATCTACCTGTCGATCCCCGCCGTCCTCATCTCGGCGATCCTGGGCAGCCTGAACGGCTATGTCCTCTCCAAATGGCAGTTCCGCGGGTCGAACCTGATCTTTGCCCTGATCCTCTTCGGCATGTTCATTCCCTACCAGGCGATCCTGATCCCGTTGGTGCAGTTCCTGCAGACCGTCAATATCTACGGCAGCATCCCGGGCCTGATCCTGGTCCATGTGATTTACGGTATCCCGATCACGACGCTGATCTTCCGCAACTACTACATCGACGTGCCGACCGAGCTGATCGAATCGGGGACGATCGACGGGGCCGGGTTCTTCGGCATCTATCGCTACATCGTCTTCCCGATCAGCGTGCCGGCCTTCGTGGTCGTCCTGATCTGGCAGTTCACCGCCGTCTGGAACGAATTCTTGTTCGCGGTCAGCATCACCAGCGACCCGACGGTGCAGCCGATCACGGTGGCGCTGGCCGGGCTCGGATCGAGCACGGCGGGCACGAACTTCGGCATGCAAATGGCCGGCTCGCTGCTGACCGCGCTGCCCACGTTGCTGGTCTATATTTTCCTGAGCCGCTATTTCATCCGCGGCTTGCTGGCCGGCTCGGTTAAGGGCTAGCCGGGCCCGCGGGCCGATATATCTCCCGTACATCTTCATATTCGCTTCACAATCCCGCGCTATACTGGGACTATCGATGACACACACCGGCGATCGCCGTAGGGTCGCCAGGCAACAAGATGATAGGGGAGGTTTCGACAATGGAACGGAATCGGAATTGGCAGGGCTGGGCCGCAGTGATCCTGGCCGGGCTGGCCCTGCTCGTGGCCCTCGGCGGGCGCGCGAGCGGGTCGAATGATATGAGCGTGCGGGTCGCGAAATTCCCGGGGCAGGCCCAGGTGCCGCCAGGCTGGGTGCCGGCGCAGCCGCCGCAAGCTGCCCAACCGGCCCCGGCGCCGCCGGGCTGGGTGCCCGCGCAGCCGGTGCAGCCGCCGCCGGGCTGGGTGCCGGCGCAGCCGCCGCAAGCCGCCCAACCGGCCCCGGTGCCGCCGGGCTGGGTGCCGGCCAACCCGGGCGACTACCCGGGGCAGACCCAGGCGCCCCCCGCGTACTGGGGTAAGTTCGGCGCTCCGGGCGGCTATGGGGCCGCGGTCGGCCCGGCGGGCCTCCGCGCGCATATCGGCTCGCTGCTGAGTATCCCTTTCCGCATCTTCGGCGGGCTGATCCAGATCCTGGGCCTGATCCTGCTGGTGGGCCTCTGCTTCCGCTTCTTCCGCGGGCGCGGCTGGAACTGGGGGCCCCCGCATGGCGGTGAGACGGCCCGGGGCCCGCATGGTCCCGCGGCGGGTGGCCCGCCGCCCAGCGAGACTCCGCAGGCCTGATGTGGCGACGCGTACCATCCTCGTGGTGGACGATGAGCCGGGGATCGTGACCCTCGTGCGCGATTACCTGGACCGGGCCGGCTTCCGCGTGCTGACGGCGGGCGATGGGACCACCGCCCTCCGTCTGGCCCGCGCGGAGCGGCCCAGCCTCCTGGTCCTCGACCTGATGATCCCCGGCCTCGACGGCCTCGACCTCACCCGCGCCCTGCGGCACGACCCGGCCACCCAGAAGCTGCCGATCATCATGCTCACGGCGCGAGTCGAGGAGGCCGACCGGCTGATCGGCCTGGAGCTCGGCGCCGACGACTACGTGGTCAAGCCGTTCAGCCCCCGGGAGCTCGTGGCCCGGGTGCGTGCCGTGCTGCGGCGCACCGACAGCAGCCTGACCTATAGCGGCATCTTGCGCGCCGGCGGGCTGAGCCTCGACCTGGAGCGCCGCACGGTGCGCCGGGACGGCGCCCTGATCGACCTGACGGCCACCGAGTTCGATCTGCTGGCCGTGCTGGCCCGCGAGCCCGGGCGCTGCTTTACCCGCGCCCAGCTGGTGGCGCTGGTCTACGATACCGAATATGCCGGCTATGACCGGACGGTCGACGCCCACATCAAAAACCTGCGGCGCAAAATCGAGCCCGACCCGCACGATCCCCAGTACATCCTGATGGTCTACGGCGTCGGGTATAAATTCGCGGAGCCCAGCGATGTCCCGGCCTAAGCACGCCGGCCGGCCGCCCGGCGCCCCGGACAGCGGCCCGCCCCGGCACCCCCCGCTGTTCAGCGTGATCTTGCGCGCCTTTGGCCTGGTGATTATCCTGGGCATCGGCGGCATGCTCGGCTTTTTCGGCCTCTCCATCCTCACCGCCCGGCCCGACGCCGAGGCGCTGGTGACGCAGTTCAGCCAGGGCTCGACGCCACTCGTCGCCGCCAACCAGCTAGCCGGCTTCTATGCCCAGCAGGGCTCCTGGGACGGCGTCGACACCCTGCTGCCCCGCTTGTTTGCCACCTCCGACTCGCCCAACTTGGTGGCCACCCCCGACTCGCCCAAGACCGGGACGAGTGTAGGCCCGAGTTATAACTATACCCTGATCGACCCCACGAATCATGTGCTGGCCACGAACCGGCTCGATCTCCCGCTGGGGAGCGCAGTGCCCACGACCGACCGCTTCTGGCGCATCCCCATCCCGAGCAAAACGGGCGAGGTCGGCGCCCTGCTGGTCGATCCGCCGATGCCCGTGAGCACGGTGCGGCGCAGCGCGGTGCCAAGCGATATCATGCGCGCCTTCGCCAGTGCCGGGCTGGGGCTGGCCGCGGTGCTCCTGGGGCTGGCCACGCTCTTCGCCCGCCGCCTGAGCCGGCCGTTGGGCCGGCTGACCCAGGCCGCGCAGACCCTGGCGGCCGGCGACATGAGCGTGCGGGTCACCGGGGGCGCGGCGCGCGAGATCGACGCGCTGGCCGCGGCCTTTAATGCCATGGCCGCGGCCCTGGCCCAGGCCGACACCCAGCGCCGCCAGCTGACCGCCGACGTGGCCCATGAGCTGCGCACGCCGCTGTCGATCATCCGCGGCCGCCTGGAGGGCATGCAGGATGGCATCTACGAGGCCACGCCCGCGCAGGTCAGCGCGCTGCTGGACGCCACCGCGCTGCTGGAGCGCCTGATCGAGGACCTGCGCCTGCTGGCCCTCGCCGATGCCGGTCAGCTGCCGCTCTACCCGGAGCCGCTGGATGTGGCGGCCGTACTGCAGACCACGGCCGCCGCCTTCGCCGCCCCGGCGCAGGCCGCCGGGGTGACCCTGCGCGTGGAGGCGGCCGCCGGGCTGCCCGAGGTGGTGGCCGACCCGCAACGAGTGGCCCAGGTGCTGAGCAACCTGGTGAGCAACGCCTTACGCTACACGGCGGCCGGCGGCACCATCACGCTCCACGCGGGGCCGGACCCGGCGCCCGGCCCGGCCGGTCTGCGGCTCACCGTGGCCGATACGGGCACGGGCATCGCGGCGGAGGACCTGCCGCACATCTTCGACCGCTTCTGGCGCGCCGACCGGGCGCGGTCGCGCCACGGGGGCGGCGCCGGGCTGGGGCTGGCCATCGCCCGACGCATCGTCGAAGCCCATGGCGGCCGGATCGGCGCCTGGAGCGCCCCCGGGCAGGGCACTGCGGTCTATTTCAGCCTGCCCCTGCCGCTGGCCCCCGCGGCGCCGGTCCCGGCCGGGCCCGCCGTCACGCGCCGGCTGGTGCGGCTGGTCAGCGGCGCGCGCGCCGCGGCCGGCGAGCCGCCGGGGGCCGGCGAGCCGATCGCCCCGCCGGCGCGGCGGACCGGCACGGATTGACCCTCGGATTTTGGACCCTCGGATTTTGGATTTTGGATTTTGGATTTTGGATTGGGAGACGCGGGACCCGACGAGTAGGCAGTAGGCCGTGACCGATGCCCAAGGGCCCGCCAACTCAAAACTCAAAACTTAAAAATATGCCTGCCGCACCGCTGCGCGAGCAAAACTCGTCCTAACCACCGCCGCCCCGCGTCGGTAGGAGCGGGCGCTGTCCCGCGATGGTGGGGCGCGAACCGAGTGCCGAGCGCGGAATACTGGCCTTTAGCCGCTAGGCGTCCTGCCCCAGGACCATGCCACGCGCTGCGGGTGCGGTGTATAGGCGTGCGGACCCCTGCCCTCGTCCTCGCTCGGCTCTCCGGCGGGCCGGTGCGGCCCAGCAGCATCCTGAGGCGGCATCGCGGGACAGAGCCCGCTCCCATCCGCGCGAACTTAAGCCGCCGAGGGCGACTCGGCTGGGGTAGGAGCGGGTCTCAGACCCGCTTGGTGGGTAGAGTGTGGGTCGTGGCCAGGGGCCGGGCGGGCCCCGGCAACAGGCGGGTCTGAGACCCGCCCCGACCCCCACTAGCACGCCAGGGGACGAGCCCGGTCGTAAGTTCGCGCGGATGGAGCCCGCTCCTACAGTCCGGGAGCGCGGCGATTCGGGGGCAGCGTGCGGAATACGGCCTCTCTGCGCGATTGTGGATCGGGCGCCGAGGGATCGCTGATTAATAACCAATTGCCAGCCAACTCAAAACTCAAAACTCAAAACTCGTAACTCGTCCGCTCCTCGCGTTATTCGGCCGCCAGGATATCGACGATGACCAGGGTGATGTCATCCTGCGGGGGGGTGGGGCCCTGATGCCGCGCCACCGCCTCCAACAGCTGGCCGCTGAGCTCCGGGGCCGGCGCCGCGCCCCGGGCCGCCAACAGCGCTTCCAGCCGCTCGAAGCCGAACATCCGGCCGTGCGCGTCGGTGGCTTCGACCAGCCCGTCCGTATAGAGGACCAGCCGGTCGCCCGGCTGCAGGAGCCGGCTCGTCGCCTGGTAGCCGGGGCTGCCCACCGATCCCAGCGGCAGGCCCGAGTCCAGGTCGATCAGGCGTGGCGGCGCCCCCGGGCCCAGCAAATAGGGGTACAGATGGCCGGCGTTCGCGATCTGCAGGCTGCGGGTGCCGGCCGCCAGGCTCAACGCACAGAGGGTCATCCCCTGGGTGCCCAGCGATCGGACCCGCGTATTCAGGTGGCGGAGCAGCCCGGCGGGGTCGCCCTGGTGGGCCACCACGGTCAGGGCCGCACTTTTCACGGCGGCCATCAGCATCGCCGCGGCCGCGCCCTTGCCGGTGGCATCCCCGATCAAGAGCACCACCCGCCCGCCCGGCCCAGTCAGGCAATCGAAATAGTCCCCCCCGACGGCGCTCGCCGGGTGATAGCTGCTGTAGTAATGGAGCTGCTGCAGGGTATGCGCGCCTGTCGGAATCAGCTGGCGCTGGATCTGCTGCGCCAGCTGTAAATCGGCCGTGAGTTGCGCATAATCGACGTCGATCCGGGCGTGGGCCGCCGTCAGCTGCCGGTTGCGCTCCAGGAGCTCCTGCGAGGTGAGATCCAGCGCCCGTTCCAGCAGGGCGCGGTCGGTGTCGGCGTGTTCATAGACATCGCTGACCAGATCGAGGAGGGGCTGCCATTCCGCAGG
>Ga0070730_10002773_pt1 | contig 15900 bp, 18 predicted proteins | sample Coa_R1_3_FD_66447 | JGI IMG/M metagenome (GOLD analysis project Ga0070730, IMG submission 66447) | Surface soil microbial communities from Centralia Pennsylvania, which are recovering from an underground coalmine fire - Coalmine... | ecosystem: Environmental > Terrestrial > Soil > Unclassified ...
AGACAGTATGGCTATGAAGCGCTCAGCCTCGTCGAGCTACGTCGCTATGCCAATCTGATCCAGACCATCCAGACGCTGCCAGAAACTGCACACTTCTACCTTCTGCTACAGAGTGAAGCCGAGGGAGAACCTGGCCGTCTCTCCTCCTTACCCCAACCCACTCCCTCTACTGAGAGTCAGCCCCTCCTCGATGCCGATTCTCCTTCCTTCGAGGGCGCTCGCGGACAACCGTCATTACGGATACTGGCGTTAGGAGAGCCTGCCGTTTATCTCAACGAGGTGCTGGTCAGACGATGGCGTATGGCACGAACGATGGAGCTTTTATTCTTCTTGCTGCATGCAGAGCAACCTGTGCATAAAGAGCAGATTAGCGTTGCGTTATGGCCGAACGTCGATGAGCCAATCGATCAGGCCTTGCGGTCCAGTATTTATTTTCTACGCAAACTTTTGGGCGTTTCCTGTGTTGTCTCCCATGGAGGATCGTATCAGCTGGACCTGACAAGTGTCTTCGGGCAGCAGGTCTGGTATGATGTCGCGGTCTTCCGAGAATATTATACGATGGCAAAGGCCGCCCAGACGGCTGGTGACTCCGTCGCGGCTCGCTCAGCCTTTCAGGAGATGACGCGCCTGTATCGTGGCAACTATGTCCAATCTTTCTATAGCGATTGGTGTGCCTCCTGCCGCAATGAACTCAGATACGCTTATATCGACGCTCACCACCAGCTCGCGCTGATCGCCTGGGACCAGGAGCAGATCGATGAGTGCATTGCGCACTGGCACCATCTGCTTTCAGTGGACAATTGCCTGGAAGAGGCGTATTATGGGCTGATAAACTGCTATCTGCGGCAAGGAAGACGCGGTTTGGCTATGCGCCAATACCAGCGCTGTGTTGAGGTGCTGGATGCGGAATTAGCCGTCGCACCCGGTCAGGCAATTCAGGCTCTCTACCAGAACCTGATCAATTCCTGAAGGAGCTGCGAGTACCTATCAGGGAGGACCGGCATGCCATAAATGGATGAGGTAATGTCCTGGCAGGACATTACCTCATCCATTTATGGCATGCTGGAATGAGCATGCATCACTTTATCGTCCAACTTATACGCTGCTAAACCCTGGTGGATGCTCCTGCTCAACGTATCCCTGGCTGATCTCGACACTATTGCCATCCGGGTCAGCAATCCAGACGGAACGCCATCCAGGGATGAAGTCGTCAAAATTCATAGGACCCAGGGTAATTATCGCCTCCTTACCCATTTCGGCTAACTTGGCGTCCACATTCTCTACCTGAAAGGCGATATGGCGATACCCCGCATACTCCGGGCCCGCTCCGCCTGCGGGCGGAACCGGAGCAACCTGAGTGGCCCGGAACAGTTCCAGCGAGACCATTCCCCTTTTCAGAAAGACTATTTGCTCCTCTCCGCCCAGCGGGACAACTCGCGCACGCTTGAAACCAAAGTGCCTGGTATAGAAGCGTTCCGTCTCCCGTGGATCATGGCATGAGAGGGCGATATGCGAAAAATGCAATGCACTCATACAGATACCTCTGCCGCATTTCACTTGATCTGTTCGGCTCTGAAAGCATACCATCCCCTCAGGAGGCGGCAACCAGCGTCCTTTCCCGCCCTACATGAGGGGATGTCAATACATCAGCTAACGATTTTGTTGAGGCATGATTTGCATCATCAGGCTAAAGAGGTCCAGGTCGAACCAGCTCTCCGCGATTTTGCCATCTTCAATGCGCACAATACCCATCTCCGTAAACTCCACGCGTTTCTGCGAGGCCGGAATGCCAAAAAAGGTTCCCTGATGAGTAGCACGCTCGGTCATGCGCCCAAAGACGCGATCGCCCTCGGCCACTACGAAATCAATCGAGACCTCTAAATCAGGGAAGGCGCTGATAAAGGGACCAGCAATTTGTCGTGCCCCTTCTGGCCCTGGCGGCGTATCAGGAATGTTCGGGACCGTGGCCGTGGGCAGAAAGAGTTCGTCAGCGGCTGCCAGATTTTTATCGTTGAACAATTCGTTAATCATCCGCGTAAAGATGACTTTATTTGCTTCTAAGGACATCGTTACTTCTCCTTCGTGGATCACTTTCAGTCTATCTCTGGAACCATATCCCTGCCTGTACAGGGCCGCTTCCCATAGCCCTATGAGGGGATCGCGCCAAGCTGCTGCATAAGGCCGAGTAGATCGATATTGATCCAGCCATCGGTGAGCTTGCCCTCTTCATTTAAGCGGAACAGCCGGGTCCCGGTCCAACGCACGCGTTTCCCGGTGGCAGGGACGCCCAGGAAGTTCCCCTTATGGGTGCCATAGATGATGCCACGGCCTACGACCAGATCGCCTTCGCCAAAAACATCTTCAAAGATAAAGTTGACGTCTGGGAAGGCGTCGCTGAACATGGTATAGGCCTTTTTCAGACCGGCACGACCTGGCTGCTGACCCGGTACCGGGTCATGGTCGACATAATCCTCGACCACCAGGTCGTCAAAGGCGTCATAGTTCTGCTTATTTACTTCATCAACGTAACGGACGACTGCCTCTTTGTTCTTTTCGACTGATGCCATGAGTTTGCCTCCTGAGAAAACAGTATTCACTTGATCACAAGTTGATAGGATCCGCCTCTGAAAGGGAAGCGCTGGTTGCCTCGGCCTCTGAGCGCTCAGTCAGCCGGTCAATAATGGCGCGTGCGAAGAGATGACAGATGGGTCCAGCTCGTCCGGTGACCAGGTCCCCATCGATAACTACATCCTGGTCGGTGTACAATGCTCCCATATTGCGTACATCGCCGAGCAGATTGTTATGGCACACCACCTTCTTGCCTCTGACTAACTCGGGCGCCGGGGCCACCAGCCACATGCCATGACAGATGATACCTTTGAGCACTTCGTCCATCGCGAAGGCGCGGGCCAGAAACGTGGTTGCCGGCGGCAGTGTATGGATGTCTTCGGTATACCGGAGCCGATCCGCAACCATACCCGAAGGCACGATGATCGCGGCAAAGCTCCTGATCTCGTCATCGCTGAAATCTTCGAAGCTTTCGCGGCATTCCAGAGGCGCACGATATTCATGTCCGAGAAAGGTGAGCGCTGGCTGACCCCAGAGGCGGCTTAGAAAGTGGAGTTCCGCGCCCTCCTCTGGGAAACGACTGGCGTAATAGAAAATTTCCTTCTCGTAAAAATCGCCCTCGATCAGAATGCCGATCTTCTTATTGCGTAGTTTCATACACTCGCTTCCCTCCCCTAGGAGATGGGGTTAGACGCTCTGCACATCACCCATCCCCTGGATACTCAGGCGATACGCGCGCTTTACTAGATCGGACGCCTTTTCCGCGATCATCAGAATGCCGGTATGACAATTGCCGGAGGGGACCGTTGGCATGACGCTGGCGTCAACAACCCGCAATCCCTCAACGCCATGGACGCGCAATTCAGGATCGACCACTGCCATGTTGTCTGATCCCATTTTGCAGGACCCGGCCTGGTGGTGGTACGAATCGGCATTGTCACGCACAAAGGCATGCAGTTGCTGATCCGTCTGAACATCCGGGCCAGGCAGCAGTTCCTGTTTGATCCAGCCGGAGAAGGCCTGTGTCCCAAAGATCTGGCGCGCTATCTTAACGCCCTGCACCAGACGTTCCAGATCCGCTTTTGCCCCCAGATAGTTGGGGTTCACCAATGGTTTGTCCAGTGGATTAGCGCTGGCCAGTTTGATCCACCCCCTGGACATCGGTCGCACCACTCCTGGCAGGATACTGATCGAGTTGGGATGCCCCTGGCCAATAATGATATTGAAAGGGACATGCACAAACGCGATTTGCAGATCCGGCCCAATCCAGCCCGGCTCCGATTTGCAGAAGAGGGCACTCTCCGACAGGTTTTGATGGGGTGGCGGCACCGGCTGGGACGCTTCAGCGATCACACCGGCCAGGACGTGATTATGGAAATTTTCGCCGACTCCTGGTACCTCGGCTACTACAGGGATCGAGAATTGCTTTAGCTCAGTCGGGTTGCCTATGCCTGAGAGCAGTAGCAGCTTGGGCGATTCAATGGCCCCCGCACAGACGATGACTTCTCTGTCAGCGTAGGCTGTCTTGCTCTCTCCCTGCTGCTCATAGACCACGCCCACACAGCGCTGGCCGTCGAAGAGCAGGCGCGTGGCCTGTGAGTTCGCGCTCAAAGTCACATTGGGGCGTCTGAGAGCGGTACTCAGATAGGCCACTGCTGTACTGTGCCGTTTCCCCTGCTTGATGTTGAGGTGATGCCAGCCTGTCCCCTCCATCTGCGGGCCATTGAAATCTCTGGTCAACGGATAGCCAAGCTCCTGACAGGCCTCAATAAAGGCGGCTGAAGTCGGGTTCGGCTCGTGCAGCCTGGCATTGATGACAGAGAGCGGGCCGCCCGTTCCAGCCCAGGGACTGGTGCCATCCTCCTGGTGTTCCAGTTTGCGAAAGTAGGGCAGCACATCCTGGTAGCTCCAACCCGGACAACCCTGATACGCCCAGTGATCGTAGTCGGCCTGATGCCCCCGAATGTGCATCATAATATACAGGTTGCTGCTCCCCCCCAGTAGTTTGCCGCGCGGCTCGTAGGTCGTGCGTCCATTCAATCCGGGTTGTGGCACGCTGCTATATCCCCAGTCGATGGCTGTGCCAAACAGGGTGTACCAGAGCGAGGGATCGGCTACGTTCGGTGGCGCCTCCGTTCCGCCTGCCTCTAAGACGAGTACGCGTATCGATGGCTGCTCGCTTAAACGACGAGCCAGTACTGACCCTGCGGATCCCGCGCCAACAAGAATAAAGTCGTAGCTGTTCATCCTGCACTCCCTAGCCTTCATCCAGATGTTGATTGACAAAAGGTGCAAAGGGAACTGTATCATGAAAGTTCGCCATATAGACGATCTTGCCGTTCTCCAGGCGGAAGTAGTTCGCTGTGTTGGCTTCGATCGGGACACCGTTGGCGTTGGCCGCTGAGATGTGCGTCACAACGCAGGCTTCGTTCCCATGGATCACCATATGTTTCGGCAGATTTTGAAAACGAGAATAGCCCTTTTTGATGCCATCTATCGCACCACGCAGAATCTCAATGCCTTCGACATGGCCTGCTAACTGCTCATCCATGACGACATGGTCGTCGAACAGGGAGAGCCACCTCTCCCAATCCCCGGCGTTCGCTACCTGATAATAGGTCGTGATCACCTCTTTCGTATGGGCGCTGCTATCCGAAACTCTCGCAGCCTCTTGCGTTTTAGATTGTTTCATTGCGCTTCCTTTCCATGTTAGAGCGTGGCCGATCCTGGCATAGGGGTAAGCGCCTGGACAATATAGGTGACAATCACTGGCTTCTGTATCTGGGAGGAAGCCTGCACAATCCAGCGTTGCGCCGCGTCAAAGCCCAGCCACTCACTTTTTGCCGCTGGCGGATTCCAGATATGCGCCTGCCAGTTGACGACAAGCTGTACCGTGGCAGTAGCGCCACTGATGGCAATGGACAGCTCTTTCATGGTGTGTATTTCATCGAAAAATCTGTTTGTTACGCTCGTATACCAGTTGCTGAAGGCTGTTTTGTCGTGCCAGATCCCTTCAGGGAACTGCATCTCCAGCCCCTGATCCGCTAACATCGGAAGCAGATCTTCAACGGGCGCATGCACATCCAGTTTCGCGTACCAGTCATCGACCAGTTGTTTTACATCAGCCTGTTTAAGGGTCGCTACAGTTGTCATCTCTCGTTTTTCCTCTCTCTTCATACTTCTCCCCGCCCGATTGACATGCCTTCCTGCATCAAGCGGGAATGATGCCAAGTTGCTGGCTCAAACGCAGCAGATCGGCGCAGGGCCAGCGCTCGACAATCTTGCCATTTATGACACGTGAGATGTCAATGCCGGTCCAGTCTAGCTTCTTCCCGCTCGCTGGCACGCCAAAGAGGTCTGCGCCAACATGAGTGCCTGTCAGAAAGCCGCGTGTGGCGACATACTCGCCTTCGCCTACCAGCAGATTCAGATCAGGCGCGAAATGCAGATTGGGCACCGATTTGCGGAACATACTATAAGTTTGTATGGAACCCTCAAAGCTCACGGGCCCCCAGGAAGGGCTGTGCTCAATATAGGTCTCCACGTCGACGACTTCTCTCATTTCGTCCATATTCCAACCGTTGATCGCTTCAGCGAACTGCAGGACCACCGATTTGTTGTCAGGCGGAGCCGAGCGGAAGGTCTGCGCGGGTTTGTAGGGGGCTGCCTGTCGCCCTCCAGCTTTCTGAGGAGGCGCGCTCCGCTTTAGGGGCGGCACCGCCCCTACCTGGCGCATCAGGCCCAGCATGTCGACTTCTCCCCATCCCTCCACGATCTTTCCGTCAACAATCCGGTCAATACCGACGCCCATGACGTCGACCTTTTTTCCACTGGGGGGAATGCCGTAGAAATCCCCGAGATGGGTGCCGCTCCAGAGCAGCAGTGCCGCGATCAACTCACCCTCGGTGAATATGACGGGAGTGTTCATCTGCCCATCGGGAAAAGCCGTGCGCCAGGTCTTGATAAGCTCAACCACACCATCAGGCCCTTGCTTGACCGCCTGGCCGCCTGCCCCATGCACTGTCATACCCGGAGCTACAATCTCGCTGGCGATTTCGTAACGTCCTTTGTTCCAGGCTTCCTCAAACCAGCGGCGGAAGAGGGCCTTGTTTTGATCTGCAACTGTTATAGCCATGGAATCTTCTCCTGCCAAACATGGCTCATCCTGGATGTGATAGCGTTGGCAAATTTTTCTTGCAGACTTGCAGACTTGCAGACTTTGCCTACTCAAGCCTCTCCAGAAGCCGCTCCAGCAAAGTCTGCAGTTACTGTGGAGTGCAGACTTCTGCAGACTTTGCAACCGTTTCCCGGCGGAATCACATCTACAGTGGTGTTCAGAATGCTCGCCACCAGAGGTCCCCGCTTTCAGCGTGGGACCCCACCGAGGGCCGTAGGTCATCCCTTAGGGATTGATCGGCCTCTGGTGGCTCAAGACTTCTGCGCTCTGCTGTAATACAGTTAGTTGGGATGAGCCAGACATCTTCTTTTAGTCGGTTGTCACTGCGTCCTGTGCCGCAGCTTGCTGCTCAACAACCGCCTTCATAATCTCCTGTGATTTGCCCATAATAGAGGCATACTCCGGGCCAGTCAGCCAGGCCAGATCGGGCATCGGTTGGCCAGCAATACCCCAATCGTACATCTTGGTCTCTTCAATAACGACGTAGGTAAAAGGGCGTACTACTTCTCCCAATGTGCTAACAAATGTATTGGTCATCGCTTTGACAAGCTCGTGTTTCTGCTCTGGAGTGGCCACTACATTTTCGATGAACTTGATGTTAATAATGGGCATCAGAAAATCCTCTCTTGCGTTTGTCTCGTCGTTATGTCCGGTCGACAAGTGGCGACCAGAACTGGTTAAACTGGGTTGTTCCATCGCCAAAGATGGCGCCTTTTCCTTCAATAACCTGGCCGTTGCGCCAACGCAGCACATGCACAACCTTGATATCGAGCTTGCCATATGGAAGTTCACCCGTCTCCAACCAGCCATCGCGATAGCCAACGTTATGCGTGACATCTGCGGAATACTCGTCATTGGTCATGATCGAGATCTCTTCCATGTTGAAGCTGTTCGCGGTTAATTTGCCGACGTTACTCATGAAACCCAGAAAGGCATCGCGGCCATGATACCAGCCAGCCAGCTGGTGTAGCCCTGGAACAAGCCAGTTCATATCTTCGGCCCAGTACTCTTTGATCTTATTCAGATCGCCTGATGCCAGGGCTGCATAGGCCTTGCGCACCAGCTCAGGAGTCACATGTGGCATGTGGAAATCCTTTCTGCTACTCGCTGAGGCGACCAGGTATGCCTTTGAGTTCAAATGCGGCCCAGAAGAAGTTATCTGCACCATATTGATCGCTGAGGTAGACCTGGACATTCTGGATCTTATTGTTGACCACTTGATAATGGGTGCAGTTATAGGCATCGAGCTTCGCGCCGTTTATCGGAGCTTGCGAATACCCATGATGAACCTCGACTACGGTATCCTCATGGAATTGATCGAGACCGATCAGGTCAACACGAATGCCCACTTTTCCAAGTTGACCGAAGAAGGCCAGCACTTCGTCTGCCCCGTGCTTCGTTCCGGCTAGTGGATGTCGGCCCGGCAGATTCCAGACGATATCGGGCGCAAATACTTCCTTTTTAATCGTTTCCATGTCTCCACGATTGAAACACTCATACATCTTCTGCACAACGGCCAGGCTGTTTTTATGGGTGACTGTGGAGGGTTCCTTTTGCAAGGTGTGTGGAGGCACACTCTGCTGGGTGGTTTGACTTGCCATGATTTGCAATCCTTTCTGCTTATTCAAAGCTGACGGACACGAACCTCGATACCAATAATGAACTGAACGGGCAATCGCCCTGGTCTGCAGGTCACCCCTGCTTGACTGGCTGCTTTTTTGCTCTCGTTGCCTTTTTATAGTAGCATGCAGGTCTTTATACACACTTTATCTGCAGTTTATCTCCCCTGAGAGAAAAGCCGTGAGCGACCTCGTATCTACCACTCTCCCCGATCCTGATTTTGGAGTGCCTCCTTTCTCCCCTTCGTTCGCTCTCATATCCTCTTATAGTTATACAATTGTACAATTATACAACTATCTAATAAAAGCGGCATTACCGGGATTCACCTTAGCCCCCTCGAAGTGTAATTTTGTAATTTTGGACCATCAACCCGCTCCACAGGCTGATCGAGAGGGAATTACAGAAAATTACACGCCAAAAAGTGTAATTTTCTGTAATTCCCTCGCTCGCTTCTTGGCGGGCCTCTCAAAAAGGTCGGGGAGAGAGGGCCCAACCAGGGAAGCTGGAGCTAATGAAAGGGGAGGCTCCTATCAGGGGCCTCCCCTGTGTGATGAATACGGCTCTCTTTCAGCCACCCAGCGCCAGGGCAGTCATGCCCAGCAGTGAGACCGAGCTGACAATCCACAGGAGGGTTCGTATCCAGTTGGTGCGTACAAGCGTTTTGATGACCTCTGCAGAGAAACCATCACGATCTAATCTGGCATGCAGAGGCGCCTGTAAGATCACTGTCGAGACAAAGATGCCAAGATCAGATACAATGGCCAGTATAACCGGCCAGAGAGGCAGGCCAGATGGGCGTATCCACACCAAAGCCACCGAGCCGATCAGAGCCAGTAACATGGGCAGCAACACAAGCACAAACAACGAACGATTATGAAAGGCGTGATAGCGAGGAAATTCGTTTTTGCCGACTAGAGCAAAAAGTGGATATTCCAGCAGTTGCATATTCACAATCACGCCGGTCATGTAGAGTGTGAAAGCCAGGGCGAGCAAGAGCACCCAGCGGTCCATCAGTATTCCTTTCCTTAATATCATCAATCGATCTCTTGATCTGCTTCTGCCCTTTATGCCTGCTTCACGGGCGTGCGGTCCGTATTGAGCAGCTTCAGATCCTGGAGTACGACGGGAAGACCATCATAAAATGTCGGATAGCGTGGTGACCATCCCAGTTCCGCTTTGGCCTTCGTGTTGCTCAGACGATAGGAAAGGACCAATGCTTCGATTAATGGCCCACCCAACAACAATTTCATGAGCCAGGGAGAAATCGTGCCCAGGCGGGGCTTCCCCAGGGCATCGGTGAGTGCATTCACCAATTCACGCAGTGTGATCGGCTGGTCATCAACCACATTATAGTTGGTTCCATAGCTCGTGCTTTCGACGGCCAGGGCAAACGCTGCGCCAAGGTCATCGACGTGGGTATTGCTCCAGTAATTGTTCCCTTGCCCGATGACCTTCAACTGGTTTTTCTGCAACTGCTCAGTAAATGCCCGGGTAAAGAGTCCACCAGGCCCATACACAAAGCCAGCTGTGAGAAACAGGCACTTCAGGCCCTGCTCTTTGTGTAACTGCTGCAAATAGACGAACATGTTATAGTGTCCTCTCCCGAAATAGGGAGGGTCCATCAGTGATTCTTCGGTAATCCATTGATCGCCTGCAGGCGCGTAATTAAAGTTTCCACTGGTATAGAGCAACTTCTTATCATGCTTGAGGCACTCCCCGGCCAGGGCCTCCGTCATGATTTTGTCTGCCTGCTGCACCTGGGTCACCCGAGCACGACTGAAACGACCTGGAATGCTCAGTTGCGCTGCGTGAATGACTGCGTCAACCCGCTGAACCAGCGGTGTGTAGCTCTCGGGGGCGAGCATATCACCCGTCGCCAGTTCTACCCCTGCTTTCTCCAGTGCCGCTGCCTTTTGTTTATCGCGGACCAGACCGACAACATGATGGTTCTTCTGCAGGAGAGCCTGGACGACCGCTTTCCCGACGAAGCCGGTTGCTCCTGTTACGAGTATGTCCACGTGTTTTATCTCCTTTCCAATGAGAAATGTTCGAATAGTTTCAATGGCGAAGATCTCTTATCTTGAGTGTTCTCCATGCTATCTAAAGCGTAACATCCACTCTCTCTTTTTACAAGGTTTGGCGATATGTTAGTACTCTATCAGGTATCAAGCAGCTTATCCAACGTAATAGGGAGCGAGCGAATCCGCCTGCCTGTCGCATGATAGATGGCGTTGGCGATCGCGGCGGCTACACCAACGATACAGATTTCCGCTAGGCCTTTTGCTCCCAACGGATTGATGTGCGGATCATCTTCATCAATGAAGATGATTTCCGGCTCAACGATATCGGCATGCACCGGAATATGATAGCCGGCCAGGTTGGTATTGATAGCGCGGCCCAGTTGCTGATCAATCAGTGTTTCTTCCTGTAGTGCCATGCCAATGCCCCAGACCACGCCTCCTAGCATCTGGCTGCGTGCCAACTTTGGATTGAGTACGCGTCCAACACCGAATGCTCCGACAAAACGTGAAACACGTACCGTTGCAAAATCAGGATCTACCTGTACTTCAGCGAACTGCGCCCCAAAACCATGTGATGCAAAGGGGTTACTGTAATCCGGTTGTGTAGCTCCCAGCGCCTGGAGCTGTTCAGTGCCTGCCCGCTGCAGAAGGGCTGCGTAGGTCTCGCCCTGAGAAGGGTTCTTTTTCAAAAAGATCCCTCCACGCGCAAAGAGTACCCCTGCTGCACTGGCTCCATACAACGGCGAACGCGAGTCCGCTGTAGCAAGAGCCAGCGCCTGCTCGCGTACTTTTTGCGCGGCATCCCGCACCGCTGGCCCAACACTGGAAACGGTCATCGAGCCAACCTGGGGAGGGGAGGCTGGTAAACGAGAATCCCCCAGTTCAAAGCGCACAGCCGAAACTGGTAGCCCGAATGTGTCGGCAGCGATCTGCGTCATTACCGTGGCTGTGCCTGGCCCAATATCACTGGTTGCACTCTGTACCAGCGCGCTTCCATCAGCATAGAGGACAGCCTGAGCCTGGGCAGGAAATTGACCATAGGGATAGGAAGCCGTCGCCATGCCCAGGCCAACCAGCATCTTCCCATCGTACATACTGCGAGGGCCAGGAGAACGTCGTGCCCAGCCAATCTTTTGGGCTCCCAGCCGATAGCACTCCAGCAGTGCGTTACTGGACCAGGGGAGTTGCATCTCAGGATGCACCTCCGTATAATTGCGCCTGCGCACCTCAATTGGGTCCATACCAAGTATATAACTCAGTTCATCAATCGCTGATTCCAGCGCAAAACTTCCTGTAGACTCTCCTGGCCCCCGCATATAGGAGGGCGTTCCCAGATTGAGGCGTACCAGTTTGTAGCTCGTTTTAACATTGGGGCAGGCATACAGCATGCGCGCGGCAGTGGTTAGCGTCTCAGAGTAGTCATCTATCACCGAACTCTGGGAGGTTGCCTCATGAAGAATGGCCGAAAAGTGGCCATCACTGGTCGCCCCTAGCGCGATGCGTTGCATCGTCGCGGGTCGATGGCCCACTGACGTAAACATTTGTTGACGCGTCAGTACAATCTTCACTGGACGCTTGAGATAGCGGGCAGCCATACACGTCAGAATAGTATAGGGCCAGAGGCGATAAGCGCAACCAAAGGCACCCCCAACAAACGTCGAAATAACATGCACCTGCTCTGATGGAAGCGTAAAGGTGGTCGCCAGGGCCTCACGCATGCCGATAACCGCTTGTGTCGAGTCGTAGACCGTCAGATGAGTATCATCATCCCACTGCGCAACCGTAGCGAAAAGCGCCATAGGATTGTGATTCTCCATTGGTGTTGTATAGAGGTTATCCAAGATCACCGGCGCCGCGTCCAATGCTCTTTGTGGATCGCCACGCGAGGTATTAAAGAAAATGCCCCACGCCGGGTTATCAGGAGGAGAAAACGCCTGATCCAGCACATTTTTCATCTCCAGGACCGGCGCCTGTGTTTCGTATTCCACTTCAATGAGTGTAGCTGCGTAGCGCGCCTGCTCGATCGTCTCCGCCATAACCACCGCGATCGGCTGATCACCGTAGGCAATCACGTTCTCTTGCAAAGGCAGTAGCCCGTTGACCTGCCAGAGCTGAAAAGGAAGATGCTGGATGACAGGCGCATTCTGATGCGTCAACACCCCTAAAACGCCAGGAAGCCGCTCTGCCTGGCGCGTGTCGATCTGTTTAATGAGGCCCTTAGCAATGGTGCTGTTCACAATGACCCCGGGCACCGCTCCCTCCACCACAATATCGATGGGATAGGGGGCGGATCCGCTGACTTTCTGGCGCCCATCAACACGATTGAGGGGTTTCCCCAAAGGTTTTGCTTGCTCTATCATGTCTGTTCTCCCAACCTGGAGAGTGCGCGCACAATCGCGCGTTGTGCCAGGACGATTTTAAAGCCATTGTGTGTTTGCGCAATGGCGCTGCTGGTTGCTGCATGGGCAGCCGCGACGAAGCTCTCCGCGGTTGGTGCTGCTCCCTGTAACATCGCTTCTGCCTCATACGCGCGCCAGGGCTTAGTAGCAACCCCTCCCAGAGCAATGCGCACATTGCGAATGTGCCCCTCCTCTATCTCCAGCGCGGCTGCCACAGAAACAAGGGCGAACGCATAAGAAGCGCGATCACGAATTTTCATATAGAGTGAGTGTCTTGCAACCACAGTCTTTGGTAGCTCTACCCCTGTGATGATCTCGCCCGCCTGCAACTGCGTCTCTTTTTCAGGCGTCTCTCCTGGCTCCAGATGGAAATCCACCAGAGGCAGAGTGCGTTTCCCTGCTGGTCCTTCCAGCTGCAGGACTGCGTCAAGTGCAACCAGTGCTACACACATATCGGAAGGATGGGTGGCAATACACTGTTTGCTACCACCCAGGATGGCATGGGAACGATTTTCACCGGCGATGGCTGCACATCCAGAGCCAGCCGAGCGTTTGTTGCAAGGCGCGGCCTTGTCAGTAAAGTAGAAGCAACGCGTCCGCTGCATAAGATTGCCGCCCACCGTCGCCATATTGCGTAGTTGTGGTGACGCTCCAGCCAGAATGGCCTCGGAGAGCACCGGGTAGCCTTCACGCACAGCCCGGTGCATGGCCAGATCGCTATTAAGTGTCAGGGCTCCGATATGCAGACGATCGGCGCGTTCTTCCACTCCCGCCAGGGGCAAATGGGAGATATCAATCAGCTGGTCCGGTTTCTCCACACCCAGTTTCATCAGATCGATGAGATTCGTGCCACCAGCCAGTAGACGAGCAGTGGGATGCGTGGCCAGTTGCGTCAGTGCCGAGCTAACATCGGCGACCTGTGTGTAGCTAAACGGCTGCATCGCCCTCTCCCTTCGCCACCTCACAAATGGCCGCGACAATGTTGGCGTACGCGCCACAGCGGCACAGATTTCCGCTCATCCATTCACGAATTTCCTCCTCGGAGCCGCTATGGCCTTCGCTCAGCAAACCAAGAGCAGAAATCAGTTGTCCAGCCGTGCAGGCTCCACATTGGAAAGCATCATGCGCAATAAACGCATCCTGTAATGGGTGTAATCTGCCATTACGAGCCAGCCCCTCAATCGTGGTAATCGCGTCGTCTTGATGAGCCACTGCCAACGTCAAACACGAAAGCTTCCGCTTCCCATTGATGAGAATCGTGCAGGCTCCACATTGCCCATGATCGCAGCCTTTTTTAGTACCAGTCAGACCAAGATGATCACGTAACGCATCCAGCAACGTCACACGAGGATCTACGGCAAGCGAGTAGGATTTTCCATTCACAGAAAATGTCACGATAAGTGTATTGGCTGGCGTGGGATCAGCATGCACTTCTTCCCGTTGCACATCCGTCTTCTGAGAATCAATGCTCATAGTGTTGTGCTCCTTCCAGGAGAGGAACTAACCCAGTGGAGGAAGCACGCCCATTTGTTGTAACATGCCCAGATGGTCAAATTCCGTCCACTGCTCAACGAATCGGCTGCCTGCCACATGATAAATGTTGACTCCGGTGATCGTCACCGGTTTATTTGTCGCAGGCAGTCCCATGGATGATCCGGTATTGGTGCCACGAGCCACCCAGCGTGCCATAACCCGATCACCTTCGGCAACCAGATCTTCAATCGTATAGTACAGATCCGGAAAGGCCGAGTGGAAACCCACGATGAAGCCTTTAAAAGGACCACTCCCTTCAAGCTGAGATTGACCTCCAGGCAGATGATAGGTAAAGTTCGGAAAGAACAGATCATCGATCGCCTGACTCTCGGCCGCATTCAGGGCTGTAAACCAGCGCCTCACAAGCGCTTTGTTCTCTTCTGTTGACATATCTTGCCTCCCATATGCTGCTGATACTTATGTCAAAAGATCAGCTGAGGTATTTTTTGAACCAGGCCGCCGTTGCTGTAACAGCCGGAATAACAAACTCGTCATTGTCGTATAAGTCGATGTGATTGCTGGTGGGTAACCAGAGAATATCTTTGGGTTCGGCCAGTTGTTCATAGACCCAGGCTGCGTCCTCGGGTGGGCAGAACCCATCTGTCTTCCCATGCACAATCAAGGTAGGAGTGGAGATCACGGGTGGCAGGGTATAGGCAACCGTGAGGGTAAGTAGCGTTTTAATCGACAGCACGCTAACCTGATTGACCCAGCCCGGGCTGGCTGAACGGGCCGTCCCGTAGTAGTCGTAGGGCTCTGGCCCCCACATAGCAGCCATACCATTATTAGGGGCCACCGCTGGGAGATATTCAACTTCGCCTGTCTGATACTGTCGCCCGGCAACTGCGGCTGCATTTTCCATTTGTTGTCGATAGCCATCTGTGCCTATGAGCTTTAGCAATCTGCTTGGCTCGTTATAGGCACAGGTTACCAGCGAAAGCGCTTTTACTCTGGGATCAAATGCCGCTAAAGGAAGGGCATACACTCCACCCAGACACACGCCGCAGGCGCCGATACGGTTGGCATCGACCTCAGGACGTGAGGCGAGAAAGCTGAGGGCATCACGTAGATCGGCCAGTTTTCCCTGAGCATCCTCGTGCTGGCGTGGGGCCCCCTCACTCTCCCCAAAATTGCGATGATCAAAGGCCAGGGTCACGAAACCGGCCTGGGCCAGACGACGTGCGTAGTTTCCAGTCACCTGCTCTTTGACCCCAGTAAATGGACCAGTAAACACAATCGCTGGCGCAGGCTGATTGGAACTCTCTCTGGGGAGGTAGAGATCTCCGACAAGCTTCAGACATTCGCTTACGAATGTGACACGCTGTTTTTCCATGAATGATCCTTTCATGTAATTGCCAACTCTCATTCAGGTACAGCGTAACCGACTACGGTTTATAAATTCTTTATGATGACTCTTTGCCTTTTTGGCAGTCACACAGCTTCTAATCAATGCTCTCAGGGTTCTGCACCATGTCAATGCATTGTCTACAGTGAGTAAGTATGCTTGATTAGTAGATAGCCAGATAGTGCATGATAAGATGGTTCTCCCGCTCATGCCGCAATTTCAACACAATACAGTAGG
>Ga0070730_10002774_pt1 | contig 15894 bp, 11 predicted proteins | sample Coa_R1_3_FD_66447 | JGI IMG/M metagenome (GOLD analysis project Ga0070730, IMG submission 66447) | Surface soil microbial communities from Centralia Pennsylvania, which are recovering from an underground coalmine fire - Coalmine... | ecosystem: Environmental > Terrestrial > Soil > Unclassified ...
CCGACGGCCCAGACATCGTTGCTCGCCACCGCCGCCACGCCATAGAGGGAGTTGTAGGTGGTGCCCGGGCTGGGGCTGGCGACGATGGACCAGGCGCTGCCGTCCCAGTGTTCGGTCAGCGTCTGCTCGGTGTTGCCGAGGTAATATACGCCAACGGCCCAGACATCGTTGGCTGCCAGCGCCGCCACGCCATAGAAGGAGGTGTAGATGGAGTTGGGGCTGGACACGATGCTCCAACTTGCGCCGTCCCAGTGTTCGATCACGCGGACGCCGACGGCCCAGATGTCGTTGGCCCCCACCACCGCCACACCGTGCAGTGCGGTATTCTGATTAAACGAGCTTTGCACCACGCGCCAGGCCAGGCCGCAGCCCGCGGTGGCCGTGGGCGTGGGCGTACCCTGAGCCGGCGGGGGAGCCGGGCGTTGCAGGTCGCCGGGCGCGGGCGGGGCCGCACCCAGCGGGGCGAGGGCCGCGCCCGGCGCTGCACCGGGCGTGGGCAGGGCCGCGCCGACCGCGGTCAGCGCCAGCCCACTCAACAACAAGGCGAACATGACAAACAGCAGGAATTGCCAGCGCGTTGGGCGTAACATGGCCGTTCTTCCTTATCTAGGCTACACCAGCTCGTATCCGAGGCCGCGCCCGGCAGAGCAAACCCGTCGCGCTCCTCCTGTATCATTATACCAAGATCATTATACCAACGGGCCAACGGCAGCGCCTTGTGCGCGGTCAGGTTGCCAACTCCCGGGGGCATATGGTATGCTATCCCGCGCATGTTCCCGGCAGACCCGCCAACGAGCACGGCTGAACGCGTTGGTGGATACGAAATACGGACTGGCATACGGATTGGCATACGGACTGATTAATCTGGTTAATTCTGGTTAATAAGGAGTGGTATATTGAAAGGACTGATCCTGAGCGGCGGCAAGGGCACGCGCCTGCGCCCCATCACCTACACGAGCGCCAAGCAGCTGGTGCCGGTGGCGAACAAGCCGGTGCTCTTCTACGGCATTGAGTACATGGTCGAGGCCGGCATCACCGATATCGGCATTGTCGTCGGCGACACCCGCGACGAGATCAAGAACGCGGTCGGCACGGGGGAGCGCTGGGGGGCACAGATCACGTATATCCCCCAGGAGGCCCCGCTGGGGTTGGCCCACGCGGTCAAAATCGCCGAGCCGTTCCTGGGCCAGGATCAGTTCGTCATGTACCTGGGCGATAACATGATCGAGGGCGGCTTCGCGCCGTTCGTCCGCGAATACCGCGACGGCGGCTATAACTGCGAAGTGCTGCTCAAGCGGGTGCCCAACCCGCAGCAGTATGGCGTGGCCGTCGTCGAAGGCGAGCATGTGCGCAAGCTGGTGGAGAAACCCCGCGAGCCGATCAGCAACCTGGCGTTGGTCGGCGTTTATATGTTCGACTCGAACGTCTTCGAGGCCGTCAAGAATATCCAGCCGTCCAGCCGGGGCGAGCTCGAAATCACCGACGCGATCCAGTACCTGCTGGACCATGGCTACAGCATCCACGCGCATGAGCTGGAGGGCTGGTGGTTCGATACGGGGAAGATGGAAGACATGCTGGAGGTGAACCGCCTGGTCCTGGACACCCTCCGCCCGGCCATCGAGGGCTATGTCGACTCCGACTCGCAGATCCTGGGCAAAGTCACGCTGGCCAAGACGGCCGAAGTGATCAATTCCGTGGTGCGCGGCCCGGTCATCATCGGCGAGCACACCAAGATCGTCAATTCCTACATTGGGCCGTTCACGGCCATCCATTACGGCTGCACGATCACCAATAGCGAAATCGAGCATTCGATCATCCTGGAGAACTCCCAGCTGATCGACCTGCCCGGCCGGCTGGAAAATAGCCTGATCGGGCGCAACGTCGAGATCGGCCGTTCGCCGATCAAGCCCCGGGCCTATAAGATGATCCTCGGCGACCATAGCAAGGTGGGCGTGCTCTAGCGTCTCGCGGGCCGGGCCACGTGGGGCCGCGGCTGGTTATCACGGCTGGTTGTCGCGGCTGGTTATCACGGCTGGTTATCACGGCTGGGTAAGGAGCAGAATCGCATGCAGAACCTATTGATCACGGGCGGGGCCGGCTTCATCGGCAGCAATTTCGTGCGCCTGATGCTGGAAACGCATCCCGACTATCATCTGACCGTCTTCGATAAGCTCACCTATGCCGGCAACCTGGATAATCTGCGGGATGTGGCCGGCCACCCGCATTACGCCTTTGTGCATGGCGATATCGGCGACGCGACGCTGGTGGAAGAGACGCTCCGTAGCCGGCAGATCGACACGATCGTCAATTTCGCCGCGGAGACCCATGTCGACCGCTCGATCGAGGAGCCGGGCAGCTTTATCATGACCGATGTCTACGGCACCTATGTCCTGCTGGAAGCGACCCGCAAGCTCGGGCTGGAGCGCATGCTCCAGGTCTCGACGGACGAGGTCTACGGGACCGTGCCGGAGGGGTCGTCCACCGAGCAGGATAACTACGCCCCCCGCAGCCCCTATTCGGCCAGCAAGGCGGGCGGGGAGCTGATGTGCCACGCCTATTTTGAGACGTTCCACACGCCGGTGGTCATCACGCGGGGCTCCAATAACTATGGCCCGTTCCAGTATCCTGAGAAGCTGATCCCGCTGTTCATCACCAACTTGCTCGACGGCAAGCCGGTGCCGGTCTATGGCGACGGGCTCAACGTGCGGGACTGGATCTACGTGCTCGACCACTGTAGCGGCATCGCCAAGGTGCTGCACGACGGCATACTTGGCGAGGCCTATAACGTCGGGGGGGGCCAGGAGAAGCCCAATATCGAGATCACCCACCTGCTGTTGGCGCTGACCGAGCGGGGGCCCGACATGATTACCTATGTCGCCGACCGTCCCGGCCATGACCGGCGCTATAGCCTGGACACCAGCAAGCTGCGCAGCCTGGGCTGGGCGCCCGCCCATAGCTTCGAGGATGCGATGCGCGAGACGGTGCAATGGTATCGCGATAATCGCTGGTGGTGGGAGAAGATCAAATCGGGCGCCTATAGCGAATACTACCAGCGGATGTACGGCCAGCGCGAAGTGCTCAATCAGTCCTGAAACGAAGTCCTGAGTTAAAAGTCCTGAGTGCTGAGTACGGGGGGTTGAGTTTTGCTCGCGCAGCGGTGCCGCAGGCACATTTTTGCTCGCGCAGCGGTGCCGCAGGCACATTTTTGGGTTGGGGTTGGAGTTGGAGTTGGGAACCTGGATGGGGCGAAACGGACTGTAGGAGCGGGCTCTGTCCCGCGCGGGTGGGGCGCAGACCCAGGGCGGAAGGCGGCTACCCGGCGCCTTTGTTCCGAGGGCGGTTCGATAGCAGAGCCGTCAATGGCGGGCGACCCAGTGCTCAAGGGCCGCAGCGCGGGCGCGGGCCAGGCGGGCTAGTACAGCATTCAAAACTCCGTACTCCGAACTCCGCAGCGGGCCGCACTTGTAACTCAGGACTTGCCACTCAGGACTTCGTCTGCACCAGCCAGTTCAGCACCCGGCCAACGAAAATCTCGCTGCCGTCGGGGGTCATGGGCCAGAAATGGCCGACATGGGGCTGGAGCCAAAGCTCGGCGTGGGGGATCTCGCGCGCCTGGCGCTGGGCGTGGTGCAGGGGCAAGAAATCGCCTTTGCTGCCGGCGCCGGCCAGCACGGGGCAGCGGATGGTCGCCAACCGGCCGGCGAGCCCCGACTCCCATTTACCGTCCGTCAAGTCGAGCGAGGCTTGCACATAGTCGGCGAGCATGGCGCGGGCCTCGGCGCGGGTCATGCCATGGCGCTCGCGGCTCAACTCCATGAACTCCAGTGAGTTCCCCGCCTCCCGCAGATTCTCGTAGAGCCCCCGCTCTTCTTCCGGCCACTCCGCGTTCGCCGCCCAGGCGACCAGGGAGCGAACCAGGGCCGGGTGCTCAATGGCCAGCAACATGCCGACGACGCCGCCATCGGAAATGCCGACGATATGGGCGGGCGCCGCAGCGAGGGCCTGCAAGAGCGCCGCGACGTCTGCCATGTCGCGGTGGTAGAAGCCGGCCGGGTAGTCGCGCTGCGGGGGCCGGGACCGGCCATAGCCCCGCAGGTCCGGCGCGATCACGCGGTAGCCGCGCTCCGAGAGCCGTTCGACGATGCGGCCAAACTGGCTCCGGGCCGTGTTGAACGCGCCGTGCAGCAAGACGACCGTGTCGCCCCACCCCTCGTCTTCGTAGAACAAGTGGATGCCGTTGACTTCCTGAAAAGGCATAGATGTCCTTTGGTTACCGCCCACCCCTGGGTCGTGCCCATGGAACCACGCGGCGCCCTGCCGCCCCGCCATTATACACCAAACCCGCTGATCGCCGGCAAAATGGCCGGCCACAGATCTTGACAGCGCCCGACATTGGTGCTATGATATTAAAGAATATGAGGTTACATTCATGTTCTGAAACGGGCGTTTTTATCGGACCTGTAGAGGTGGAGGATGTAACGATGGCGACAACCATGCACCTGCCTGCCGCCCGTGAGCGGGCTAGCGTAGCCGCAGCACGGCCGGCCACCCGCGAGACGGTCTGGCGCCTGGCGGGCGCGACGATCATGAGCCTGGCCGTGACTGCCTTTCTGGTCGGCACCGCCTGGGATATTCAATGGCATTCCTCGGTGGGGCGCGACCGGGTGCTCACCTATCCCCATATCATGATGCTGGGGGGCATTGCCGTCGCCGGCCTGACCAGCCTGGCCTTGATCCTGCTCGATACCTGGCGGGCGCGACGGGGCCAGGGAGTGGACGCGACCAATAGCAGCCGCATGTTCGGGATCTTCCAGGCGCCGGTCGGGCTGGCGGCGGCCGGGTTCGGCGCCCTACTGGCTTTGATCGCCTTCCCGCTGGACGACTACTGGCATACGCTGTATGGGATCGACGTCACGCTGTGGGCACCGTTCCACATCATGCTTGGCTTCAGCGTCCTGCTGATCGAGATCGGGGTGCTCTATTTCCTGGCCGGGGAACGCAATCGCATGGTAGAAGGGCGCACCCGGGCGCTGACCGACATTGGGTTCCTGGCGAACCTGGCCGTCGCGCTCGGCATGCTGATGATCCTGGTCGTCCAGGGGGATTCCAAAGAGGGACTGGGCCGGCTCGGCAGCTACCAGTTCGTTTTTTACCCGATCCTGGTCGCCCTGCTGCTGCCGCTGGGGCTGGTGACCGCTACCCGGGTCACGCAGCGGCCGGGCGCGGCCACGGTCGTGGCGCTCGTCTTCCTCATCCTCCGCCAGGTGATGTTCGCTTTCGTGCCCTGGGCCATGGATATCGCGGTCAACGCCGAAGGTCTCGCCTATCGGCCCCATGCCGCGAACTTCGCGATCGCGCCCTTCGCTTTCCCGACGGGCATCCTCGCCGCGGCCCTGGTTGTCGACGTGCTGGCCTGGCGAGTGCGGCGCGGGGCGCCGGCGTGGTTGGTCCCGGCCACCGCGGCGGCCACCGCGCTCCTGGTCACCTTCTGGGACCAGCCGTGGGCCAGCATCCTGCCGAAATATTTCTACCCCGGCCTGGACGTCACCGCCGTGTTACTCCACGCCCTGCCGTTCACCCTGGCCACGACTCTGCTCGGCACGGGCCTGGCGCTCTTGCTCAGCCGCGGCCTGGAGGCGGTACGACAGTAGGCAGGGAGACGATGGGGTTGGGGGTTGGGGGTTGGGGGTTAGGAGTTAGGAGTTAGGGGTCAGTGAATCCTGACCCTGTGTGAGAAGGAGAGTACATAGGCAGTAGGCAGTAGGCAGTGAGACGACGGGTTAGGGGTGGGGGAATCCTGGCCCCGCGTGAGAAGGAGAGTATGATGTATAAGTGGCAATGGTTGTCGGTGATGGCGCTGCTGATCATGGCCGGGCTGGTTCTGGGCGCGCCGGGCCCGGCCCTGGCGGCGAGTGGGACGCCGCTGAAGAGCTTCAAAGTGCAGATGGGGCCGTACCCGGTCACCGTGAATTACTATACCGAGCCCAAGGGCGGGCAGGCGCTCGTGTTCAACATTGTGCCCGATCAGCCGGTGGGGGGGCCCATGACCTACCAGGTCACCGCGATCCCCGGCACGATGGTCAACGCTGTGCCGGTCAAGGCGGTGCTGCAGGAGGAGCCTGGCAACCCCGGCGGCATTGCCGGGCGGGTCAACCTGCCGATCAGCGGCCAGTGGCTGCTGCGCCTGGACTCGGAAGGGCCGGCGGGCCCGGGCTTCGGCGACGTACCGGTGCTGGCCAGCGCCCCGCCCGCCATGCCGGAATGGCTGGGCTGGGCCATCGGGCTGATCCCCGTCTGGGCTATCCTGGGCTTCGTCTTGGCCCAGGCGCGCCGGGCCGGCCGACCGGCCGCGGCCCCGCGCCCCGGGCCAGCCATCTCCGCCAGTTGACAACGGGCCGGGGGCGTGTTATGGTCAGGGGGCCAACCCACGCGAAAGAGAGGACTCCCTCGGTGTTGCCACCCATGTTGCTCCCGGGCGCCGCCGATCACCCGGCCGCCGATATCCTCGCCGGCCTAGATGTGCCCCGCGTGCCGCAACAGGCGCGCAGCCGCCAGAAGCGCGACGCGATCCTGGGCCGCCGCCCATCTCTTCGAGGAGCGGGGTTATGAGGCCACGACGGCCGACGATATCGCGGCCGCGGCCGGCGTCAGCATCGGCACGTTTTACAGCTACTTCCGCAACAAGCGCCAGGTCTTTATCACCCTGGCCGCCGGCTGTATCGAATCGATCCTTTCCCTCGGCATTGCCGATCTCGAGATCGGCACCGATGTGCGCCAGACGATCCGCGCCACGGTCGAGCAGGCGATGCAGCGCGATCCGCTCTTCTATGGCATGCGCCGCGCCTGGGCCGAGCTCCGGCCCCGCGACCCCGAGGTGGCGGCGTTCGATCAGCAGATCAACCAGATGGTCTACAGCCAGATCGTCACGGCGGCGCGCCGCGCCGCGGCCCAGGGCCGCATCTGGCCCGACCTGGATATCGAAGCGACCTGCTGGGCGATCACGCTGCTGCTGGACCGGGCCTGGCAAACCGAGCCGAAGCCGGGCGAGGCCAGTCCCGAGCAAATCAGCCGCCAGCGCCACGCCATCGCGGACCTCATTTATCACGCGCTCTTCAAAGCGCTGTAAGGCGTACAGGAGTCACGGACCGAGCAGCCAGTAGCCGGCCGGCTGGGGGCGCCAGTGGAGCCCGGGCGGGCGGGCGAGGTCGTTACGCAGGGCGCAGACGGGCCGGCCAGCCGCCGCCACGCGGGCGGCAAAGGTGGGGAAATCGGCCAGCCCGGCGAGGGCCGGGGCGAGATCCGGTTCATACGCGGCCAGGTTGGCGCGGAACCAGGGCGCGTCCAGCAGCCGCACGTCGACGGTCGTGACGTCGGTGCGCCGCCCCCCCACGTAGCGATCGTACCAGAGGCTGAAAGTGTCGCCGTCGGCGCTGGTGATCAGGAGGGCGCGGGGCGGCAGCGTCGCGGCCATGTGGGCCAGGAAGGCGGGCGCCTGATCCTGGCCCGCTGGGTCGAGCGCGGCGGACCGGCTGGCGGCCCAGGCCGTCCCGCCCAGGGCCACGCTCGCCGCCAGCAGCCCGGCCAGGACCCAGCGCATCGCCCGCCCGGTGCCGCGCCGCACCAGGAGCACCCCCAGTCCGTCCCCGAGCCAGGCCGCCACGAACGGCAGGGTCGCCAGAGCATAGACCAGCGTGTTCTCGGCGGCGTAGACCGCCACGGCCAGGATATTGAGCCCCACGGCGGCCACGCTGCAGATCGCCCAGGCCCGATCGCGCCGCCAGACCTGGGCCAGCCCGAGCCCGGCCAGGATGATCCCCGGCCCAAAGGCCCCGAGGGTCAGCAGGAGCAGCGCCGCCCCGGCCCGCCCCACCATGGCGGCCAGGGAGGCGTGGAAGAGCAGGTAATGATAGTCCGCGCCGCTGACCAGCGCCCAGAAGCCGGCGACCGTATCCGGGTGGTGCCAGTCGGCCATGGCGGCGGTGCCGGCGCGCAGGGGCAGCAGTGCCAGGGGCGCCAACCCCAGGCCAAACAGGCGCAGGGGCCCGCTGACGCGGCCTGGCACCCGCACGGGGGGCGGCATGGTGTTCTGCCGGGCGAACGCGCCCCCGCCGACCGCGCTGGGCACCAGGACGTCGAGCCAGGTCAGGAACAGATAGCCCCAGACGGCGAGCAGCGGGATGAGCACGCTGGCGTGGTGGGTTAACACCAGGCCGCTCAGGAACGCCAGGACCCGCAGAGGCGGGCCGGCGGGCTGGGTGGCGCGCAGATTGGCGGCCGCCCCGCGGGCCGGCAGCACGAGCGCGGCGCTCCCGGCGGCCAGCAGACTATAGACCTCGGTGATGGTGGCTTGCGTCCAGAGCAGCGGGGTGGCGGCCAGGCAGCACCCGGCGACGGCGCCGGCCACTTCGGCGGCGCCCTCGGCCGCGTCGCCGTGGGCGCGGCGCACGGCGTCGACGACCGCCGCGGCCAGGAGCGCCGCGGCCAGCGCGCCCGCCGCGGCGGAGAGCAGGTTCGTGCGCCAGGCCGGCTCGCCCCAGGGCAGCGCCAGGAAGAGGCGGCCCAGCGCGGTGTAGAGGGGATAGCCGGTGGGATGGGGCACGCCCAGCTGCCAGGCGGCGTTGATCAGGTCGCCGGCGTCGTCGCCGCCGGCCCGCCAGGTGAGGCCGGGGGCCAGAGTCGGCAGGTAGAGCAGCAGCGCGCCGGCGGCGGCGAGCCAGGGGGCGCGCATCTAGCCGGCCAGCACCCCGCGCGCCCGGAGGCCAAACTCACTCAGGCGCAAATAGGCCAGGCGCCGCGCACCCCCACTCAGCTCCCCTTCCTCCGCAATGTAGCCCCCCAGCAGATGCTCGACTTTGAGCCAGATTTTCGCCAGGGCGTCGGGCGCCCGGCCGGCATCCTGCGCGCGCAAGCCGGTCGCCAGGGCGGCCAATACGGTGGGCGTGGCGGTAAACGCTTCCTGCGCGAAATCGGCCTCCAGCGCCGCGGCCAGCGCGGCGCCGGTGCCCGCCGGGGGCGTGAAGCCGCGGCCTTTGATCTCCCCTTCCAGGCGCTCGACCAACTCGGCCTGGTGCTGCTCCACGAAATAAGACAGCCATTCGTTCGTCTTCACGCAGCGACCTCCTCCTGTGGCTGCGGCCCCGAGCCCCGCCCTACGCTAAGCGGGCTCGGACGTTTGGGCCGCCGAGGCCATTATCACGGCTGTGGCCAAGTCAGCGCGGCCGTCTGCGGGTGAGGCAATTGTCATTCTGAACGAAGTGAAGAATCCGTCTCTGACCCGCGGGGGACGGACTCTTCGCTGCGCTCAGAGTGACAAGATCCCGACTTTGCCACAGCCGTGACGCCATTATAGCAGAACTGGCGCCCCCGCTCCGTTTATGCTTCCAGGACTTCTGTTCTATGCGGGCGGCCCAGGACTGACGCAGCGGGCCTCGGCGCGGCCATAGGACCAATTTCCCTGGCCGGTCCTATTGTGCCAGACGGGCAGTTCTGGTAGAATTTCCTTAGCATTCCATAAGTTCTCGATCCGCCCAGCTCCACCACCCGCTCCTAAACAAGCGCGTATTCTGGCCTACCATTCTCATACCTCCATGGAAAGGGCAAGCTCCCCATGTCTCCTCGGTCCCGCGTACGATGGCGGCCCGGCCGCGCCGTGGCCCTCCTGGCCGTGTTGCTGGTGCTGGTGACCTTACCGCTTGGCGCGACCCCCGGACGGGCAGCCCCGCCGGCCCAGGCGAGTGACAAGCTGGTTTTGGCTTTTTACTATATGTGGTACGGCCCGACGAGCTTCGGCAGCGGGCAGATGAGCGACCGGCCGGCCGCGCCCTATATCTCAGACCACCCGGATGTGATCGACCGCCAGGTGCGCGAAGCCCAGGCGGCCGGGATCGACGCGTTCGTCAGCTCCTGGGAAGGCAGTGGAACCGAAGTCGACCGCAATTTCGGCAAGCTCCTCGACATCGCCGCCGCCCACAACTTCAAAGCCACGATCTATTTTGAGACCAATTTCGCCCTCCAGCACGGCGATGTTCTCTCCCAGCTGCGGCTGGCCCTCGGCACCTACATGGGCCACCCGGCGTTCTTGCGCGCGGGCGGCAAGCCCGTCGTCTTCTTCTGGCAACCCCAGGCCCTGGGGGGGCCCGCCGCCTGGCAGCAGGTCCGCCAGCAGATCGACCCGAGCCATAGCCAGATCTGGTCGGTCGACACGACCGATCCCGCCTACCTCGACGTGTTCGACAGCATCCACTTCTTCAGCGCGGGCAAGTGGAACGCCACTACCGACGTGTCGCGGGTGGATGCCCAATGGCGGGGGATCGTCGACGCTTATAACAGCGCCCATGGCACGGCCCGCTTCTGGACCCCCGGGGTGATTCCCGGCTGGGACGAGAGCCGGGTCCAACCCCCCCGCCCCAACGCCAAAGTCTTCCCCCGCGATAACGGCGCGCTGTATGCAGCGGGTTGGCAGGCGGCGATCGCCAGCAACCCCAACTGGATCACGATTACCAGCTACAACGAGTGGTTTGAGGGCACCCAGATCGAGCCGAGCGCCAGCTACGGCACCCGCTACCTGGACCTGACCCGGCAGTACGTGAACCAGTGGAAGGGCCTCGCCGACCCCTGTAGCGGCGGCACGTTCTTCCCGCAGACCGGCCACGCCATTTGCAAGCAAATGCAGGGCTATTGGCAGCAATATGGCGGCCTGGCCCAGTTCGGCTATCCCATTGGCGATCCCGTGCCCGAAGCGAGCGCGACCGACGGCAAGAGCTATCGGGTGCAGTACTTCGAGCGCGCCCGCTTTGAATTGCACCCGGAGAACGCCGGCACCCCCTACGAAGTGCAACTCGGCCTGGTCGGCCGCCAGTTCCACCCGGTCGACCCGCCGGTGGCCGCGATCACCGACGGCCACCACCAGTTCTTCCGGCCGACGGGGCATAATGTCAGCAGCACTTTCTACAGCTACTGGCAGCAGCACGGCGGACTTTTCGTCAACGGTTACCCGATCAGCGAGGAGTTCGCGGAGCCGAACGCCGACGGCAAAAGCTACCAGGTGCAGTACTTCGAGCGTGCCCGCTTTGAGCTGCATCCGGAGAACCAGCCGCCATACAATGTTCTGCTGGGCTTCCTCGGCCGCCAGGCATGGGCGCTACGCAGCAGCCGTTAGCTCCGAGAGCTGGGCACGCCAGGCCAGCCTGAAAGCGGCGGGTTGGGAAGTGCAGGTTAGATAAGCCGTTGCCCTAGCGGCGGGACGTGCAGCTTCGATTCCAGCCAGTCTTAGTGTATTTAATTAGTATATATGCTAGGATTTGTCATTCTGAGCGCAGCGAAGAATCCGTTGGGGCGGGTACCTCCTGCCCCGACAGTGCAACAGGTGGGAGACAGGATCGGGATGTGAGAGAGGACGGGCCAGCCGCCCACTGACGACGACAGATCACGCCGGGCAGCGGATTCTTCGCTGCGCTCAGAATGACAAATCTTTTAATATTTTTGCTAATTTTTATGACTTATACTAATCAGTCAGGGCTCGTGGGTGGGTGCTCCATCCGCGCGAACTTAAGAGCGGCTCGTCAACAGGCGCGCTAGTCGAGGTAGGGGCGGGTCTGAGACCCGCCTGTTGAAGCCCCGCCAGGCCCCCCCAGCGGCCCCGGCACCGACCCGCACGCGGCCCCCCAAGCGGGTCTGAGACCCGCTCCTACCCCGGACGAGTCGCCCTCGGCGGCTGATGGTCGCCCGGATGGGTGGGTGCTCCGGCGCTACATTGGCCTGTCATAAGAAAGCCAAGCTACAATCGGACTCTCCCGACTTTGCCACGCGAACGCGTCTGGTGTATAGTGCGTGTAGCACCCAACGCGGGATATAGCCTCTCGACCCCACAAATCAGGTACACTCAGAAGGAGGATCTTTGATGAGGAACCGTGTACGCGCGATCATGCTTATCACGATCGGCATGGTCGCCGGCATGCTGCTGACGCTCACCTGGGGCGCGTATAGCTCCCACGCCCAGACGGCGGCCGGCTGCCAGGCCTTCCCGCAAACCGGCCACATGATCTGCGGCAAGTTCCTGGACTACTGGCAAAGCCATGGCGGCCTGACGCAACAGGGCTATCCCCTGTCCGAGGAGTTCACCGAAACCAGCGATCTCAACGGCAAGCCCTATACCGTGCAATATTTCGAGCGGGCGGTATTCGAGTACCATCCAGAGAACCAGCCGCCCTATAATGTGCTGCTGTCGCAGTTGGGCACCTTCCTGGGGAAAGCCAACTACAGCAAGGGGTTCCCGACCACTCCGGGCGCCCTGCCCTTCTACGAGAACCGGGTCCTGGCCAAAGCGGCCCTGAAATCGTACTACAATGCCATCAGCCGCAAAGAGTATGAGCGGGCCTACAGCTATTTTGCCGGCGCGCCCCACCCGCTGGCGAGCGTCGCACCCCCGTATCCGCAGTTCGTCGCCGGGTATGCCGATACCAGCGCGGTGACTCTGGCGATGGGCCAGGAAACGGACGGCGCGGGCGCCGGCAATCTCTACGCCACGATCCCCGTTGTGCTCATGGCGCAGCACGCCGACAACAGCACGCATATTTTCTCCGGCTGCTACGTCATGCACCGCGTCAACGACGGGATCTCCAGCAACCCGCTGGACGTGCTCTGGAGCATTAATTCGGCGCGCCTGAGCCCTGCCGACGCGAGCACCCCGGTCGACACGCTGCTCGCCCAGCCCTGCAGCCCGTAGGGCACGCCGCTAGTGCAGATTCGGGCGACCTCGTCTATAATAGGCGGGAGTTAGGCAACCCCGACGCGTGGCCGGACGACCGGACCCCGGCCACTTATTATCTGGAGACGGGAGGCTCTCGCATGGACCCGGTACATTATGATGCCATCGTGATCGGCGCCGGCCAGGCCGGCGGCCCCCTGTCCACCGCCCTGGCGCGCGCCGGCCGGCACACGGCCATCGTCGAGCGTGAGCATGTGGGTGGCACCTGTATCAACGAGGGGTGTACCCCCACCAAGACCATGGTCGCCAGCGCCCGCGTCGCGTATCTGGCCCGCCGGGCCGCCGATTATGGGATCCAGACCGGCCCGTTGACTATCGACCTGGCGCGGGTGCGCCAGCGCAAGCGGGATATCGTGGATAGCTTCCGCAACGGCAGCCAGCACGGCATCACCAGCACGGCGGGCGTCGATCTGCTGATGGGCGCGGCACGCTTTAGCGGCCCCAAACAGGTGCTCGTGACGCTCACAGGCGGGGAGCAGCGCACGCTCACGGCCGACCAGATCTTCATCAACACGGGGGCGCGCCCGGCCAATCCGCCTGTGCCCGGTCTGGACAGCGTGCCGGCGTTAAACTCCACATCGATCATGGAGCTGGACCAGGTGCCGGAGCACCTGCTGGTGCTGGGTGGGGGCTACATCGGGCTGGAATTCGGCCAGATGTTCCGCCGGTTCGGCAGCGCGGTCACCATCGTGCAGCGGGGGAAGCAGCTGCTGGCGCGCGAAGACGACGACATAGCCGATGAAGTGGCCAAGATCCTGCGCGAGGATGGCATCGACGTGCTGCTGGAAACGGCCGCCCTGGGCGCCGAGCCGGCCGGAGACCGCATCCGGCTCCGCGTGCGGACTCCGGCGGGCGAGCGCACGTTGGAAGGCTCGCACCTGCTGGCGGCGGCCGGCCGGGCGCCCAACACGGAGGACCTGAACCTGGCCGCCACCGGGCTGCAGGTCGATAAAGGCGGCTTTATCCCGACAAATGAGCGGCTGGAGACGAGCGTGCCAGGGATCTATGCCCTGGGCGACGTCAAAGGCGGCCCGGCCTTCACCCATATCTCGTACGATGACTTTCGCATCCTGCGCACCAACCTGATCGAAGGCGGGCACGCCAGCACCGCGGCGCGCATGGTGCCCTATACCGTGTTTATCGACCCGCAGTTGGGGCGGGTCGGCCTGACCGAGGCGGAGGCGCAGGCGGCCGGCCGGCGGGTGCGGGTGGCGAAGCTGCCGATGACGTCGGTGGCGCGGGCATTGGAAGTCGACGAGACGCGCGGGTTTATGAAAGCGATCGTCGACGCCGAAAGCGGGCAGATCCTCGGCGCTGCCGTGCTGGGGCTGGAAGGCGGCGAGATCATGGCGGCGTTGCAGATCGCGATGATGGGCCAGCTCCCCTATAGCCGCCTGCGTGACGGGGTCTTCGCCCACCCGACCCTGGCCGAGTCGTTAAACAACCTGTTCATGACCCTGGACGAAAGCGCGTAGGCCAGCAAGCGCGCGCGCTGCATGGTATAATGCAGCAAATGATCAGCAGGAGGCGGCATGAGCAGCTCCCAGCCCTTCGGGGATGAGGATGACGAGTTTACCGTCGTCAGCAAGGCCGAAACCCACGCAGCGGCCGGCCATATCTATGGCGACTATGCCCGCGTCGGCGAGCCCTACCAGGTCTATATCGCCCGGGAGGCGCTGAAGCGCGCGCTGCGCCATACGCAAACCGGCTATGCCGAGACCGGTGGCGAAGTCGCCGGCGCGCTGATCGGGTCGCTGCAACGGGACGAGACGGCCGGGATCACCTTTGTCGAGATCAACGAAGCCGTGCCGGTCCACTCGACGTCGACCAACGGCGACGTCCAGATCGACCCGACCGAGTGGAGCAAAGCCGAAGACGTCACCCAGGAGCCGCAGTTCCGCGGCCGCTGCGTCGTGGTCGGCTGGTATCACTCGCACCCCGATATCGGTATCTTTCTTTCCCAGATCGACCTGGACACCCAGGCCCTGCACTTCAGCACAGACTGGCAGACAGCCCTGGTCATCGATCCGGTGCGCTGGGAAATCGGGGCCTTCGAGGGATCGCGGGGCGTGCCGTGCCCGCTGTACGTGATCCCGGCCCAGGGCGACACGGCGCTGACCCCGGCCGCCGCCGCCCTGGCCCACCTGGACGATCCCCCGGCCGTGGTCCAAGTGGCGGCCTGGCGCTCGCCCCTGGTGCTGGCCGGGGCCGGGGTGTTGATACTGGCCCTCGTCGCCCTGGCCACCCTCTTCTTCAGCTCCCAGCGGAGCGCCACGACCCTCGGCGCGCAGGCCACGGCGGCGGCGGCGACCGGCACCTATGTAGCCTACCAGGGCCAGCTCAGCGACGAAGCGACCCAGACCGTGGGCGCGCTCTACGAGAAAATTGCGACGGTCGGCAACGCGACGGTGGTGGCCGCGGCCGGGATCGCCAACACGACCGCCGTGGCGATCCAGACCCAGGTCGCGAGTGATCTGCTGGCCCAGGCCGGCAGCTACGCGGCGACGGCCACCGCGCAAGCCGTGGCGGTGCAGACGGCGCTCGCCGGGGCGAGTGGGGTCCAGCGCCAGGCGATCATCGCCACCGCCACGGCGCAGGCCAACACGGGCCTGGCGACTCAGATCGCGCTGCGGCCGCAGGCGACTCTGACCGCGTTGGGCGCCGCACACAGCAGTACCGCCAATCCGGTGCTCCAGACGGCCATTGCCGGGGCGACGGCGACCCGGGTGGCGGTCGAGACGGTGGTGGCGCATGCCGGCAACGGGAGCACCAATCCGCCCGCGCCCCCCGCCAGCCCCCCGACCACCCTCCCGACGGCCCCCCCACCCAACAGCGGCGGGGTCCCGCCCACGCCGTCCGCCCTGACCCAGGCGGGGAATCCGCCCCCGACCACGGCGCCCGCGCCAACCGATGGGGGCGGCGGCGCCGCCACCGCCCCGCCACCGGCGCCGACGAGTCTGCCCGCGGGGCCCAGCGATACGCCGTTGCCAGGCGACACTCCCCTGCCGGGCAAGTCGCCCGCGCCGAAGCCGCCGACGGCAGCGCCGCCGCCGACTGCGCCGCCCGCCACCGCCCCACCGGCCACATCCCCCCCCCGCCCCCACCCCCCCCCCCCCCCCCCCCCCCCC